>JABAOD010000882.1_pt3 | contig 11614 bp, 10 predicted proteins | sample 7062151 | NCBI WGS metagenome assembly JABAOD01 (sample SAMN14538626, study PRJNA623070) | marine sediment metagenome | biome: marine biome [ENVO:00000428]; feature: marine pelagic biome [ENVO:01000023]; material: deep marine sediment [ENVO:00002113] | place: India: Gulf of Khambhat ...
CTGCGAGAGCTCTTGCTTTTTCTTCATCTCGAAAGGAGGAGACCTGAACATAGTAGGCTCGAGGAGTCGATTTCTGATCCTGCAGTTTCGGTTGTCCCTTCATAACGCGGACATTGGTATCGGTCCCTTGAGTACGTTCTCTTTTTTCCGCTTCCTTCGCCTCGATCGGTCTCCCATCAAGGGGCATTCTGTCCTTTTGGAGGGACTCGTAAAAAGTGAATTCAGGCTCTTCTTCTCTCCCATCAGAAGAGGCTGCGACGCCTTCTTCGATCGATTCGTTTGTGGGAGCTGCACGGAGCAACCCTCTTTCTCCATTCAAATTCGATTCTGACGGCCCCTCTCTCTCCGATTCAGTCCATCGAGGAATTGCTTTCCGCTGCATCGAGACCTGCGCAAAGTGTTCACCCATCCAGTGGCCAAGCCATAGACCAACCATCAGAATTACCAGGTGTGAGACCACGAGAACAAACCAGCCTGGAGATCTCGGTTTCTTATCCTCTTTTACCCGATATCCCTTTAAATCTTTCATCACAACCCGTGTTTTTTCTACATACGATTCGGAGCCGAAACTCCCAACAGTTTCAGGCTATTGTCAAAAACGACCTGCGTGGTCTTCGCCAAAAAGAGCCTTGCCTTTGCCGTTTCATGGTCATCACAAATGATTCTGAAAGCCCGATTCTTATTCCCTAAATTGTAATAGGAGTGGAAAAGGCTCGCCAACTCCTGGGTATAAAAACAGATGCGATGGGGCTCGAGAGAAACAGCGCTTCCTTCCACCACCTCCGGAAACACAGACAGAGCCCTTATGAGGTCGATCTCTTCGGAGAGAGAGAATCGTTCGGACTCGATTTCTTCATATAATGGTATCGATATCCCCCGCCTGCGAGCCTCTCTCAAAACGCTGGCTATTCTTGCATGGGCATATTGAACATAATATACAGGATTGTCACTCTCTCTTTTCTTGGCAAGACCGAGATCAAAGTCGAGAGAGCTATCAGACCGCCTCATGAGAAAGAAAAAACGTGAAGCATCTCTTCCAACCTCATCCAGGACTTGCCGTAAAGTCGTGAACTGCCCTGCCCGGGTGGACATTGCCAGCGGGTTACCGTCGATCAGGAGGTTGACCAGCCGAACGAGAACGATTCTGAGGTTGTCCTCACGTCTTCCCAGTGCCTGGACAGCGGCCTTCATCCTGGGAATATATCCGTGATGATCCGCTCCCCAGATGTTGATGACCGTATCGAATCCTCTTCGATATTTGTCCCAGTGGTATGCGATATCCGAGGCAAAATAGGTGGTCGCTCCATCCGCTTTGACGAGGACCCGATCCTTTTCGTCGCCATAGCGAGTACTCAAGAACCAAGTGGCCCCCTCACGCTCATACACAAACCCTTGTCTCCTCAGAAAATCGATGGTCCGAGCAACCAAATTCTTGTCATAGAGCTTTTGTTCGCTATACCAATTCTGGAACCGGACACCGAAGTCCTCCAGGTCCGTTCGAATCCCCTTTAGAATCCATAGGGCAGCGAAGGATTGACAAAAGGCGATGGCCTGGGCCTCGTTCCAAGTGTGAAGTTCTTTTCCCCTCCTTTTCCTTATTTCTTGTGCAATATCAATGACGTATTTCCCCTGGTACCAATGATCTTCAAAATGGGCCTCCTCCCCCAGGATTTGGCGGTATCGAGCCCAGACCGATCTGCCGAGGGTTTCGATCTGACTTCCCACATCATTGATATAATACTCTTTCGACACTCTGTATCCTACTGTTTTCAGGATGCGAGCAAGAACATCTCCTGTAACGGCGCCCCGTCCATGACCAACATGCAGAGGTCCGGTCGGATTGGCGCTGACAAATTCAACCTGGACTCGCTTGCCCTGCCCCAACTGGCTTTCGCCATATTTCGGTCCCAGGCGTTCAATCTCACTAAGCAGGGGGACCCAGGCCGCTTTCTGAACAAAAATATTGATAAAACCGGGTCCCCCAATCTCCACGCGATCGATGACTCTTTCGGCATCCCTGATCTTGTCCACAATCGCCTCTGCCATAGTTCGGGGCGGGCCGCCCGCCTGGGAGGCCAGTGCCATAGCAATATTCGTAGCATAGTCCCCATGGCCCCGAACCCTTGGAGTCTCCAATAAAACCGGGGGAATCTGGCCATGCCGGACTCCTCTCTCCTCCAAGGCTCTCTCAACAGCCGTCGTCAAGATATTCTTCAGAATGCTCTTCATCTGGGATACTCGCTGAGGAAGATCTCCTTCTCCTTGTTCCCCCATCCAGTGACTCCGGTTTTCGGAAAACCGCACCTGCCTTCCAGCTTCCAGAAAAATCCCCGTTGCAATCACTCGCTGAACGCTGAAAGGGAATGCCTCTATTTACCCTAGCTCATGAGTATCTTCCGAGATCAGAGGGTCTGAGGAACTCGGGTGAGAGATATCCTTATAACTCTTGGGCCGCCGATCGCGTAGGAAAGGATATTCCTTCCGGTATCTTAAGATCTCCCGGAGATCAACATCGGCAAATAGAATTCCCTCTTTGATTCCGCTGGTCCCTCCCAGAAGTCCCCCTTCAGGACCAACGCAGAAGCTCTTTCCATAGAAGTCCTGTTTATCCTCACTTCCCACACGGTTAACCCTTAGAATGAACACCCCATTGGCCATGGCATTGGCGGAAATCATGGTCTGCCAGCGGTCTTGAGAAGCAAACGCGGCCGCTGTCGGGGCCAGAATAATCTGAGCCCCTTTGAGGGCAAGACACCGGGTTCCTTCTGGGAAGAAATTATCCCAGCAAATCTGGACGCCAATCTTTGCATATGCAGTTGAGAAGGCTGGAAAACCGCCATTGCCTGGCTTGAAGTAGGACCTCTCCTCCCACAAAGGGATTTGCGGAACGTGAACCTTCCGATAAACCCCAACAATCTCACCCCCTGAGTCAATCACGACAGCGGAATTATAGAAGGCGTTTTCCCCTTCCTTCTCAAAGATCGGACAGATCAGGACGACCCTCTTTTCCTTGGCCAATGGCTGCATCGCCACCACTGTCGGTCCGTCAAAGGGCTCTGCGAGGGCAAAGCAATCTTGATTGATGTCTTTGGGAAACCAATGGGTATGAAATAACTCTTGGAAGCCGATGATCTTTGCTCCCCTCTCTGCCGCAAGGTTTGCCAGTCTAACCGCCTTCTCAATGTTCCTCTCCTTTACCTGACTGCAAGCCATCTGAATTCCGGCGATCCGAATCACCGAAGCCTCCTTTAACCGAGTGAGATTGAGGAGAATATTCCGACCATGGACTTCGTGCCGAAATCGGCAACTCCCCGAAACAGCTTGGAGTGATTCAATGTACAAAAAATCTTCGCAAAAATCGGGAAAAAATTCTAGCAGAGCCGATATAGGCTGTCAAGATTCGGGCAAGATAAGTTTCCTGAATCTCAAGAAACCTCTTTTTTCTGACCGGTATACTCTCTCCTTTTCAGACCCGGCTTTCAATTGTCGCCGACTCGCCAGAGGCAACTCGCGGCTTGATCTATGCCTCGTCAGCAGATATATTGGCTCTGTCTTGCCATGCATGTCGAGCCCCGAAATAAGATGAATTTTTTCCACCCTCATCTTAGAGCCTTGGCCAGGGAAACAACAGATGAAGATGCCGCCAAGGGACAAAAACCTCATTCAGGAGGATGAAGATGGATTTCAGCTTTTCCGAAAAAGAGGATTTGTTAAGAAAGTCCGTCCGGGAATTCGCTGAGAATGAGATCCCCACAAAAATCGAGGCTATGGAAGAAACGGGCGAATTCCCGACAGAACTTCTCGAGCCCATGGGGAAACTGGGAATCACTGGAGTGATTACGCCACCCGAATATGGTGGGGTCGGATTGGGATATGTCGCGCGTACTATCGTTTTAGAGGAACTCGGACGGGTGTGTGCTGCGATGCCCATGGCCATGCAGGTTCACCATATGGCATGCGCGAACATTAATGATTACGGGACCGATGCCCAGAGAAAGAAATACCTGCCCCCCCTAGCAAAGGGTGAGACCATGGGATGTGTCGCGGTCACAGACCCGACAGGTGGATCGGACGTGGTTGGAATGAAAACAACAGCCGAGTTAAAGGGCGATAAATATGTTCTCAATGGACGTAAATGCTTTATCACCAATTCTCACACTTCCGATTTCTGGGTGGTCATTGCAAAAACTGAAGAGGGAGCCAAGGGATTGAGCGCCTTTATCGTGGATAAGGACACACCGGGAGCGAAGGTGGGCCGCAAGGAAAACAAGTTTGGTCTGCGAGGGGCGAATACGGGGGAGCTGGTATTCGATGACTGTGAGGTTCCCAAGGAGAACCTGCTCGGTCAGGAGGGCGGCGGATTGGCGGTGGCCATTAAAACCATTAGCGAAACCGGGAGGACGGGGATGGCTGCTGTCGGACTCGGTATCCTAACCGCTGTTTATGAAGAAGCCTGTAAATTTGCTAGCGAGAGAGCCCTTTATGGCAAGCCCATTAGCAGCCTCCAAGCGATTCAGTTCTACCTGGCCGAGATCTTCTCACAACTTGAGATCTGTCGGCTCCTCTGTTACCGCGCCAGCTGGCTGAGAGATCAAAACATGCGCTGTGATAATGAGGCAGCTCTTGCCAAGTACTATACCTGTGAAGCTGCTGTAAATGCTGCGAAAAAGGCAATTGAAATCCACGGCGCCTATGGGATCATGAGGGAGTACCGGGTTCAACGGTTGTTACGAGATGCGATGGTCACGATTCCGTCAGGGGGCACGGCAGAGATCGCTAAGGTGGTTCTTGCGAGGGCTGCTTTGGCTCCTTTTAAAACGAGAAGCTAGTCCCTAACAGACCCCGAATATGCATAAAGACAGGTGAGCAAGTGAAACGGATTATCGTCTGTGTCAAGCCAGTACCCGATCCCAAGCACTGGGATCAAGTATCCATGGATCCGATCACTCAGATATTGAGGCGCGAGGGTATCCCGACTATCATGAATCCACTGGATAGACATGCCCTTGAACAAGCCCTACTGATCAAGGAAACTCAGGGCACCGAGGTCGTTTTGCTCTCTATGGCTCCCCCTTTTGCCACATCGATTCTGAGGGAAGGGCTGGCTATGGGTGCCGACGGGGCGGTCTTATTGTCGGATCCTGCCTTTGCCGGATCTGATACCCTTGCAACGGCGTACATTCTGGCGGCAGGATGTCAGCGGATCGGGGAACCCGACCTTGTATTTTGCGGTAATTCGTCCATTGATGGTTCCACTGCTCATATACCCTCGCAGTTGGCCGAATTCCTGGATTTGCCGAATGTTATGCATGTTGTCGGTCTGGATTGGCTCGACGAGAACCGTATGATCATCACCCAAAAGATCGAGCGCGGTCATACAAAGTTCGAAGCTTCGCCGCCTATTCTTCTCTCTGTTCGGAAGGAACTCAACAAGCCTCGGTATATTCCTTTTACCGGCATCATGGCAGCTGAATCAAAAGAGATTAAGGTCCTTTCACACGCCAATCTGGAATTAGACCACACCCTCATCGGTCTTGAAGGTTCACCCACGAAAATGGCCGGCCTAGAAATTCGTCGCTTCGAACGGGCAAGGGAAAGACTGGAAGGATCTGTTGAAGAAATCGTCCAGAGTCTGGTGGAGAAAATCCAACTGTACGGAATCATCTGATTAAACCCAGGGGGCACGTTGTGCATGTCACAAATGACCACGCTATTTGGATTTTTGCGGAGCAGCGTGACGGGGAGCTGCATGAGGTGGGCCTCCAGCTCCTAGGTAAGGCCCGGGAATTAGCTGATCAGGCAGGGGCAAAGGTTACAGCCGTGCTTCTGGGTCACCATGTAAGACCTCTTGCTCAGACTCTGATCAATTATGGAGCCGAATCAGTCCTGATAGCCGATGCCCCCATATTGGAGACCTATCGGCTCCTCCCCTATGCGCTCGTGATGGAGCGGCTTATCATCGAGTACCAACCGGAGATTTTGCTGATCGGTGCAACCGCCATGGGGGTTGAACTCGCTCCGAGGATTGCTGCCAAGGTTCGAACCGGCCTCTCCGCACACTGCATTGATCTGAGGCTGGATCGGGAAGGACGACTCTTACAGGTAGTTCCAGGCTGGGGTGGAGGTGTTGTGGCCACCATCACATGCCCTGACCATCGCCCGCAAATGGCGACCGTGATGCCCGGCATCATGAGGATTATCGCACCGCTGGAGAGGGAAGGAGAGATCAAAGAGGTGGCCGTTCAGCTTCCAGACGGAAACTTGGGACCTGAAGTGGTTGAGATCAAAAGGGGGGAGCCCGAAAAACTTCCCTTGGAAAAAGCCGAGGTGGTAATTGCCGGCGGGTGGGGTATTGGAAGCCGTGAGGACTGGAGAACGATTGAAGAACTGGCCAACGCCCTAGGAGGCGCTGTCGGTGCAACCCGTCCGCCGGTGGATGAAGGCTGGGCCGAAGAAGGACAGATGATCGGTCAGAGTGGTAAGACCGTGCGTCCCACCCTGTATATCGGAATTGGGATTTCGGGCCTCATGCACCATGTCGTCGGTATGGATCAATCGAAACACGTTATCAGCATCAACAAGGATCCCCAGGCGGATATATTCGAAGTATCTGATGTCATGGCGGTCGAGGACTTCAGGAAGATTGTTCCCCTCTTAATCAAAGAGATTAAATCCAGGGTGGAAGGCTAGGTCAAAATCTGATTCAGATGGAGGTTGTGATGGCAGATTTGAAAGAGATCGAACAAGAATTGAACACCTATGTGCGTCCCCTTACCTTTCCGGTCGCCATCAAGATGCTGCGATCAGATAGGGAGATACCAGAAAAGACCCGCCGCCCCTTCCAGCAGATGAATAAAAAAGTGGCCATATGCCAGGGGATTGGCATGGCCCGAAAATTGGGCTGGGCGGTTGCCATGGGCAAGGAGGATATGCATTGTTCTCTCGGGGCGGCTCCCTTTGGTTTCTTCAAGAACATCGAGTTTTTCAATGAAGGAAATCTAGCCGCAGGCATGTTTACCGCCACAAAGGAAGCTGGTAAGAAAGAGGAAGACCTTGTGGATCGTTTCGAATACGGTGTCTACAGCCACATCATGGTGGCACCCCTGAGCCGTTCTGCCTTTGAACCCGATGTCCTCATGCTTTATGGCAATCCCGCTCAGATCATGAGACTGATTCAAGGAGCCCTTTATCAGGGGGGTGGTGCGATCCAATCGTCTTCCACGGGTAGGCTCGGCTGTGCTACCATTATCACAGCCATAAGGAAGAACGAATGTCGGTATCTTGTTCCTGGCAATGGAGATAGGATTTTTGGTATGACTCAGGACTATGAGATGTCTTTCCTCATTCCTGCTTCGAAAGTGGGTGCTGTTTTAGACGGATTGGCGAAGACCCATAAAGCTGGAATCCGATATCCTATCACCAGCTTCTTCGATTTTGAGGCGACATTTCCTCCCTCCTACCAGGAGTTAATCAAGGTCTGGAAGGAGGCAGGGGAACTCTAGATCTGAACATCATCTGCTTATCTCCCCCCTCACCAGTGCGAATCGACGCCGCTTTGGGAACGATGGCCTTGAACCTGGGTCTCTGTGAATGATTCATCCCTTTAGAAAATCTGGGCCGCTGAATTCTGGATCCGGGTAGGTGTAAAACCCCCTCTGAGTCTTCGTGCCAAGCTCTTTTCTCTCGACCATGGCCTCGAGAGCCTCTGGCGGATGGTCAATGGGGTCTTTGGATTCGTTGTAGTAAACCATCTCGATGTTAAAAACAGTGTCGAGACCAACCGCATCCATGAGGCCAAATGGGCCCTGAGCCATTCCTGTGAAGATCATCCAGGCCCGGTCGATATCTCTGAAGTCTACAAACCCCTCCGACCACATGTAGAGGGCCTCTCGCTTGATCACCCTCCAGATACGGTTGAAGCAGAAACCGAGGATCTCCTTTTTGACCGAAAGCGGAACACAGCCGATGGACCGAATCCATGCCTTGCCGGCTTCGATCGTTTCGGGCGCTGTCCGCGTTCCTCCCATAATATCGACCATGTTCAATCCCATAGCGGGATAGTAGAAATGGATGTTCAGGCACTTTTCAGGCCTGGTCGTGGCGTTTTCGATCTTTGAAATCGGTATGGACGAGCTGTTCGTTGCAAGGATTGCCCGTCGAGGGGCAATGGCATCAATCCCTCTAAAGACATTCCGCTTCAGGTCCAGATCTTCTGGGACCGCCTCGATCACGAGGTCGGCATCGCGAAGTGCCTCCTTCAGGTCCTGACAGAACCTCACCCTGTCGGCCCCTCTTTCCCAGTCCACTGCTCGGACGACCGGTTCACTCTTCGCGTTCTTTACCAAACCTTTCACATTTTCGAAAGCCTTTCTAAATGAGTCTGCATCGGTGTCGTAAACAGAGACATTGTAGTCAAAGCATGCGGTTAGCACCGCGATCTGAGTTCCGAGAGTACCGGTACCGACCACTGCAACTTTTTGAATCTTCTCATCCATTTTTCACTCCCCTAACCTTATCATAATTGGCCAACCGGTATCCATTCTAGCAAGTCTAAGCCAAAAATCAATTGTAACTTCATCTCGGTGTTCGTGGTCCGTCGTCCGTTGTTCGTTGCATAAAGATTAGGATCTGCGCATCCACGGCTATTTAAGTAACGGGCTCAGGGAATTTGATTTTCGCTCGAATGAGGTGAATGGACCGTTAAAACTGACCTCTGACTACCGACAACTGACAGCACCACGAAAAGCTTNNGCTCCTTTTCCACTTTCATCAGACAAAAGCAGAGAAAAGGCGTTTCGGAACGGCCCGGGGAATGCTGACACCCTTTCACCGGAAACGTCCCTCAGGGACATGAGTGTCCGCAAAACTCAGGAAACTTCACAGATATATCCCTCGCTCCACCCGGAAAGGCCGTAGAATGGTCCTTGACGCAAGGGGAAAACTCATTTGAGCCCTTACCCCTCTTGCATTTTTGGGGGGACCCGATATAATTCTTCTACCAAGAGATTGGGCGAGGTGACTCATGCGTCTTCTGGTCGTTGAGGACGAAAAGAAGGTAGCCAGTTTCCTCAAGAAAGGCCTTGAGGAAGAGCATTACGCTGTCGATTTAGCCCACGATGGCGAAGAGGCCCTCGACATGGTCGCCATTTACGATTACGATCTTGTTCTTCTCGACATTATGCTGCCAAAAACCGATGGTATGACCGTCCTGAGGCGCATCCGGGAAACCGGTAACCTCGTTCCGATCCTCATGCTGACTGCCAAGGATTCCGTCGACAATATCGTGGAGGGCCTTGACGCTGGTTGCGATGACTATCTCACCAAACCGTTCGCATTTGGTGAGTTACTGGCAAGGATTCGTGCCCTCTTACGGCGAGAGAGAGATACAAAGGACTCCATTCTCGAAATCGCGGACCTGAGACTGTCCCTCCCCACCCATGAGGTCACGCGAGACGGTAATAAGATCAACTTAACGGCCAAAGAATATGCCCTGCTCGAGTATTTCATGCGGAATCCGAACAGAGTCCTGACTCGGACGATGATATCGGAGCACGTATGGGACTACCATTTTGACACCGACACAAATGTCATCGATGTGTATGTCAACTTTCTGCGGAAAAAGATCGATCGCGGCTTTGACGTCAAGCTGGTCCATACCATCCGAGGTGTGGGCTACATGATGAAAGGATAGGATCAAAACAACGAGGAGTACCATGTACTTTCAGAGCATTCGGTTCCGTCTTACCCTGTGGTACGTCGCCATTCTGGCCCTTATTCTCTGTTCTTTTAGCACCTTTCTCTACTTCACCCTCTATCAAAGCCTCCACCAGTATATGGACTCGAAGATAAAAAGCATTGCAGACTTTATCTCTGCATCATATTCGAGCCCCTTCGCCAAGTATGGACGTAATTTGGATGAGCTCATTGAAGAGGCAACCGGCGCTCGGCCCACAGGCAAATTCATCCAGGTCTTGGACGCGCGGGGGCGAATCGGGCTCAAATCTGGTAATCTCGGAAAATTTCAACTTCCAATCTCCCGGGAGGCCTCCAGAAACGCCGCAAAGGGGAGGGTGACATTCGAGACCAACCGAACCATGGCAACCTGGCCCATTCGAATCGTCACCGTCCCAATCGTGGAGGGGCCTCGGATCACCAACATCGTTCAGGTCGCCAGTTCTCTTGAAGATGTGGAAAAGGCTCTCAAAACACTTCTCTTGATTCTGTCCATCACAATTCCTTCGCTTCTTGCGGTTGCCAGTGTGGGAGGGCATTTTCTGGCCAATCGAGCCCTGAGACCTGTCGATGAGGTCACGAACACCGCTCGGGCGATCACATCGCATAATCTCAACCGAAGAATTCGAATCAAGAAAACCAAGGATGAAATCGGGCGCCTAGCCGAGACCTTCAACGAGATGATCTCCCGGCTCGATGAATCATTCAGAAAGACGCGACAGTTCAGTGGAAATGCCTCTCATGAGCTTAAGACGCCGCTAACCGTTCTCAAAGGAGAGATTGAAGTGGCCTTGCGCCGAGCTCGGACGGGAGATGAATACCGGGCAATCCTGAAAAGTAACCTCGAAGAGATCAATAACATGACGAGAATCGTGGACGATCTCCTCTTGCTCTCCCGAGCCGATACTGGAGAGGTTCCTCTGACAAAGAGTACCGTCGATCTCTCTGAATTCCTCTCAGACATTCAGGTGCAGGCCCAGTTGCTCGCCACTTCAAGATCGATCGATGTATACTTCCACGATCATCACAGAATCCTCGCGTTGGCAGATCCTCTGCGTCTCAAGTCTATGATGCTTAACCTGATCGAAAATGGGATAAAGTACTCTCTCCCAGGGGGGCGCATCGATATCACCTTGGAGAAACAGAACGGGTCTGCCGTAATCACCGTCTCAGATCAAGGAATCGGCATCCCTCAAGAAGCCGTCTCCCATATCTTTGATCGGTTTTACCGGGTTGATAAAGCCCGATCTCGAAAAGAAGGGGGATCTGGTTTGGGCCTCAGCATTTGCAAGTGGATCGCAGAGGCTCATGGGGGAAGCATATCCGTCAAAAGCGAGTTGGGAAAGGGGAGCACCTTCATTGTCAGGATCCCGGGCATGAATTAGTATCCGAATGCTACCCACGTGATCAATCTCCGTCCACTGTTCATTTCTTGACCTCTTCCTTCAAGTGGCGGAGATGCTTTCACGAACGAAATTTCCCTGCCATACCATTTGCTTGGCGGGAGGACCGCGCCTTTCAGGGTTGCGGCAAACTCTTTTCCAGTTGACTCTCCGCATCCCCCAGCTACTATTGATCGTTCGGGATGGACTTCATCTCTGCGAGAGATCATCTAGAAAAGCTGGACCAAGCTCAGGCCACAAGTGAGTCATTTGTGGCATTCATTTTGCTTGCATCGAGACCGATCCGAACAAAAAATCCAGGTTAGGTGAAAATGAGTAAACGACTGGGTGAACTTCTCATCAAGGCCAATTTGGTTACCCCCGATCAGGTGCAAAAGGCGCTTGCCGAACAGAAGAGCCGAGGTGGGAGCATCGGGACCAATCTGATCAATCTCAAATACATCGACGAAGACACGCTTCTCGCGTTCCTCAGCAAACAC
>JABAOD010018323.1_pt1 | contig 11613 bp, 22 predicted proteins | sample 7062151 | NCBI WGS metagenome assembly JABAOD01 (sample SAMN14538626, study PRJNA623070) | marine sediment metagenome | biome: marine biome [ENVO:00000428]; feature: marine pelagic biome [ENVO:01000023]; material: deep marine sediment [ENVO:00002113] | place: India: Gulf of Khambhat ...
AGATAAAGATTTAACATTTTAGAAAAGAAGATAACGGATAGAGACTGGGTCTTTTTCCCTTCTGACCGTTATCTCGAAAAGGCATCGCGTGAGCGGGCCTGTGCGCAGACCCAACCATCCCATTGATCTGCGGCAGCCCGGCTGACTGCGAGGCCGTTGGGGATGATGCAGCCTAGCCCAGGCTGACAGTCCCAAAACTTGAAGCTAGGAGAAAAATGAGATGTTGAAAGGGCTGATTGGCAAGAAAATCGGCATGACCCAGATTTTCGACGAAACTGGGAGGGCGCTCCCGGTTACTTTGATCGAAGCTGGGCCTTGCTATGTTACACAGGTGCGAACCCAGGCAAATGATGGCTACGCCGCGATCCAATTGGGTTTTGGAGAGGTCAACCCTCGCCGGTTATCCGGCGGTGCATTAGGGCATCTTAAGCGCGCCGACCTGCCACCACTTCGTTTTTTGCGAGAATTTCTCGCTAAGGATATCGAGCTCAAGGAAGGCGATAAGCTGACTGTGGAAGTGTTTGAGGTCGGGGATCGGGTAGATGTCGTGGGTACGAGCAAGGGGAAGGGCTTCGCGGGAGCTGTAAAAAGATACGGCTTCAGGGGAGGCCCCAAGACGCACGGTCAATCCGATCGGCAACGGGCGGTCGGCTCTATTGGCGCAACCACGGGGACGGCGCGCGTCTTTAAGGGTAAGCGGGCGCCCGGCCATATGGGCAATCAACGGGTCACCTCCCAAAATCTGGAGGTCGTTTTGGTCGACCCTGAACGCAACCTGGTGGCCGTTCACGGACCCGTCCCCGGACCCAAAGGTGGATTGGTTTTGTTGAAGGTCGCGCGGAAGCAATAGGGAACTTCTCCAGTTGTAGGTTATTGCGAACGGAGCAAGCGACATGGAAGTAGAAGTGCTCGATATGAAAGGCAAGAAGGTCGGGACCGCGGAGTTGCCGTCAGGTATATTTGAGGTGCCCATCAATCTGGACCTGATGCACCAGGCATACGTGCGGCAAATCGCAAACGCCCGGCTTGGGACGCACAAGACGAAGTCCCGCAGCGAAGTTCGGGGCGGCGGGCGAAAGCCATGGCGCCAGAAAGGTACCGGGCGGGCGAGGCATGGATCGAGACGTTCGCCAATTTGGGTTGGAGGCGGAAAGGCCCATGCACCTAAGCCGCGAAGCTATGCTCGTTCCATGCCGCGCAAAATGNNCCGATCTGGGTGGGTGGTGGCAGGGTCCACACGCCGCGACCCAGGGATTACAGTGTGAAAATGCCGCGCAAGATGAGGAGAGCTGCCTTACGCTCAGCGCTCTCGGCGAAAGCCTCAGATCAAGAGATCATTTGCGTGGATGCGCTCCGGGTTAAAGAACCGAAATCCCGGGAGGTGGCTGAAGTGCTGCAGAAACTGGTTGGCGAGTCCAGCGTCCTGGTGCTGGTTGCGGATCGGAGCGAGGAGAACGAGAAATTTCGACGCTCTGCCAGGAACTTGCCGCATGTGAAAACCCTGAACGCCAATTATTTGAACATCCGCGATCTTCTCTCGTATGACAAAATTTTGCTGCCCCTGAATTGCCTGGATGTGATCACGGGTTATCTCGGGTAGCGAGGAGCTGTGGTGACGTGACGACCCTCTACGACGTACTTCGGCGTCCGATTATTACGGAAAAATCGAATTACCAGAACAGCGAGCTGCACCAGTTCACCTTTGAGGTAGCGCCTGATGCGACGAAGGCGATGATCAAGGATGCGGTTGAGACGATATTCGACGTGACCGTGCTGCGGGTAAACGTGATCAATGTCCCCGCCAAACGGAGCCGACGATGGCAAAGCCGGCGCGTCCTGATCCGCAAAGCAGGTTACAAGAAAGCTGTCGTAACGTTGGCGCCCGAAGATACGATTGACTTATTTGAAGGGGTGAAGTAATGCCAGTGAAGAAATACAAGCCGGTCACACCGGGTCAGCGCGGGATGACCGGACACACATTTGAAGAGATCACAAAGACCCGCCCTGAGCGGAAACTCATCCAGCCGCGTAAGAAACGCGGCGGACGCAATCACTCCGGTCGTATAACGGTCCGACATCGGGGTGGAGGCAATCGCCGGCACCTGCGTATCGTCGATTTCAAACGGGATAAGCATGGCGTGCCTGCGCGTGTGGCGGCGATCGAGTATGACCCGAATCGGTCCGCCCGGTTGGCCTTGCTGCACTACGCCGACGGAGAAAAAAGATATATCGTGGCGCCGCTGGAATTACGGGTCGGCGATGAGGTTCTTTCGGGCCCTGATGCGGAGATTCGGCCCGGCAATAGCCTGCCGATTTCAAGCATCCCTGTGGGGACCATGATCCATAATATCGAACTGAAAGAGGGGCGCGGTGGCCAGCTGGTTCGCGCCGCTGGCACATCAGCCCAGCTGCTTGCGAAGGAAGGAGATTACGCCCAGGTCCGGTTGCCTTCCGGTGAGGTCCGACTGGTCAGACAGACCTGCTATGCAAGCCTTGGCCAGGTCGGGAACGTAGATCATGGGAATATCCGTTTGGGGAAGGCCGGGCGAAAACGGCATATGGGTATCCGGCCGACGGTCAGAGGCTCGGCCATGTCCCCACGAGATCACCCGCATGGCGGCGGGGAGGGGCGGCAGCCGATCGGTCTGCCGGGACCAAAAAGCCCCTGGGGCAAGCCGACGCTCGGTTATAAAACACGGCGGAATAAAGCGACGGACAAGTACATCGTGCGTCGGAGAAGGAAGAAGCGCAGGTAGGGTCAGCCCAACAGCTTGAGATTTTTTGGAGTGTCGGATATGGGANNTATGGGACGTTCGTTGAAAAAGGGGCCGTTTGTGGACCCCAAGCTTTTGAAAAAAATTGAAGAGATGAATCGGGCGAGTGATAAAAAGGTCATCCGCACGTGGAGCCGGGCAAGTATGATCTTCCCGCAAATGGTCGGGCATACCATCGCGGTCCATGACGGGCGGCGGCACGTTCCGATTTATATCACTGAAAACATGGTTGGGCATCGGCTGGGTGAGTTTGCGCCGACCCGCACGTACCGCGGTCATATGGCCGAGAAGCGATCGATCAGGAGGTAAGCGCATCATGACTCTGGATATCCGCGCACACAGTCGCTTTGTTCCCGTGTCAGCTCAAAAGGCGCGCCTGGTTGTCGACCTGGTGCGGGGAATGGACGTTCAGGAAGCTCTGGAGTTGCTGCGCTTTGTGCCCAAGCGGGCTGCCCAGTATATTTCGAAAACCGTCGCTTCCGCCATGTCCAACGCGGAGGAGAATTTCGGCGTCAGCCGAGACGATCTCTACATCCATCGTATTTATGCCGATGAGGGCCCCACTCGTCGTTGGCGCCGGTTCGGCGCTCGCGGGCGTTTTAAACCCTGGTTACGCAGGTCTTCGCACATCACCGTGATCCTGCGCGAGAGAGAAGAAGGCTAGTTTAGCGGGACGGTTTGGTCGACTGAAGTTTCTGAAAAATCGACGAACCGATCCTAATCAGTTGATTTCAGGAGATCCTATGGGACGCAAAGTACATCCAACCGGTTTTCGCCTGGGTGTCAATAAGACCTGGGATGGGCGCTGGTATGCCGAGGGCGAGGTTTATCAAGACCAGCTGCACCAGGACTTTAAGATCCGCGCGATGGTAGGCGAGCATGCACCGCGGGCCGGCGTCTCGCGAATCGAGATCGAGCGGTTTCCGGGTAAGATCAAGGTATTCGTACACACCGCCAGGCCGGGCATTCTGATTGGTCGGAAGGGTGAAAACGTAAAAAAGCTCCGCAAAAGCCTGGAAGAGCTGGTGGGTATGAAAATCAATCTGGATATTAAAGAGATTAAATACCCCGACCTGGACGCCTTCCTGGTGGCCCGGAACGTGGCCGATCAGCTTGAGAGGCGCATCAGCTATCGAAGGGCGATGAAACGAGCCATCCAGCAATCGATGCGTCAGGGCGCCGAAGGTATCAAGATCAAAGTATCGGGGCGCCTGACCGGGGCCGAGATGGCGCGCACCGTCTGGCTGCGCGAGGGACGTGTTCCGCTGCAAACCCTGAGGGCGGACATCGATTACGCGCAGACTGAAGCCCTGACGTCCTATGGCAGGATTGGCGTCAAAGTGTGGGTCTACAAAGGGGAAGTTGTACCGGAGACAGAAGAAGAGGCCGCCGCAACGGAGGGCGTTTACGTAAGTGAATAGCCCAAGCGTGCGACTCCGCAGCTCCCAATGCCATACGGATTGAGGAAAAACGCATGTTAATGCCCAAGAGAGTGAAATATCGCAAACAGATGCGCGGTCGCATGAAAGGACGGGCCCGACGCGGGGCCGAGGTACACTTCGGCGATTTCGGGCTGCAGGCACATTCCCCTGGATGGGTGTCGGCCCGGCAGATCGAAGCAGCCCGGCGGGCGATCGTGCGCGCCGTCCGGCGACGCGGTAAGATCTGGATCCGCATCTTTCCGGACAAGCCCGTGACGAAGAAACCGGCTGAAACCCGCATGGGCAAGGGAAAAGGCAGCGTCGAATACTGGGTGGCTGTGGTCAAACCGGGGCGAATCCTGTTCGAGATCGGCGGCGTGCCCGAGGACCTGGCTCGGGAAGCGCTACGGCTTGCCTCCTATAAATTATCGGTGAAAACAAAGATCGTCTCACGGACAGATGTGGCAGGAGAACTGTGATGAAGGCGGCAGAAATTCGAGGCATGTCGATCGAAGAAATCGAAGAAGAAATCCTGGACGCACGCGAGGAGCTCATGCGGTTGAGATTTCAGCTTGCCACGGGTGAATTAACAGATCACACGCGCATAAGCCAAACCCGTCGACGGGTAGCTCGATTGTTGACTATTCATCATGAGCGACGCCGCGAAGCCGCCGAGGAAGGTGAAGAATGAACAAGCGCCGACGCATGGACGGGGTCGTGACAAGCGATAAGATGACCAAAACAGTGGTTGTCGAAGTGACCCGCACTTATCGTCATCCCCTTTATAAAAAAGTGATTTCGAGCAATCGGCGTGTGATGGCCCATGACGAATTGGGTTGTAAAGTGGGTGATCAGGTACGGATTGTGGAGAGCCGTCCCAGATCGCGCCACAAGCGCTGGGTGACTGAAGAGATCCTGGTCAGTAACATTCGCACGGAAGGTGAGATCGTTGAGGAGTCTCCATGATCCAGCATGAATCCCGCCTCAAGGTTGCCGACAACACCGGCGCCCGTGAGATCCTCGTGATCCACGTGCTCGGTGGATCATCTCGTCGGTTTGGTCGGATCGGAGACGTCGTTGTCGGGACCGTCAAGACCGCAACGCCGCAGGGGACGGTCAAAAAAAGCGAAGTTGTGCGCGCGGTGATCGTGCGCTGCGCAAAAGAGTGGCGCCGCAATGACGGCTCGTTCATCCGCTTTGACGACAACGCGGTTGTGATCCTCGACCCGGATGGTAGAAACCCGCGCGGAACTCGCATATTCGGTCCGGTAGCACGCGAGTTGCGCGAGCGAGGCTTCGCTAAGATCGTTTCTCTCGCAAATGAGGTGTTGTAGAGTNNAGAGTGTGATGATTGCCCCATCGCGACCATGTCGGGACCTCTGTTCGGCGATCGATTTCTTGTGGTTCCGTACTGGATGAACGGCCCAACGGCGAGGGGCAGGAGAGTTTGTTGTGAAAGTCAAGATACGCAAGGGTGATCAGATAGAAGTCATCAGCGGCCGTCAAGAGGACCGCGGAAAACGGGGCGAGGTCATCAAGGTGCTGCCGGAAGAAGGGCGGGTGGTGGTGCAAGGAGTTAATCTTCGGAAAAAACACCAGCGCCAATACCAGACTCAGGGCCGCACGATATCGCCAGGGATCATTGAATTTGAGGCGCCGATCCACATCTCCAACGTGATGTTGGTCTGTCCCTCCTGTGGTGAAGCCAGCCGTTTTGGGATCCAGCGGGAGGACGGCGAAGTTCAGCGCCAGTGCAAGAATTGCGAGGCGCTCATTGATTAGCACACAGGGAGTAGCTTGAATGACTCCAAGATTAAAAGAACGCTATGAAACTGAGGTGGTCCCCGCGTTGAAGGAGTCCCTGCATCTGAATAACACGATGCAGGTACCTCGGATCGAAAAAGTGATCGTCAACATTGGGGTGGGGGAAGCGCTGGATAACGCCAAGGCTCTAGACGCGGCCATGAACGACCTGTCAATTATCGCCGGTCAAAGGCCGGTCATTACCAGGGCGCGTAAGAGCATTGCGAATTTCAAGCTGCGCGAAGGAAGAGCGATTGGGGTCAAGGTCACATTGCGCGGCGAGCGGATGTGGAGTTTTCTCGATCGGTTGATGAATATCGCTCTGCCCAGGGTCAGAGATTTTCGCGGTGTTTCGCCAAACTCCTTCGATGGGAGAGGCAATTACACGTTAGGCCTGCGTGAACAGCTGATTTTTCCGGAGATCTCATACGATAATATCGACAAGATCCGTGGGATGGAAGTGACGATTGTGACTTCGGCCCAAACGGATGAAGCGGGACGACAACTGATGCAAAATCTCGGGATGCCGTTCAGGCGAGAAGGATAGGAATGTATGGCGAAAAAATGCATGATGTATCGAGAGAAGCGGCGAAAATATCCGACCCGGATTCGTAACCGTTGCAATATCTGTGGTCGTCCACGCGGCTACATCCGAAGGTTTGGACTTTGCAGGATTTGTTTTCGTGAGCTGGCTCTCGAGGGCAAAATTCCCGGCGTGGTCAAATCATCCTGGTAACCGGAGAGGGAAGAACTATGACGATCAGTGATCCGATTGCCGATATGCTGACCCGGATTCGCAACGCGATACTTGCCGGGCACCCGAACGTAGCCATCCCGAGCTCCAGGCTCAAGGAGGCGATCGCCAAGATCCTGAAGGAAGAAGGGTATATCAACGGGTATCAGATTGTCGAGGGCGAAAACGGGCACGTTCACAAGGTGCTGCGGATTCGGTTGAAGTACATCGGAGAGCGCCGCCATCGTAAGCCGGTCATCACCGGTCTAAAACGCATAAGTCGACCCGGCCGCCGCGTATACGCCAAAAAACATGAGATCCCTTGGGTTCTTTCTGGCCTTGGCACCGCAATTTTGTCAACCCCGAAGGGTGTTATGACGGGTCAGCGAGCGCGCCAGTTAGGCGTCGGCGGCGAAGTCATCTGTGAGATTTGGTGATCTGCCGCGCTTTTGGATTTTGGCAGCCCGGTGCACACCATTGAAAATTGGGTGAAGGAGGTTGGTAGCCGTGTCAAGAGTAGGTCAGATGCCCATCATCGTGCCCGAAAACGTTGATGTGAAAATCAAGGGCTCGCATGTTCATGTGAAGGGCCCAAACGGCGAGCTGGAACATACCTTTCCTGGCTCGATGCTCATTCAGCAAAAAGACAGGGTTATCACTATTAATAGACCCTCTGATGAGCAGTTTCACCGCGCCATGCATGGGACGACACGTTCCCTGATTTACAACATGGTGGTCGGTGTGAGCGAAGGCTTTGAGAAAAAACTTGAAGTTGAAGGCATCGGCTATCGGGCGGAGCTGAAAGGTAGCGATCTCGTTCTCTTCGTCGGGTATTCACACCCGGTAGAAGTCCAACCTCCTCCCGGAATCACATTTGAGGTTGACAACCGTAACCGGGAGATTCTGGTAAGAGGCTATGACAAGCAGGTGGTCGGCGAGGTCGCGGCGAATATCCGAAAAGTCAGACCACCCGAGCCCTATAAAGGCAAAGGGATTCGCTATCAGGGCGAGTATGTACGTCGCAAAGCGGGCAAATCAGGCAAGAAGATCTAAGGAGCGTGACCGGTAAAGCGGAAGCTCATTCCGGTGAATGTCACGACCCCTGGGACATCAAACCAAGCTGATTTCTAGACCTGCGAGCGGTTGAAATGGGAGTGACCTTATGGGCAGGAAGACCAGACATATGGCACGAAAACGACGGCACCAACGTGTCCGAAAACATATCTCGGGCACATCTGAGAAGCCGCGTTTAAATGTGTTCCGCAGTCTCACGGGAATATACGGTCAGATTATCGACGATCGTACCGGCCATACCCTAGTATCGGCCTCAAGTAACGATCAGAAGATGCGAAAAGAAATGAGCGGTATGAAGAAAAGTGAGATGGCCCGCGTTGTGGGCCAGACTTTGGCTGAACGCGCCTTGGCTGCAGGGATTAAAGAAGTGGTCTTTGATCGAGGAGGCTATCGGTACCAGGGTCGCGTAAGAGCGCTTGCGGAGGCTGCGCGTGAAGGAGGACTTCAATTCTAGCTTGCGGCAGATCTGCTGTTGAGCGTTCTACGGAGAAGACCATGAGCGAATATCAAGAGTTTGAACCCGAGCTTGTCGAGCAAGTGATCGAAATCTCGCGGGTCGCCAAAGTGGTGAAAGGCGGTCGCCGTTTTTCTTTCCGCGTTGCGATGGTCGTGGGTGACCAGAGAGGAAAAGTCGGGATCGGTGTTGGAAAGGCGAATTCGGTTCCCGACGCCATGCGCAAGGCAGCCGAGCGCGCTCGCAACGACATGCGCACCGTGGCAGTTTTTGGATCGACGATCCCTCATGAGGTCCTGGGAGAGGTCGGAGGGGCCAAAGTGCTCTTAAAACCGGCGTCTCGGGGAACGGGCGTGATCGCCGGCGGAGGTGTCCGCACCGTTTTACAGGCGGCGGGTGTACAGGACATCCTGACCAAATCCCTTGGGAGCGCCAACATGTTAAACGTCGTGAAGGCTACCATGGACGCGCTCGGCCAGCTCAAGTCGGTAGAAGAAGAAGCCCAGCGGCGCGGTAAGTCGGTCGAACAGCTCATGCCGTTTTGGGAGCGCAAGAAGAGATAAGATGGCAAAAAAGAAAAAAAAGGAGCGGATCCTCCAGATTACCCTGGTGAAAAGCCCGATTGGGTATGCAAAGGGATTCAAGCGCACGATTCGAGCCCTGGGACTCCGCCGAATGCACCACACGGTGGAACAAAAGGATACACCGGTCCTGCGCGGTATGTTGGCAAAAGTAAACCACCTTGTCAAGGTTGAAGAGTTAACAAAATGAAGTTACACGATCTGAAACCCAATCCCGGGGCGCGCAAGTCCCGTAAGCGTGTGGGCCGCGGAATTGCGGCCGGCCAAGGCAAGACGGCGGGCCGCGGAACGAAAGGGCAGAAAGCTCGCTCCGGGGGCGGTACTCGACTTTATTTCACGGGCGGGAACCTGCCGTTTTTCCGTCGTTTACCGTTCATGCGCGGTCTGGGTCTGCGCGTATATCGGCCTACGGAATTCTGCGAAATTAATTTGGACCAATTAGCTGGCTTTGAGAAAGACAGCGAGGTGACGCCTGAGACCCTTGCGGACGCCCGACTGATCAAGCGTGCTGTGGATCCGGTCGTAATCCTTGGTCGTGGGGACGTATCGGTGCCGCTTGTGGTCCGAGCTCATCGCGTCAGCGCCGGCGCGCAAGCGAAGATCGAAGCAGCCGGCGGCCGTGTGGAGCTGCTCGAGCTTTAATCTGCGGATCCGGGTGGCGGCAAGCAGCGCGGCCTGGAGATCGAACTGTGAATCCACGCATTGACTGGTTAAAGGAGCGAACGTCATGAAGCGATCAGCTTGGCGGTACCTGTGGACAGCCCAGGACATTCGTCGAAAGCTCTTGCTGACCATCGGTATCCTGGTGATCTATCGGTTTGCGGCCCATGTCCCCGTTCCGGGAGTCGATCGGGATGCGATCGCGGGGATCCTGGCGGGCGGCGGCGCCGGGAGCACGCTCGTAGGCCTTTTGGATCTGCTTTCAGGCGGTACGGTGTCCAATTTCTCCGTTCTCGCGATGGGAGTCTATCCCTACATTACCGCTCAGATTATCCTCCAGCTGCTGGTGCCGATCGTACCGGCGCTTCAGCAAAGGATGGAGGACGACCCGCGGGAAGGCAAGAAATGGATGGAGAAGTGGACTTACATCCTAGCAATCCCAATGGCGGGGTTGCAAGCGATTGGGCAGATCCAAATCTTTTCAAATTTCGCCGGCGGGCAGATCATACGAAATTTTGGTCTCAGCGGTCCTCAGTTGTTGCCGTCGCTCACCGCCGTCGTGACCATGATGGCCGGGACGATGTTCGCGATCTGGCTTGGACAGCTCATTTCTGAATATGGCATCCGCAACCAGGGGCTTTCTCTGATCATCTTTGCCGGAATAATCTCTCAGGTCCCGAATAACCTGGGTATTCTCATGGGTGACCAGCAAATGCGCTGGGTCTTGTTGGCGTTTATGGTGGTGCTCACTGCGCTGATCATTTTCGCGATCGTTTATGTCCAGCAGGGGCGCAGAAACGTCCCCGTGATGTATCCGGGCCGGCGGGTCGGAAACCGCATGTCCATGCCGGTGAAAGGGACCTTGCCCTTGATGGTCAACATGGCGGGGATGATCCCCCTCATTTTTGCGCAGTCGATCCTTACATTTCCGGCCATCATTGCCAGCTTTTTCGTCAACTCGCCGGCCGAGTGGCTGTCCAACCTTGCGATCTCAGCTCAGAGCACTTTTGGCGGTGCCACGGGATCCTATTGGGNNGTACTTCTTCATGGTCGTGCTGTTCACATTTTTCTATACGGACGTACTCTTTGCGCAGCAGAATTATGGTGAAAATCTGAAGCGTGCCGGCGCCCAGATCCCCGGTGTCAGCCGCGGGCAGGCGACTCAAAAATATCTGACGCGCGTGTTGCGGCGCATCACGCTGCCAGGGGCGCTCTTCCTCGGTCTGGTGGCCGTTCTCCCGTTTTTGCTGGGCCTGCTGGTACCATCTCTGGCGGTCGGGGGCGGAGGCGCCAGTTCGGGCCTGTTGCTTGTTTCGTCGGCCGGCTTGTTGATTGTGGTCGGGGTGGTGCGGGACGTGTTTTTCACCATCGATGCCGAGTTGAAGCTGCATGGCTATGACGATGCGCTCCTGGTTCGCTAACGATCGGCGATCTTCGTCCATTCTGGATATGAACGACCGATCGATGTTAGTGGGGCGCAAGGTGGTGATTAAATCCACCCAGGAAATCGAGGTGATGCGCATAGCCGGTCGAATCAACGCTCAGGCCCTGCAGGCAGTGAAAGAGCGCGTCCAGCCTGGTGTGAGCACTGCGGCGTTAGACGCAATCGCCGAGCAGGTCATCCGCGATCACGGTGCCAGCCCGGCCTTCAAGGATTATCCGGGTTCTTATCCTTACCCGGCGACCACGACGATCAGCATCAATGAGGAACTGGTCCATGGGATCCCCGGGAAACGCACCTTGAAAGAAGGGGATATTGTTTCGGTCGATTGCGGTACAGTCTATGAAGGATATGTGGCCGATTCTGCCTTTACAATCGGCGTTGGGTCGATTCATCCGGAGGCGGCGCGACTCTTGAAGGTTACAGAAGATTCACTGTATGTTGGGATCGACAGATGTCGCGTGGGCAATCGCGTTGGGGATGTCTCCGCAGCGATCCAGCAGTTCGTTGAGCAAAACGGCTTTCACGTCACACGCGAATACACCGGCCATGGGGTCGGGCGCGATATGCACGAAGGACCATGGGTTCCAAACTATGGCACGCCTGGCAAGGGCATGCCGCTTCGCATCGGGATGACAATCGCACTGGAGCCGATGGTGCTGGTCGGGACCC
>JABAOD010024716.1_pt2 | contig 11613 bp, 12 predicted proteins | sample 7062151 | NCBI WGS metagenome assembly JABAOD01 (sample SAMN14538626, study PRJNA623070) | marine sediment metagenome | biome: marine biome [ENVO:00000428]; feature: marine pelagic biome [ENVO:01000023]; material: deep marine sediment [ENVO:00002113] | place: India: Gulf of Khambhat ...
CCGACCCATGCGCTGGCGCTCTGCCGCGTCGCCCATCGCCCGCTCGAGGACGGCTGCGACCCGCTCGACGTCGTGGGGGCCGACCCAGCCGACCTTGCGCTCGACGATCTCCCGCGCCACCTCTGAGCCGGTGCCTCCGACGAGCAAGACCGGCTTGCCCGCCGCCAGCGCCGCGGCGTACTTGGACGGCATCAGCAGCCCGGCCACTCCATCGTGAAGGGTGACCAGGTGGGCGTCCGCGGCGTTGTAGACCTCGCGCAACCGCTCCCGCGGCTGATAGGGCAGGAAACGCACGTCGTTGCGATCCGCCAGCGCCTGCCGGACCTCGCCCAGCCGGGGGCCCGCGCCGACGAAGAGAAAGGTCGGCCCCGCAGCGCCGCCCGGCGGTAACCGGCGGATCGCGCCAGTCACCGCGTCGAAGCGATGCGCCAGGCCGAGGTTGCCGGAGTAGAGCAGCAGAAAGCCGTCTCCCAGGCGGTGCTCGGCCCGGAACCGGCGGCCGGCCTCGTCGTCGGGCTGGATCGCACGGCCGTCGGCCCAGTTCGGGAGCACTTCCACCCGCCGGGCGCCGCGCTGCTCCAGGGCCCGCGCCATCGTCACATCGAGCGCCACGCAGACGTCGGCGCGGCGCAGCAGCAGGCGAGAGAGGGCCGCCAGCGCCCGGGTCAGCGGCGAGCGCCCACCGAGCGCGCCGAGCGCCACCGCCACGTCCGGGTAGAGGTCTTCGACCTTGTAGATCCAGCGCCCGCCGCGCAGCCGGCCCAGCAGCCCGAGACACCCCGCCATCGGCGGCGAGGAGAGGCAGACCACCACGTCCGGCCGTCGCCCGAAGGCCAGCGCCGTTGCCGCGGAGACGAGATAGCTCACGGCGTCGAGCAGGCGGCCGGCCGGCGTAGCGCGCCCGAAGGCCGTCGTCCACACCCGGCGCACCGTGATCCCGTTGCGGGTCGACCGACCGGCCGTGAGCGGCCCCTCGCCGGGCGCGTAGCCGGCGCGGCCGCAGAGCACCTCGACGGCGAGGCCGGCGCTCGCCGCGGCCTCCGCTAAATCCCCCAGGAGTTGCGCGGTGGCGGCCCGGTCCGGCCGGTAGTACTGGTTGACCAGCAGCAGTCTCACGCGCCCCGTCGGCCTCCCTGGTCTCCCCCGGAGCGCTCCCGGCGCCGCAAGAGGGCGAGCTTCGCCCGGACCTGGGCGATGTAACGCGCGCGGATGCGGCAGGCGAGCAGGCCCGGCCGGCCCTCGAGAAAGCCGAGACGCAGGACGTAGTGGTAGAGGAACCAGACGATCGGCTCGCCCGGCAGCCGCATCGCCAGCGCCTTCAAGAACCTCCTTCTCTCCTGCACGTCGCCGAAGAGGCGAGGAGGCACAGCGCCGGGGCCGAGGCTCCCCTCGCGCAGGTAGTGGTGGCGCAGCCGCGCCTCCCAGGTCGCGTAGCGGTCGTGCCGGTCGAGATAGGCCGCGAGGTCCTTCTCGTCGCGGTGGACGAGCGGCGTTTCGAGGCGCCCCACGGGGCCGTCCACCAGGAGGCGCTCGTGGACCTCCATGTCGAGCCCGCTCTCGACGTCGTCGATCAGGTGCTCGAAGCGGGCACGACCCGTGCGGAAGAGCACCACCGCGCGGTGGGAGAACCCGCCGAAGCGGAACCTGCGGCCGAGGAAGTGGAACTGCTTGGTTGCCAGGAAGGCGACCTCGGGGCCGCGCCGGGCGATCGCGGAGCCGATCTCGCTCCACAGGTCGCTCGGGATCCGTTCGTCGGCATCGACCAGTAGGATCCAGTCGGTCGCGATGTCGAGATGGTCGAGCGCCCACTGCCGTTTCTTCGGGTAGCCGCCGCGATCCTCGAACTGCACGACCTCGGCACCCGCCCGCTCCGCGATCGCCGCCGTGGCATCGGTGCTGCCGGAGTCCACCACCACCACCCGCTTGGCCGGCGCCAGCGAGGCCAGGCAGCTCCCGAGGTTCCGCTGCTCGTTCCGCGCCGCGATCAGCGCGGTGAGCGGGAGCTTGTCGCTCACGACCGTCCCAGGTGCCGGCGCACCAGCCACGGATAGCCCCAGACTCCGGTCACCAGGCCACTGATCGAGGTCGCCCACGCCACCCCCTCGACGCCGAACGGCCGCGCCAGCAGGATCGACAGGACGAGATTGAGCACCGCGTGCCCGCCATAGAAGAGGACCTGCGGCTTGATCACGCCGATCGACTTGAGGAAGACCGACTGGCAGTCCACCCACGCCTTGAGAACGAAGGCGGCGGTCATCGCCGCGATCAGACTCGCCGAGATCTCCACCGGCTGGGCGCGCGTCCAGAAGCGAATGATCTCGTGGCCCCAGAGGAAGAGCACCAGGCCGAAGGCCGACATCACCCCGCACCCCAGCACCAGGCTGCGGTTCAGGTTGCGGTGGACCCACGCGGTGTCGCCGCGGCGCATCGCCTCGCCGTGGGCGGGCCAGAGCGGCGCCAGCACGATCACCAGGGCGCCGTAGGCCATCAGGAAGAGCTGGCCCAGGACCGCGAACCCGGTGACCGCCTGCGGCTCGACGAAGCTGCCAATGATCAGCTTGTCGGTCTGGTAGAGGGCGTAGTAGGAGACCTGGAGGATGAACAGGCCGATCCCCTGCAGCAGCAGCCCGCGCAGTAGACGGGAGTCAAAGAAGCGGAGCGACGGCCGCAGCCACGGCTTCTCCCACCCGAAGAGCGTGGCGGCGTTGCCGATCCGCACCAGGTTCGGCGTCAGGCCGATCGCCAGCGCCACGCCCACCACGCCGAGCGGCGTGCGCACCACCAGCAGGCAGGCCAGCAGCGTCGCCACCTTGGCAGCGCCGTCCCAGAGGTTGTTGCGGTGCTGCTCCTGGTAGGCGGTGTAGATCGGGGCGGCTAGACCGCCGAGCATGCCGCAGAGGGTAATCCATCCCGACACCAGGACGAGTCGTGGCAGCTCCGAGCGCGCCAGATCACCGCGCACCGGGAAGACTTGCTGCCAGTCGACCAGCGTCACCGCGCCGGCCCACAGCACCGCCGTCAGCGCGACCAGGCCCGCCAGGGTGAAGACCAGGGTGGAGACATAGGAGCGAGCGCGCTTCCGATCGCCCGCGACGTCGCAGTCGAGCAGGCGGTTGACCAGGCTGATCGAGAGCCCGGCCTGGCTCAACGCCAGCCACGCCGCCAGCGCTGCCGTGGCCTCGTAGAGTCCGTAGCGCTCGGTGCCGAGGTAGCGCAGGAAGAGCGGCACGCTGACCAGGGTGATCACCACCGCCATCGGCTTGACCAGCAGGGCGGAGAGGATCGCCAGCTTGAGGCGGCGCGTCCGCTCCCGCCGGTACTCGGAGATCAGCTCGGGCGGCGTCGCCAACTCCGCCGAGAGGCCTCCGAGCCGGTCGGTCGACTCGGATCCGGCGGAGGCCACCGTTCGCGGCGCCCCCGTCATTCCGGGTCGTCCACGGCCGGTTCCTCGAACGGATTCAGCGCCGGCCGGCAGGCGGAACTCCACCGGAAGGCCACCTTGCGCGGCGCCGCCCGCAGCCCGAGCGCCGCATGAGGATCTGCCGTCATCGCATCTCCAGGGGGAGTGGCCCGGGCCGACGGCGCATCCCGATCGGCGCGGTGAGCGGTGCGATTCTACCGCCGCACCTGCCGCTGCCGGCTGTGCTAGCCTGAACTTCTCGCAGCGGCCATCGCCCCGCGGCCACGGGAAGCCGGCAGGGGGCCGGGAGGCGAGATCCTCTGGAGCGACCGGTCTTTCAGCGCCTCGACGAGGTGAACCGCTACCCCTACACCGCTAGGGAGTATGTGCGGCGGTTCGCTTGGCGGCTGGCGTGGGGCCTGCTGTGCCGGCCCAGCCCGAGCTTCGCCGGCGGCTGGCGCCGCCTCTGGCTACGCCTCTTCGGCGCTTCGCTCCACCCCACCGCCGCGGTGCGCAGCGGCGCCCGCATCTTCCACCCATGGCTGCTGACCATGGGGGCGCATAGCTGTGTCGCGGACGGCGCCGTGATCTACAACCTCGGCCCCGTGTCGATCGGGTCGCACAGCCTGGTTTCCCAGGACGTCTACGTCTGCGCCGGCACGCACGACTACCGGCATCCGGCGCTGCCGCTGCTCCGCCCGGCGGTCGAGATCGGCAGCGGCGTGTGGATCTGCGCCGGGGCTTTCGTCGGTCCCGGTGTCCGCGTCGGCGACAACTGCGTCGTCGGGGCGCGCGCGGTGGTCACCTCGGACGTCGAGCCGGGAGCCATTGTGGCGGGCAACCCGGCGCGGCGGATCGGCGAGCGCCAGTCGGCCGCAGCGGGTGGCTAGGCTAGCCGCCCGCGCCGGCGGCGAGCGATCCTTCTTGAGCGGGGCGGAGGAGCTCGTCGGCGAGCGCGATCCCCAGGCAGTGGAGCTCGCCGCCGGGCCGCGTGAGTTGGGCGGGGCCGATCCAGGCGGCTGCGCCGAGGCGGGAGCCGCGGCGGTGCTGCGAACTCCCGACTTCAGCCTGCCCCGGGTGGCGGACCGCCACCTCGAGGACTTCCGGCCGCTGCTGGCGAGTTCAACCCCCCGCTGCCGGTCGCGTGAACCAGGGTGAGCGTCGCTCCGATCGCCATGAACAGATAGTCCGCGACGTAGGACCGCGCCAGGAAGCAGAGCGCGAAGCTCGAGAGGATGACGATGGCGGCCTCGGCGTCGAAGCCGGGCCCTGAGCGCACGGACGCGGGGGCCGAGGGAGGCTCGCGGGCGAGCCTCCCGACGAGCCGCCGGATGGGCGCCAGGAAGAGGAGGGCGCCGACGACCCCGAGCCCCGACAGCAGCCACAGATATCCGCTCTTGGCGACGATCACATTGGCGGCCATGTAGTGGTAGTACCGCCGTGGGATGTAGGGGTCGGTGTAGAGGTGGACGGTGCCCAGACCCGTTCCGAAGATGAGGCGCTCGGGCTGGTCCCGCAGGAACCCCAGGATCGCCGCGTCGAAATCTTCGACGACGCCGCGCCCGAGCGTGCGGTCGAAAACGATTTCCTGGAGCAGGCTGCCGCCGGGGCCTCTCGCCAGCCCGGTCCTGCGACCGGAAGCCGAGAGCCTGTAATCCGCCGTGAAGAAGACCAGAGCCAACGCTGCGCCCGTAAGCAGGCCGCCGACCGCGAGATGGGGATTCCGGCGAGCCAGCCAGACGACCCCCTGGGCCAGGCTGCCGAGGACCAGCAGGTAGATGGCGGAAGTCGAGAGCGTCGCCAGCATCGAAACGAAGAGTGCCAGCCAGACCACCCCGACCCGGGGCGCCGCGAGCACCGACGGTCGCCGCAGGTGGAACGCCTGGATGAGCAGCATGCTCATAACGAAACTCTGCCCCAGGTTCTTCGGCTCGCCGCCGAAGGAGTTCATGCGGAAGAGCTCGCCGCCGGCGAANNCCGGCGAAGGAGTAGACGCCGTCTCTCACCTCCAAGTCGAGCTCGAGCCAGGAGCTGACCGCGCCGATGGGAAGGGGGTTCTGGCCGGTGGCGGCCCAGATGCCCAGCTGTAGCCAGCCGAGGGCGGCCAGGACGAGCGTCGAGGACACCAGGATCCTACCCAGCCGCTCGATCTCCTCACGCCGTCGGATCGCCGCGGGCAGCGCGTAGACGGGAACGAGCTGCAGGACCAGCAGGGCGACCTGCGCCAGCGGACGGATCCGCGCCGAGCGCAGAGCGCCTCCGGCCACCGGCGCCTCGGGCAGGAAGGGTATGGCGACCAGCGTGCAGAGGACCGCGTAGACCGCGAACAAAGTCATCGCGTGAGAGCGGGGCCGCGCGAAGTGGTCCGGCCGTCGCAGGATCACTCCCACCAGCAGGCAGGCGAGGGCGATCTGATAGGCGGAGATCCTCAGCCCCACGTCGACGTCCAGTCCCATCCAGGGCAGCAGGAAGACCGCCGCGAAGACGCCGTTCCGGAGCCGGCTCAAGTTGAGCACGAGCAGCAGCAGGGTGACGAGGGTCAACCAGAAGGCGGCGGTGTAGTTCATGCGGCCCCCGTCGTCGGCCTCAGGTCGCAGCGCCTCGCGGCACCACGCACTCGGGCGCCGCACCGCCTTCCAGCAGCCACTCGTAGGCCGCCAGCATCCGTTCTCCGACCTCGGCGAGCGAGTGCGAACGGACCACCAGCTGCCGGCCGATCGATCCCATCCGGGCAAGCTCGCTCTCGTCGCGACCCAGGGCGTCGCGCAGTGCGCCGGTCACGCCATCGGCGCTCGGCTCCACCCACCAGCCGCAGCCGGACTCGGCCAGAGCCTTCCACGGTGTCTTCGTCGTGGTGATCACCGGGCGGCCGCTGGCCAGGGCCTCGGCCACCACCATGCCGTAGTTCTCGCTGTGGCTGGGCAGCACGAGGACAGCCGCCGCCGCCAGCAGCGCCGCGCGCTGCGGGCCGTAGACCGGCCCGACGTAGACCACGTGCTCGGAGCCGAGCCGACGGATCCGCCGCTTGAGGTCTCGCACGTGCCGCGGCTCCCCGGGCCCGGCGATCACCAGCGTCCACCCGTGACCCCGCTTCCCGAGCATCCCCCATGCGTCGAGCAAGAGCTCGATCCCCTTCTTCGGATGGATGCGGGAGAGAAACAGCACCGGGCGGCGCTCGGGGACCCGACCGAGGAGCGTCGCGAGGAGAGCCTCTCCCTCCTCTTCCCGCGGGCCAAAGCGATCGGCATCGACGCCGTTCGGCACCACCGCGAGGGGCGCCTCGAGACCGGCGGCCCGGACCTCGCGGCCCTCCTCGACGCTGGTGACGTGGATCATCCCCGCCGCCTCGAGCTCGCGGCGCTGGCGCAGCGCCCAGACCAGCCGCTTTCGCCAGCGCGACCGGGCGAGCGCCCAGGGCGCCAGCATCCCCCGCGGGCTGACGACGTGCGGGAGCCCGGCCTCCCGGGCCACCGCCCCGGTGGCCACGTTCGGATAGAGCCACAGGCCGTGCGAGTGGAGCAAGCGGGCGTCCCGCGCCGCCCGCCGGCAGCGGCGCCCGAAGTCCGGACCCCAGCCCGCCAGGGCATCGACACCGTGCACCCGGTGGAGTTCGACCCCCACCGGCAGCGAGGCGAGGCGGCTCGCGGCGCTGCCGGCCGAGGTCACCAGCGCCACCCGGAGCCCCTGTCCGGCCAGCGCGCTGCAGAGGTTGGGAATGCTCTCACCGGGACCCCCAACCTCCGCGCCGAGGCCGGGGACCGTCTGCACGACCTTCCAGCTCGACCGCGGCACCGCAGAGCCTGTTCAGAAGAACCACTCGCCGACCACGACGGTGTCGTTCTTCTGCAGCACGAGGTCCTCCGCCTTGCCCCGCTGGATGGCCTTGATGTTGACCCGGATGCGCTCCTGGCTGCCGTCCTCGCGCCGTCTCAGGACGTGGACCTTCTTCAGGTTCGAGCGCTCGGTGGGCCCGCCGGCGGCGGTGATCGCCTGGAGCACGGTGATCCCCTCGCTGGTCAGGAACTCGACCGGCCCCGGCCGCTGCACCGCTCCGGTCACATAGACCCGCAGCCTACTGGCGTGCGGCACCAGGACGACGTCGCCCGGCTCCAGGTTGATGTCGAGCGTCAGGTCGCCCTGCCGCACCAGCCGCTCGACCTCGATCTCCAGGCTCTGCCGCGAGCCGTCGGCCGCCGTGCGCAGGACGCGGATCGTCTGGCCCGCCCGCTCGTGATCGCGCTCGAGCAGACCTCCCGCCTCCCCCAGCATCTCGAGCAGCGTCTTGCTGCCGATCATCTGGTAGACGCCGGGAGTGTGTACGGCGCCCTGGATGGTCACGCCGCGGCTGACGAACTCCTCGACAAAGATCGAGACCTCCGGGTCGATCACCAACTGTCGCTCGTCGAGGGTCGAGGCGATCAGCGCCTCGGCTTCCTGCAGGGTGAGGCCGGCCAGCTTCAGGCTGCCCAGCAGCGGTAGCGAGATCGTGCCGTCGCGCAGCACGCGCACCTTGCGATCCAGCTCGTCGAGACCGAAGACGTCGATCTCCAGGACGTCGCCGGGGCCCAGAGTCAGCTCCGCGCCGCGAGCCGTCGCTTCCGGGAATGCCGGTTGAGACGCGCTCTGCTGGGCGCCGAGCGGCGCCTCGGGGGCCGCGGCCAGCAGCAGCGCCAGCGCGAGGCCCTCAGCGAATCGGTGAGTCGACCGTGTCAGCATTGACTGTCTCCCGTCGTCAGCGGCGGCTTTCGCGTCGCTCGCTCGCCGCGGCTCGTCATCCCCAGGGCGAATCCCCTCCCCGGCCGAAGGTCAGCCCGCCCCGAACCACCCGCACCGTGCGGTCGGCTCCCGGGAGGGCGGACTCGTACGAGGTCTCGCTGCCGCTGAGGATCAGGGTCGCGCGGCCGAGCCGGACCCGCAGATCGGCGCCGAAGGCCTCGTAGTCCTCGCTGCGCGCCGTGCGGCCGGTCAGCGCCTCGAGATAGTCGTTGCGGCCGCGCTCGCCGAAGAGGCGCACGCTGGCTCGGGCGCCCAGGCTGGTGCGCACCGCGATGCCCGCCCCCTGGTCCTCGAAGTAGACGAAGCCCGGGTCCACGGTGTAGACGAGATCGCGGTCCGCGAACAGCTGGACTTCGGCGCGCGCCGCCCGGCGCAGAGCGAGCTGGGCCTGCCCGGTGAGGCCCTGGAAGGGAACGAAGCTGGATTCCGGCTCGGGCTCGAGATCGCGGTAGACGAGATCGGCTCGCAGATCGAACCGGGTCCCGTCGTAGGCGATCTCCAGCACCGGCGAGTCACCCGAGTTGGAGCGATCCGCGAGGGCCTTGGCGAACTCCACCTGCGACCTTTCCACCCCCACGCCAGCGGTCAGCGAGTCGGTGAAGGTGAAGCGGATCCCGATCCGGTACAGCTGCTCGTCACGGTCCAGCAGGTCGATGTCCTCCAGGGCCTCCTCTCCCTGCGGCAGATAGCGGAAACGGCTCACCGAGCCGCTGCCGAAGAGCGAGACCCCACCGCCCAGCTCGACCTCGAGCGACAGGAAGCCGTTGTCGTAACGCGAGTTGACCCGCTCCTCGACCTCGCGGCTGAAGTACTCCGAATCCTCGATCCGGCGGACGCTGATCTCGAGGCCGGTGCGCCCGAGATTGCCGAAGAGCCCGGCGCCGTAGCGGCCGTTCCAGCGGCGCCGCTGGTCGAGGTCCCGCCACCAGACGTACTCCGGCAGGGCGTGAGCGGCGAAGGTCAGCTCCTGGCCGATCGGGCGGTAGAGGCGCAGCCCGGCGCCGGCGGTCGCCGTCAGATCGGTGACCTTGGGACCCGCGCTCTGGCTGCGCACGTTGTCGACCACCGCCACGTCACGCAGGCTGAGCCAGGGGTCGAGGTAGGTGCGGCCGAGCTTCCAACGCGAACCCTTGATGGCCCGCTCGAGCACCGCTTGGATCGACTCCCGGCGCTCCTCGAAGTCGCCCGGCGGGCTGAACTGCCGGAATTGCGCGGCGGCCGGTGCGGCGCAGACGACGGCCGCCAGACAGGCCAAGGCTGGGGCTCTCAGTCGCATTCCCTCTCGTCTCGTCCGGAGCCTCAGCTGGTCGACTCTGCGCCTCGGAGGCCGGCAACGCGTCTCGGATTCTCCCACAGCCACTCCAGGGCGGCTGCCTCCGAGAAGCGCCGCGATAGCTCGGCGAAGGCCGCGCCGAGGTCGGCGGGGCGCGACGCGTCGTTGTGGGCGTCGGAAGCCACCAGCCCGGCGAGACCCTCGCGCAGCAGAGTGCGCACCGCGCGCGCTGCGCGGCGGCCGGCGGCCCCGGTGACGCTCCCGGCGTTGACCTGCGCCTCGACCCCCAGCCGGCGGAGGTCGGCGAGGGCACGGCGATCGCCCACCAGGAAGGGGTAGCGCTCCACGTGCGCGAGCACCGGCACGTAGCCCGCCGCGAGGACCCGATCGACGGCGCGCCGCACCATGTCCAGCGAGTGGAAGGGCCCGAACTCGATCAGCAAATGCGGACCCTCCCCGAGCGTCACCACGCGCTTCGCCGCCAGCGCCTCCAGGAACCCCGGGGAGAGCAGGTTCTCGGCCCCCAGACGCAGCGTCATCTCGGCGAGAAAGGCGCCGCCCGGCTCTGCGGCGCGGCGCGCCAGCTCGCCGCGAAACGCCTCGAAGCGGCGGCGGATCTCCTCCGGGTGGCGCTGGTCGAACGGCGGCAGGAACATGTGCGGAGTGGCCACCACCACGCGGGTGCCGCCGCGGTGGGCACGGCTCAGGATGTCGAGCGACTCCTCCACCGTGGTGGGGCCGTCGTCCACGCTCGGTAGGATGTGGGCGTGGAGATCGGCGAAGGCCGGGGTCAGGGCGCCTCCCCCGCGCAGCGGAAGCCGACCCGCCGGTTACGGTCCTCGGGCGCCATGTACCGCCGCTCGGCGAGACTCGATTCCGAGCTCTCGAAGGGGCCGCGCAGCGCGCGGAAGCGCTCGCCGTAGTGCCCCTCCCGGAAGTCGTTGCCCGGATAGGGCTGATACCACGACGACGTCCACTCCAAGACCCGTGAATCGGTCTCGATGACGCCTGCCCGCGCCGCCGCCTCCCACTCGAACTCCGTCGGCAGCCGGAGCCCCGTCTCGCGGCACAGGGCAGAGGCCTCGTTCCAGCTCACCGCGGTGAGGTAGGGACCGTCCGCCTCGCCCTCGGCGTTCCCGGCGAGCCCGCCGGAAGCCCTCGAGCGCGGCTGCCGATCGATCCAGAACGGCTCGAGGCTCTGCTCGAAGCGCGGGTGTTGATTGAGGAATGTAGCCCGCTCCAGATCGAGTCCGATGGTGTACTTGCCGCCGCGCACCAGTACCATGCCGGACCGGGCGGTCGCCGGCTCGGCCCTCGGGTCACGCGGCTCGCTCTTCCGCTGGCCGAGCGCTTCGCTCAGCAGTTCCCCGAGCGCCGGATCACGGTCCGTCACCTCGACCAGCATCGCCTGCCTCGCCTCCGGCAGCTCCACTTCCAGGTGGTCCCGGATGGCAGCGAGCAGCGCGGTGCGGGTCAGCCGGTCGAGGGGCACCCGGAAATCGATCTGGCAGCCGGGCCGCAGCTGGCCGTCCGACTCCAGCTCTACAGTGGCGCCCGACAGCTCGACCCCGGCGATCCGGGCGGCTCCGATCTCGATGCGGCGGCTCGCCGCGCCGATCGCCAGAACGTAGTAGTAGGCCTGGCCCCGATCGTCGACCCGCAGCCCGTCGAGGAGACCACGGTCGACGAGCGCCGTAGCGCCGTCGGCGCTGACGATGGTCGCCACCAGCGTGGCCGCCACGACTTCGATCAGGGCTCCTCCTCGACCGAGTCGGCCTCTGCGGATCGCAGGTCGACCACCCGCTCGTTCAGCTGCTCTCCGTCGGCGGCGAGGAACCTCTCCAGCACCACCTCGCGCCGCTTGAGGTCCTCCAGGAAGGCCGCCTTCGCCGCACCGCCCTGCCGCTCGGGACCGAGCCGCAAGAGGGAGCGCCGGTGCGGATCTGTGCGCTCGACCCCTGCCGCGGCGGGCGCCCCGCGCCGGCGACGCTGGACCAGCTTCGCCCAGACCGCCGCCCCGGTCACCAGCAGCAGGGCGGCGAGGCCGAACCCGAGGCCGGCTGCTGCCCCGGCCTCCGGCGCCGCGGCGCCGGCGCCGTCCGCGACCGGCGCGGAAGCTTCCGGCGCGTCCGCCGAGGCGTCGGCAGCCGGCGGTCCCTCGGTG
>JABAOD010005447.1_pt3 | contig 11609 bp, 7 predicted proteins | sample 7062151 | NCBI WGS metagenome assembly JABAOD01 (sample SAMN14538626, study PRJNA623070) | marine sediment metagenome | biome: marine biome [ENVO:00000428]; feature: marine pelagic biome [ENVO:01000023]; material: deep marine sediment [ENVO:00002113] | place: India: Gulf of Khambhat ...
TCTACTTTCAGCAAAATCCGTCCGTGCGGGTCCACTAGGCCGCGCGACGCAAGCTTTCAACCGGCCTCGAGACTGACCAGGTAACCGCCGTACTTGCGCAGATTGATGACGCCGCCATCGAGGATCAGGTATTGACCCTTGATCGCCTCGAGCTCCCCCTCGACCACCGGCGTCTTTTCGAGATTGAAACTAACGACTTTCTGCGGAAAACGCAGCGCCGGGTAATCGAGTTCAATGGTCGCGCCCGGGTCCGCTATCACCTGCATGCCGGCACGTACCTCGTCATCGAGTTCCGCTTCGACCTGCGGCCAGCAGGATTCGAAAATAGCGTGCAAATCAATTTCATCGACCTCGTGCTTGAGCATGCTGCGCCAGTTGGTGCGATCGCTAACGTGGCTTTTAAAGCCGTGCTCGATCAGGCCCGCATGGTAACGCTGCGCGACGCGCAGGACCGGCAAGGCCTGACTGGCACCCTGATCGATCCAGCGGGTCGGAATCTGCGTCTCGCGCGTGATGCCGATTTTTACCGACGAGGTGTTCGCCAGGTAAACGATGTGCGGCCGCATGCAGTGCGACTGCGCCCAGTCGGGTTCGCGGCAGGTNNGGCCGCATGCAGTGCTGCATTGCCCAGTCCGGTTCGCGGCAGGTGCCGAGGTGGAAGTGACATTGTTCCGGTGACATGATGCAGCGATCGCATTGCGCCAGATCGCGGAAGCAGGGATAGCAAAAGCCCTGGTTGAAACTCTTGTTGGTCAGTCGACCGCAGTGAATACACTCGATCTGCTGCAGATACTCGAGCCGGACCGGCTTCCCCAGGAAATCGTTCAGCACAATCGACTGGCCACCGAGTTCCAGGCGGTAGGTGATCGGGGCGGTCGCCTCGCTCGCCATCTTTTGCAGGTTGCCCTGGAGTTTCACCTATCGATCGAGGCGGAAAACCGCCTCGTCCAGCGCGGTCAAGCCCGCCTTGCGCCAACGCGCTTGATCGTCGATGACGCTGTTTCGCTCGAGCAGTTCGATCTTGAATGCGTCGCCGTAATATTCACGTACCTCGTCTTCGGCAACGGCAAACGGAGGCCCGCGCATTTCGCTCTGGTCATACTCCAGCGTAATCAACAGCATGTTGCTCACGGTGGGAACGATCGACAGCATGTGTTCGTAGTACCCCGGTCGCTGTTGCGGCGACATCGCGATCAACGCGGCACGATCGTAGACCAGCGAGCAGGCGAGGAGATCGTCGTTGCGCAAGTCGAAGAAATCGCCCTGCAGCAGGCAGATATTACCGGACTTGTAGATCGCGAAGCGGTCTGAATCGATACGTTGGTATTCAAGCGAGTTTTCCGCGAAGAAGGCCTCTATCGCGATGGACGACAGCTCGATTCCAATGACCTCGAGTCCTCGGTTTGCAATCCACGCGATATCGTGCGCCTTGCCGCAAAGCGGCACGAAAACACAGGCGCCGGGCTCGAGACCGGATTGCGGAAGGTAAGTCTGTAGCTGGCGATTTACGGTCGACTCGTGAAAGGCAATACGGTTTTCTTTCCAGCGATCCAGCCAGTGTTGATTGTCGACCATGAAAACTATCTTCGCTCCGATACAGGCGGAGTCAGAGCCGGACCTTGACGCAGTTGCGGCCGTTTTTCTTGGCCACGAACAGCGCCATGTCGGCGCGCTTGACCATCGACGAGTAATCGCCGGTGTCATCGGTGATCGCGGCAACGCCGATACTCAGGGTTGCGCTTTTCTCACCGTAAGCGGTCTTGTAACGAGCGTTGGCGACGAACTGGCGAATCATCTCGGCGAATTTTTCCGCCGCGTTCATATCGACTTTCGGCATCAGCACGCTCAGGCCGTTCTGCCCGTAGCGCCCGAGGATATCCTTTTCCTTGTCGACCTTGGAAAAGATAAACTTCACGATCGCCGCGAATACCTTGTAGGCGACCTGGTCGCCGTCCTGCTCGCGCAGCTTCGACAGGCCGTCGACCTCGATGATCAGCATCGACAGCGGCTCTCCTTCGACCGCCGCGGTACGGTAACGGTCGACCGCGACCTTGTCCGCGTTTTCCCGGCTCATCAGGGTGATCGTTTTCCTGGCCGTGGCCGCGTCCTGCTTGAACTTCTGCATGACTTCTTTCGGCACCAGGGTCTGGTCGGACTCGGCAAAACTGTGATCGGTCATTTCCATATCGCGGTTCTCCGAAGACACGGCGGTCGTATCTTCGTCGTCGCTGGGCGGTTTCGGCCGGATGACCGGGTCGGGTACATTGTGATCCAGCACCACCGCCGAGCTGCGCGCCGAGCGCTTGAAGATCAGCATGGCCTGCGATGCAATACTGACGCTCGCGATCATGTCCAGCTCGTCGAAGGGTTCGGACGCGCGGCGCAGACTGATGACGCCGAGCAACTTCGAGTCGTTGAACACCGGCACGTCGAGGCGATAGGAAATGAAGCGTTGCTTCTTGATACCGAGAAATCCCTTGACCGTTTCGTGTTCGGAACTCACCGTGGCCTGGCGAGTCTGGGTCAGCTTGCCGAGCAGTTCCTCGGACCACAGGGTTTTATCGTCGTCCTCGAACAACTCACCCTCGATCTTGTCCGCCACCGGCTTCGGTCCCTGGCCCTCGAGCGAGGTCAGGATATAGGAGTCGAATTCGATGACCGGTTCGAGGTGCTTTTTCAGCAAGCCGATCAATTCCTTGAAATCGAGTATTCCGCACAGCGCCATGTCGAGGTCGATCAGCGTGAACGCCCACAGTTCCTGCCGGTGGGTCATGCTCTTGTTGATTTCGGTCTCGAGGAACAGCATGCGGCGACCGCGCTCGGTGAGGTAGCCGATGTAGACGCTCAGCAGGACCGCGGTGCCGAGGGCAATCGCGGCCAGCGTAATTCTGAACTCCGAAATTTCGGTCAGGCTCATTGCGACAACGAAGCCAATCGCCGCAACCACGTTAATGGCCGAGGTAATCACCATGCGCACCGATTTGAGACTGCCCATCCAAACCAGCAACAGGCCGAATTCGAAAGTTTTATAGGCGACGAAATCCTGCAGGCCCACGGCCACGATCGCCACCGCCATCAAGATCACGCCATTGCCGATCAGGCGCAAATTGTGGTGGCGCGGCTCGCTCGAGAAATAGCTCAGCAGCATGTTGCCCAGCGCCAGCAAACCGGCGAAGAGGTAGCCATACATCGGCAGCTTGTTGTCGTGGCCGAAGGCGCGATATTCGAGGTAGGCAAACACCAGGCATAGAACCAGCAGCATCGCGAAAGCCAATGCGCTGGAACTGCGCCCGCGCTGTTGTTGCATATCGCGATACCTGGCCTCGGTTTCAGCGTTTTGAAACTGGAGCCGAAACGATTTTTTATACCTGGTGATCGGGTCTTGCGACACTCTGGCCTACCCTGTTAGCTGCGTTTCAGTTTTATCCGGACCGACTTCAGGTCGCCGAAGGCGGCTCGGCATCAAATGGCCGTTTATCCCTGCCTTTCCGAAATATGTATAGTTCAATTTTTAATCTCGCGGACAGACTCCGCCCCGATTGCGAGCGCGACCCGAATCGGAGCCAGCGTTGAATTATATCGAAATCGTTCGTTTGATAGTTGATTATAACGGAAATTCTATATTTTCAAAGGCTTATGTGATTTTGTTCATATTGTTATTAACTTGTCTCTGGGCCATGAAAATTTGCTGCCGAGGCGGGCTTGCCGGTCTATACTGGTAGCCCTTCGCCGCCCGTAATTTACTGGGAGCAACATGCAGGCCACGACTCTTTTCAGGTTTTACCGGGAATACCCCGGTTTCCGTGCTTTTAATCCCGGGGGGCACGCACGGACCGCATGCTTGACGCCTTGCTGAATCTGCAGGGCACAACGCACTAAACACGGCCGAACCAGCAAGATGATCCAGCTGCTTTTTCAGCAACAATACGTTCTGTTCGTCATGATCGCGTTCGCGCTGATCTTTTCGCTGACCTTTCACGAGTTCGGTCACGCCAAGGTCGCGTCGCTGATCGGCGACGATACCGCCGAACGCGCCGGTCGGCTGACGCTCAACCCGATCCCGCACATCGACCCGCTCGGGCTGCTAATGGTATTGCTGATCGGGATCGGGTACGCCCGGCCGGTGCCGACCGATCCGCGCAAGTACCGAACCCGCTGGGGTGTGCTCCTGGTCGCCGCGGCCGGACCGATGATGAACCTGTTGCTGGCGGTGGTAACGATTAACGTCTACCTGATCGGATTGCATGCCGGCTGGTCGTTTTTTCAAACCAACGTGGCGCAGGTCTTTTTTTACTTCCTGCCATTGATCAACATGCTGTTGATGCTGTTCAACCTACTGCCGATCGGCCCGCTGGACGGCAGCTATATTCTGCCTTACGCGCTGCCGCGCAGAATCGCGCGACAGTACCTGGAGTTGAACCAGCGCTACGGGGTTTACGCGCTGCTCGGACTGATCCTGCTGCATTTCGCCGGCGTGCCGGTATTCGAGTCGATCTGGCGCTTCGGTGAAAAAATGCTCAGGCTGGTCAGTTTTTTCTAGCGCAGGGCCCTAGTGAAACGCACGCGGCTTGAGCAACTCGACCGCGACGTCCGCCGCGGGAACCTGGTCGCGCCCGGGCAGGCTTAGCAGCTTCGCCGCGGGATCGATATCGAACACGCGCTTGACCAGCACCGAGTGCGATTCGTTCTGACGCTGCAATTTTCCAACCACGCAGAGAAAAGGTTGCTGATCGACAAGCCGGTAATGGCGCGCGTAAACCTGGGGCGTAAACGCGAGATTGATGTAACCCGTTTCGTCCTCCAGCGTAACGAAGACCATCCCCTTTGCCGAACCCGGCGACTGCTTGACCAACACCATGCCGAAGACGAACACGTCGCTGTCAACCGGCAGTTCGAGCAATCGGTCGGCGCGTACGAACTTGTCCACGGCGACCGGGTACTGCCACTGTTTGCGGCGAATCACGGCCGCCGGGTGCGGACCGAGGCTGGTTTTGAACGCGCGAAAATCTTTTTGGATTTTTTCCATCGCGGATTCCGGCAACCAGTCGATCGCGGCGTCCTGAGCATCCAGCATCGGCTTGAACGGCGCGGCCTCGGCCTGCCACAGTGCATCCGAACGCGATAATTGGAAGTCCTCGAACAGGTTGCAACCCGCGAGGGCGGTCACCTCGTCGCGGGCAAGACCGGCATCGCGCACGAACTGTGCAAACTCCGGCCATTGATCGACCCGGGCGCGGTAGTCGATGATATTTTCCGCCGCCGTTTCGGCCAGTCCGCGAACCAGGCGAAAGCCGAGACGAATCGCGAACTCCGTCTGGCCGGGTCGCCGTTCGAGCTGATGATCCCAGTTCGAATGGCGCAACGAGATCGGCAATAGCTCGATACCCTCGCGCCGCGCCGATTGCAGCAGTGCGTGCGGTGAGTAAAAACCCATCGGCTGCGAGTTCAGCACCGAGATGTAGAACGCTGCCGGAAAATGACACTTCAGGTAACAGGAAGCGTAGGCCAGCAACGAGAACGACACCGCGTGCGATTCGGGAAACCCGTACTCGGCAAAACCTTTCATCTGGCCGACGATCAGCTCGGCGAACTCAGGCTTGACGTGGTTTTGCTGAAGTCCCTGCTCGAGCTTGACCAGCAGCGGATTCAGGTCGCGGTCGAAGTCCTTGATGCCCCAGGCGCCGATCTTCTTGCGCAGTTCGTTGGCTTCGCCGGGGGTAAAATTACCGAGCGAAATCGCGATGCGCATGGCCTGTTCCTGGAAGATCGGAATACCGAGCGTGCGCTCGAGGATCGGTCGCAGGCGCTCGTCGGGATAAGTCACCGGCTCGAGGCCCTCGCGCCGAGCCAGATACGGATGAATCACGTTACCCTGGATCGGACCGGGGCGGATGATCGCGACCTCGACGACGAGATCGTAAAAACAGGCCGGCTTGAGCCGCGGCAGCATCGACATTTGCGCGCGCGATTCGATCTGGAAGGTGCCGACGGTATCGGCCTGCTGGATCATCGCGTAGGTCGCGCTGTCGTCGTCCGGTATCCGCTCCAGGCTCAGGTAGCGGCCATGGTAATGCTCGATATAGGCAAAGCACTTGCGAATCGCCGACAGCATGCCGAGGCACAGCAGGTCGATCTTGAAGAAGCCGAGCGCCTCGATGTCTTCCTTGCACCACTGGATCACGCTGCGCCCCGGCATCGTCGCCGGCTCCTGCGGCAACAGGCAGTCGAGCGGCTTGTCGGCGAGCATGAAACCGCCCGAGTGGATACCGAGATGGCGCGGAAATCCGTGCAGCTTTTCGCTGAGTTGCAGCCACAGGTTCCAGCTGACTCTGCTCGCCCGCGGATTCTCCGCCTCGTAATCGCGCTTCAGCGCGAGCACGATATTCTCGGTACCGGTACCGCGGAAATAGCGGCTCGACGCAATCTTCGACATTTGCTTCAACAGGCTGTCATCGGCGCCGAGCGCCTTGCCCACCGCGCGCAATGCGCCCTTGCCGCGGAAGGTGATCACGTTGGCGACCATCGCCGCGCGCTCCCGGCCGTAACGCCGGTAAACGTATTGAATGACTTCTTCGCGCCGCTCGTGTTCGAAATCGACGTCGATATCGGGCGGATCACCGCGCTCCATGCTGACGAAACGCTCGAACAGGAGATCGAACTGGTCCGGGTTTACCGAGGTGATTCCGAGCACGAAGCAAACGCTGGAATTGGCCGCCGACCCGCGGCCCTGGCACAGGATCTGCTGCCTGCGCGCCCAGCTGACGATGTCCCAGACGGTGAGAAAATAATCCGCGAATTCGAGCTGATCGATGAGCAACAGTTCATGCTCGAGCTGGTCGACGACTTTTTGCGGCGGATCGGCACCGAATTTTTCAACCATGCCCTGGTGCACCAGTTCACGTAAGAAAGATTGCGCGTCATGACCGGGCGGAATCATTTCCTTGGGATACTGGTAGCCGAGCTGGTCCAGGTCGAAGCGACAGCCATGNNCATGGTCGAGTTCGCGCGCCAGGCCGAGCGCCCGGCGATAGCCCGGAATCGGCGAAAACAGGCGTCTCAGTTCCGTCTCGCGATGCAGGCAACGCTCGGCGTTGGGAAAATAATGTTCACGACAATCGTCGAAGCGGCGATTGGTGCGCACCGCCTGCAACAGGTCGCTAACGCATTTCTGCCGGCGGTCGTGCATGAAGATATCCTGGCTCAGGATGCAGTCCAGCGAATGATGTTGCGCCAGCGCAAGCGTCGCCGCAATCCAGCGATCCTCGGCCGGATGCAGGTGGCGGCTGATCGCGAGAAAGTAATCCCCCGCGAACAGTGACTTGAGTTCGGCACAACGATCGCGCGCGTCACGTCGACGCAGCAGTCCGCGCATCGGCTGTATCGCGAATAACCCGCCGAGGTCGCTGCATTGCAAATGCTCGAACGGCAGGGTCGCGTACTCCTTGCCGTCGCGATGGGCATGGCTCAGCAGGCGATTGAGGTTGGTATAACCGCCATGGTCCCGCGCGACCAGCACCAGCGTGTCCTGCAGCAGCACCGGCAGGTCATGATCTCGCTGGAAATGAATTTCGGCGCCATAGTTCAGTTTCAAACCGCGGTGGCGGCCCTGTTGCTTCAGGTAATCCAGCTCACGGTAACATCGGGCAAGGCCATAAGCGCCGTCGAAATCATTGATGCACAGCGATGCGTAGCCGAGCGCGTTGGCGCGCTCGACCAGGTCCCGTGGATGCGAGGCGCCATGCAGGAAACTGAAGTTGGTCTTGCACAGCCATTCGTTGAAAGCATTGAACATCCGGCGCCGCCATGCCCTAGCAATATTCGCCGTGCTTGAACCAGGCGCCCTCGCTGTCGCGAAAAACCCAGCTTGCGCGGCCCCGCGGATCGCGCAACAGGAAATAATCGCGAATCGATTGCAGCGCGTCCTCGCCGAGCCACCAGGGTTGCGAGTTGCGCTCGAGGAAAACACGCTGCATCGGACCGGTCGGCTCGAATCGCACCGCTTCGGGATAATAAAATAACGGCTTGGCGGCGGCGCTCTGGCACCACTGCAGGTTATCGAATGATTCGGGCTCGCTGCTGCCGATGGGCGCGCTGCGAAACGACTGCTCCGGGTAAAAGCACGCGCAGGGCCGGTAGCTTTCGAATGCGATCGGCAGCTTGTTTTGCAGCGCCATGATTTGCGCGTAATCGATCTGTTCCGACACCGCGGCGAACAGGTCCCGCAGCTCGGGCGCGAGCGATATGCGTTCACAGACTTCGACCCGCCAGGCGACGAGGGGCATGTTCTCGGGAAGATCAAGATCGGTATCGCGCGCCTGCAGGCGAGCCACGAGGTCGTCGTAGACATAGCGCGCCTGGTACAGCGCGGTGGTGAATTCAGGCATATCCCGGTGCAGCGAGTAAGGGTGACGAAAGGACAGATCGACGGTGACGGTCTGGTCGTTGAACAGGCTGATTTCCCAGAGCATGCGATTGACGTGCTCGCAATCGTCGCGCCGGAACTGTTCGCACAGACGCGCGAAATCCTCGCGCAACAGCGCCTCGACGAAAGACCAGTCGTTGACCGGGTACTCCAGCTCGCGCCGAACCCGGGGCAGTGCCGACGGCGCAAGCCTGACCCAGGGCAAACGATCGCTGCATTCCTCGCCGTTGAAACTCCAGCGCCAGATGCGCCCGAGCCAGGTGCCGAAACGGCGCGTGATCGCATTCGCATCGGCGCTACTCATCGCCCGCGGCGCGGCGATGCCGACACGCTCGATGAAACGCCTGAACTGTGCCTGTCGCGCGGTGAAATTATCGGGATTGAAACCCTTCACGCCAAGTTTGCATAACTGCGCTGCGAGTCCTTGCTGGGCCGCGAACCAGCATTCCCAGTCGAGCGTTCGATAAAGGTTTTGCCCGAGCCGGCTTTGCAGCAGGTGAATACCCTTTCCTTGATGGCGCAGCTGGTAGTTCAGGTAAAGCAGGCACTGCCAGGGGTGGTTGCCGAACACCGCGACATGATCATCGCCGAAGTGGTAGCGCAGGATCGGGTCAAACAGTTCGCCGAGCGTACAGCGCAGTTTTTTTTTCTGCGCCTGCCAGAAGCGACTGCAGCTGTCGACGCGGACGAGGTAGATGGTCTCGCTCCAGCGCATCACTTCGGGCGACAGCGCGTAGGGATTCGTCACCCCGGTTGCGTGAATCGCAACGTGGGACGGAAACGCCTCACCGGCGCGTAATTCGCCGAGATCGATGATCTTAGTTGTAGCGTTCATGATCTTCTGCGACCGCCCGGTACGGAATCGAAATCTTGCCGCTATCCGCTCCTTTCAGGATTTGCAGCGAAAAACATTGCCTGCCGCTTTGCCAGGTGTTGATGCGCAGACTGGCGTAAGGGTTGCCGCGTTTTTGCGTCAGGAAGTAGTGCCGGATCAGGAACACGATCTGCCCCTGCTTGCGTGCCTGTTGGCTGACGAAGGCCATGTCCCCCTCGCTGAAACGCCGTGGCGCATCGATGATGATGCGCTTGAAGGTGTCCTCGAGAAAAATCGGGCGCAATTCACGCACCGGGTTTTTCGAGCAAATGAAAAACAACCGCTGCAGGTCGACGCCATGACTGATCCAGCTCGAGGCAAACACGCCGAGCCCGTGATGGTGGTATATCCAGACGCTCGGCGGTATATCGTGCTTGAGCAATTGCAGCGGAATCAGGCGGCCATTGAACCCGGGGGGAATGCCCCATTCGACCAGGTCACCCGGCCTGACCCGGGCGAAGCATTCATCCAGCGCGGGTATCCCCGAGTGCAGGGCCACCGTGCCCTGCTCCAGAGTTGCCTTCAGTGAACGCGCCGACTGCAGCTGCTTGTCCAGCGAGCTGTCGACAAATTGCGCAGGAAGTGAGGCCATGAATACGTCCCGGTCTAAACCTTGCGCACGATGCCGACCAGCTTGCCGNNCGACGCGGATCGCGAGAATATCGCCGCCACCGAAATAATCGTGATCGAGCTGAAACGATTCGCGCGTCTCGTCGAACACCGCGGCCGGTGCACCGGCCGGGATGCGCGCGATCAGGTCGAAGCCGCGCTCGTCGCGACCGAGTTCGTCGGCGAGCATGTAATCCGAAACCCGTTGCGAACGCTGATGGATGTAGCCTTTTTTCTCCAGCGCCTTGAGGTGAAACCGCGCGGTGGTGTGGCGAAAGCCGAAATGATTCGCGATCTGGCGCAGCGACGGAAAAGGTTGCCCCCGTTGCAGCTCCCTTCGGGTATAGTCGTAGACTGCCTGCTGGATGTCGGTAAGCGATTCCATGCAGGCAATATAGTATATAACACCGTTGTATGCAACAGCGTTATATAATCGTGTAGAATGCGTACCCCTGATGCCGCCCGATCTGCCCGAAACCTATTATCACGACAACGTTCTGCTGCTGTTCGAGCATGTCGAGAACCTGTACTCCGATCTGCTCGACGCGGGCCAGCTCGAGTTTTTCCAGCGCTTCGCCGCGCTTGGCGCCGACGCGCAGAAACTCTACATCCGCCTGCTCAACCGCAGCCACGACTGCTATCGCGTGAGCAAGCTGAATTATCCCGAGATCGCCTCTCTCGACGCGGCCATCGCCGAACTCGATGCCAGCGGCTGCATCGGGCTCAACCCGTCGCTCGAGCGCGAATCCCTGCTCAAACTCTTCACCAAGCCGGAGCTGCTCGCGCTCTGCGGCCTGCCCGGGCTGAAAAACCTGCGCCGTGACGCGCTCGAGGCCGCGCTGCTGGAGCGCGCCGGCGACGCTTTTTTCGACTCGCTCGAGCAAAGCGACAACCTCCTGCTGCTCAACGGGCGCGACGAATACCTGATCTGCCAGATGCTGTTCTTCGGCAACCTGAACCAGTCGATGACCGATTTCGTGTTGCGCGATCTCGGCCTCTACCACTTCGAAAAATATCGCATCGACAGCGAGCATCGCCCGTATCGAAGCAGCGCGGAAATCCAGCACCACTGGCTGTTACAACAGCTCGAAATCCTGCTCGAGCTCGCCGACAGCGAGGACCCTGCAGTCCTCGCCGATTGTCTCGACGCGATCCCGCGGGATATCGAGCCGGACGCGCCGGCCTGGCGCAAGTGCGAACGCCTGCGTTATACGATAGCGCGCCAGCTCGAGCGGATCGGCGCAACCGGGCAGGCGCTCGACGCGTACCGGCTTTGTACGCTGCCGCCGGCGCGCGAGCGCATCGTGCGCGTACTCGCGGCCGAACGAGCCGTGGACGAAGCGCTCGAGCTTTGCCGGCAAATGCTCGACCAGCCGGTCGACGAGCAGGAAATCCAGTTCGTCTGCCAATTCGCGCCGCGATTGTGCAAAAAGCATGACCGCCTGCCGTTGTCCGAGATCGACGCACTGCAGCGCGAGTACCCGGTCGCAATCATCGAGCTCGAGCTCGACTACCGGGACTCGGTGGAAATCGCCGTGGCCGAGTATTTCGACCAGCAGGACGGCGGCGAAAACTGTTTCTACGTCGAGAACAGCCTGTTCAACGCGGTGCTCGGGCTATTGATCTGGGATGCGATTTTCGCCCCTGTGCCGGGCGCGTTTTACAATCCGTTCCAGCACCGCCCGAGCGACTTTTACGCGCCGG
>JABAOD010006194.1_pt5 | contig 11606 bp, 10 predicted proteins | sample 7062151 | NCBI WGS metagenome assembly JABAOD01 (sample SAMN14538626, study PRJNA623070) | marine sediment metagenome | biome: marine biome [ENVO:00000428]; feature: marine pelagic biome [ENVO:01000023]; material: deep marine sediment [ENVO:00002113] | place: India: Gulf of Khambhat ...
CTTCGCCGCCGCCAGCGGCGTGCGCATGGGGGCCCAGGAGATGACCCGTTACGGCATGAAGGAGGCGGATTTCGCCGAGCTGGCGGCGCTGCTCGCCGAGATCGTCGGCGGCCGCGAGAGCGGCCCCGTCGAATCCTGGCGTGATACCGTCACGGCCTTCCGCGGCCGTTTCGTTGAGATGCGGTACTGCCTCTGAGCGTTCGCGCCGGAAGGCGTTCGATGCGCAGCAGGTTGCACGTCCATCCTCCGCCGGGTCCGGTCCAATTGCGCTGTGACGATTGGCCGCGCCGGGCCGCACGACGCTCGCTTGCCGCCACCATGATCGAACTGTCCGGCGCGGCGGCGGCTGGCCCACGCGCCGGAGCCGCTCCCGACAGGCCCGAAATTTGCATTGGCCTTGAATCTTGCCGGTTCGTGCCGATCGGATGGTCGCGGCTGGAAAACCTTGGATTCAGCGGATCTTGATCTGATCGGGATACGGTAAACCGGCAGCGCCGGACAGGGGACAACGACGCGATGCGCCTGAATACGAAGATCAGCCTTATTTTGCTTGCCACCGTTGCGGTGTCGCTGCTGGCGAATGCCGCGTTGATGTGGCTGGGCGTGCTGCCCCGGTTCGATCAGCTCGACAGCCAGACCGCGTTCGCCAATGCCAGCCGGGCCGACGAAGCGCTGAAGGCGGAGATGCGCTATCTCTCGAGTCAGGTCAGGGACTGGGCGTACTGGACCGATGCCCATGAATTCATGCAGGGGACCAGACCGGATTATGTCGAGAGCAATCTGTTCGATGAAACGCTCGTTCAGCTCGACATCAACCTGTTGTATTTCGTCAGTCCGGACGGCGAAGTTCGATGGAGCAGGGCGCTCCGCAGCGAGGACGGCGACATCCTGGATCTCGAACTGGCGGAACTTCCGGCCGACCGTTTTGCGCCGGACCATCCCCTTGTTCGGCACGAGGAGACGATCAGCGTACACAGCGGAATATTCGCAACCACCCAATATCCGGTCGTCTATGCCAGCAGCACGATCCTGAACAACGACAAGGAAGGACCCGTTGCCGGCACCCTGATCATGGGCCGGATCGTCGATGCCGCGCGGCTGCAACAGTTGCAGACCCAGACGAGTGTCGATTTCCGCATTCTCCCGTACGATTCGTCGGCCGTGGATGCCAGCGTCCTCGGGCACCTCGCGCGTGCGGACGGGTTCGTCGCCAGAGTTGCCGAGAAACCGGCGGATGACGGCACTGCTCAAGGCACGTCCCGCACCGAGGTCTATCGAACCCTGGTCGACCCGGCTGGCGCGCCCGCCTATGTCCTGTTCACGCCGACCGACCGCCTCATCCACGCGGCGGGGCTCAGAACGGTACTGACGGTGATCCTGCTGCTTGGCGTGGCCGGCATCGTCGTTCTCGGCATCGTGTGGATGGCGCTGCGCACCGTCGCGGTCAAACCGCTCGAGCGGTTCACGAAGACCATCCAGAACATCGGCAAGGCCGGCGGACTGAGCGCGCGCACCAATCTGGACCGTGGCGATGAGATCGGCATTCTCTCGCGGCAGTTCGACGAAATGCTGGACGACATCGAGTATGTCCACGATGAGCTGGAGCAACGTGTTGCGGAGCGGACGCTGGAACTGCGTGATGCCAATAAATCCCTGACGCAGGAAATCGCCGAACGCAGGAATGCGGAACGAGCGCTCGCGAAGACCGCCGATCAGCTCCGCCTGCTGACCGACAACCTGCCGGTCGCGATCACGTACGTCGATGCGGAACGCCGCTATCGGTTCGTCAACCGGACAGCGTGCGAGTGGGCCACGCGGCAGGCCGAGGACATCCTCGAGCACACGGTTCACGAAATCATGGACCACGAGAACGACAAGGTCCGGCAACTCGTCGACCGGGCCCTTGCGGGCGAGCAGGTCCAGGTCGTCGAAGAGATCACCTACCCCGACGGCATAACGCGAACCGCACAGCTGATGTACGTTCCGCACATGGGCTCGAACGGCGATGTCGAGGGTTATTACACGTTGGTCGAGGACATCACCGAGCTGAAGCAGGCCGAGCAGGCGCTCCAACATGCCCAGCGGATGGAGGCGGTCGGACAGCTGACCGGCGGCATTGCTCACGATTTCAACAACATGCTGGCTGCCGTCATCGGGAATCTTCAGATGCTGGGCGATCACGTCAAGGACAGCGCCAAGGCGAAGCGACCGCTCGACACCGCCTTCAAGGCGGCCTCGCGGGCGGCGGACCTGACCCACCGTCTGCTTGCCTTTTCGCGCCAGCAGCACCTCGAACCGGAGTTCATCGACCTCGGCGACATGCTCGCCGGGATGGACGGGCTGCTGCAGTCCACCGTGACGGAGAGGATCGAGCTGGAGGTCCGAATCGGACGGGATCTGCCGCCGATCTGGGCCGACCCCGCACAGCTCGAAAACGCGATCCTCAACCTCGCCATCAATGCCCGGGACGCCATGCCCGACGGCGGCCGCCTCATCATCGACGCCACGAACTTCGAGATCGATGCGCGCCACGCCGACCGGCTCCCGGACGTCAGGCCAAGCGCCTACGTCGCGCTCTGCGTGACCGACACCGGAGTCGGCATCCCGCCGCACGTTCAGAAGCGCGTTTTCGAGCCCTTCTTCACCACCAAGGAGGTCGGGCAGGGCACGGGGCTNNCGCTCTACAGCGAAGAGGGGCAAGGCACCTGTGTTACGCTCTACCTGCCGGTCACCGACACCAGGGCCACCGTCGTCCCGGCGGTCTCGGCGGACCACACGTCGTATCCCCGGGGTGCGGAAACCGTCCTCGTTGTCGAGGACGATACCGACGTGCGCGAGACCGCCATGGCGCTCCTCGAGGACCTGGGGTACCGCGTGCTGTCGGCGGCCGACGGGCCGGCGGCGCTCGAGCTGCTGCAGGAGCATGACCAGGTCGATCTGCTGTTTACCGACGTCGTCATGCCGAAGGGCATGAGCGGCCTCGAGCTGGCCCGCGAAGCCGCCCGCCGCAACCCGGACATCAAGGTGCTCTGCACGTCGGGATATTCCGAAAAGCTCGGGTTCCGCGGCGCTTCCTCCGACCAGCCGATCGAATGGATCAGCAAGCCGTACCTGCAGGAGGCCCTGGCAAAGAAGGTCCGCCAGGTTCTCGACGAATCCGCCGCGTAGGACCGGGATTGCGAGGAGCTTGAAAATGACGCGTATTCTGGTCGTGGACGACGAGGAGCTGGTCCGCGAGACTCTCTGCAACATGCTCGAGGATGCCGGCTACGAGACCATCGAGGCGGGCAACGGCGTCGAGGCTCTCCACGTCTTCGACGAGCACGAGGTCGACCTGGTGGTAACCGACATCTTCATGCCCGAGAAGGAGGGGCTCGAGACGATCGCCGAACTCAGGCAGAAAAGGCCCGAGGTCAAGATCGTCGCAATCTCGGGTGGCGGTGGCGACGGCAATATGGACTACCTTGAATATGCCACGCGCTTCGGTGCCAGCAGTGTCCTGACCAAGCCGTTCCTTCGCGAAGACGTCCTGCGCGTCGTGAGCGCGGTTCTCGAGCGGCCCGAGGAGGTCCGGCGCCATCGGCCGACGGTGACTGAGGCGTAACGGCGATACGCGAGCCTGCCTTTGCGCCGGATCGCCAATTCGAGACGATCGCCCGGCACCGACTGCAGCGCCGGATTGCGGGCCGGCGGTGCGGATCGTCGCCGCGCTGACAGGCAGCAATGCGGCCTTGCGTCCCGGCGGCACGGCGGTATCGTGGGTCCCCTGCAATCTCGTTCACTTCGGGGAGATCCGCCATGCGCCTCGGCGATTTCAAAGCCCTTACCTTCGATGTCTACGGCACGCTGATCGACTGGGAGAGCGGCATGATCGAAGGTCTCAAACCGCTGACCGAGAGGGCCGGGCGGGCGCTGTCGCGCAACGAGATCCTCGAGGCCCATGCCTATTACGAGTCGGAGACGCAGCGCCAGACGCCGGACAAGCTTTATGCGCGGCTGCTCGCCGTGGTCTACCGGCGCCTGGCCGAGGAATGGGGCGTGCCGGCCAGCTGGGACGAGTGCCTCGCCTACGGCCGGTCGGTGCGCGACTGGCCCGCCTTCGCCGACAGCGCGGCCGCGCTCGCGTACCTGAAGGACCACTACAAGCTGGTCGTTCTGTCCAACGTCGACAACGAGAGCTTCGCCCACAGCAACGAGAAGCTCGGGGTGGCGTTCGATGCGGTCTACACGGCCGAGGACATCGGCTCCTACAAGCCGTCGCCGCGCAACTTCGAATACATGCTGGCGAACCTCGCGCGCCGCGGCATCGAAAAGCACGAGATCCTGCACACGGCGGAAAGCATGTTCCACGACCATGCCCCGGCCAACCGCTTCGGACTGGCCAACTGCTGGATCTACCGGCGATATGACCAGAACGGGTTCGGCGCCACGATGCACCCCGGCGACATGCCGAAATATAAATTTGTTTTCAATAGCATGATGGATTTCGTTGAAGCGCATCGGGAGGAATTGAAGAGCTGACGCCGAGACCGTGAGATCGGGCCGGTCGACCTGGTCCCCTCCCCCGCGATCGCATGCTATAACCCGCCCCGGATGTGATCAGCCATTCAAGGGGGGCGGCGTGGCGCAGCCGGAAGCACGGGCCGAGTCAGGGCCGGCACGCGCCGGGCTCGACACTGGGACGGCGCCGCATGCGCAGGACGCCGCGGCGGTGCTGGCGGCGCTCGACAGCGATCCCGGACAGGGGCTGAGCGAGGCCGAGGCGGCGCGGCGGCGCCGCCGCTACGGCCCCAACCTGCTGCGCCACCGGCGGCCGGCCAGCCCCTGGCGCATCCTCCTCAACCAGTTCGAGAGCATGGTGGTGTGGCTGCTGGCGGCGGCGGCGGCGCTGTCGCTGCTGCTCGGCGACATCGAGGAGGGCGTGGCCATCCTCATCGTCCTCGCCCTCAACACGGCGATCGGCTTCTTTACCGAGCTGAAGGCGGTGCGCTCGGTCGAGGCGCTGCGCCAGGTCGCCCGGGTCGCGACGACGCTGCGCCGTGACGGCGCGGTGCGCGCGGTGCCGGCCGAGAGCCTGGTGCCCGGCGACATCGTCATCGTCGAGGGCGGCGATATCGTCACCGCCGATCTGCGGCTGATCGCGGCGTCCCGGGTGCAGGCGGACGAATCGCTGCTGACCGGCGAGTCGACGCCGGTGGCCAAGGATCCGGCGCCGGTCGCCGCCGCGGCACCGCTCGCCGAGCGCACCCCGCTGCTGTTCAAGGGCACGGTGATCACGCGCGGCAGCGGCGAGGCGGTGGTGCTGGCCACCGGCATGGAAACCGAGCTCGGGCGCATCGCCGACCTCGCCGCCGAGGCCGAGCCCGAGCAGTCGCCGCTGGAACGGCGGCTGGCGCGGCTCGGCGGCCAGCTGATCTGGCTGACCCTCGGCGTGGTGACCGTGATCGGCGGCTTCGGCTTCGCCTCCGGGGCGCCGCCGCTCCTGATGCTGGAAGCCGGCGTCGCGCTCGCGGTCGCCGCGATCCCCGAGGGCCTGCCGATCGTCGCCACCCTGGCGCTGGCCCGCGGCATGTGGCGTATGGCGCGCAAGAACGCGCTGGTCGAGCGCCTCGGCGCGGTCGAGACTTTGGGCGCGACCACGGTGATCGTCGCCGACAAGACCGGCACGCTGACCGAGAACCGCATGGCGGTGGCGCGCCTCGTGCTGCCGTCGGGCGCCTGGGAGCCGGGCGCGGCGGCGTCGCCGGAGGTCGTCGAGGCGCTGACCGTCGCCGTGCTGTGCAACGACGCCACGCTGTCGACGGCCGGCAACGGCGCGGAGACCGCGACCGGCGATCCCACCGAGATCGCGCTGCTGCGCGCCGGCGCCGCGGCCGGGATCGAGCGGGAGGCGCTGCTCGCGACGCGGCCCGAGGTGCGCGAGGAGGCGTTCGATCCCGACACCAAGATGATGGCGACGGTGCACCGCAGGAATGGCGGTTTCATCCATGCGATCAAGGGCGCGCCGGAGGCGGTCGTCGCCCGCGCAACGCTGGTCCGCGCGCCCGGCAACGGCACCGAGATCCTCGACGAGGCCGGCCGCGGGCGGTGGCTCGACGAAGCCGCACGGCTGGCGGCGGACGGCCAGCGGGTGCTGGCGCTGGCGTCGAAGGAGACCGCGGATGCGACGGCCGATCCCTATGCGGAGCTCACGCTGCTCGGCCTCGTCGGACTGCTCGATCCGCCGCGCGCCGACGTGCCGGCGGCGATCGCCGACTGCCTCGCCGCCGGCATCCGCGTCGTCATGCTGACCGGCGACCATGCGGCGACGGCGCGCGCCATCGGCCGCCGGGTCGGCCTGCCGGACGGCGAGGTGGTCGAGGGCGGCGCGCTGCGCCCGCCGTCGGAACTCGACGCGGCGGCGCGCGAGCGGCTGGCGGCGGTGCCGGTGCTGGCGCGCATGAGCCCGGCCCAGAAGCTCGACCTCGTCGCCCTGTACCAGCAGCGCGGCGAGATCGTCGCCATGACCGGCGACGGCGTCAACGACGCGCCGGCGCTCAAGAAGGCGGATATCGGCGTTGCCATGGGATTGCGCGGCACCCAGGTCGCGCGCGAGGCGGCCGACATGGTGCTGGCCGACGACGCCTTCCCGACCATCGTCGCGGCGGTCCGCGAGGGCCGCGTGATCTTCGACAACATCCGCCGCTTCGTCGTCTACCTCCTGTCGTGCAACCTCAGCGAGATCCTGGTCGTCGGGGTCGCGGTGCTGGCCGGCCTGCCGCTGCCGATCCTGCCGCTGCAGATCCTGTTCCTGAACCTCGTCACCGACGTCTTTCCCGCCTTTTCGCTCGCCGCCGGCGAGGGCGAGGCCGGGGTGATGGCGCGGCCGCCGCGCGACCCGGCGGAGCCGATCCTCGCACGCCGCCACTGGGTCTTCATCGGCGGCTACGGCCTCCTGGTCACGGTCGCCACACTGGCCGCGCTGGCCATCGCGCGCGATATCCTGCTGCTGGCGGAGCGCGAAGCCGTGACGATCTCGTTCCTCACCCTCGCCTTCGCCCAGCTCTGGCACGTCTTCAACATGCGCGGCGCGCGCTCGCCCATCCTCGCCAACGAGGTCACCGCAAACCCGTTCGTGTGGGGCGCGCTGGCGCTGTGCACTGCGCTCCTGCTCGGCGCGGTCCACATTCCGCTGGTCGCCGATGTGCTGAAACTCGTACCGCCCGATCGGGCCGGCTGGGCCGTCGTCCTTTGCATGAGCCTCGCCCCCCTGCTGCTCGGCCAGCTCGGCAAAGCCGCGCTGAGAGGACACGGACATTGACGCGCGCGCTGCTGATCGGTCTTGCGATCGCGGCCCTGATCGTGGCCGCCGCGACCGCGCTCCTTGTGGCCGAAGGCCTGTTGTTCGACGACACGCCGAAGTTCAGCGCCGCCTGGGCGGCATGCGGCGACGATGACGTCTGCGTCGCGGTGTCGGTGCCGTGCGGCTGGACGGCGGTGAATAGCCGCCACCGGGAGGCGGCGGCGGCCTATTACGCCTACATCGCGACGGTCATCGATCTGCGCTGCGCCGCCGGCGAGGTGCCCGCAGAGCCGCCGCCCGCCTCCTGCCGGGCCGGGCGCTGCGTTCTGGACTGATCGCGATCGCGGCTAGCCGACGATCAGCAGGGCCATCCACGGCACGAAGCCGAAGACGATGATCAGCACCTTGTGCAGCGCGAGGAATGCGTAAACGATCGCGTTGTAGGTCTCGCGCGGCAGCGGGAACAGGCGGGTCTGCATGCGGTAGACGAAATCGGACGCGACCATGAACCAGATCGCGGCCNNCCAGATGGCGGCCCAGGCAAACACCGCGACGTTGATGATCGTGCACCACATGAAAAAAGCGGTCAGGGCCTCGATATCCATGATGATCTTCCCCTTCGTCCGAATATGAGACGATCCCTGTATGGACTCACGATTGCGATCGCACTGCTTTGGGCGCCGCTCGGCAGGCGATCGGCGCGGTTCGGGCTATGAGTATATACCGCCGCCGTGCGCGTGCGACGCGACGAATTGCGGCGGCTCTGAGCTGCGCGTTGCCACCGTCGCTAGCGATAGAAGCTCAGCCGGGCGATGCTCACGTCTGCGCAAAAGGCGCGTCCGATCGCGACCAGGCCGATGCGGCGCAGGCGGGAGATGTCCAGGGGCGTGTCCAGCCGGTAGGGCTCGAACGCCTCGAACGGCAGATCGATCGTCCGCCAGTCCGGTCCGGCGAAGAAATGCGCCCGATAGGACTGCCAGGGACGGATCGCGTCCGGGGTGCGCAGGTGCACCGAGTATCGCTCGCCGTTGCCGCGCACGACCAGCCGCACGCCGGCGTGGCCCGACGCGTCAATGGTGTCCCCCGACGTCGTCAGGTCCAGCGCGGCCTGGATGAACCCGCCGTCGTTCTCGAGCCGCACATCGCCGGTCAGGCGCAGGCAGGCAACGCCGTCGACAGTCGCGTGGGCCAGCATCGCCTGCGAAATCCCTCCCATGACCCGGTCGCTCACGCCGCGCCATCTTGTACCCAGCGCTGAGAGGAGGTCGGGGCGTGAAAAATCGTCGATCAGCATCTCTCTATCTTGTGCGTGCACGCCGGTCGCGGGCAATAGCCATCCGACAACGGGACATCCGCTCTGCATGCAGGCCCGCATGGCGTCCCGAGACGCCCGAAGCAGGGTTCGGGTCGTGCATTCCGCGCCCTCAAAGGTACCTATTTGCCGGAAGACTGGACCTTATGGCCTCCGCCTGCCCGCGGATGCTGCGCATCTCACCCTTGTCCTTTCGCTCGAGATTCCGCAGCTGCAGGCTCATCCGACGATTTCCCCGGAACCGTTCTCGGTTCCGCGACAGGAAATCCCAGTACAGCGTGGTGAAGGGGCAGGCGTCGTCGCCGGTCGCCGCGCGTGGATCATAGCGACAGCCGGCGCAGTAATCGCTCATCCGGTCGATGTAGTTGCCGGAGGCGGCATAGGGCTTGCTGCCGACGATGCCGCCGTCGCCGTACTGGCTCATGCCGAGGACGTTCGGCAGCGACACCCAGTCGACGGCGTCGGCGTACATCGACATGTGCCAGCGATGGACGTCGTAGGGCCTGACGCCGACCAGCATGGCGTAGAGGCCCAGCACCATCAGCCGCTGGATATGATGCGCGTAGGCATGAGCGACGAGCTGGCCGACGCACTGCCGCACGCAGTTCATCTCGGTCTCGCCGGTCCACATGAAGTCCGGCATGGGCAGCTCGGCGTCGAGGGCGTTCAGCGCGGCGTAGTCCGGCATCTTGTGCCAGTAGACGCCGCGCACGAACTCGCGCCAGCCGAGGATCTGCCGGACGAAGCCCTCGACCGCATTGATCGGCGCGCCCCCCGCCTCGTAGGCCGCGACCGCGGCCGCGATGGCGTCGCGCGGATCGAGCAGGTGCAGGTTGAGGACGCAGGACAGGCGGGCGTGATAGAGATACGGCTCGCCGCTGACCATGGCGTCCTGGTAGGTGCCGAAACCCGCCAGGCGGTGCGCGATGAAGTCGCGCAGCGCCGCCCGTGCCTGATCGCGGGTCACGGGATAGTCGAACCCCGATGCCGGTCCGGGGCTGTCCGGAAAGCGGCGCTCCACCATCGCGATGACCTCGCGGCTGATCCCGTCGGGCCGGAAGGATCGCGGCGCCTTGATGCGGCCCGGGCCATCCCGGCCGAACCTCGCCCGGTTGTCCCTATCGAAGTTCCAGCGTCCGGCGACCGGCTGGTCGCCGTCCATCAGAACGCCATGCCGGCGCCGCTGCTCGCGGTAGAAGGTCTCCAGCAGCAGCGACTTTCGCCCGGCCGCGTGGGCGCGAAACGCAGCCGGGCTGCAGAGGAAATGGCGGTCGTCCCGGATCTCGAGCGGACAGCGCAATTTCACCGCAGCCGTATCGAGCATGCGCTCGACCCGATAATCTCCCGGCTTGGCGACGATCAGCTTCTGCGGGTGGATCTCGTTCGCCCAGCGCTCGATCTCCGCCGCTAAGCTTCCGCGGTTGGCCGGATCGTCCAGCCGCACGTATTGAACGCGGTAGCCTTTGGCCTCCAGATCCGAAGCGAAATGACGCATCGCCGAGAAGAACAGGACCAGCCGGATCTTGTGCTGCCGGATATATGTGGCTTCCTCGGCCACCTCGAGCATCAGCACGGCGTCGCGATGCCGGTCGAAATCATCGAACGGCGCCGCATCTTCGGTCAGCTGGTCGCCGAGCACGAGGATCAGGTGCCTTACTCTGTCTGGGCCGGATGTCGTCATTGCGGGCGCTGCCCCCGGGCGGCTTTCCTCATCAATACCCCCTCCTGTGTTGCAGGCCGGCCCTCCTCTTGCCGGCGAGGTGCGCCGGCAGAGGCAGTCCGGGACGGCCCACCCATGTTGCTACGCAACGAACCCACCGACCGGATCACACCCGACCGCACGGTCAGCGGCGCCGCGGCGCCTAACCGAAGCATTGATTTCCGGTGGCGGATCGCGCATCGTCCCCCACCGCCCGCCGCTCGTTCGCGCCAGGAGACCGCCCATGATCGAAGCCGCACGATCCGAACTCACCCTGCCCGGCACGCTGCGCGTCGGCATCAACCTCGGCAACATCCTGCTGGTCACGGGAACCGGTCCGGCGGGCGAGCCGCAGGGCGTCGCCCCGGATTTGGCGGCGGAGATCGCCAGGCGCCTCGGTGTGAACGTGTCCTACGTGACCTACGCGACGCCCGGCGAGCTTGCCGATGCGGTGGCGCGCGACGAATGGGACATCGGCCTGATCGCGGTGGAGCCGAAGCGGGCCGAGCAGATCGCCTTCTGCGAGGCCTATGTCGAGATCGAGGCGACCTACCTCGTCCCGCCCGGCTCGCCGCTGCAGTCGATCGCCGACGTCGACCGTCCGGGCGTGCGGATCGCGGTGTCGGAGCGCGCCGCCTACGACCTGTATCTCAGCCGCACGCTGCAGCATGCGGAGCTGGTGCGCGGCAAGGGTCTGGCCGGTGCCTTCGAGCTGTTCGTGACGGAAAAGCTGGATGCCCTGGCCGGCCTGGCGCCGGCGCTGCAGGAGAACGCCCGGGCCCTGCCCGGATCGCGCGTCCTCGAGGGGCGCTACACCTCGGTGCGCCAGGCCATCGGGACCAAGCCGGCGTGCACGTCGCTGCACGCCTTCGTCGAGCGGTTCACCGCCGAGGCCAAGGAGAGCGGCTTCGTCGCCGGGCTGCTCGACAAGCACGGCGTGACCGGCAAGCTGCAGGTGGCGTCCCACGGGTAACGGCGAGATCCGGCACATTGGCATCGGCCACCCATGCGTGACCGCATGCTGGTGAGCCGTGCTTGGGTTTCCTTTTGTAGCTTCGCCCCTCCGGCCGCCCCCTCCCCATCCCCTCCCGCCATGGCGCGACCGCGCATCCTCGCAGCCCTCGGCGCAAGGGAGAGGGGCACGATCGTCCGGCAAGCGCCTATATGGCCCCTCTCCCTCGCGGCGGCGACCGGCCGACTGCTCCATCCGTCCATGGGGGAAGGGGTTGGGGAGGGGGATGAGAAGGCCGCTCGCCCGATCCGTGCAGAAGTCTGTATGCCGAGCGCAGTGCGGCGATAAGCCGGCGCCTGCG
>JABAOD010016774.1_pt2 | contig 11601 bp, 11 predicted proteins | sample 7062151 | NCBI WGS metagenome assembly JABAOD01 (sample SAMN14538626, study PRJNA623070) | marine sediment metagenome | biome: marine biome [ENVO:00000428]; feature: marine pelagic biome [ENVO:01000023]; material: deep marine sediment [ENVO:00002113] | place: India: Gulf of Khambhat ...
TCCTGCTCATCATTCAGAACCCCGAGCTGTGTCCCGATCCGACCGAGCGTGCGCTCCTCATGGCGCTTGCTCAACACCGGCGGCGAGAGCTCCAGGCGGCCTCGGTCACGATGGGGGCACGGGTGTATGCCGAGCGTCCGTCCGACTTCAGCCGTCGCATGGGGGTGTACTTCGAGGCGTGGGTACACGAGCAGACGACCGGTATGGCAATCGATCCTGCCTGACGCCGCTCACTGGAACGACACGAACACCACGACGGGCTCCACATCGAGAACCTGTTCCGGGGTGGCCGTCGGGCTGTCCTCGTCGAAGAAGTTCTTCCATCCCCACAGCCAGTTCGTGTCCTCGGTGCCGGCGGTGATTGCTCGGTAGGTCTCGTATTTGGTAGGCAACGGACCCTGTCCGTCCATCTGAATGACGAACGCCAGTTCCGGGTGGAGTTCGATCAAATCGCGGTCGGTGATCATCGACAGCTTGAACTGGTGCACCAGGAACAGCTTCTCGGGGAGGTTCTCCTCTCGCACGATCCCCGCCAGCCACTCGCCGACGGTGTTGATCTCGGCGGCATCCACCGATCCGATTTGCCGGAGATGGACCTGATTCGGTTTCAGTCGCCACTCGGGGTCCAAGGCCAGGCCAACGTGCGGGAGGCGGAGGAGCTCCTCGTAATACTTGGCCTGCGTGAGGAAGTCGGTGCGCCCGGGCTGTAGATCGAGAAGCACATAGGCATCGTTGTCGGCGGCGAACTCGACCCACGGGCGAAGCGTGTCGACCGACATCTCGTCCGAGTAGTCGTTGTCTGCGCCGGCCCGCGCGGAGGCAACCGTGACGATGATCTCGAACGTCGGAACGACCGTGAACCCGTCGGCTTCGTAGCCGTCGGCGATGGTCTGGAGTCGCTCCAACCCCTCGGCCGGTCCCTGCTCGCCGAGCACCCCGAGGAACGGCGTCGTGGGATTGCCGTAGAGCGCAACCAGACGCTTGCCGGCAAACACCCGATAGCCACCACCGGGTAGTTCCGGTCGGCTCCGCACCACGCCTGCCTGCCAGCGGAGCGTCGAGTCCGGCGAAGCGAGAACGGTGACGGTTTCGGCCGCCTTGACAGTTGACACGAGGTCCGCGTGCGCATCGAACAGGTCGCCGGTCACGCCCTCGACGTCTTGACCGGCGGCCTTTCCTGTAGTCCACGCCAGAGCAGCGAGCTCGTCGGTAGCGGCGAGGATCAGGTGGTCACCACCCAGGGCGGGCAGGACTGCAGATGAGCCCGGTTCGGGGGGAACCGCCTCGTCGACGGGAAGGTCACCGAGATCGTCGAGAGCAACGCCTTCGAGGGCGAAGGTGACGATCTCTCTGGGACCGAGCCGCTCGATCTCGTCGATCGTGGCCGGCTCGAGCGCACCGTCCACCGCCAGGATCGGCCCCGAGCCATCGAGGAACCGTGCGGCATGCATCAGTGAATCGGCGTCGCCGTCGCCGACAAGGGCCACGACGGGAGCGCAGTCGAACGTGGCTTCGGAGAGGACAATGGATGCTTCGACGAGGTCGTCGCCGTCGATCTCCTCAGGAAAGCTCGAGTCGAATCTGACGCACGACTCGTATGGGTCGGAGGTGGTGGTCGTCGCCGGTGCGGTCGTGGTCGTCACCGCAGTTGTCGGAGGCGCCGTGGAGGTCGGAGCGTCGGATGCATCGGCGGAGCACGCGGTTGCGATCAGGGAGATCGCGACGAGAAGAGTTGCCCGTTTCACGGTGAGAGGGTACGTCGAGGGGCGGGATGGTCGGGGGATCAGCTGTCGAGGCGGAACAGGACGGTGAATGTGTGGATCATGAGTCCGATGCCCCAGCCGATTGCCGGAAAGAAGAACCAGTCGAATCCAGCACCACTGAACCAGTCGATCGCCGCCAGTCCTCCGATGACGCTGACGTAGGACGCCAGATGGCTCTTCCACTCGTTGATCCTCTTGCGGCGACGGCGCGCCTTCTTCTCCAGCGCCTCCCGCTCGGCCGCCTCCNNTTCCACTCGTTGATCCTCTTGCGGCGACGGCGCTCCTTCTTCTGCCGCGCCTCCCGCTCGGCCGCCTCCTGTTCATTGAGCACCCGCTCTGCATCGATCTCCTTGGCGACGGCCTCGAGCAGCGCTCGGTCGGAGATGCCGAGTTCTATCGCCACCTTGCGCAGCTCTTCGAAGCTCAACCCGTTTTCGATCGAGAGGTGATCGAGCCTCGAGGCGGTCTCGATCAGCTCACCCACCTCTTCCTGGCTGAATCGTCTCTTCGAGAGCTCTTCGCGATCCATGGCCGTCGAGTGTACGGGGGCGGCGCGGCTCTGTCAGAGCAGCCGGATCCGCACCCACGAGCGCTGGTTGCAGGCCGGGCATCGCAGGCGGCGCGAATAGGTACGGCCAGGCACCCACGTGCTGAACGAGAGGACACGACGGGCGGCGTCGATCAGTCCGATTCGACTGGTGACTCCGCATCGCGCACAGTCGACGTGGATCGGACCGCCGGGGGAGTCCGCGGCAGAGAACAGCGCCTTCTTGCCCTCTGCGGCGCGGTCCTGACCGACGTTGCCGAAGAACAGTGCTCGCTTGCCGGTCGGGTCTCGACTCATCCTCGGGCCACCCTCTGCACGATCTCACGATAGGCCTCGGCCGGTCGTGATGTCCGGGCGTGTTCGAGGATGGACCGGCCTTTGGCCGGTGCCTCCGCAACCTTCACCGACTTCGGCACGGGCGGCTGGATGACCTCGACCTCATGCGCGTCCGCAAGTTGCGCAAGGACCTCTCGGCCGAGTCGCGTTCTGCTGTCGAACATGGTGATGACCACGCCCAGGATCTCCAGTCCGGGGTTGGTGAATTGGCGGACGTCGTCAACCGTCTCGATCAGCTGTGCCACTCCCCGGTGGGACAGGGTCTCGGCCTGCACGGGAATGATCACCTGGGATGCCGCCGTGAGGGCGTTGATGGTCAGGATGCCGAGCGATGGCGGACAGTCGATGAGGACGTAGTCATAGGAGTCGGCGGTGGGGCGCAGCGCACGTTGAAGGACGAACTCACGTCCCGTCTTCGTGAGTAGGTGCACCTCGGCTCCGGCCAGATCGATCGACGATGGCGCCAGGTCGACTCCGGACGACTCGTAGAGGATGTCGTCGAGAGGGACCCTGCCGAGCATCACGTCGTGCATCGAAGGCTCGGGTTCCTCGTCGACCCCCATGGCGAAGCTGANNCATCGACGGCTCGGGTTCCTCGGTCACGCCCATGGCAAAACTGAGGGAGGCCTGTGGATCGAGGTCCACCGCAAGGACGGTGGAACCGAGGTCGGTGAGGCCCGACGCGAGCGCATGAACGGTCGTGGTCTTGGCTACGCCACCTTTCTGGTTGGCGACTGCGATGATCCTGGCCGGCATCGAGCTGATTCTACGGTCGGTGACGCTCGGCCGTACCGGCCGGGGACCCGATCTGTACGTCTGGGCAGTTCTGCTCCGGTCCGCGAACCTCTCCCGGCCGTCGACCGCGCCCGGCTGAGGATGGAGAGTGGTAAGACCGTGGACCGACCGCCGGGGCACGCTCGACGCACGCGGCAGGTTCGGTGCGCCCCAAATCCTGCGCCTGCGTCCTGCGCCTGCGTCCTGTCATCATCCTCGGCCATGACACGAACGGCCCGAGAAGCACTGCTCAAGGGCGCCCGTCACATGGTTCCTCTGGTGTTGCCGGCGTGGCCTTTCGGCATGTTGATCGGCGTGGCCATCGCCGAATCGGACGTCCCGAACCTGGCCGGCTTCCTCAGCTCATCCTTCATGTTCGCCGGGGCTGCCCAGCTGGCCGCCATCTCGTTGCTGGGGGCTGGTGCACCGGCGCTGTCGGCCCTGACGGCGGCACTGGTGGTGAACACCCGTCACATCATGTACTCGGCGGCGATGGTCCCGCGGTTTCGTGGGCAGCCCCGGTGGTTCCGGCGGCTGGGGCCGTACTTCCTGGTCGATCAGTTGTTCGCCTTGACGTCGACCAATGAGGATCCGGCGGACGCGTGGCGCAGTTACTACCTCGGTGCCGGGATCTTCGCCTGGCTCACCTGGCACATAGCCGTCGGCATCGGCATGGCCGCCGGCCCCTCGCTTCCTGCGGGTTTCGACCTGAGCTTTGCGGTTCCGGCGTTGTTCCTGGGCCTCCTGACCCCCTCGCTCATCCGACGCCCTGCGCTCGCGGCCGCTGTCGTGGGAGCGGTGACCACGGCCGTCTTCTGGCGGGTGCCGAATCGAGGCGGGATGCTCGTGGGCTCGCTGGCCGGTGTCTTCGCCGGCTACGCCGCCGAGCGAAGGGGGCGGGCGTGACGGCGTACGTGGTGTTTCTGCTCGCCGGAGTGGGGACGTATGTTGCGCGGGCGCTCTTCATCGCTCTGGTCGGAGAACGACGGCTGCCCGATCGCGTCGAGCTCGGGTTGCGCAACATCGGGCCCGCCGTGCTGGCAGCGCTGACCGCTTCTCTCCTCACGTCCGACGGGGTCGTCGACTACGTGATGAACGTCCCGGAGGTGATCGCCTCGGTGGTGGCGGTCGTCACATCGTGGCTGACGAAACGGTATGTGGTCTCGTTCGTTGCGGCGATGGCGGCACTGTGGACGTTGCAGTGGCTCTTCTGACGTGGCGGCGAGGTGTGGGGCGTAGGATCGGTCGAAGTATCGAAAGGACAGCATGAGTACTGGCATCGAGCCGCACCTCTGGGTCGGAGATCTGAGCCGCTCCATCGCCTGGTACCGGGACGTGCTCGGGCTGGAGGCCGTCAACTGGTACCCCGAGGAAGATGGCGCCACGTGGTGTCAGATGCGACTGGGCCAGGCCGAGGTGATGCTGGCCGTCGTCCCCAAACCCGAGAACCTGGCAGAGAACCAGCAGTATCTCGCGGAGGTCGAGTCGAAGCTCGAAGGACCGGGCGGTGCGCTCGCTCTCTATCTCCACGTCGGGGATGCGGGCTCCATCCACGAGTCAGCGGTTGCCCACGGAGCAACGCTCATCGAAGACCTGTGGGACCCGTGGTGGGGAGGCCGCCAGTTCACCGTTGCGGACCCGGATGGGAACTGGTGGACGGTCTATGAGTCGTCCGCGAGCTGACGTGAGCAATCCAGCGATCGACGGGCAGCGGAGGAAGGACGACGACAGTTGAGCGGAGCGTGGCAAGAGGTGGGCGATCGCATCTACCGCCGTCGCTACGAGTCGCTCGACCTCAACGTCGGCCTGGTGCTGGGAGACGATGGAGCCGCAGTGATCGACAGCCGAGCCCATCATCGCCAGGCCGACGCGCTTCGCACCGAGATCGAGCAACTGACTCGGCTTCCGGTCACCACCCTCATCAACACCCACTACCACTGGGACCACACGTTCGGCAATGCCCGGTTTCCGGAAGCGTCGATCGTCGGCCATGTGCGCACGCGAGAGGCGCTCGCGGAGCGCGGCGATGAGATGAAGCAGCAGCTGCTCGAGGCCGACTGGATGCCGGTTGAGGCCAAGCCGGACATCGAGGCGGTTGCCATCACCCCACCAGACGTCACCTTCTCGCAGTCGATGCAGCTCCCGGTCGGGGGACGGCTACTCGACCTCCGCTATCTCGGTCTTGCCCACACGGACTCCGACATCGTGGTCATGGTGGACGACGTCTGTTTCGCCGGGGACCTGGTCGAGGAGAGCGCCCCGCCTGCGTTCGGAGATTCCTTTCCACGCGAGTGGGGGACGACACTGGGCGCGTTGGAACCGCTCGTCTCGGGAGCGGTGGTCCCGGGACATGGGGACGTTGTCGATGCGGCCTTCGTAGCTGCCCAGCGAGAGGAGATCGAGGGGGCGGTGTGGTCCCTGGTGAGCGGCGAGCCCGCTCCCTATCCGGACGCCGTCATGCGGTCCATTCGGGACCGTCTGCGCTCTGCCGGTTGATCACGGGTCGCACACGAGGCACGGTCGGAAGCCCGCCTCGGTGGCTTCGGTCACCGATGAGAACTCGACCAGATGACGCTCCGTGATCCGGCGGGCATGGCCGCAGGTGGGGTGGCAGAACACTCCCGTCGTGTCAGACCCGAGGTAGCGCACGCCGCGTGTCGCCAGCTGTTCGAGGTGTGACGGGTCGGTTCCCTCGTGCTCCAGCAACTCCCGCTTGTTGTGAGGACCGCCGAGCGAGTAGTTGCCGATGCGTCCGTCCGTCCTCACCACACGATGACACGGCACGATCAGCGGGACCGGGTTGCGCGCCATGGTCGAGCCAACTGCCCGCACAGCACCGTCGCGGCCGACGTGGCGTGCGAGCCACCCGTACGAGCGAACCTGGCCCCGTGGGATCTTCGCCGTCTCTTCCAGCACCGACCGCTGGAAACCCGTGACGGCACGCCAGTCGACGGGAAGCGATCCGGGCGTTCCCCGCTCGATTGCCTTGGCGATCAGAGCTTCCCAACCGGTCGGGGGTCGTGCCGGCAGCATTCGACGGTGGAAACGTTCCGCAAATCGATCCTCCGCATCGTCATCGGCCAGGTCGACCGACGACACCCCGTCCGGATTGAACGCCACCACGACCTTTCCCACCGGGCTCTCGAACACCGCATATCCGTCGGAGATCCCGGTCCCGAGCAACACCGCAGGTTCGACTGACGGCGGAGCCATGGAACGCAGTCTTGCCAGGTCGTTCTCGATGTTCATTGCTCTTTCTCCATGATCTCTCTGAGCCTGTTCAGTGCGCGATGCACGTCGGCCTTGGCCGTGCCCTCCGGCACACCGAGGACATCTGCGATCTCCACATAGGACAGCCCCACGACGTGACGGAGTACCAGGGCCTTGCGCCGTCTCGGACTCAGTCCGGTCAGCCGGCGATCCCAAGCCTCCGAGTCGGGTGGCTCCGGGTCTGATACCCCAAAGCGATCCTCCAATTCGACCGGGACCGGACGCCGGGCCTTGTCACGGGCACGGTTCCTGCCGAGATTCAGTGCAATCGTCCACATCCATCCGCGCAGTTCGAGGTTTCGAATCCGGTCTGGTTCGTATGAGGTCAGCGCCCGATACGCGCGGATGAAGGTCTCCTGGGTCAGGTCTTCCGCCTCGTTCGGATGCAGTCGCCTGAGTCCCGAGAAGAGGTCGTGCTGCATCTCCTGGACGAGACGCGGAAAGGCGTCGTCGATATCTCGGGCCAGGCGTTCGCAGAGGTCGTTCATCGAAGAGAAGAACCCTACGAGGCCGTTCCGGGTTGCACTCTCTTCGAAGGTCGCCGAATGCCCCGATCGGCGAGCGGAATACTGTGTGCGCAACCGACCTGACGGGATGCTCGATGGCGCACAAAGGAAAGGCGACGGGTGAGGTCCGTCTGGTCTACTGCCTGAGCATCGATCTCATCGAGTCGACGCTTCCCGGTCTTCGCATGACCCAGGTCGAACTCGATCGGTTCAACCGCGCATTGGTGTCGCAGATCGAGCCACATCTCGAAGCGCTGCGCTTCGAGGATCTGCTGGTGAAATTCACCGGAGATGGCTGGCTGCTCATGACACCCGAGGTCCGTGACGCCGAGCGCCTGTGCGCGCTGGCAACCATCATGCGCGAGACCTTCGCCGGTGAGATGAACCGCCGGACAGGGCTTCCGCTCGCCCGCATCCCGGACCTTCGAATGGCGATCTGCACTGGGAGAGACATCAGGATCAGTGTGTGGCATGGCGCGTTCGACTGGGTGGGGGACTCGGCGAGACGGAGTACCCGGAGCTCTCGCTACTGCTACCCAAACGAAGTCGTCATCGACAGCTCGGTGCACAGCCTCGTCATGCGTGACTTCGTCACCGCACGGGTCGATCCCGCCTCGCGGCCCGCTCGCACGTCCGGCAAGGAGGAAGAGGAGATTCCGCTCTGGTCCCTTGACGATCTGCGCATCGAGGCGGTCGAGGACTGGGACGCTGCCGCGGCGTACGTCTATGCCCTCAGCCGCACCGGCCGGCTCGACGATGCGGCTGAAGCATCGCTCAGGGCGGCGACCAGATTGGGGGAGGAGGTGGATCTCTCGGAATCACCGACGTCGGTGCGGACGGTCCATCGCTGGAACCGCCTCATCGCGAACGCCCCGTCCTTCGAGTCGATCGAGGAGCTGATGACTCGGATGTTGGAGAGCCCGACGAGGCCCGACCAGGGCACGCTTGTCGCGCTGGTCGATCGAGCACCGACGTTCGAGGAGGCGCAGCGCTGGGTGGCGGACCTCGAACTGCGGGGTGTCACTCCCGATGCCCTGGTCTACACGACCCTGATCCGCCGGGCTCCGACGTTCGAAGTGGCGTTCAGGCTGGTGGACGAGGTGGAGGATTCCGGTCTCTCCGCCAATCGGGAGATGCTTCACGCCTTGATCTCGAAAGCACCGTCTTTCAAGCGTGCTCTCGCCCTCCTCCCGTGGTTTGGTGATCGGGGTGTCGAGCCGGACGTTGGAGTCTTTGGGAGACTCGTGGCCCGTGCGCCCGGATATGACGCAGCGGTGGGCGTGCTGGACGTGATGAGAAGCTGGTCCGTGGCTCCCGACACGTCGCTGATGAACCGGCTCATAACCCTGGCCCCCGACCCGGGCGCTGCGACCGGGTGGCTCGAAACCATGGTCGAGTCCGGGATCGATCCGGACGTCGAGACCTTCAACATCCTCATGGCTCGGGCGTCGAGATACGGGGTGGCGATGGACCTGCTGACGAGAATGCGTGACCGAAGCGTCGCCCCCGACGTGACGACGTTCAACACGCTGATGGCTCGTGCTCCCGATCACGGGCTTGCGGTGAGCCTTCTCCGGCACATGGAGGAGTCGGACGTCCGTCCGAACACGGAGACCTTCAAGACCCTGATCACTCGATCGCCGGACTACCCGACCGCAGTCGGATGGCTGGCCGAGATGCGCAGGCGTGGAGTCCGTCCAAACAACGAGGTGTTCAAGGCCCTGATCGTTCGCGCACCGGAGTTCTCCACGGCGATGGACTGGTTGCAGGAGATGCCGAACGCACAGGTGGGTCCCAACTCGGAGACTTTCCGGACGTTGATCGCCCGGGCGCCCGATTTCGACTCGGGCGCGGATCTGATCGCGGAGATGAACCGGCGCGGGGTTGGGACCAACGAGGAGACCTTCAAGGCCCTGGCGTCGCTGGCGACCGACGAGACGGCGCGCAGCCGCTTCCTCGAGTTGCTGGCTGCAGCGGGTCTTCGCCCCACGGCCGACGTCATCCACCCTCTGATCGCCCGGGCCCAGGATCTCGACGGTGGCATCGAATGNNGGCTGGACAGGATGGCCGCCCTCCGGGTCGACCCGAACTCCGAAACACTCACCACCCTGCTCCACAGGGTGATGGACTACCCGCAGGCCGTCGAACTGTTCGACAGGCTTTCCACGGCCGTCGAGCCCAATGAGGGCGCGTTCAAGGTGCTCGTGGACCGGTCGCCCGACTTCCACACGGCGCTCGACTGGGTGGAACGCATGCGGGCAGAGGGCATGCGTCCCGAGGTCGGCGTGCTGACGATGCTGCTCGGGAAGAAGCCTGGCGATTGGGACGGTGACACCCTGCTCGGGTGGTATCTGGGGTTGGAACACCATCCCAGCGGGCCAATGATGACCGCCATCGACACCCACCGACTGGCCGGTCGCACGCAGGACGCCCTCCGGTTGGCTCTCGACTATCCGCACGTCCAGCCGGCGAGGGACCTGTTCCGGCTGCATCCGACCGAGTCGATCACCTACCTGTCGGAGGTACTCGACTCCGAGCCCGGTCATCCCAACGGTCAGTACGCAATGGGGCTGGCGCTGCTCGACCTCGGCCGGGTCGACGAAGCCATCGGCCACCTCGAGCTTGCCAAGGAGCTCGCCAGACCCGGTCCGCGTATCGCTGCTATCGAAGAGATCATCCGCTCGGCGGTTCCACCGCACCACTGAGCGGTCAGGGCGTTCGAGTCACCTGCTCGAGCGGTACGGAGCCATCGGTCGAATGGAACTGCTCGTGGGCTGTGATGAGCTGCTCCCAGTCGGCCGGCCGCTCGACGTCCACCGACACCAGATGGCGGGATCGCGGCCCGTCGCCCGTGTCCATGGCCCGTGCCCGTCGGATGATCTCGGCGGATGCGTCGTCTATGCGGCGATGCATCGCCATGTGCTCAGACCAGCTCGTGCACATGAACGCCTCGGTGAGCCGGTGCGGGTCCTCGGCGTTTCGATACAGGCGCCAGGAATACGCACCGGTCCTGAGGCGCACCAGTCGCACCTCCTGCATGATGCGGAGGAACTCGTCGACGGAACGCTGATCGACCCGCCACGTGTTCACGACCAGTACGGGCCCTCCTTCGGTGGCGACGTGTTGTGGGATGAGTCGTTCGTCGTCGAACTCAGGGCTCTCGATATCGGCCAGCGCCGGAATGCCCAGGCGCGGTATGGCCACCCCGAGAGCCAGGGCGCCGGCCGAGAAGAGGAGCTCGGCGCCCGAGGCTCCGATCTGGTCGGCGACGATCCCGGACAGAGTGGAACCGACCGGGATGATCCCGGCGAAGGCGAGCGTGTAGAGGCTCATCGCTCGACCCCGCACCCAACTCGGTGCGAGGAGCTGGGCGGACGCGTTCATCGTGGTGAGGGCGTAGACCCAGCACAGGCCGATGGCGAACAGAGCCATCATTGCCACGGGTGCATTCGGCGCCAGCCCAAGCCCTATCCCGGCAACGCCGAAGACCGTGACCGACACCGGGAGCGTGCGATCGCCGAGCTTGGTCACCACCGCCGGTCGGGTGAAGGCGCCGATCAGCGCTCCAAGGCCCATCGACCCGAGCAGGAGCCCATAGGTCCACTCGGATCCCCCGAGCTCCTCCGTCCGGCTGGGAAGGACGGCCTGGACAACGGCCGAGACGATCGCAAACGCAGCCGCCACGCCCAGCACCCGCCGGAAGGGAGGCGTGAATCGCGCGAATCGAATGCCCAACCCCATCGCTGCGCTCACCGACCCCGCGTCCGGGTCGCCGGCCACGGCAATCCGGCGTCTGATGATCAAGAGAACCACCACGACTCCGGCATAGGAGAGAGCGTTCAGTCCAAACGCCAGCTCGGCGCCGGCCGTGGCCAGGATCAGGCCCCCGATCGCCGGGCCGACGGCCCTGGCGACATTGAAGGCCACGGAGTTGAGAGCGACGGCCGAGGCGACCATGCCCCGGGGGACGAGGTCCGGCACGAAGGACTGCCAGGCCGGGAGGTTGAACGCAACTCCGAGACCGAGGGTGAGGCCGAGGGCCAGGAGCACGCCCGGGGTCACCCTGTCCGTGAACGTCGTCCAAGCCATGGCGGCCGCCGCCGAACCGGCGAGGATCTGAGCGCCAACCATCACCTTGGTCCGGTCGACGATGTCAGCGATGGCGCCGGCGAGGATTGCGAAGAACAAGGTGGGCAGCAGCGCGGAGGCCACCATGAGGCCCACCCAGGTGGCAGAGCCCGTCAGTTCGAGCATGAGCCAGGACCCGGCGACAGCCTGCAGGAACGTTCCCATGGCCGAGAACACCGTGGCCAGCCAGAGCGCGCGGAAGTGCGGGATTCGAAGTGGATCGACTGCGCTGGCCATCGGGTGGACTCTACGGTGGAATGTGGCAACCCAGGGTTCG
>JABAOD010022615.1_pt1 | contig 11600 bp, 15 predicted proteins | sample 7062151 | NCBI WGS metagenome assembly JABAOD01 (sample SAMN14538626, study PRJNA623070) | marine sediment metagenome | biome: marine biome [ENVO:00000428]; feature: marine pelagic biome [ENVO:01000023]; material: deep marine sediment [ENVO:00002113] | place: India: Gulf of Khambhat ...
TGAGCAGCGCGATGCGCACGACGGCTCCTGTGGAGCCCGCCGGTTCCGACTCGAACAGGCTCTCCATGTCGTCGCGACGACCCGGGTCTTCGATGGGCGGTGCGAGACCGGCTTCCTCGAGCAGCTCCTTGATCCCGAGGTAGTGCTGCTCGGCGAGCACCTCCGTCGGCGCCATGACCGCACCCTGGTACCCGGTTTGCACCGCCGTCAGCAGGCAGGCCACGGCCACGACGGTCTTCCCCGAGCCGACCTCCCCTTGCAGCAGCCGCTGCATCGGGGTGGACGCGGCGAGATCGCCCCGGATCTCGTCGATGGCGCGGCGCTGTGCCGACGTCAACGGGAACGGCAGCGCCGCCACGAACCGGTCGACGAGCGTGCCGTCGACGTCGTGTGCAATGCCCACCGCGGTCGCCGCCTGCCGTCGCTTCTGGAGTGCGAGCGCGATCTCCAGCCGGAAGAGCTCGTCGAAGACGAGCCGCCGCCTCGCCGGCGCGACGGCCTCCATCTCCTCGGGGAAGTGGATGTCGTGCAGGGCCCGGTCACGATCGACGAGGCCGAGCCGGGAGACGAGCGAGGCGGGGAGCACCTCGTGGACCGGTTCGGCGCGTCGCAGCGCGTTGGCGATCGTCTTGCGCACCAGCGTCGGCGACAGGCCTCCGACCGCTCTGTGGATGGGGACCACCCGACCCGTGACGAGGCTGTCCCCGGGGCGGTCGAGTCTGTCCATGTCGGGTGCCTTCATNNGATCTTGATGTAGGGGTTGAACCACACCGCCTGGACGACACTGGTGCCGTCGCCGATGGTTGCCGTGATCATCGTGCGGTTGCGCGAGAGCCGGCGTCGGTCGACCTTCATCACCTCCCCACCGACGGTGACCTCCTCGCCGAGCGGCACATCGGCGAGGTCGAACAATTGCGAACGGTCGAGATAGCGGCGCGGCACGTGGAGGAGCAGATCGGCCACGCTGTCGAGCCCCGCGTCCGAGAGGCGGCGCATCGACTTGGGGCCGATGCCCTTCACCATGTCGAGTGGCAACGTGGCGAGATACGACAACGGGCGTCCCGGCATGCCGGCAAGGATACGGTCCGTGTCGCTCGTCTCCGGTGAACCGAGCGCCGGATGCGAAGATGGGTGCGCACGGGGCTCTGTTACACTCGCCGCCGCCTCAGGAGGTTTCCCGAATGTCCTACCGATGCGAGATCTGCGGCAAGGAGCCGTGGGTCGGCAAGCAAGTGAGCTTCTCGCACAAGCGCTCCAGCCGCCGCTGGCTGCCCAACATCCAGCGCGTGCGCGTCAAGCACGGCAGCAACTCCCGGCGGATCCGCGTGTGCACGTCGTGCATCAAGGCCGGCAAGGTCGAGAAGGTCTGACCGGATGCAGGGCGTCGTCAAGGTCTACGACCCGACCACCGGCGTGGGCGTGATCGTGCGCGACGACGATCGCTCCGAAGTCATGCTGCGACCCGGCTCGCTCGCCGGTTCTCTGTTCCGCACGCTGCGCCAGGGCCAGCGGATCGTCTTCGACGTCGAGGAAGCCGACGGTCGCTCCTACGCGACCCGGATCCGATTCGGCTCGGACGGGTACTAGCCCGCTCCCGCATTTTCGACCGGTACCGCACCCCGTCACCGGTACACTCTGGTCACGAGAGCGAAAGTGAGCAGTCCCCCATGGTTGCGGCGTACATCCTGATCCAGACCGACGTCGGGAAAGCAGCTTCCGTCGCCGAGGAGATCACCAAGATCCCCGGCGTCCTCAACGCCGAGGCGGTGACGGGTCCCTACGACGCCATCGTCCATGCAGAAGCTGACGACGTCGACTCGCTCGGCAAACTGGTCGTGGCGCGGATCCAGGCCGTCGACGGCATCACGAGAACCCTGACCTGCCCCGTCGTGAGACTCTGAGCGAGGGCCGGCGGCTCAGGTCTGCCGGCGCCGCAGGGCCACGTCGACCAGGAAGTCACAGAGTTCCGGATACGAGATCCCCGACGCCTCCCACATCTTCGGGAAACCCGAGATGGGAGTGAATCCAGGCATCGTGTTGACCTCGTTGAGCAGGAAGCCACGGCCCCGCTCCTCGAAGAAGAAGTCGACCCTTGCCAGTCCCGAGCACCCCAGGGCCTCGAAGGCCGCAGATGCGTACGCACGGACCTGATCCATCTCGGGCTCGGTGAGCACCGCCGGTGCCTCGAATCGAGAGGTGGGATCGTTGTACTTGGCGTCGTAGTCGTAGAACCCCGAGGTCACGAAGATCTCCCCGGCCAGTGAGACCCGGGGCCCTTCCAGGACGGCGACCTCGATCTCGCGACCGCGGATGGATGGCTCGACGACGACCTTGTCGTCGTACTCGAGGGCCAGCAGGATCGCCTCTTTGAGCTCGGCCTCGGACTCGACGGCGCTCACTCCGACCGAGGAGCCGAGATTGGCGGGCTTCACGAAGGCGGGGAATCCGACGTCGTCCACGACCCTCGCGATCTCGTCGGCGGCGGCGTCTTCGAAGTCTCCCCTCTTGATGCTCACCCACGGCACCACCGGGATACCGGCTTCCACCGCCAGACGCTTGGTCACGTCCTTGTCCATCGCGGCGGCAGATGCCAGCACACCGCACCCCACGTACGGGATCCCTGCGATCTCGAACACTCCCTGGATCGTGCCGTCCTCGCCGTAGGGGCCGTGCAGCACGGGGAACACCACGTCGAAGCTGACCTCGTCGGACCCGACGACGAGACGCCCCTCCGGGAGCCTGAACTCGGCCAGCCGGCCCTCGGCGCGCATCGTGCGACCGCCTTCGGAGGCGTGCCAGCGACCTCGCTTGTCGATTCCCACCGGGATCACGACGTGTCCCTGAGATTGCAGAGCGGCGTAGGCGGCGACGGCAGAGACGCACGAGACCTCATGCTCTGCCGAACGACCGCCGAAGACAAGGAGAACCCTGGCCATCGAATCAGGTTACCGTTCGAGCCCCGCAGGCTGGTCATTCTTGACGATCGACACGACGACAGACGTTGGCTACCGACTGACGGCCATCCGCATCGCCATCGCCCTCACGTGGGTGGCGCTCGGCGTCTACACGTGGTTCCTCGTCGCGCGGACCGAAATCGCCACCGCCGATCGCCTGGGGCCTCTTGTCATCGGTGTCGCCGTCGCCCTGATCCTGTCGTTCCTCCCCTGGCGAGTGGTGCTGACCCGGCTGTTCGGCGACATCCTGGTCCTGGCGTGGATGTCGGCGTTCGTGCTCGCCGCCGTGGCGCTTCCCGAGCTCCAGGACCCCATCACCTCGGTGTTCCTGCTGCTGGGAGCTGCGGCGTTCGCCACCGCCGTGACCGCGGCGTGGTACGTCAGCGTGGCGGCGATGCTGGTGGCGCTGCTCGGCTTCGTGAGCGTCGAGGTGAGCCGGGAGGGTGGCATCGTGCTCGGCGAGACGGCACGCATGGCCGGGTTCGTCGCCACCCTCGTGCTCATCGGCCTCGGCCAGGTCGTGGTGACGCGACGCGTGTCGACCGCAGACTCGAGGCTCGCGGCAGCGGCACGTGCGGAGGCGGAACTGGCCGCACGGGCCGCCGAGCTCGACCAGGTGTTCGCCGTGTCACGCACGATCGGGACCGGACGCGCCCTCGAGGAGGTCCTCCCCGATCTCGTCGGCCGGGTGGTGGGGGCCGTGGACGCCAACTCGGGGGCCGTGCTGCTGCTCGACGCCGATGAGGACGAGCTGCACCTCGTCTCACCGCTCTGGTCGTCCGGTCTCCCGCTGCCCGCAGAAGGCCTCAGGTTGTCCCTGGGAGCTCCCGGAGCGGCTCAGGAGGCGCTGCGCACCGGTTCGGCTGTGGTGCGCAGCCTGGACCAGATCGCGGACGACCCCCTGCTCAGCGGTCTCGGCGAATCACAGTTCGCAGCACTCCCCCTTCGCGCCGGGACCGACGTGATCGGTGTGCTCGTGGTCGGCGACGAGCGCGAACAGCCGTTCACCGCATACGACCTGGAGACCATGCAGTCGCTGGCCGGGCCGGCGGCCCTCGTCCTCAACCAGCTCGCCCGGTATGAAGAGGCGCGCGAAATGGGAGAGCGCATGTCCGAGCTGGCCCGGCTCAAGACCGACTTCGTGTCGGTGGTGAGCCACGAATTGCGGACGCCCCTCACGTCGATCATCGGCTCGCTGCGCACCCTGCAGCGCCCCCAGCTGGCGCCGCTCGATCCCGACGGAAAGGTGCTGCTCGACACGGCCGCACGTCAAGCGGACCGACTCAAGGCACTGATCGAGGACCTTCTCGTCGTGTCGCGCATCGACAACCGTGCGCTCCCGGTGCGCCCCGAGTCACTCGACCTCCGCGTCGCCATCAACGACATCGTGGGGTCGATCCCCGGAGCCGCTCAGTACACCTCCGTGTCCGTCGCCGACGAGGCCGTTGCGGCGACGATGGACCCGGAGCATCTCCGCAGGATCCTGACCAACCTCATCGAAAACGCCCTGCGTTATGCGCCGCGGACCGAGATCCGGGTCGAGGTGACCCGGGAAGACGGTGAAGCCGTGATCCGGGTGATCGACCACGGGCCCGGCATCCCTGCCCAGTACGTCGACACGATCTTCGAGCGGTTCGTGCAGGTCGGGCGCCGGTCCGAGGAGGGCCGGGGCGGCACGGGTCTGGGTCTCTCGATCGTGCGGGGTCTCGCCGAGGCGATGGGCGGTCGGGTCTGGTACGAACACCGGGCCTACGACGTCGGTGCGGTCTTCGTAGTGGCAATCCCACTCCGGGCAGGCAGCCTGCACCCGGCCGATCTCTGAGCGAGGCGTCGGTCAGCGATCGCCGGCGGCAACGGCGTGGAACCCACCGTCGACATGGACGATCTCGCCCGATGTCTTCGGCGCCCAGTCGCTGAGCAGCACGGCGACCATCCGGGCCACGGGAGTCGGATCCCCCGCATCCCAGAACAGCGGCGACCGTCGCCCCCACTCCTCGTCGAACCGCGAGAAGCCGGGGATCGACTTGGCGGCGACGGTGAGGAGCGGGCCGGCGCTGACGGCGTTCACCCGTATGTCGTCGGGCCCCAGATCACGGGCCAGGTAGCGGGTGACGGACTGCAATGCCGACTTGGCCACGCCCATCCAGTCGTAGGCCGGCCACGCCTGGCGGTTGTCGAAATCGAGCGTGACGAGCGCTCCCCCACCTGCCGCCTTCATCAGCCCGTGCAGGCCGACGGCGAGGGTCTTGTAGCTGTAGGCGGACGTGATGAACGCCGTGGAAGCGCTCTCCACCGGCGTGTTCAGGAAGTTGCCGCCGAGGGCATCGTCGGGGGCGTACGCGATCGCATGGAGGGCGCCGTCGACGGCTCCCCAGCGCCCCTCCAGATCGGCGACCAGCGCCTCCATGTGCGAGCGATCGTTGATGTCGAGCTCCAGGACATCCGCTTCGACTGGGAGACGCTTCGCCGAACGCTCGGTCAGCCTCATCCCTCGACCGAAACCGGTGAGAACGATCTCCGCCCCCTGCTCCTGGGCGATCCGCGCCGAATGCCAGGCGATCGAGTCGTCAGTCAACACGCCGGTGATGACCAGACGCTTCCCTTCGAGCAGCACGATTCCTCCCAAGACGTCGACGTCGGTCGCCAATGGTAGGTCGACACAGACTCGGCGGACGATCGTGGCGGCGTCGTCAGTCGACGTTGGCCCACGCCCGCAATCCCAGACCCATCACGAACAGGAGCAGCAACCCGTACGTGAGGGCCGGCCGGCGCGCCATTGCCGGGCGGTAGACGTAGGCGATCGAGAACGTCACGGCGATGACGACGCCGTAGAACACGTGGAAGCCGTTGCCGGGTCGTTGTCCCCTCCCCCACAGCACGAGCCCGGCTCCGATCTGGACGAGCATCGTGCCGATCGCCACGGCGCGGGCCGTCGAGAATGCCCGGCCCGGGTCCCGCCTCACGACGGCGAGTGCCACGCCCCAGAGCCCGACGAGACCACAGGCGGCGACGGCGACCCACATCCATCCGGCATGAAACCCTTGCATCGAGCGGCGAGCCTACCTGGAGTGTTCGGGAGTCGAGCTGGACGACCCGAGCGCACGCACGACGTCCGTGACCGCCTCCAGCACGCGATCGGCGAAGGGTTGCATCCGGATGCCGCCACCCAGCTCGATCTGCACACCGCCGTGCGTCGGTAGGTTCACCGGATTGGCACCGTGCGTCCCGCGCAGACCCCGCGGGATGTCCTCGATGCGGTCGATGGCCTTCAATCCCAACTGCCGCATGCGTTCGCCGAGCTGGCGTGCGATCCCGCGGTTCGTGCCGCCGAGCAACGCGGCATGCTCGAGCCCGGGTCGTCCGAAACCGTGGAGGGAGACCGCCACGTCCGCACGATCGATGGCCGCGCGAAGTCGCCGGCTCACGGCGGGGTCATAAGCGGTCGAGGGCACGTGCCAGAAGAGATCCGGCGGCTGGACCACCGCGTAGAGGCTCGCACCGGTGGCGTCCGCGATCGCCCCCGCCAGCGGATAGGTCTCCTTCTCGATCCCGCCGTGAAGCGCCATCACGACGGTCGACCCGCGAAGCTCGACGATCTCACGCACTCCCTCGGTGGCGATGAGCTCGGCGAACACACCCCCAGTATCGCGGTCCCCAGGCAGGGGCGAAACCGTCGGAACGTGGATCAGCCGAGCTTGCCGACGTCCGCCACCTCTGCGGTGAGGCACTGGACGAGGTCGGCGGCGCTCAGCAGGATCGACACGCCGTGGGCGCCTCCACCGATCGCCACCGTGTCCTGCCCGACCAGGGACTCGTCGATGACGACCGGCCACTCGCCCTCGGCACCGAACGGTGTGATCGTGCCCCGCTCGTAGCCGGTCGCGGCCAGGGCTTCGACGGCGTCGGGCAGGCTGAGCCTGCGCTCGCCGAGCACCGCCCTCAGCTTCGGCCAGTCGATGGACCGCGTCCCGGGGAGACACACCAGCACGTAGTCGTCCTCGCTGCGCCGCACGACGAGCGTCTTGATGAGGGCGTCCACCGGCACCCCGAGCTTGCCCGCCGCCTCCTCGACGGAGTACGAGCGCTCCCGGCGCACCGCCTCGTGCGCGACCCCGAGCGCGTCGGCCGCCGCCGTGGCGCGGGTGACGGGTGGATCAGCCAGAGGTGAGCCGCTCTCGCTCCCGATCCCGCAGCATCCGTCGCAGGATCTTCCCCGACGCCGACTTCGGAATGGCGTCCACGAACTCGACCCGACGCACCTGTTTGTAGGTGGCGACCTGGTCGGCGACGAAGGCCATGATTTCGTCGGCCGACGCCTCCTGGCCCGCCTTGAGCACCACGAACGCCTTGGGGAGCTCGCCCGCCTCTTCGTCGGGGATCGGGATGACCGCGGCATCCGCCACCGCAGGGTGGGTCAGCAGGATCGCCTCGAGCTCGGCCGGCGGCACCTGGAATCCCTTGTACTTGATGAGCTCCTTGAGCCGGTCGACGATGTAGAAGTGGCCGTCGTCGTCGACGTGGCCGATGTCGCCGGTGTGGAACCAGCCCTCGTCGTCGATGCAATTGGCCGTCGCCTGGGGATTGTTGAGGTATCCCTTCATCACCTGGGGGCCCCTTATCCAGACCTCGCCGTCCTCGCCGATCCCCAGATCCTGCCCGGTGCCGGGGTCGACGATCCTCACCTCGGTACTCGGAAGTGGGACTCCGATCGATCCTGCCTTGGCATCCCCCTGGATCGTCGAGTGGGTCACGGGGCTCGTCTCCGTGAGCCCGTAGCCCTGGACCACGTCGGCCCCGACGCGCTGCGACGCCTCGTCGCTGAGCTCCCCGCCGAGCGGAGCGGCACCAGAGAAGATGAGCCGCAGCGATCCGAGATCGAAGTCGTCCACCAAGGGGTGCTTGGCGAGGGCGAGCACGATGGGCGGCACCAGGTACGCCGTGGTCACCCGGTGATCCTGGAGGATGCGGAGAAACGCCTCCAGCTCGAACCGCGGCATCGTCACGCAGGTGGCGCCCTGGGAGACCGCCCCGTTCATGAGGACCTGCATCCCGTAGATGTGGAAGAAGGGCAGCACGGCGACGATCACCTCGTCGCCCTTCGACATGTCGAGCACCGGGGCCATCTGCACCAGATTCGCCACGAGATTGCGATGGGTGAGCATCACGCCCTTCGAGACGCCGGTCGTGCCCGAGGAATACGGCAGCACGGCGACGCGCTCGTCGAGATCGACAGGCACCTGCTCGGTTACGACCTCGCCGGTGCCGAGCAGCGCGGAGAACGGGGTCGTGCCTTCGGCGCCGTCGAACGTGTAGATCGTGTCCACGTTGGTGTCGATGACCGCATCGACGACATGCTCCATGAACATCCCGATGGTGACGAGCTTCTTCGCCCCGGAATCGACGAGCTGGTGATGGATCTCCGTGGGCGTGTACGTCGGGTTGATCGTCGTGACCGTGCCGCCGAGCAGACAGGCGGCGTGAAAGGCGACTCCATATTCGGGCAGGTTGGGCGACACGATGGCGAGGACGTCGCCGGCCCCGAAGCCGTCGGCACGTAGTCCGCCGGCCGCGGCGTGGATGGCGTCGCGCAGCTGGCCCTGCGTGACGGTCCTCCCTGTCATCCCGTCGATGAGCGCAGGCCTGTCGGGATCCGCTTCGACCATGCGCAGGACGTACTCCGTCACGGACATGTCGGGGACCTCGACATCCGGCAGTGGACTCGTGTGGATCATCGCAGCTCTCCTCTCCGCCGCGCGACGATACCGGCAACGGAGGGCTCGTGCCCTGTGGCTAACGTCGCCTCGATGAGCAGGTCCACGTGAGCGACATACGTCTCCAGCCCCATGACATGGCCCACGGCGGCGAGGCGGTGGCGCGCCACGACGGGAAGGCGCACTTCGTGGCGGGGGCCCTGCCGGGAGACACGGTCGCGGTCTCGATCACCCGGGACAAGGGCAACTGGGCGCGCGGCGATCTCGTCGAGGTCGTCACGCCCTCTCCGGACCGCACCGACCCCCCGTGCCCGCATTTCGGGGTCTGCGGCGGATGCAACTGGCAGATGGCCACCTACGAAGCCCAGCTCCGCTACAAGCGGGACAGCGTTGCCGGTCAACTCCGTCATCTCGGCAAGATCGAGGATCCCCCGGTCGTGGACACGGTGCAGGCGGGACCTCCGTTCGGCTACCGGAACCGCATGGACTTCAGGGTGCTCGCCGGTCGGGCGGCCTTGGGCCGGCCCCGATCACACGACACCGTCGCCATCGACGAGTGCCATCTCCTCCACCCCGGACTCGTCGAGGTCTTCGACCGGCTCGGCGACCTCGCCGGGGTCGACCGGCTCACGCTGCGGATCGCAGAAGCGACGGGCGACCGCCTCGCCATCGTCGAGGGCGAAGTCCCTGATCAGGCCCCCTCCTGGGGCATCGCAGTCGCGAGCCGGCGTGGGAGGAAGATCACGCCGGTCGTCGGTGAACCCATCATCACGCATGTGATCGACGGCGCCCGGTTCAGAGTGACCGGTGCCGCCTTCTTCCAGGTGAACGCAGCCGGCGCCGCCGAGCTGGTGCGACTGGTGCGAGAGGCGCTCGCGCCGGGGCCGGACGACGTGCTGCTCGATGCGTATGCCGGCGGTGGGCTGTTCGCGGTGACCGCGGGGGCGGCTGCGGGATCGGTGCTCGCCGTCGAACGGGACGACGCCTCCGTCTCCGACTTGCGGCACAACCTGGATGACAACGAGATCGACCTCTGGGAGGTCATTCAGGGCGACACCCGGCGAGTGCTCGGCGGCATCGACGCGGAGGTCGATCTCGCCGTCGTCGACCCCCCGCGCAGCGGACTCGGTGCCGAGATCGTCGACGTGCTCAGCGACTGGGCGCCCCGTGCCCTCGCCTACGTGAGCTGCGATCCGGCGAGCCTGGCGAGAGATGCGAAGCTGCTGGCCGAGACCGGGTACGCGTTGACGCTCGCCACTCCCGTCGATCTCTTCCCGCAGACGCACCACGTCGAGACCGTGGCCAGGTTCGAGCGCTGAGCCGCGACCGGCTCAGATCTGGTCGAGCAGATCGCGCTTCTTGGCTTCGAACTCGGCGTCGGTGATGACGCCGTCCCTATGGAGCTGGGCGAGGCGGGCGAGTTGCTCGGTGGGATCGTTCTGGATGCCCTCGGCGACCGCCGAGCCCTCCTCCCTGGCGAGCGCCCTCGCCCGGGCTTCCCGGGTGCGGTAGAGGAGCGACTGGAACTCGTCCGGCTTCGGCACGTCGTTGAACCGGCTCTGCCCGCTCTCGCCCGCGGATTCGATGAGGAGGTCTCCCGAGCGGAGCATACGCTCGACCACGTTCTGGTGGAACAGCACGTTCGAGATGCTCTCGAGCGGGATCTCGATGCCGGAGCGCGAGATCATGCCGGTCCTCGTGATGAGTCGCTCGCTGGTGAGGACGTACGAGGTGAACCACCACTTGATGATCGGTGGCGCCACGAGCGCGACCACGGCAGCCAGGGCGGCGACGGTGATGACGACGTCGACCATGCCCTCACCGGGGAGGACGGTCCAGGCGAGGGCGATGACGATGATCCCGGCGAGCACCCACGCGAGCGGGATCACCAGCAGACGCCAGTGAGGCCGGAACTGGGTGACGACATTCTCTCCGTCGGTGAGGAGGCGCTCTGGATACGGCATGAGCCGATGGTAGTGACCGTCTGCAGAGGGCGACGGTCAGACCACCCGGCCGTCGCGGAGCTCGATCACGACGTCCACGAGATCCAGGATCCTCCTGTCGTGTGTCGCCACGAGGACGGCGCTGGTAGCGGCTGCCTCCTTCATCAGCGCGACGATCTCCAGCGCGTTCGCCTCGTCCTGGTGCGACGTCGGTTCGTCGGCGACCAGGACCTGCGGACCCACCACCATCGCACGCGCAACGGCGGCTCGTTGTTGTTCGCCGAGCGAGACGGCGCTCGGAGGGAGCTCCAGGGTCTCCACGAGTCGGAGGCGTCGCACCAGATCCTCGATGTCGAGGGCAGCAGCCGCGCCGAGGGTGATGGGGAGCCGGATGTTCTCGGCGATCGTCAGCTCTTCGAGAAGGCCGAGGTCCTGAGGCACGATGGCCATCCCGGTCCAGTCGTCCGTCACGGCGGCGTCCCTCCGCACCGTGCCGGCATCCGGTCGATCCCACCCGATGAGCAGCTCGATCAGCGTCGTCTTGCCCGACCCGGAGGGGCCGACGAGACCGACCACCTGGCCGCGACGCAGCTCGAGACCGACATCGTCGAGGGCCACGACCTGCTCGGCAGCCGTGCGATGCACCCTGCGCAGGCCGGAGGCGACGATTGCGGTCACGGCGCCCTCACGGTCATGTGACCCTCACCGTCATCCCAGCCGAGGATGGCGCGCCCCTCGGGGAACCGCTGCCGAATCCCCGGCGGCAGTTGCAGACGACCCGATCGGTCGATCACGGCCATCTCGGTGCCGCCTGCAGTGATCGACGCAACGGCACCGTCGCGCAGTGTCACGATCTGGTCGACCCGGGGCAGGATCCGCGCGTCGTGGGTGGCAATGATGACCGTGGTGCCGGACGCGGCGAGGAGCTCGACGGCGTCGAGCACGGAGTCGGCCGATGCCGAGTCGAGGGTCGCGGTCGGCTCGTCGGCGAT
>JABAOD010004650.1_pt2 | contig 11597 bp, 12 predicted proteins | sample 7062151 | NCBI WGS metagenome assembly JABAOD01 (sample SAMN14538626, study PRJNA623070) | marine sediment metagenome | biome: marine biome [ENVO:00000428]; feature: marine pelagic biome [ENVO:01000023]; material: deep marine sediment [ENVO:00002113] | place: India: Gulf of Khambhat ...
TCGTCCTCCCAAAGGTCGCCGTGCCGCGGCAGCAGCAGCTGTGCTTTGATGCGTACGAGCGTCGCCGCCATCTCCAAGAACTCGCCGGCGCGCTCCAGGCTCAGTCGTCGCTCGACCCCCTCGATCGCGGCGATGAACTGACCCGTGATCTGCGAGATCGGGATGTCGAAGATGTCGATGTCTTGAGAGCGGATCAGGTGGAGCAGCAGATCGAGGGGGCCCTGGAACGCCTCGAGATCGACGACGAACTGGTCGTGGCTCTCCGCGATGCGGGAGCTCGTCGGCGTGGGTAGCCGCATCCCCTCCCCTTCGGGCTCAGGCCCGCCGGCCGACCACCGCGGTCGGCCCATTCGTTGTGGAAACGATCACCGCTCAAGAAGTTAAGAGCGGCGAAATTGCCTGTCAAAGCTAGGGTTTCGCGGCTTGACACCCCTCCGCTGCCTGAATATGGTTACGCCGCTTCTCGACCGAAGCTGGCGAGCGAGTTGGGCCTCCGCGAGGCCCGTTTGCCGCCATATATCAGGACACGCGAACTGGAGAACACGTGCCGAATACGAAGTCTGCCGCGAAGCGCCTGCGCCAGAATCTGCGCCAGCGCGCCGCTAACAAGGCCGTCCGCAGCCGGCTGCGGACGGCGGTCAAGAAGGTGCGGGCCGCCCAGGAGTCCAGCCGGGCCGTCGAGCTGTTCCGCGAGGCCGCGAAGCTGCTCGATCGCGCCGCCAGCCGCGGCATCATCCACCAGAACCAGGCCGCCCGCTCCAAGAGCCGCCTCGCCGCCCACGTGCGTCGTCTGGGCGGAAACCCCTGACAGCCACTTCGATCATAATACAGCCGGCCCGGCGCTCGCCGAGCCGGCCGAAGGTGCGGCGCTTGGGGATCGTCCACCCCCGGTGTCATCCACCCTCCCCTGAGCGTCCCGAATAACGTCCGTTCACTCCGCCGGTAGCTCTTCTCCGCACTCCGTGCAGTACCATTCGGCGGGATCGTTGGCGGCCGAACAGTGAGGACAGATGATCGTCTGCGGCGTGCCGCTCCCATGCCGCTCTAGGAACGAGAAAGACTCCGACTCTTCGCTGCCGCCCAGCGAGAGCGACTCCAGAAAGGCAAGCTCGTCACCGACGGCGCCGCCCTCACCCTCGGGCGCCTCCTCCCCCGCCTTCTCCTCTCCACCGACCCCGGCCTGCTCGCCGCCTTTCGGCCGGATCACCGCCTCTTCGGGGCTTTTGTCCTCGAGCACCAGCTCTTCGAGCGAGAGGTACCCTTCCTCGGCCAGCTCGGGCTCCGCCGCGGCCTCGGCCGCCTTAGGCTCCGCCGGTTTCTGCCGCGCCGGAGGCGGTGGCGTCGGCGGCGGCTTCGCCGCCTTCGCCTCGGCGGCCGGCTCGGGCGGTTTCGCGGGCGCGACGGGCGGGGCCTTGGCTTTGGGCTCCGGCTCGGCTTTCGCCGGTGTCTCGGGCTTGGCCGGAGCGCCGGCGCCCTGGACGGAAGCCAGGATCTCCTGGAGTTGCGCGATATCGGCGCGAGCCGCCTCCAGTTCCTTCTCGGATTCGCGAAGCGAGCTGAGCAGCTGGCCCTCCAGGTCCTTCCACTCGCCACCTTCGCGGTACTCGCCGACGGCGTGTCGCAGCCGGGCCTCCTCCAGCTTCTCCGACTTCGCCTCTCGTTCCTTGTCCACGTCCGTGACCTTGCGCTCGGCCTCCTTGAGCTTGGCGCGGATCGTGTCGCTGTGGGCCCGCAGTTTTCCGACGACCTCATCCAGGCGCTGCTGATAGTCCTGGCGAACCCGATCGAAGGCCTGCTGTGATGCCGTCGCGTCCTTCGAAGACTTGAGCCGCTCGAGCCAGCTCTCGTACTTCTCGCGGTCTTTTAGAAGCTCATCGACTTCCCGGGTCACGTCCTCAGACATCCTTGCTCACCTCGACACCGGCGCGGCCGCCCGCTTGCTGCTCATCCGATCGTACACCGGCCGACCGCCGACCAAAGTCATAACCACCCGACCCACGAGCTCCTGGCCGGCAAACGGCGTGTTCCGGCTCAGGCTCCTGAACTCATCCGGTTCGCACACCCAGCGCTCATCCGGATCGAACACGACGACATCGCCCGCCGCGCCCTCCGCCAGCGTCCCTCCCGGGAGCCGGGCGATCGACGCCGGCCGGCACGACAGCCGCTGGATGAGTTCCGGTAGATCCAGGCGGCCGCTCAGCACCAGCTCGCGTATGCAGACGCCGAGCGCGGTCTCGAGCCCGACGACGCCGAACGGCGCATCGTCGAACTCCCGCTCCTTGTCTTCATAGTGGTGCGGCGCATGGTCGGTCGCAATGCAATCGATGACCCCCTCGACCAGCGCGTCCCGCACGGCGCTCATGTCGGCCGCCGACCGGAGCGGCGGGTTCATCTTGGCGTCGGTCCGGTAGCCGCGGACCGCCTGGTCGGTCAGCGCCAGGTGGTGCGGAGTCGCCTCGGCTGTGACCCGCGCCCCGCGCGCCTTGGCCGCTCGGATGATGTCGACCGCGCCGCGCGTCGAGACGTGCTGAACATGCAGCTGGCCACCGGTGACCTCCGCCAGTATGCAGTCTCGGGCCACGGCCACGTCCTCCGCCGCGTTGGGGATGCCGCGCAACCCCAGCGCCGTGGCCACCGGGCCTTCGTTCATGACACCGTTGCCGCTCAGTCGCAGATCTTCGGCGTGCGAGAAGTAAGGGATCTCGAAGGCCTGCGTGTACTCGAGCACCCGGCGCGCCAGGCTGGAGTCCCAAACCGGACGGCCATCGTCGGTGACCGCCACCGCGCCTGCCTCGACGAGTTCGCCGATCTCGGTCATCTCCTCGCCCGACAAGCCCACCGACACCGCACCCACCGGATAAACGTGGGCGAAGCCGGCGCGTTCCCCCTCGGCGCGCACGAATCCGACCGCCGCCGGGTCATCGATGGGCGGCCGCGTGTTCGGCATCGCGCAGATCGAGGTGAAGCCGCCGGCCACGGCCGCCCGGGCTCCCGAGGCGATCGTCTCCTTGTGCTCGTCGCCCGGCTCGCGCAGGTGCACGTGCAGATCGACCAGGCCGGGCGCGACGACCAGGCCCGGCACATCGATGACGGCGGCGCCCTCGGGCGGCTGCAGATCGCGTCCGATCCCCGCCACCCGCCCACCCACGATCAGCAGGTCGAGCCGGTCATCCAGCCGTTGCGATGGATCGATCAGCCGGCCGCCACGCAACAGGATCGGGCGCGTCATGCGCGGTTCTCCTTCTTGGCAGCCTCCGCCCGCTCCGGCGAGCCGCCGGTCAGCAGGTAGAGCACAGCCATGCGAACGGCGACCCCGTTCGTGACCTGCTCGAGGATGACCGAATGGGGTCCGTCGGCGACGTGCGAATCGATTTCGACCCCGCGGTTCATCGGGCCCGGATGGAGGATCAGGATCTCCCGCGGTGCGCGTTCCAGCCGTGCCAGCGAGATGCCGAAGAAGCGGTTGTACTCACGGAGCGAGGGGACGTACCCGGCCTTCATGCGCTCGAGCTGAAGGCGGAGCACGTTCAGCACCTCCGCCCACTCGATCGCCTCCTCCACCCGCTTGAAAACGTGGACGCCCAGCTCGTCGATCCCCGGCGGGATGAGCGTCGGCGGCCCACAGACCGCGACTTCCGCTCCGAGCTTCAGCAAGCCCCAGATGTTGGAGCGGGCGACGCGCGAGTGCAGAATGTCCCCCACGATGCAGACCCGCCGACCCTCGACGTGGCCGAGGTGGTCGCGGATGGTCAGGATGTCGAGCAGCGCCTGGGTGGGGTGTTCGTGCTGGCCATCGCCCGCGTTGATCACGTTCGACGGGATCCGGTCGGCCAGGAACAGCGCGGCGCCCGACGAGCCGTGCCGCATCACGACCATGTCGATCCGCATCGCCTCGAGGTTGCGCGCCGTATCGACCAGGTTCTCGCCTTTTTCCACCGACGAGCCCGCTCCCGAGATGTTCACGGTGTCGGCCGACAGCCGTTTCTCGGCGAATTCGAAAGACACGCGCGTCCGAGTCGAAGGCTCGTAAAACAAGTTCACGATCGTCTTACCGCGAAGGACCGGAACTTTTTTGATCGGTCGCTCACTGATCTCTTTGAAGGGCTCGGCCACATCGAGGATAGTTTTGATCTGCTCGGCGGTCAGCCCCTCGAGCCCCGTGAGATCTTTGCCGAAGCTTACCGTTGTCGTCACCTCGTTTTCGTCTTTCTCAGTTCCACCGCCAGCGTGCCGTCCTCGTTCGGCACCAGCACCGCCACATCCTCGGCCGGCATGACATCGAAGTGCCGCCCCACGAAGTCGGGCTGGATGGGCAGCTCACGTCCGCCCCGGTCCACGAGAACGCAGAGATAGATCCGCGCCGGACGCCCGAAGTCGGCCAAGTGATCCATCGCCGCTCGCGCCGTGCGCCCCGTATAACACACGTCGTCTACGATCACAACGGCACGCTCATCGATGTCGGCTGGGATGTCGCTCGAGCCGATGACAGGGCGCGGCCCGATGACGCTCAGATCGTCGCGATAGAGGGTGATGTCGAGGGTGCCCAAGGGAATCTTCTGCCCCTCGCTCCGCTCGATCTCATCCGCCAGAAGGTTGGCGAGCTCGACACCGCGACGGTGAATGCCGACCAGGACCAGGTTCTGCGTCCCGGCGTTCTTCTCCACGACTTCGCGGGCCATGCGCGCCAGGGCGCGCCGCACCGCCCGCTCGTCCATCAAGATAGTGTTCGGCTCGGTCTGCACCTCTTCCCCCGTCCCCACCACGCCGGCGGGCCGCTGGCAGTATAGCTGGATACCTGTTGAAGTGTCAACGCGTTAGGGGCCTTGAGACGGTGTCGGCCCATTCTCTTTACAAGGCCCCGAGGTCTTTCCTATGATCCCCCGGCCTTCAACCCAGGACCCATGCCCATGCACCGTAAAGCGAGCACCCTTCTCCTCAGTCTGCTCGTCATCCTCGCCCCCGGCTCCCTGGCCGCGCAGGAAGTCGCCGGCCTCGAACTGAGGGGTCCACGCACGGTGCTCGTCCACGTGCCCTTCCAACTCAGCTTCGCCAACCCGAGCGCCAGCGACTCGCTCGCCTGGAGCCTGGTGCGGGCGCGTGATGGCGCGACGCTGGCCAGCGGCGTCGCCGGGCCGGGCGCCGAGGTCGAAGTCGCGAACCTGACGTTGACAGGCCGCAGTGACGCGCCGCTGACGCTGATGACCCCGAGCGCGCAGGCGGTGCTGAGCCCGATCGTGCTTCCCGGTTGGTTCAGCCTGCTGCCGCCGCTGCTGGCGATCGCGCTGGCGCTCATCACCCATGAGGTGGTGATCTCACTCTTCGCGGGCGTCTGGCTCGGCGCCTTCTTCGTCGCCGGGCTCAATCCGTTCGCAGCCATCCTGCGCAGCATCGATGCGTTCATCACGCCAGCGCTCGCCGACCCCAATCACGCCGCGATCGTTCTGTTCAGCATGATGCTGGGCGGAATGGTCGGACTGATGGGTCGGAGCGGTGGCACGCAGGGCATCGTCGAGGCGGTGGCACCCATGGCGACGAACCGCCGTCGCGGACAGCTCGCCACGTATCTGGCCGGGCTGGCGATCTTCTTCGACGACTACGCGAACACGCTCATCGTCGGCAACACGATGCGGCCGATCACCGACCGGCTGCGCATCTCCCGCGAGAAGCTGTCGTATCTCGTCGACTCGACCGCCGCCCCCGTCGCGGCGATCATCTTCGTCTCGACCTGGGCCGGATACGAGATCTCGCTGATCGCCGACGGACTGAGCACGGCCGCCGCCCAGGTCGCCGCCAGCGATCCGGGGCTGGCCGGTGAGCTGGAGGCCGTGAGTCCGTTCTCGGTGTTCATCCAGACGATCCCCTACCTATTCTACCCGATCCTCGCCCTCTGCATGGTCTTCCTGGTCGCCTGGACCCAGCGCGACTTCGGGCCGATGCTGGCCGCCGAGCGCCGGGCCGCCGCCGGCGACGGACTGCATCGGAAGGGGGCGATGCTGTTGGTCGACACGAGCACGGAATTGCTCGAGCCGAAGGAGGGCGCGCCGCGACGCTGGATCAACGCCGCGATTCCGGTGCTGACCGTCGTGCTCGTCGTTTTGGGCGGGCTCTACTTCGACGGGCGCAGTTCGCTGGGGCGGCCCGGCTCGTTGACCGAGACGCTGGGCGCGGCCAACCCCTTCAACGCGCTGCTCTGGGGAGCCTTAGCGGGGGTGCTGGCCGCCTTCGTCCTGGCGACGGGTCAGCGGATCCTGAAGGTGCAAGAGGCGATCGAGGCCTGGGCCGGCGGCCTGCGCGCCATGGTGCTGGCCATCGTGATCCTGGTGCTCGCCTGGTCGCTGGGCGCGGCGACCGAGGCGGTGGGTACGGCCCCGTACGTGAGCCACATCCTGGAGACGGCCGGCTTCCCGTTGCGGCTGCTGCCGGTGTCCGTCTTCGTCGCGTCGGCGGTGATCGCATTCGCCACCGGCACGTCGTGGGCGACGATGGCGATCCTCATCCCGCTGGTCATCCCGCTGGCGGTGACGCTGGGCGGCGGCGCCGGGTTCGGCGACGAGACCCACCACTACACCGTGCTTCTCGGTACGATCAGCTCGGTGCTCGCGGGTGCCATCTTCGGTGATCATTGCTCGCCCATCTCGGACACCACCGTGCTCAGCTCGATGGCCTCGGCCTCCGATCATGTGGATCATGTGCGCACACAGCTGCCGTACGCGCTGCTCGTCGCCGTCATCGGTATGATATTCGGCGACATCCCGACGGCGTTCGGCATGCCGTGGATCTTCTCGTACATCCTGGCGATCGCGGTGATCTTCGCGATCCTCAGGTTCGTTGGCGCGCCGGCGTCTGCGGCGTCGGCGTCCGGTTAGACCTGGAGGGCGAAATGGGATTCGGACACCTCTCTGCGGGAACGGGTGCGCCCGACGTCGTCAACGTGGTCGTCGAGATCCCGAAAGGTTCGCGCAACAAGATCGAGTTCGACAGCCAGGTCGAGGTGTTTCGACTCGACCGCATCCTTCACTCTCCGGTCCACTATCCCGGTGACTACGGTTTTGTGCCGGGCACGCTCTCCCTCGATGGTGATCCGCTCGACGCCCTGGTTCTGGTCACCGACCCCACCTTCACCGGCTGCGTGCTGTCGGCACGCCCCATCGGGGTGCTGCTGATGACGGACGAGAAGGGCCAGGACGAGAAGATCCTGGCCGTGCCGGAGCGCGATCCGCGTTACCTGGAAGTCTCGGACCTCAGCGACCTGCCGGGGCACACGCTGAAGGAGTTGGAGCACTTCTTCGGCGTCTACAAAGACCTGGAGGGTAAAGAGACCGCCGTGCTCGGCTGGGAGCCGGTTCGGCGAGCCCACGAAATCATCCAGCGGTCGATCGAGGCGTTCGCCGGCTAGATCGGCGTGACCAGAGGTTCACCACGCACGCCGCGCATCAGATTGGTCCAGGCCAGCTGGAACATGCGGCGCCGCGTGTCCTCGGTGGCGCTCCCCACATGGGGTAGCAGCACGACGTTGGGCAGCGCTTTGAGGCAGTCCCGGATCTCTGGCTCGCCTTCGTAGACGTCCAGCCCAGCGCCGCGCAGCCTGCCCGACTCGAGCGCTTCACACAACGCCTCCTCGTCGACGATTCCGCCCCGGGCTGTGTTGATCAGGACGGCGCCGTCCTTCATCACGGCGAGCTGCCGCGCGCCGATCAGACCCGCCGTCTCATCGCTCAGCTGCAGGTGGATGGAGACGATATCGCTACCGGCCAGGATCGATTCCAGCGACTCGACGCGCCGCGCGCCGACCTCGTCCTCGAACTCGGGCCGCTCCAGGCGGTCCCAGTACGCCACTTCCATCTTGAAGGGTCGGGCCCGGCGTCCCACCGCCTGACCGATACGGCCCGCGCCCAGCAGCCCCAATCGTCGACCCTCCAGCTGCATCCCGAGCAGCAGCGTCGGGTGCCACGCCCATTCGCCCGTGCGTGCCAACCGCTCCGCCTCGCAGATCCGCCGCGTCACCGCGAGGATCAACGCCCAGGTCAGATCGGCGGTCGCTTCGGTGAGCACGTCGGGCGTGTTCGAGGCCGGGATGCCGCGCGCGCGCAGCGCCGGCAGGTCGAGATTGTCGTAGCCGACAGCGTAATTGGCGACGACGGCGAGGCTCGGGAGCCGGTCGAGCGCGGCGTCATCGATGCGTCGCGAAAGCAGAGGTAACAGCCCGCGGTAGTCACCCGTCGGAAGCGGTTGCGATGCGGCGATCCATTCGATCGCGACGTCGTCCGGCACCTCAACGTACGGGAGGAACGGCTTCACTTCCTCCGCCACCAGCACACGAATCACCCTGACGGCCCCCGCTACCGCCGCGCCTGAAAGAAGCGGCGCAATAGCTCGCCCGCCTCGTTCTCGCGCACCCCCCGCTCCACGCTCACCCGATGGTTCAGACGCTCGTCCTCCACGATGTTGCCCAGGCTGCCGCACATCCCCGCTTTGGGGTCGTCGGCGGCGATGACCAGGCGCTCCAAGCGGGCCAGCACGATGGCGCCGGCGCACATCGCACAAGGCTCCAGCGTCACATAGAGGGTGCAATCGACCAGGCGCCAATCGCCCAGCTGGGCCGCCGCGTCTCGCAGCACCAGGATCTCGGCGTGTGCCGTGGGGTCCGTCAGTTCGCGCGTGCGGTTGTGGTTCCGGGCCAGCGGCTCATCGCCACGAACCAGCACGGCGCCCACCGGCACCTCGCCTTCGCCGGCGGCCGCCCGCGCTTCTTCGAGAGCGACGGCCATCCAGCGCGCGTCAGCGGCGCTCAAAGCGACTGAGGTCCGGCGTTTGCTGTCTGGAAAGCAAGTCCCTATTAACGGGGAAGCGTGCGTAAAACTGCGCGTGCGACACCAAGATACTGGAGGCCGGCGCCGCCGTTTCCCGAGCTCCCGGTGCCGACGCCATCGCCCGTGGGCGAATCGCCTCGACGCAGCTGGATCGACCCGCCGAGCTCGTACACGCGCAGCTCGGAACCCGCGGCTTTCTCGCGCGGCTCCACCAGCAGCAGATCGCCCTCGAGCACGCCCAGCTCCCGGGGCGCCAAGCCCGTCACCCGCACGAAGAAGCAGTCCGGCGAGCAGGCCAGGGAGCAGTCCAGGTCGTACCGTGCCTCCACCTCATCATCGGGGCTTCCGTGACTGGCATTACGGTACACCGGGATGGTGTAGGTGTGGGGCGACAGGTTCAATCCCAGGATCTTGAGGGCTCGGGAGCGTGACGGTGTGCGATCTAGATAACCCTTTCGCTGCAGCGATTGGAGGTGTTCCGTCACGGTCTTTGTGGAGCGGATGCCGAACTTCGTCCCGATCTCGCGTACGCTTGGCTGGAAGGTCTCACGTTTGAGGTAGTCGACGAGGTAGTTGTAGATGCGTCGCTCGATGCCGGTGAGAACTTCAGACATACTTACCTCCCGACCCGGTCAGCAGGGTTGGTCCCTGGCGCCCTCCGCGGTCGATGCGGAGATCAAGCATCGACGCGGCCAATGGGACAACAACCCCCCATCACCGAGTCACTCTCGGGTGGGGATCTCCTCACGTACATTTCAGGCGAGCTTTTGTCGCCGGACTCCCGGTGTGTGTGCAGCGCGACGCTCAGTTTAGGATGCGAAGCGCCGCTCGTCAAGCACTGTCGAGATGAGTTATCGCTGCGCCGATCCGTTCGAGAACGAGCGCACGACCCATCAGATCCATCAGCTCGAAGATCCCGGGGCTGACGGCGCTACCCGTCAAGGCGACACGCAGCGGGTGGATCAGCTTGCCCGCACCCAGCTCCATCTCTTCGGCGAGCGCGCGCAAACGTTTCTCGAGCTCGACTTCGCCCCACGAAGGCAAGTCGCTCAGCGCGCTGTGCAAACGTCGCAGCCGTTCGGCCACCGCCGCGCGATCCTTCCAGTGCTTCGCGGCCGCTTCGGCCTCCGTCCGAACCGGCCCCGGGAAGAAGGGCCGAGCCCGTTCGGCCAGCTCCAGCACGGTCTTCGACCGGGTCTTCAGGCAGTTCGCCACCCGGGCCAGCCAATCCCGGCGCTCCTCCAGCTCCTCGGCGGTCGCCATGCCGGCCTCGATGAGCAGCGGCCCGACCAGCTCGGCGATCCGCGCGCCGCTGAGCCCGGACAGGTACTGGCCGTTCAACCACTCGAGCTTCTCATGATCGAAGATCGCCGGCTTACGATTGATGCGATCGAGCGTGAAGCGTGAAACCAGCTCTGCCGCGTCCATGACCTCCCGATCGTCGCCGGGAGACCAACCGAGCAGTGCGAGGAAGTTGACGACCGCCTCGGGCAACAGGCCCTTCGCTCGGTACTCGCTCAGCGAGGTGGCTCCGTGGCGCTTCGACAGCCGCTTGCCATCGGGGCCGAGGATGAGAGGCACGTGGCCAAACGTGGGCAGTTCGGCGTTCAGCGCCCGGTAGATCTGGATCTGCTTCGGTGTGTTCGAGATGTGATCGGCGCCGCGGATCACGTGCGTGATCCCCATGGCGATGTCGTCCGAGACCACCGCCAGGTTGTACGTCGGCGTCGAGTCGGAGCGCAGGATCACGAAGTCCTCGAGATCCGCGTTCTGGAAGCGCGTCGTTCCGCCCACCGCGTCTTCCCACTCCGTCACCCCCGGCGGAACCCGGAACCGCAGCGCATACGGCTCGCCCGCTTCGGCACGCCGCTCGGACTCGGCCGCCGGGATCTCGCGGCAGCGGCCGTCGTACGCCGCGGCCGTGCCCGTCACCCGAGCCTGCGCCCGCAGCTCCTCCAGCCGCTCCGGCGGGCAGTAGCAGCGGAAGGCAGCCCCCGCCTCCAGCAGACGGAGGGCATCGGCCCGGTGCCGCTCGAGGTTGTCGGCCTGGTGGTAGGGCCCTTCGTCCCAGTCGATCCCCAGCCAGGCGAGCCCATCGAGGATCGCCCGGGTCAGCTCGGGACGGCTGCGCTCCCGGTCGGTGTCCTCGATGCGGAGGACGAACGACCCGCCGGCGTGCCGGGCGAACAGCCAGTTGAACAGGGCCGTGCGCGCCCCGCCCACGTGGAGGTACCCGGTGGGGCTCGGAGCGAACCTGACCCTCGGCGCTCGGTTCATCGTTCGGGGTCCAGCCCCGTTTCAGGCGTCGATCGCATCCCTATAACTATAGTGCGGGGCTGAGCCTCGCCGAGCGAGACGCAGCCCCGGGGGCAACGATGTTGGAGACGGAGAGGGTGGGATTCGAACCCACGAGGGGCGAACGCCCCCAGCACCTTAGCAGGATGCCGCCTTAAGCCACTCGGCCACCTCTCCCAGTGCTTGCGCCGGCCCGCTTTTTGGCCGGACCCCGCAAACCTACCAAGTCGGCCGTGGCCGCTCAAGGGCGCCGGCAGCGAAGTCGCGCTAGCCGTCGTCGACCGCCAGGCTCCCTCGGCCCTTGAACTCGTCCATGCTGCGCGTCACGCCGAAGAATCTCAGCAGCGGATCGAACGCGGCGGGTGGCAGGGCCTTGAGCGGCGGCGCCACGTAGGCGAACCGCGGCAGTATGAGGCGGCGGCGGTCCCGGCGGATGGCCCGCACGATGCGGCGGGTCACGTACTCGGGCTTCAGGATGGGGAGCAGCCAGGG
>JABAOD010028105.1_pt2 | contig 11597 bp, 10 predicted proteins | sample 7062151 | NCBI WGS metagenome assembly JABAOD01 (sample SAMN14538626, study PRJNA623070) | marine sediment metagenome | biome: marine biome [ENVO:00000428]; feature: marine pelagic biome [ENVO:01000023]; material: deep marine sediment [ENVO:00002113] | place: India: Gulf of Khambhat ...
AGCGGCGCACGAGGTCGACCGGATCTCGTCCCGCTGTCGGCAAGGTCGGCCTGCCCTAGCCCGAGGGCTCGGCCCGCGGAGCGCGCGACCAACGGGCCGCCGGCGCTTCTCCCGCGACCGCTTCTCCCGCGACTGGACGCTCGAAGCAGACCGGGAGCGGCGTGCCGGTGTCGAGCGCCGTTCTCCTGGAGGCCGGTCGCGCCCTAGAGCGTCAACGACACCCCTAGCTTCGCCAGCACGGTTTCGATGCGGTTGGCGTAGGTACGGTCGATGCCGTCCCGATCGGTGCCTCCTGCGAACAGGAGCGCCACGGCCCGGCCGTCGGTATCGACGATCAGGGAGCCCGAGTCGCCCCGGTCGCTGAACAGCTTGCCGCCGGTGCCGGTGACCTCGATCTCGTCGCTGAACTGGGCGATCTTCGGGTTCGCGGTGGTGCCCATGTTGACCCGCAGGCGGTCGAGGCCGACGGCGGTGATCGTGCCCTCGGTGACCCCCGTGGTGCGGCCGGCCTTCTTCACGGTGCGGCCGAGATCGGTCACCGTGACCTGGTGGATCCCCGTGACCACGCCCTGGAGGGCCTCGGTCCACCCCAGCCAGAACTCGAGCTGGGGCAGGATCTGGGCCACAGCGCAGTCGACCAGGTTGCTGCGCTGGAAGGAGATCGGCACGAAGCGGTCGAGCACCCCGATCAGGGTCGCCCGCGACGCCCTCCTATCGAGGGTCCCCGGCTGGGTCACCGGATCCCCGGGCTGGGACTGGTTGACGTCGGCCAGGACGTGGTTGTTGCTTAGGACGTAGAAGGCGTCGGCGTCCTCGACGACGAAGCCGAGCGTACCCGCATGGCGGATGCCGCGGATGATCACCCCCACCGAGAGACCCGCCTCGAGCGGCCGCTGGCGGCGGCGGAAGAACGAGATGGGCATCTGGCGCTTGTCGATCTTGGGGATGACCCGGACGTCGCACTCGCCGCGCGCGCGCTTCTCGATCTCCGCGGCCAGCTTGGTGAAGCCACGGCTCACCTGGATGCGCGCGGCGAGGTAGTAGTCACCCCTGCGCTTGCCCTTGGAGACGCCGAGGGCGACCTCGGTGCTCTTCGGCTCGCGCACGTGCGCCTCGTGCAGGCGGGCGGAAAAGGCCCGGCTCGCCCGGCGCTCTCCGACCGCCCTGGCGAAGGCGGCGGGCAGCGCGGGTCCCGAGCTCAGCTCCTCTTTCAGGCTTTGAACGGATGAGAGTTTCATGGCATGGCCTCCTGTGGGTCGATGGCGACGGTGGGCGGCGCCCCCGCGCGGGATACAATGGCTTCATGGCGAGACGGCGCGAGGTAGAGCGAGCCAAGAAGAGACTCCTGGCCGAGACGGTGGATCGCGACTGGATGCAGGGAGTCGGCATCGGGCGGGTCGACAACAAGCTCGGCCTGGTGATCAACGTGCGGCCCGGGGCCGAGTCGGCGCTGAGCCGCCTGCTGAACCGGCTGGAGCTCGACGTACCGGTCTCGGTTCGTCGCATCGACGAGATCCGCGCCCGCACGCCGCGGGAGCCGTCCGCCGACGCCGACTCGATGGCCGCCCTGCGAGAGTTCGCGCTTTCGCGCCTCGCCAAGCCTCATCGCTAGCTCACATAGACGTTAGACGGAAGCGTTCGCGGAATTGCGTCCCGCGAGCGGGCGTCACGGTCGCGGGCCGCCTTCGAGCGAGACCAGCCGGCTTGCGTCAGACATCAAGATGCGCAATACTTGATGCGTGCGCACCACGCTGACACTCGACGATGACGTCGCGGCCCGGCTCGAGCGTCTGAGGAGGGACCGCAGGTTCAAGGACCTCGTGAACGAGGCTCTGCGGGCCGGGCTGGAGCGGCTGGAGGAAGAGGTCCGGGAGCCGATCGAGCGCTACGCGGTCCAGCCGGTCGAGGGCCGGCCGCGGCGAACCGACCTCGACAACGTCTCCGAGGTACTGGCAGAGATCGAAGGCGACGACTTCCAGTGATCCTCGTCGACGCCAACCTGCTGGTCTACGCCAAGTTCGCCGATCTGCCGCAGCATCCACCGGCCCGACGCTGGCTCGAGGAGCAGCTCAACTCGCGCGTCCGGCTCGGCCTGCCCTGGGCCTCGGCGGTGGCGTTTCTGCGCCTGGCGACGAATCCGCGCCTCTTCGGCCGGCCGCTCGAGATGGGCGCAGCCTGGGCGCAGGTCGCCGAGTGGCTGCGTCATCCCAGGGTCTGGGTCCCGCAGCCGACCGACGAGCACGCGGTAGTCCTGGGAGAGCTGCTCGAGGCGACGCGGGCGACGGCCAACCTCGTGCCCGACGCCCACCTGGCGGCGATCGCCATCCAGCACGGCCTGACCCTCTGTAGCGCCGACTCGGACTACGCCAGATTCCCCGGGCTCAAGTGGTCGAACCCGCTGGCCTGAGGCTGCTGCGGCCAGCTCCTCTCTGCGCGCTGCGTCTTCTAACGCGTCTCCAACTTGATGTCCCACATATAGTCGCTGTGGGAGCCACAGATCTCGGAGAACCTGTTGCCGGCCTCTTCGTTGTCGAGCAAGGCCTGGACGACGGCGTCACGGGCAGCCATGAGGGTGTCGAAGTCCTTGCTGGTCATGGTCGCGATGCGGCGGTACTTGCCGCCGACCCAGTGCTGCATCCAGCCCCAGCTGACCAGTCTGCCCGCCTCGACCTGCGCGTCGTAGAGGGGGGCGAGGATCTCTTTGACGAGATCATCGGCCTCCGTCTCGCGCACCCCGTCGCAGACGTAATAGGCCGAGAAGCCGGCCTTGCCTCGCTGCGGGGCGATGGCGCCGCCAGCGGACCCGGTGACCGATCGCCATATGTAGTCATCGTGGGTGTCGCAGATGGCGCTGAACTCGGCACTCGCCTGGGCTCCCTCTTGCTGGACCTTCTCGGCGATCACGCCGACGGACGCCATGGCCTGCGAGAGCGTCGGCGCGACCCGGTAGATCAGCCGCCGCCACTTGCCACCGGTATGGTGGGCCATGTAGCCCCAGCCGCTGAGCGCTCCCTCCTCGACGGCCGCATCGTAGTGCGGCGCCATGTGCTTTTCGAACAGCTGGTCGGCCAGCCACTCGCGGCCGGTGTCGCAGTAGAAGTAGGTGGCGTAGACGTAGGGTTTCGGCGCCTCCTCTTCCTGGGCGGCGGCCGCTCCAGGCAAGACGAGCGCACTCAAGGAGCAAGCGAAGAGAATCCGTCTGAGCATCGAGGCCTCCTTATTCTCAGTCAACCGCCGGCCCCAGCGGGCCGAACCAAGAGCGCAGATCCGGCGGAGTCTAGCAGAGGCGGCGGTCAGCACCCGTGGCTCACTGCAGATACCCCAGCGCCCGCAGCGCCTCACGGGTCTCCTCCTCGAGCGCCTCCCGGGCATCGAACGGCCCCAGCGTAGGCCGGGGCAGCGCGGCGAGGATCTCGTCCAGCCGCCGGCCGAGCGCCTCGCCGGCGGGATGGGCCAGCGGGTCGAGCCGGGTGGTCTCCCCCGGGTCCTCGGCGAGATGGAACAGGGCCGCCTCGCCGGCCGACGGCCGGACGAGCTTCCAGTCGCGGCTCTGGATCGCCTTCTTGCGCACCAGCCAGGGGCCGACATCGACGCCGCGGGCCTCGTTCGCCAGCTCGTAGAGCTCGAAGACGGGCACCGCGTACTCGGAGACAACGACCTCGTGCTCGGCGGCGGCGCGGCGCGGCAACGGCGCCACGGCCGGTGGCCAGGCGGCGTCCGGTGAGGCGCCGGCGAGCTCGAGCAGGGTCGGGAAGAGACCGGTGGCGGCGACCAGACCCGGATGCCGCAGGCCGGCCTTGAAGGCGGCCGGATAGCGCACCAGCAGGGGCACATGCAGCAGGGTCTGGTGGACCGAGAGGGCGTGGCCCAGCAGGCCGCCGTGCTCGCCCAGGTTCTCGCCGTGGTCGCCGACGACGACGACCACCGTGTCGTCGAGGATGCCCCGCTGCGCGAGCTCGCCGACCAGGCGGCGCAGCTGGGCGTCCTGGTAGGCCAGGGCGGCGTCGTAGAGGTCGCTCAGCTGGCGGTAGTCCTCGGGTTCCATCAGGTCGCGGTAGCCGATCAGCCGGTAGACCGCGCCGTTGGTAAAGCCGTCGCTCACCAGCGGCCGGATCTGCTCGCGCACCCGGCCCCAGAAGAAGTTGGCGCGGTGCGGCTGGGGAGGGACGTAGGGCAGGTGCGCCTCGAGGTAGTTGACGAAGACGAAGAACGGCGCGCGGTCGGCGGAGCGCTCCCAGGAGTCGAGCCAGCGGCCGACGAGGGCGTTGCACTCGGCGGCGCCCTTGTCGCGCCCGCTCGCCGCGGGGGCCCGCCGCCAGCGCCGGGCGGCTCGCATGACGAGCAGACGCTGGAGGGCGCTCGGCGGCGGCTTGCGCGCGCTCTTCCGCGACACCTCGTAGAACTGCTGGAAGCCCTGATGGAGGTTATAGGTCTCGCCGACGACGATGTTGGAGCTGAAGCCGGCGGTGCGATAGCCGTGGGCGGCGAGAAGCTCGGCCAGGGTGACGAACTCGTCGCGTAGCAAGCGGTGCTCTTCGTGGGCCTGATGGGTGTAGGGGAGCTGGCCGGTGAAGAGCGACGCGGCGCTCGGCAGGGTCCAAGGCGCCGGGGCGATGGCCCGCTCGTAGAGCGTCGCCTCACGGGCCAGCTTCTCGAGAAACGGCGTCGTCGGCTCGCCGTAGCCGTAGACCGACAGGCGATCGGCGCGCGTCGTGTCGAGCATCACCAGCAGGATGTTCGGCGGCCGCTCGGGCCACGAGGCGGCGGCCGCAGGCTGGGCGTTGCCCGAGTCGAGGTAGCGGGGAGCTTCGAGACGGCCGCGCGGCGCCAGGCCCAGAAACGCGAGCAGCAGCACGAGGGCGGCCGGCACGATCACCACCGGCCGCAGCAGGCCGCTCGCCGCTCGCGGGGAGCGCCGCACGGCGCCCGCCAGCACGACGACGACGGCGAGAGCGACGAGTCCCTGGAGGTTGTGGCTCGCCGCCGGTCGGAGCGCCATGACCAGGTACAGCACCAGCAGCCCCACCAGCGACGCCGGCACCGCGGCGGTGCTCACCCACCCCACTGCCCGCAGGCCGCGGCGCCAGGCGCCCGGACCGAGATGCGCGCCCCGGCCGGCCCGGGGCGTGAACAGGGCGACGAAGAGCGGCAACCCGACGCCGATCCCCCAGATCGGCAGCAGCGTGGCCACCAGCAGGGCGACGGAGCCCTCGCCGGGCGTGGCCTCGGCGTAGGCGACGCTGCGCAGCCCGTCCCCCAAACCGAGGCAGCCGCCGAGCAGAGCGCCCGCCTCGACCCAGCTCGGACCCGACCGGTCCCGATCCACGCTCATCTGGCCCCATCCTAACGTCAGGCATGGTGAAAGACCGGACCGACCGCCCGGGCCGCAGCTCCGCGCGGGCGCGAGCCCCCCACCCGAGGGACCGTCGGGCGCAAGCCGGGATGGCGGTCAGCGGCACCACCACCGACGCGAGCCCACCCCCGGCCGCCGAGCCGCTGTTGGGGCTCAGCGGTCGCCGGAAGCTCCTGACGGCGGCTGGGCGTGGCGCGGCTGGTAGACGCCGATCCGGCCGCCGCCCGGCAGGGTGACCTGCGTCAGCCGGCCCCAGCCCCGCTCCTCTACCGGGCTGCAGGCGATCTGCCGCTCGCCCATCGCCTCGACGAACCGCTCGATCTCGTCGCAGAGCAGATAGAGCTCGTGCCGGTCGTTCTCCTCGGCGGGGTGAAAGGCGACCTCGGAGGACGGCAGGGCGAAGATCAGCCAGCCGTCCCCCGCGTCGACCGCCGGCAGCCCGAGCACGTCGCGGACGAAGGCTCGGTCGGCCTCGGGGTCCCGGCTGTAGACGACGACGTGGGCGCCGTTGATCATGTTCGTCTCTCCTCGCGCGCCGGCTTGCGCAGCGCCGATCCGCCGGGGCCGCCGCGGCGGGCCGCCCCTCGGCGCAGAACCCATCTCTTCCCGAGAGTACCCCCTTGCCGCCAACGGTTGCACCCGCGGGCGCGTCCTCCGCGACCCCGGCGCCGCCCCGGCGACCGCACTCCGCCGGACGCGGCGACGGCGAGCTGCTACCCTTGGCCGCACCGTCACGCACGAACCGGCCGGCGGCCGCCTCTCGGCCGGCGCCGGCCATCGCCCTTCAAGGAGGCAAGCTCGGTGAATCCGATCGCCCGCCCCCACGCTGCGGCCGCGCTGCGGCCGCTCACCCTGCGCCAGCTCCTCCGGGTCGCACGGCCCGGACTGATCGCCTCGCACCTGTGGGTCTTCGCCCTGCCGGCGGTGGCCGCGGGGGCGCTGCCCGGACCGGCCTTCTGGGTCGGCGCGGTCTACGTCACGGTGCCGCTGGGGCTGCTGATCTACGGCTGGAACGACTACCGCGACGCCGACGTGGACGCGCTCAGCCCGCGCAAGCGGGGCTCCTCCTCGGCCGCCTTCGGCTACCGCCTCGACCCGGCACAGCGCCGGCTGCTGCNNTACCGGCTCGACCCGGCGCAGCGGCGGCTGCTGCCGGCCTACATCCTCGCTCTGCAGCTGCCCTTCGTGGCGCTCGCGGTGGCCGCCGCACAATGGTGGTTTCTCGGCTGGCTGGCGGTCATGGCGATCGCCAACTGGCTCTACAACGGTCCGGGGGCGCGCCTCAGCCGGCTGCCGGTGGTCGCCGAGCTGACCGCCACCTGGATCTACCTCAACATCCTCTGGCTGGGCGCGCTGAGCAGCGGCCTGACGGCGCCGTGGGTCTTCTGGGTGCTGGCCGGGGCGGCGATCCTGGTCTTCCAGATCGCCGGCGCGATCGTCGACCTCAAGCCCGACCGCGAGGTCGGCAAGCTCACCTTCGCGGCGGCGGTCGGCGAGCGCTGGGCGGCGCGGACCCTGGCGGCGGTGGTGTCGCTCAAGGCGGTGCTGCTGCTGGCGGTCGTCACCGCGCCGGTGTCGGCGGCGCTCAACCTGCTGGCGCTGCCCCTGTGCCTGGCGAAGCCGTCGCTCGCCTGGGGGCACTGGGCGGGACTCGCCTACCTCTACTTCGTCGTCGCCGACTGGATCAGCCTGGCGCTTCTCGCCGCCTGAGCGCGGCCGCCGGCGGCCGGCGATACGGCGCCTGCTGGACGATCGTCCGATCCGAGCCGTTGGCCTGCTGCGTCCGGCTGCCCTCGATCCACCGGTCGATGGCCGAGTCGATCTCGTCCTCGAGCGGCGTCGACGGCTCCTGCGGGCTCAGGCNNCGTCGGCGTCCGGCTGCGCTCCATCCAGCCGTCGAGCGCCGAGTCGATCTGCTCCTCGAGAGCACTCAGCGGCTCGGCGGCGCCCAGCGGCTGCCACTCGACGAAGGCGGCGCCGGCGCGGTAGACCGGCCGCGATTCGCCCTTCTCGTCGGTCACGTTGCGCACCAGCCGGCACCAGCGCACCTCGGCCTCGGTGCTGACCGACTGTCCGGCGTGGCGCAAGCGGAAGGGGTAGGGCACCCCCAGCCGCAGGCCGACGCTGGTCTCGATCGCCAGCCCGGAGGTGCTGAGGTTCACCAGCCGGCAGTCGATCAATGGCGAGTCGACCTCGACGTCGGGCCGGCGGAGGCGGCGGTGGAGTCGGCGGCCTGGCATCGGAAGAGGTCGTTCGGGCGAGGCAGAATGGTGATGATACCCCGATTCCCGCCCCACTGCCAACCGGACCCCGCCGCCTCGCGGTCGCGGCGGCGCGGCGCGCCACCGTCTGCGAGGGGCCGTGCCGCTCCGAAGCTCGGCCGAAAAAAGGTTAGGATACCCGCCTCCGCTTCCGCCCCCGCGGCCGCCCGCGCGGCTCCTCACCGATCCCAACACCGTCCCCATGAAGACCCGGAGCCACCCTTCGCCGCCGCGCCGCCGGGCCGGCGGCCGGGTTCCGCTGCTCCTCGTCTCGGCGCTGATCGCCGTCGCGCCTCTGTCGGCGCTCGAGCCGCCCACGGGTCGCTCGCCGGTGGCGGAGCGGGCGTTCCGCCACCCCGACCTCCGGATCTCCGCCGTCCACCGGGCGCCGGCCGAGCTGCCGCCGGCGGCGGCCGCCCGGGCGCTGCAGGCGCTCTCCGCCCTGGGGGTCACGCGGACGGAGACGGCGAGGCTGGATCTGCGCGGCGGGCGCTGGGCGACGCTGCTGCCCGGCACGCCCCTGCTGCCCGGGCTCGCACCATCCGGTGGGCCGCGCCCCGCCGCCCCGGGGGCGCCGGTGGATCCCGCGCCGCTCGAGCGCCAGGCCTGGGAGGCCTTCGCCGGCTACCTCCGCGCCCACCCCGGGGAGCTCGAGATCGATCTCGCTGAGCTCTTCTCGCCTGGCCGGGTCGAGGCCCACTCGGGCGGCGTGCTGATCCAGATCCACGTCGCGCGCGCGGTGCGCGGCGTCCCGGTGCGCGACAGCTACCTGACCGCGGTGGTCAACCGCGGCAACCTGGTGCTCTTCGGCGCCCGGCAGTGGGGCGACGTCGAGGTCTCGACCGAGCCGTCGATCGCCGCCGAGGAGGCCCTGGCGCGGCTCCAGACCCATCTCGGCGCGGAGACCATCACCGGCTTCTGGGGCAAGCACGAGCTCCTGCTGGTGCCCCTCGCCCGCGGCCGCGACGCCGGCCAGATCGTCCCCGGCGAGGGCTACGCCCACCGGCTCGTCTGGTCGCTCAAGCCGCGCTTCGCCGGCGACCACGGCAGCTGGGAGGGGCTCGTCGACGCCCACAGCGGCGAGCTCGTCGCCTTCGAGGACCACAACCACTACGCCACGACGCGCGAGGTCAAGGGCGGCGTCTACCCGGTGTCCAACGACGGCACGGCGCCCGACGGCGTCGAGCAGGCCGGCTGGCCGATGCCGTTCGATGCGCTCGCCACCGGCGGCGGCACGGTGGTCACCGACAGCGGCGGCAACGCGCCGCTGTGCGTCGACGGCAGCATCACCTCGAGCCTGGCGGGGCCGTTCGTGCGCATGAGCGACAGCTGCGGCGCGATCGGCCTGAGCGGCGCCGGCAGCCTCGACTTCGGCACCAGCGGCGGCACCGACTGCGCCACCCCCGGCTTCGGCGGCGCCGGCAACACCCACGCCTCGCGCACCGGCTTCCACGAGCTCAACCGGCTGCGCGAGCAGGCCAAGGGGCAGCTGCCGGGCAACGGCTGGCTCGATCAGCAGCTGACCGCCAACATGAACATCAACGACACCTGCAACGCCTTCTGGAACGGCTCGACGGTGAACTTCTACCGCTCCGGCGGCGGCTGCGCCAACACCGGCGAGATCGCCGGCGTCTTCGACCACGAGTGGGGCCACGGCATGGACGACAACGACGTCGTGCCGACGATCTCCAGCCCCGGCGAGGGCATCGCCGATCTCTACATGTATCTCCGCCTCGACACCTCGTGCATCGGCCGCGGCTTCCGGCTGGGCACCAACTGCACCGGCTTCGGCGACGCCTGCACGGCCTGCGACGGCGTGCGCGAGATCGATTGGGCGAAGCGCGCCTCCGGGGCGCCGCACGACACCGTCTGGGCCGACAGGGCCTGCTTCACCTTCCCGCCCACCGGCCACCCCTGCGGCGGCGTCACCCACTGCGAGGGCCAGGTCTACGCCGAGGCGGTCTACGACCTGGTCAACCGCGACCTGCCCTGCCTCGGCAGCGGCTGGGACATCGGCACCGGCCTGTGCACCGGCGGCGCGACGCCGGTGATGGACCACAACACGGCCTTCGAGATCGGCACCCGCCTGACCTATCTCGGCGCCGGCGCGGTCGGCTCCTGGTTCACCTGCGACACCAGCCCGCCGCTCTACGGCGGCTGCAACGCCGACGGCGGCTACCTCAACTACCTCGCCGCCGACGACGACAACGGCAACCTCAACGACGGCACGCCCCACATGCCGGCGATCTTCGACGCCTTCGACCGCCACGGCATCGCCTGCGACACGCCGACGGTCGCCGACTCGGGCTGCGCCGGCGCCCCGACGTCGGCGCCGGTGGTCACCGCCACGGCGCGCGACCGCGGCGCCGAGCTCTCCTGGGGCGCGGTCGCCGGCGCCACCAAGTACGAGGTCTTCCGCACCGACGGCGTCTTCGCCTGCGACTTCGGCAAGATCAAGGTGGGCGAGACCACCGGCCCGCGTTCACCGACAGCGGCCTCCAGAACGGCCGCGACTACTCCTACATCGTCATCCCGATCGGCGCCGACGACAGCTGCATGGGGCCGGCCAGCGCCTGTGACACGGTCGCCCCGGCGGCCGGGCCCAACCTGGCGGTCGACGCTGCCTCGGCGGCGCTCGCCTTCGCCACCGGCGACGGCGACGGCTTCGTCGACAACTGCGAGCAGGCGACCCTGAGCTTCGACGTCGTCAACATCGGCGCCGGCAGCCACACTAACGTGCGGATCGACGCGGCGCGCGCGGTCTCGCACGGCGGGGTCATGATCGACGCCCTGAACCCGGTCTCACCCGCCGGCCTGGCCGGCTGCGCCTCGGGCAGCGGTAGCTTCGACTTCACCGCCGGCGGCCTGGCCTTCGGCGACACGCTGGTCTTCGAGGTCGACGTCACCAGCGACGAGCTGAGCCCGCGGGTGGTGACGCAGACCTTCCAGGTTCCCTTCGGCGAGAGCGACCTCCAGTTCGCCGCCAGCAAGCTGTGGGACTTCGAGTCCGATCTCGACGGCTGGACGCTCGTCCAGGGCACCTTCAACCAGACCACCACGGGCGGCGGCGCCTCCGGCTCGAGCGGCTACCTGGCCTCCTCCGCCAACCTCGACGACCAGTGCGACCAGGTGCGCTCGCCGGCCCTCCAGCTGCGGGCGACCTCGACCCTGAGCCTGTTCAACAACTTCGAGATCGAGGTGTTCTCCTCCGGCCAGTGGTGGGACCGCGCCAACGTGGCGACCTTCGAGGACGGCGCGCGGAGCGCGGTCGCGCCCGACGGCGGCCGGCTCTACAACGCGAGCGGCGACGGCGCCTCCTGTGTGACCACCGACCAGGACGGCTGGGCGGACACCTCCGAGCCCTGGGGCCAGAGCACCTGGTCGGCGGGGGCACTGGGCTCCGCGGGCCTGGTGGGGCGGACTGTTCAGCTCGACGTCGCCTACGGAACCGACGCCGCCGCGAACGGCAAGGGCTTCTGGTTCGACCGCGTCCTGCTGACCGACGTCGACCTGCTGGTTCCCGACGCCCAGACCGACGTCTGCAACACTCCGCCGACGGTCACGATCAACGCCCCGACCGAGGGCCAGGTCTTCGACGACGCCGACTCGATCGGCTTCAGCGGCACGGCCAACGACCTCGAGGACCTGGTTCTCACCCCGAGTCTCGCCTGGACCTCGGATCTCGACGGCGCCATCGGCAGCGGCGGCTCGTTCTCGACCCCGCTCTCGGTCGGCTACCACACGGTGACCGCCGAGGTGACCGACTCGGGCGGGCTCTCGGGCTCCGACCTGGTCCACGTGGTGGTCGAGAACCCGCCCGGCTGCGAGGCCGACGAGACCGTGACGGGCACCGTCACCGGTCCGGACAGCCGCGCCGGCGTCAACAGCGTGACCGTCGGCACGAACGCCCTGCTCGACGGCACCGGCGGCCTGGTCACCATCAAGACCGGCAACCGCATCGACGTCCGCAACGACGTCGAGCT
>JABAOD010015716.1_pt1 | contig 11595 bp, 4 predicted proteins | sample 7062151 | NCBI WGS metagenome assembly JABAOD01 (sample SAMN14538626, study PRJNA623070) | marine sediment metagenome | biome: marine biome [ENVO:00000428]; feature: marine pelagic biome [ENVO:01000023]; material: deep marine sediment [ENVO:00002113] | place: India: Gulf of Khambhat ...
GGGGGCGAGGCCGTCCTCAAGGCCAAACAGCTCCAACCGCGCGTGATTCTCCTGGATCTGGGCATGCCGGGGCTCAACGGGCTGGAAACCATCCCAAAGCTCCGCGAAATGCTGCCCGAGCTTTCGATCATCGCGTTGACGCTCTTAGATACCGATAGCTATCGAAAGGCTGCGCTTGAGGCAGGGGCCGATGACTTCGTTTCGAAGGCGGCGCTCAACACGGAGCTGCTCCCGGCCATACACCGCGTTCTTGAAGTCCATCAGATCGGAGTGGGGGCAGNNATGGATTCAGAGAGCATCCGTATTTTACTCATAGAAGACGGACCTGGTGATGCTCTTCAGATTCGTCGCTGGCTTGGGGACGAAAAGAACCTTGAAAACCTGGCCGGCAAAATTGAGCTCTTCCCGGTCAATGGTTTTGACGACGCCCTTGCGGCGTTGAACGGGGATGGGATATTTGATCTGATTTTTCTGGATCTGGCTTCTCCGGAAAATGAAGGGGCTGAAGCCGTTCGGCAGATGGGGGAAAAAGCACCGGGTGTGCCCATCGTTGGCCTGGACAACCGGGTTGGGCGCGCACCGACCCTGGATCTCATCGAAGTTGGCAAGCGCGCCTATCTGATGCAGGGGGTCACCGAACCCGGTCAGCTTGTCCAGTTTATGCGCGCTGTCGTCCGTCCTGCAGACCTTGATGATTTCGATGCGAAGTACGCGCATCTCTTGGATACAGTCTCCAATGGGATCATTCTCTATGATCAAGACGGCCGTATCCTTGCCGGGAACCCGGAAGCCTGCCGAATTCTGGGATACAGGCCGGAAGAACTCCTGACACTTGGTATCCAGGACCTGGTGGTGGAGGGCGATCTGGCCGCCCACTTGGCCGGCTCTTCAGAACGTCATCCGGAGGGACGGTTTTTTATCGAAGCGAAGTTTCGCCACGCCGATGGAACGATCTTGCGCATGGAGATGAATGCCAATCAGGTCGCACCTGGGCAAATCCAGGCCGTCCTGCGCAGGAGTCAATCGCCTGAGGCGGTCGATCCGGCCCACCAGCGACAAATCTCTGAACTGGTCATGCTGCATGGGATTGCTTCCGCTGGTGCGGAGGCTACCAGCGTGGATGAGCTCATCGTCCGGGCGATGGATATCATCAAAAATTCGCTGTACCCCGACAATCTGGACTTCTTATTGGTCAATGATGAGAATGTGCTGCAAGTCAAACGTTCCTATCGCGACGGCAAATACCTCGCTGAACAGGCGGTTGTGCCGATCGGGAAAGGTGTGACAGGCCAGGTTGCATTGACGGGTCAGGCCTTGTTGATCCCGGATGTACGCGAGGTCCCGGTGTACGTTGAGTTTGATCCGCAGACCAGGTCAGAACTCTGCGTACCGTTACGTGTGGGCGATCGGGTGACCGGCGTGATCAATGCGGAGAGCGCCCGGGTGGCAGGCTTTACTGAGAACGATGAGCGCCTGCTGACGACAGTTGCAGGACAGCTGGCCACCGCAATCGAGCGCGTGCGGCTGTTCGAGGCCGAGCGCGAACAGCGGCGGATGGTTGAGGCGCTTGAAAGGCTGGGTCTGGCCATCAGCTCAACCCTGGAGCTGCAGGATCTGCTCAACCTGATCTGCGAGGAAAGCCTCAGCCTCTTCGACGTCGACGCCGCTTACGTCTGGCTGGTTCAAAAAGATGAGATGGTTGGGTTCGCCGGGTTTGGCCTTGGAAAAGAGCGCTTCCTGGAAAAACGTATCCCGCTTTCTGATGAGCAAACCCTGGGCGTCCGTGTGATCCGGGATAAGCGGCCGATCTATGTCAACGATGTCGCCAATTCAGATCAGATCAACCCGGAATTAATCAGCCTGCTGAATGTCAAATCCATCCTCGGTGTGCCGTTGATCAAGGGGGACAAGGCGGTCGGGGCACTGATGATCGTCGATACGCAACGAACCCAGGCTTTCAGCGACGATGACGTGGAGGCAGCTGTCGTCCTCGGAAGTCAGGCGGCGATCGCGATTGAGAACGCCCGCCTGTTCGAGGGAGAGCGCCGCCGGCGGATTGAATCGGAGACCCTCCGCAGAGCCACGGTGGGGCTCACCGCCAGCCTGGAACTGGATCAGGTTTTGGGTCAGATTCTGGTGCATCTTGAGCAGATCGTCCCCTATGATAGCGCTTGGATCTTCTTGACCGAGGAGGACCACATCAGAGCGGTCGCGATCCGGAATCTGCCGGGAACGGCTCAATCTCTGAACCGCAGGTATCCATTGAAACCGGGCGGGGTGCATGATGAGATTCAGCGGATCGGAAAACCCGTGATTATCTCCGATGTTCGAAACGATCCCCGCTTTGAAATCTGGGACGGTTTTGAGTCCGTCCGGGCGTGGATCGGGCTGCCCCTGATAGCACGGAGTCGCGTAATCGGGCAGCTGTGCATGGACAATTACAGGGTCGGAGTCTACGGAGAGTCAGAAGCGGTCCTGGCTCAGGCGTTGGCCAACCAGGCTGCCATGGCGATCGATAACGCTCGCCTTTACCAGGAATCCCAGCGCCAGTCCCGGGAGCTTGCCGGCCTGTACGAANNACCAACAGCGTATTGGTGACCGAGGCATTGCTGGCCCGGTTGCGCGATCAAATTCTCCAGCTTCTCGCCCCGGACAGCATGGGTGTGTTCCTTTATGATGAAGCGACAGATCAGTTCGAGGCGGGGCTCGCTGTTGAAAAGGGAGCGGACGTCAGTGACATGGTCGGGGCCCGGTTCCCGGTCCAGGAGGGCGGGCTCACCGGATGGATCATTCGCAATCGCCGCCCGCTGCTGGTCGACGATCTCCAGATAGATCAGCTTCCGATTGAACCCAGGCATATCACCGATCCCGCTCGATCCTGGCTCGGTGTGCCGCTGATCGCTCGGGATCNNATCGGTTAATTGGCGCGATCACGTTACAGTCCTTCAGGCCGCGCGCGTTTTCCAAGGCTGATCGTCGCTACCTCGAGTCGCTCGCTGCCCAGGTTGCCATCGCGCTGCTGAACGCCAGGCTGTTTGAGGAAGCGCAGTGGGGTATCGCCCGCCAGAAGGCGCTGAACACAATTATTCAGGCTGCATCGGGCGCTTCAGATCTCGACCATCTTCTTGAAATCGCGCTGGATCAAACCCTGCTTGCCCTGAATCTCCAAATCGGCGGGATCTGGGTTCGCGAACTCCAGCTTTTCAAGGAAGTAGATCAGAGCCTGTTTCCCAAGCTGATAAGCGCCGCAAAGCGGGCAGCTTTGGATCTAGACTCATTTTCCCAGCCTTTCGCGATCTCAAACTGGAATTACCTGGACCGCAAGGATCCGCTGTGGCATGTGGGGCAATCGATCCTGCGCCGCGGGATCCGGGCCACGTTGGCAGTCCCGGTTCAAACGAACGGAAAAGATGTTGGCGGCCTGGCCATTGCGGCGCGACAAACGCGCAATTGGCAAGCCGAGGAGATCGAACTTCTGGAAGCCATCGGCAGACAAATCGGCGTCGCCTACGAGCGCATCCGCCTATTCAAACAAACACAAAGCCACGCGGCCTTTATGGAGCGCCTGGTTCCTTTGAGCGAGGCTCTCAACCGTTCCTTTACTATCGCCGAGGTGCTTGCGGAGATCGGTCGGGGTGCCATGTCGCTCCTCGGGGTAGAGAGGTCTGCTGTGTTCTGCCGCACGTCAGATGATCAGGTGACGTGCCCCTGGTACTCTGGTGTTTCGGAGTCCTATATTGAGGTTGTGACCACACAGGCCCGCAAGATGCCGGGCGGCCAGCTCCTTTACAGCAAGATCCCCGTTTTATTACCAGACATCCCGGCCCTTCCCGTTGATTCGGCTTTTCGGGCTCCGGCTGAGCGTGAACAGATCCAGGCCGCCGGGCTCTGGCCGCTTGTCTACGAGGGCAAGGTTGTCGCTGCGGTTGCCTGTTATTATGAGAGACCTTACGTCTGGTCTGAGGCCGAGAGAGAGGCTATGCAAACCTTGGCTCGCCAGGCCGCCATCGCTTTGGAAAACGCCAGGTTGTTCGATGCCGAGCGCCAACGCACCAGAGAGCTGGCCCGCTCCAACCAGCTTATCACCGTGCTCAGCAGGGCGGCGGCCAAAATCGAAACGGTGCCTGACCCCAAACGAGTCATGCACACCGTTGGCCGGAAGCTGAAAGAACTTAACGTCGATTGTATGGTCGCCCTCTTCGAGAAGGATTCGGGTGAATTGGTGGTGCGGTACGCCTCCATAAAAGCGAAAAACCTGGCCCGAGCAGAAGAGATATCTGGCCTCCATGTGAATGGGTTCGCAATCCATCCGGAGCGATGTTCGATCTATTCTGAGGTGGTCCTGGAGAAACGCGCCCGCTTTCTGCTTGATGCCTTATCGATGTTCGCCCGCCTTCTGAAAGATCTGCCGCGCGCGGTCGTTGAACAGGTCTTTGAGATCGTGGGGATCACACTGGACACGCGCGCCATCTTTGTCCCGATGTCAGTGGATGAGAATGTGCTTGGCGTCTTTGGGATGTGGGGTGTGGATCTGAAGGTAGAGGATGTTTCCGCTGTCTCCGTGTTTTCTGGACACCTGGCCATTGCCATTGAGAATGCGCGCCTGTATGCCGCCGAGCAACAGCGCAGCGCTGAACTGGAGGCGCTGCGCAAGGCAAGCCTGCAACTGACATCAAGCCTGGAAGTTGAACCTGTGCTGGAAGCCATTCTGGATCAGGCCCTCATGCTGGTCTCCGCAAAGGATGCGCACATCTTTCTGTTTGATGGCGAACAGCTGCGTTTCGGAGCGGCGATGTGGGAGGGTTCACTGCAAGGGAAGCCCATTGCCGAACCGCGCCCAGGAGGGCTGACATACCGGGTGGCTCGCAGCGGTGAAAGGATCGTCGTCGCTGATGTCAACGCCCATCCGCTATACAGAGATTGGCCTTGGGGAGGCGCGATCCTCAGTCTTCCCCTGCGCGTCGGTGATGATATCCATGGGGTCATGAACATCGCCTTTAGCGAGCCGCACGAATTTGATGATGCCGAGCTGCGCGTCCTTGAACTGCTTGGGGACCAGGCCGCCCTGGCGCTCGAGAACGCCCGGTCTTACGAACTGGCCCGCGACGCCTATGAAGAGACCCGTCGCCGGATGCAAGAGTTGGCCATGCTCTTCGATGTCAGCCAGTCGCTGGCAAGTGCGTCATTGAGTTTGGAGCAAATCGCCACCATGGTTGCCCGACGGTTCGTCGAGGTGATCGGGGTGCCAGAATGCTCGATCTCTCTCATTGATAAAGGCATGGGTGTCCTCAAGATCATCGTGGACATCTACGTTCAAAACGGTGACGAAAGCGTCGAGCAGAGCTGGATTGGGAAAACCATTCATCTTGATGAGTACCCGGCCACAGCCCGCGTCATCGAGACTCTGCAGCCGCTCGTGGTCCGCGCCAGCGATCCTGAGGCGGATCCGGCTGAGCTGGCCTATATGCAGGCGGAAGCCAAGAAGACGCTTGTGATCCTCCCCCTGGCGGCGAAGGGAGAGGCCGTCGGGATCATCGAGCTGGAAGACCACGAGCAGGAGCGCGATTTTTCCCAGAACCAGCTCAACCTGGCACTAACCCTGGCAAACCAGGCCGCCGTAGCCCTCGATAACGCCCGCTTGTTCGAATCTTTGGAGGCCCGTCTGAACGAGCTTTCCGCCATTTCTGATGTGAGTGCCGCGCTGCGCGGGGCTGCGAACGTCGAGGAAATCTGCGAGGCGGTTACCGGCCAGGCATCCAGATTGGTCCAGGCCGATCGAGTGATCCTCTATCTCGCCGGTGGTCGCGATGTGCCCTCCGCCTGGTACGGAGAAGCCGGTTTGCTTGACTCTGCGGACGTCGATATCGACTGGGTTGATCAAACTGCGGTGGATCGGATCCTGGAGACAGGCGTGACCCTTCATCTGAATGACGATTTCCGTGACCCAGTCCTAAACGGCCTGGAACTAAAGGCCCAGTATGCAACCGGGCTCTGCATACCCCTGCGAACGACCACGGGACAGGCAGTTGGTGTGTTACTGGCGGGCTGGCGTGCATACGCTGGCGATCAGCCGGGTCTCATCCGACGGGAAGATGAGCGCGTTCTGGAAACGATGGCCGAGATCGCTGCGAATGCCTTGCAGCGTGCAAGAACCCACGAAGAGCTGGAAGCTGCTTATCTGCAAACCGTGTTATCGCTGGCCAGAGCCGTGGACGCGCGCGATTCCTACACGAACAATCACAGCCAGCGATTGGCGGCCTATGCGGTAGCCGTTGCACGCCGTCTGGACCTCCTGGAAGAAGACATCCAGGACATCCGTTGGGCGGCCCAACTTCATGATATCGGCAAGATCGGGGTCCCAGATAGTATCCTTCGAAAACCGGGCGCCCTGTCAGAAGAAGAATGGGTGATCATGAGACGTCACCCCGAGATCGGTTGTGAAATCGTCATGCCGGTCAAAAAGCTGGCCGCCGTGGCACCGCTTATTCGCTCGCACCAGGAGAAATTCGATGGCACTGGCTATCCCGATGGTCTGGGCCAGGAAGATATCCCCATCGGCGCGCGGATCCTGGCTGTTGTGGACGCCTATACCGCCATGACCGATGAACGAGTTTATCGGCGCGCTCTGAGCCCAGCCGAGGCCCAGGTTGAGTTAAAGCGATGTGCTGGCACACAGTTCGATCCTTTCATCGTCGACAGATTCCTTGAAGTCTTGGCCGAGGAGTTTGAGGTCGATGCACCGGCCGATGGACAAACGTAGCATGAACCGCGATACCCTGATCCACGAGCAGATCCACTGGCTCGCTCATCGGGCGGCCTTCGAGATGATGAGCGACGCGGGGCTGATCCTGGATGCCGAAGATCAAGTCCGGGGGCTCAATGCCTCCGCCCGGCTTTTGTTCTCGGATGAGCAGGCGGAAATGGTGGGCAGACCGCTTGATGAGGCCCTGGCCGGGTGGCCGGAACTGGTTGCAGAACTCCAGGGAAAGAGCCGACGGCCTGACGAAACGACCACCATGGTCCACACGGGTGCCGGAAGGACATATTCGCTTTCCGTCAGGACCTTGCAGGATCCCGGCTCTGGAGAAAGCGTACGGCTCGTCACCCTGCGCGAAAGCGATAGCCTGCGGGCCGTGGAGCGAGCGCTCACCCGCTCTGCGGAAAAGTTTCGAACGATCTTCGAGGAATCCCTCGATGTCATCATGGTCCTGGATGGCGAGACCGGAGAGATCCTTCAGATCAACCCGGCGACGACGTTGGTCATGGGTTATCGCAAAGAGGACCTGGTGGGGAAGCACTTTAAGACCCTGTTTCCCCCAGATTCAAACCTGTCGCGAGATGACCTGGTAGAAAAGCTTGAGGTGAATGGGTCGGCCTTCGAATCGCAGTCTTTCTACCGCGCGGACGGCTCGATCTGCATGATGGATCTCACCGCCACTCTCATTCCCTGGGAGGAGGATCGGGCGATCCTGGCGACATTCCGGGATGTCACGGAGCGCAACCAGACGGCCGATGCACTGCGGGAGAGCCGGGAACGCCTGCGAACCGTGGTCACGGGCGCGCCCATCCTGCTGTTCGCCATGGATGAAAAAGGTGTCATTACGCTTTCGGAGGGCAGGGCGCTGGAAGCACTGGGCTTGCGTCCCCGCGAGGTTGTTGGGAGATCAGTCGTCGAGCTTTTTGAGGAGGTCCCAGAGATCGTCCAGGACGTCAATCACGCCCTATCGGGCGATGAATTCACAACGGTCATCCAACTCCATGGTCTGACGTTAGAGGTGCGTTACTCGCCGATCTTGAGCGAGAACGGAGATCACGCCGGTGCAATCGGAGTCGCACTGGACATTACCGATCGGGTGCGCACGGAGGAAGCGCTCCGAGAGAGCGAGACGCTTTTTGAGAACGCGTTTTCGAACGCGGCCATCGGAATGGCGCTCGTTGCGCCAGATGGTCGGTATTTACGCGTCAACCGTGCCATGAGCGAGATGCTCGGGTACTCCGAGCGCGAGTTTCTAGGGCGCGATTTTATGTCAATTACCCACCCGGGTGATCTGGAGATATCGCTCCACCACTCAGAGCGATTGCTCTCGAGGGAAACCGAGGCGTATCACCTGGAAAAGCGATATCTCCACAAGGATGGCGATCCTGTTTGGGCCCAGATCAGCGTATCGTTGGTACGGGACCAGCAGGGTCAACCGCTTTATTTCTTTATCCAGGTGGTGGACATTACAGAACGAAAAAGGTCGGAGCAGCTGCACGCAGTGTCCTATGAAATTGCCGACGCCGCCGTCAATGCGCAGAGTTTGGAGAGTCTTTGTGCGACTATTCAGACGGAGCTGGGGAATATCATCGACACCAAAAATTTCTATATCGCCTTATACGATCGAGAAACGCATCAGCTGCGGTTTCCCTATTACGTCGATGAAAACAGCCCTGATCTGTCGCCATACGACTCGGTGCGCGGTCGGCCGGTAGGCAAGGGGATGTCCGAGTACTTGATGAAGGTCGGCCATGGGGTTCTCGCCACCAGGGCCTCAATTCAGGAGCTTGCTGATCGGGGTGCTATCGAGATTGTTGGAAAACTGCCACTTTCCTGGTTGGGTGCGCCCCTGATGTCTGAAGGGACAACCATCGGCGTCATTGCTGTACAGAGCTATACCGATAAGACGATCTACACCGAAGAGGATCTCCAGCTGCTCCAGTTCGCTTCCAGCCAAATTGCTGTTTCGATCGAGCGCAAGCAGGCGGAACATGCGCTGCGAAAATCTGAAGAAAAGTACCGGCTGGTCGTAGAAAACGCAAATGAGGCGATCGTGGTGGCGCAGGACGGCGTCTTAAAATTCGTCAACCCGAAGGCGGTTGAACTGACGGGTTACACCAGGGCAGAGCTCGCCACAGTGGATTTTGTTGAGATCGTTCATCCAGAGGATCGTGAGACGGTTCTGGACCAGCAAGAGCGGCGCCTGAGGGGGGAGGATCTTCCCAACATTTATGCCTTCCGCATCATTGATAAGATGGGGGAGGTCAGGTGGCTGGAGATCAATGCGGTATTCATCACCTGGGAAGATCGACCGGCCACATTGAACTTCCTGACGGACATCACACAACGCAAGCGGACGGACGAAGCCCTACAGCAATATGCAAAGCAATTAGAGGCCTTGCAACAGGTAAGTCTGGAGGTCATCGCCGAATTGGACGTCGATTCGCTCCTGCACTCGATTGTGGCACGCGCCGTCGAACTGCTGAAGGGCGCAGGCGGCGGGTTATCGTTGTACCGAGCAGAGCGTGATGCATTGGAATGGACGATTCTGATCGGGTCGGATCTTAATCCGGCGGAGGCCCAAATTCGTCGCGGCGAGGGTCTCTCGGGCAAGGTGTGGGAGACCGGAGAGCCGACCATTCTCGACGATGATTGGGTCGAGAATGGTCGGCGCGAGACTGAGCACGACTCTGCGCGCAGAGGCGGCGTCGGGGTTCCCATCCGCTGGCGGGGGGAGTTTCTTGGGGTGTTGATCGTTTTCTCTGAACGGCCGGCCGCCTTTTCGAAGGCGCATGCGGGTCTGCTCGCCTTGTTCGCCAACCAGGCCGCGATCGCGCTCGTGAACGCCCGCTTGTTCACGGCCGAGCGCCGTCGACGAGACGAGGCGGAGACACTCCGGACGGTCTCCAATGCCCTCGCTTCGACACTGGAACAGGACCAGGTCCTGGAATTGATTCTGATCCAGTTAGCCGATGTGATCGAATACGACAGCGCATCGGTCATGCTGCGCGAGGACGAATCTCTCCAGGTGATGGCCGCCCGGGGCTTCGAGGACGACGATGCTGTCTTAAACACCACCTTCCCGGCCTCCAACCCTTTGTCCGAAGAGATCCGGAGAAGCGGTCGCGCCATCTGGCTGAGCGATCCGGCTTCGGACCCGCGCTTTCAAGGCTGGTCGGGGACACAAGGGATCAAGAGCTGGATGGGACTGCCGCTGCTCGTCCGGGGCAAACTCATCGGATACATGACCCTGGACAGTTACCAGGAGGAAGCTTACGGGGAAAAACAGGTGGCTCTGGTTCAGCCCTTCGCAAATCAGGCGGCTCAGGCCATCGAAAATGCCCGCCTTTTCGACTGGGTACAACGACAGGCGATAACTGACGCACTGACCGGCCTGTACAATCGCAGAGGTCTCTTCGAGCTTGGCAAACGGGAGTTCGATCGTGCCTACCGGTTTGACCGTACGCTGTCTGCGATCATGCTGGATATCGATCATTTTAAACGGGTTAACGATCAGTACGGGCATTTCGTCGGGGACCAGGTTTTATGCGAAATCGCAGAGCGCTGCGCCCAGGTGATCCGCAAGGTCGATTTTTTGGGTCGCTATGGTGGGGAGGAGTTTGCGATCCTTCTGCCGGAAACAGATTTCGAAACCGCCTGTCGTGTCGCTGAGCGGATTCGGGCGGCGATTGCGGATGCACCTGTTATCGTGGATCGCTGTACACTTTCCATCACGATCAGCCTGGGCGTGTCGATGATGAGCAGACGGACCCCCGATCTTGACAGCCTGCTTGAGTCAGCTGACGCGGCTATGTACGCCGCCAAACAGGCGGGGCGTAACTGCGTGCGCGCCGTTCGAGATGAGGCGGAATAGCGCTAGCCCGGGCGCCATCAACGAGCTCGTCGAGCACTTTATCGACCATTTCCCTGTTCTGTTTTGTTTCATCGATTTTGAAGGCGTCTTCCGGATGCTGAACCCGGCCATTCAACGCTTGGGTGATCAACCAGCACACTGACGGGAAAAGAGCTGCTTTGGGCAGCCAAGCTGCCCAAATTTACCCCAATAAATTCTTATCCCGAATTCACGTATTTTAAGAAACTCAATGAAACCTATCACCACGCCATGGGCGATCGGGTTTTGAAATGGATTGCACGACGATGCCAGGAAGGTGTGCGCAGCGTTGACCTGATCGGACGTCTTGGAGGCGAAGAGTTTGCCGTATTGCTGCCCGAAACCGGGGTAGAGGCGGCCGGTTGTAAGGCCGAACGCCTTCGAGCCTTGATTGCCGATGAGGCCGTCCACACAGAATGGGGCTCGATTTCTGTGACAGTTAGTGTGGGCGTTGCAGCGAAGAGCGATCCAGACCCGAGCCTGGAGGAGCTGTTCGCCTGGGCGGACGAGGCCTTGGATATGGCAAAACAATCGGGGCGCAATTGTGTCCGGGTCCACGGCGATCGCGCCCCTTTCTCAGGTGGCAGCCGACACCAGCTTGATGGCGGTTGAGCGTCCGCGGGGACACGTTGACCGTTCGTGGGGAGAGGCGCGCGGCCCCCGATTCACAGGTCCCGTGGAACGGAGAGCTCCAGCGCGACCCAGTCAAGAACCTGCCGACGTTGACGTATCAACAGGCCCCGTGCTTGAACGGCCTGTAAGACATCGTCTTCCTGCACCTCGAGGATCCCTGACAGGATCAAGGATCCGGAGGGCTCGGCCACGCCGGCCAGGTTGCTGGCCAGCATCTCCACGATCACGTGGGCGAGAATGTTAACGGTTACGACGGCCGCCTGGCGGAGGTGAAATTCTCCATTGAGAACCGCCTGAAGCGAGCCGCGCCCGA
>JABAOD010002758.1_pt2 | contig 11587 bp, 14 predicted proteins | sample 7062151 | NCBI WGS metagenome assembly JABAOD01 (sample SAMN14538626, study PRJNA623070) | marine sediment metagenome | biome: marine biome [ENVO:00000428]; feature: marine pelagic biome [ENVO:01000023]; material: deep marine sediment [ENVO:00002113] | place: India: Gulf of Khambhat ...
AAAACCGGCTCGGCAGACGCCCAGCGGCGACGGCTTCGGTCGGAGCTGCGAGGCGCGGCGACCGACCGCTTCGGCGAGCGGACGCCAGGTCCGGCAAGGGGCTTCGGCTCTGACCCGGACGGGCGGTTGTCGCCTCGGCGACAGCAGCCAAGGGAGACCACCGAGAGGTGGGAGCCCTGAGAGCGGGCCGGCCTCGCAAGGGACCGGAACGTTCGACGAGAACCCCGAGAGGGTGGAGGTGCTCACGCACCGAGACTCCCTCGGGGTTTCTCGCGTCTGGATCAGCGGATTGATCGGCTCGCAGCTCGCAGCCCTCTGCACGCATCTGCGAGCTGCACGCCGCGTTGCTGCGAGCTCGTGACGCAGCGACCGCGCTGCGGTCGCTAGCGTCACGCCATGGCCTATCCCAAGCGTCTGCTCAGTCCCGACGAGGAGATCATCCGTGAGTTTCGGCCTCATTGGCGAGCGATCCTCATGCCGATTGTGCTGTCGATCGTCGCCGCCGTTGCCCTCGTCGTGGCCCTGGTCTCGGCCCCGCCAGACATCAAGCGCTGGCTCGTACCGGTGATCCTCGTTCTCTGGGCGCTCATCACCTGGCCCACACTCGTCAAATGGTGGTTCACGGGCTACGTCGTGACGACCGAGCGCTTGGTGGTCCGTACCGGTGTCTTCAGCCGGGCCGGCAAGGAGATCCCGTTGGAGGTCATCAACGACGTCGCCTTCTCTCAGAAGTTCGTCGAGCGTTGGTTCAGGTCAGGGGATCTACTCGTGGAGTCCGCCGGCGAGCAGGGCCAGAGCCGTTTCCACGACATTCCCGACCCGGAGGGACTCCAGTCGCTCATCTACGAACTGCGTGAGGATCGGACTCGCGAGCTGCAAGGCAGCCAAGGCCCCGATCCGACCAAACAGCTCGAATCCCTCGCCAAGCTGCATGCGGAAGGGGTCCTGACGACCGAGGAGTTCGAGGAGACCAAGAAGAGGCTGCTCGACGACATCTAGGAGGCCTCGATGGCTCACATGATGGACACGCCGCTGCTGATGTGGCGGCTCTACGAACGGGCCGTGATGGTGCATCCGGAACGACCGATCACGTCGGTCAGCAGCGACCTGACCCGGCATCGTACGACGTACGCCGACACCGATCCCCGCGTGCGGCGGCTGGCCTCGGCGCTGGCATCGCTGGGCGTCCGGCAGGGACAGGCTATCGGCACGTTTGCGTGGAACAACCATCGGCATCATGAGATCTACTGGGCCACCGCCAACACCGGGGTGGTTTGCCACACCCTCAACATCCGCCTCTTCCCCGAGCAGATCACCTACATCGTGAATCACGCCCGGGACAAAGTGATCTTCGTCGACAGCGATCTGGCGGCCGCGCTCGAGCCGGCGGTGAACACGTTCGAAACCGTTGAAGCGTTCGTGGTCTTGGGAGACGCATCAGCGACATCACTCCCCAATGCAATCTCCTATGAAGACCTCATTGCGGACCAAGATCCATGGGGAGAGTGGCCCGAACTGGACGAGCGTTCGCCTCTCATGTTCTGCTACACGTCCGGCACCACCGGCAATCCCAAGGGGGTCGCGTACACGCAGCGCTCGACGTACGTGCACACGATGAGCACGCTGGCCATGATGCCCCTGACACCCACCGACAACGTGCTTCCCATCGTGCCCATGTTCCATGCCGCGGCGTGGGGATTGCCGTTCAACGCCGTCACCGGAGGCAGTGCAATCACATATCCGGGCCCGGATCTGAGTCCGGCCGGCGTCGCGAACCTCATCGCCGAAGAACGAGTGACAGTCACAGCCGGTGTTCCGACTGTGTTTCTCGGACTTCAACACCACCTCGCTGACCATCCGGAGCTGGACGTGTCATCCTTGGAACGGGTCCTGTGCGGTGGATCAGCGGTCCCGCGGGCCCTCAACCAGTGGTATTGGGACAATCTCGGGACCCCCATCATGCAGGCGTGGGGCATGACCGAGACCAACCCGATCGCATCAGTGGCGACCCTGAAACCGAAGCACCTGACCGAGTCCAGGGAGGCGCAGCTCGACCTCCTCGAGACGGTGGGCACCCCGATCCCCGGTCTCGAGATCAAGATCGTCGATGATCAGTTCAACGAGCTACCCCATGATGGTGAGGCCTTCGGTGAGCTGTTGATCCGAGGTCCGTGGATCGCCGCCGAGTACTACGAGGACGCCAGGACGCCGCAATCGTTCCACGATGGTTGGCTGCGCACCGGGGACGTTTGCACCATCAGCCCCGAGGGCTACGTCAAGATCACGGACCGCGCCAAGGACGTGATCAAGTCAGGTGGCGAGTGGATCAGCTCTCTCGATCTGGAGAACACGATCATGGCCCACCCGGACATCGCCGAGGCCACGGTCGTGGGCGTGAAGCACGAGAAGTGGCAGGAGCGGCCGGTCGCGTTCGTGGTTGTCCGGCCTGGCGCGGACGTGAGCGAGGATGACGTGCTTGCTCACTTGGAGGACAAGGTCGCGACGTGGTGGGTGCCGGATCGAGTGGTCTTCATCGATGCGATCCCGAAGACCGGCACCGGCAAGTTCGACAAGAAGGTGATTCGCGACCAGTACGCCGACGTACTGATGGAGTAGCGAGGGCGAGGGGTCTCGAGGCGCAAGCCAAGGGTCGTGAACCGATCGCCGAGATCGCCACCTGATGAGCCCGTCGTCGGCCGTCCGTTGCGGACACGCCGCGTGAGAATTCGGACGCGGAAAGTCCTCGGTTTGCCTCCAGCAATCCATAGAATGGACTTGGGGTCAATGGGCACAACTGAAAGGGGTCGCCATGTACGAAGCGGTCGAGTTCACAGACGCTGGTCCGACCAGCGCGGACCCGACGCCGTCGCAGGTCGTGCTGGGAGAGTTCGAGTCATTCGAGGACGCCGTGGCTGCGGCTCGTGAAGCGCGAACAGCGTATGGCGACGACACAGCCTCGTCGACGTATCGGTGGTGGTTGGTGCGCCGGCCAGGTGCCCAGCTGGCTGAGTGGATCGCAGATTCGCGCAACGACAAGGAGTTCATGCTCGACGTGCGCACCGGGCAGCTCGTCGAGGTCTAGACCATTCGGTCGACACTTGTGGTAATCGAGCCGCCTGCTTCGACTGGCGATGCAGATTGTCTTCTGGAAGATTCGGTACGAATGAGAGCGGAGGCCGCCAAGTCCGAAGCGCTCAGTAGGAGTCGTGACGGCGCAGCCACTGCATCGGCCAATCCAGCCCGTCTTCGTCACGTCCCTTTGGTGCGAGGTCCAGCAGCTGGTAGGCGCCGTTGAGAGGATCCAACCCCCGCGCATAGGTCGAGTAGGTGTGGAAGACCTGCCCATTCTGGACGGCGAATGCGCTCAGTCCCGGCCACTCCTCACCGGGATGATCGAGGTGCCGGAAGTTGTACTCACCTCCGCTCTCGTGGTGCTCCGGCGTGAATGACACCCCGAAGTCGAAGTTGAAGTCCGAACCACCGGACGACACCCACTCGAATGACCAGCCCATTCGTCGCTTGTACGCCTCGATGCGTTCGAGTGGTGCCCGGGACGCGCAGAGAAACGTGACATCGCGCGCAGCCAGGTGTACATCGAGGCCGTCGTATGTATCCGCCCAGAAGGAACAGCTCGGGCAGCCTTCCTCCCAGTCTGGTCCCATCATGAAGTGATACACGAGCAGTTGAGATCGGTCGTGGAACAGATCCTCCAAGGACTTCCTGCCACCCGAGGCCTCGAACCAGTATTCCTCGTCGACGGGGACCCACGGAAGTCTGCGGCGTTCGGCGGCCAGCTCGTCCCGAAGCCGGTTGAGTTCCTTCTCTTTCACCAGGAGTTGCTCTCTGGCTCTTCTCCACTCTGACCTGGTTCCGATGGTGATGTCGTTCACGTCTGACTCCTCGTCGTGATGTCGGTCGAATCTACGACGGCTGCGTCCGCTTGTTCTCGACGGGCTCGCGACTCCGGATGGAGTCCCGACCCAGCCCCAACTCGTGATCCGAATCTGTCATCTGAGGCCGAACCCGGTACCGTCCTGCTCCGTGCTCGCTGCCATCCATGAAGTTCTCGGCTGGACCTTCGTAGGAGCCGCCGGCCTCACCGGCCTGACCGGCGTACTCGTGGCGTTGCTGAAACGGCGGCCCAACCGCATCTTCTGGTCGGCGGTGGTCGGGTCGTTCGCCCTCGGCGTCGTGCAGGTCTCGCTCGGGCTGATCATGTTCGGTCAGGGCCAGAACCCGGGCGGGTTCCACGTGTTCTACGGGACGGTGCTGCTGTTCACCGCTGCCTTCGCCTATGTCTACAAGAGTCAGCTCGCCAAGCGTCCCGCCCTCTACTGGGGCATACTCCTTCTGTTTGCCATGGGAGTCGGCCTGCGTGGAATCGCCAACTTCGGCAGGGGATTCGGCGGCTGATCGGTAACCTGGCGAGTCCGGCGTTGGTCAGAGGTGGCGTGATACTCGAAGGCAAACGGCTCGTGATCACCGGCGTGCTCACCGATGACTCCATTGCGTGGCACACGGCACGGGTGGCTCAGGAAGAGGGCGCTGAGCTCGTGCTCACCGGCTTCGGGCGGGGAATGCGCCTGACGGAGCGATCTGCGAAGCGGCTCCCTCAGGAAGCAGACGTGTTCGAGTTGGACATCAACGATCCAGATCACATGGAGAGTCTGGTGAGTGAACTCACGACACGCTGGGGAGCCATCGACGGAGCACTCCACGCCATCGCCTTCGCCCCCGAGGATGCCTTGGGGGGCAATTTCCTCAACACGCCCGCCGAGTCGGCCCAGACCGCGTTCACGACCAGTGCTTTCTCGTACAAGACGCTGGCCGTGGGATTGCTTCCATTGTTGCGTGCAGCCGGTGGAGGAGCGCTGGTGACCTTGGACTTCGACAACTCTCAGGCATGGCCGGCCTACGACTGGATGGGCGTGGCCAAGTCTGCGTTGCAATCGGTGACTCGGTACCTGGCCCGAGATCTGGGTGCGTACCACATCCGGGTCAATGCGGTCTCAGCCGGGCCTCTGGCCACGGTTGCCGCCAAGTCGATCCCCGGCTTCAAGGCATTCGAAGACGTGTGGGAATCGAGGGCTCCGCTCGGATGGGACAAGGAGGATCCCACCCCGGTCGCCAAGATGATCTGCGTGCTGTTGTCGGACTGGGCGCCGGCGACCAGTGGCGAGGTCATTCACGTCGACGGTGGCTTCCACGCCATCGCCGCCGGCACCGATTGACAGTCGGCCTACACGGCCGCTGGGATCTCGGCCTCCAACTGAGACTTCATCGTGGCCAGCATGGTCTCGAGATCTTCCTCGTGGCTCTTGACCATCATCTCATCGTGGCGCTCGCCAACGACCGGGACCTTTGCGTGCCATTCGCCTTCGGCTGTGAATCTCGTGCCACCGTCCGCCGGTTCGAACGTGAACACCCACGTGGGGTTCTCCGCCAAGAAGTGGACCTTGGCAACGATGCGCTCATTGGGCACGACCTCGGTGTACTCCACCGTCCCTTCCATGTAGAAGGCCAGGAAGTGTGCGAAGACTCGGGCAGAACTGCCGACGCCCTCCGGCTTCACCTCGACGTCCCTCACTGCGACTTCGTCATGCCACGTGGTCCAGAACCGGCCGATGTCGAGGGCGAAGTCGAACACCTTCTCCACCGGGGCATCGATCTCGATGCTGCGTGTCAGCTTTGCCATGAAACCCACCTCCAAAACAGACATGGACAGGACACATCGACCGCGGGGGCACTCCGTCATCCCGATGCCCTGCTGATGTCACGATCGCGCCTGGCGCTCGGGCTGACCAGAGCACGAGGTCATGGAAATGCCAGATCTCGACGATGCCCCGGGCCTGATCCGGGAAGTATCAGGCCCGTCGAGTGCCCATCGTTCCCGACAGGAGGGGTTGCCGGCTGCCAGAGCGCCGAACCCGACGACCGGCAACGAGGCGACCCGGTTGGTGACGAATCCCGACGTCTGATGTCTGACGTCTCGCCGGAAGGGCGCCGCTAGGCCACGGAGACCGGCATCGTCATACCGGCCCGTTTCGGCAGGTCGACCTCGAACGTCGCTCCGCCCCCTTGGGTTTCGCGCAATGTGATGTCGCCGCCCATCTGTTGGGCGAGGCCCTGGATGATGGACAGCCCCAGTCCGGTTCCCCCTTGCGATCGAGTGTCGGTCGGTTCGAGTTGCGTGAACCGGGCGAATGCTGCGTCCCGCTGCCTCGCGGGGATTCCCGGGCCGTGGTCGATGACACGGATCGTGGCCCTGTCTCCTCCGCGGGCCACGATTTCGATCGGACTCCCAGAGGCGTATTTGAGCGCGTTGTCGACCAGGTTGGTGATGATGCGGCCGAGGTGGTCGGGATCCGCCTCCAGTCGCAGGCCGGCCGGGACATCGAGGGTGACGTAGTCCCTCGCCTGCGGGATGTTGAACACGAGGTCGGGAATGAACGTCGAGAGGTTGAGCTCACGCGGTTGTTGTGGGAGAGCGTTGTTGTCGATCCTCGACACGACGAGGAGATCCTCGATCATGCGGCGCAGACGGTCAGCTTGGTTGCGGGCACTGTCCAGGAGTTCCTGGCCGGCATGGCTGGTGGGAGCCAGCTGCGGCCGTGCCAGGGTCGCCAGCGAGCCGATGATCGAGGTGAGCGGGGTCCGCAGCTCATGGGAAACCACTGATACGAAATCGGTCTTCATCTGCACCAGCTCTTGAGCTCTTCGACTGGTCTCGGTCGCCGCTTCGTAGCGCTGGAGCTGGCTGACGACCAAGGCGGCCGGCGCCGCCAGTGAGGTGAGGACTGTCAGATCGTCATCATTCCACGTTCCCTCGGCCGGATCCGCCATCACGAGCACGCCCATCTCCTGCGACTCGACCTTCAGTGGCACGACGAGCGCCTCAGAGGCTCCCAGCTCTTCCAACAGCCCCTCATTGGAATCCGGCAAATCGATCAGATGGCGAGGTTGCCCTGCTCGAAACGCCCTGACGATCGGGTCACTCGAGGCGATGGGGAGCGCATAGTCGCCCACCTCGAGGGCATTGCCGGAGGTCCAGATCGGCGACACGATGGACAACTGACCTGCTCGCCCGTCGTGCAACATCACCAATCCCACCTCGGCCCCGAGGTAGGTCCCGATCTTGCTGACCAGCTCCGGAAGGACGGCATGGAGCGTCCCCCGGCCGATCGAGTTTGCGACGTCGTAGAGACGAGCGATCTGCTCCTCCTGGCGGCGAATCGCCTTGATCTGGGCGGTGGATCGATACGCCTCCTCCCGCAGCGCTGTTGCGACCAATCCGGTGAGAAGCGCCACCATGACGAGCGTTCCGCTGGCCAGCAACCAATCGTTGAGATCGGGAGGAGCATTCACCAGAGCCGGGGCCAGCCAACTGATCCCGATCAGGACCCCGGCGCCCAGGATGTGAAAGAGACGGCTGCCGACTGCCGCAGTCAGTGCCACGAGCCCAAACTCGACAAAGACAACGAGCTGGCGCATCGATTCGAGGGTGCTCATGGTTGCCAACGAAGCCACGATGGCGACCCATCCCAGGGCCATGAGGACCTCGCCGGAGTGGTGCCTGAGTCGGACTCGCCAGTTGACCCGCTGCAAGAGAGCCAGGGTCAGAGCAATGGTGAGTGCCGGCCAGAGGTACAACGGGTTCGAGAGTGACTGTCCGTCGACGAGCATCGCAGGCACGCTGACGCCCAGCAGTCCCCACCCGGCCCAGAGGCTCGATCGAAAGACCTTGGCACGGAAGGGGGCGAGCGCCTCGAGTCTCTCCGGGCGCGGAAGGTACAGCTCCCGGTCCACAACCAGTCAGCGTACAGCCGAGGAGCGTCTCATCAAGGTCGTCAACCCTGACGATGGAGGCTCGTGCGACGCTCGGTCGAGGTCGAACGATGGCGCCGTTCGTGTCGTTCGACTGCGAGATCGATGAGTCGTCCGACCAGCTCGGGATATGTCACGCCGCTCGCTTCCCAGAGCTTGGAATACATCGAGATCGGCGTGAAGCCGGGAATCGTGTTGATCTCGTTGAGCAGCCATCCCCGCCCCGGATCCTCCAGGAAGAAGTCGACGCGGGCCATGCCCTCGCATCGCATGACCCGATACGACCGGACGGCAATATCGCTGATGCCTCGGGCTTGATCGTCGGTCAGATCGGCGGGGATGATCAACCGGGCAGCTCCGTCGAGGTACTTGTCCTCGAAGTCGTAGAAGTCCGAACCCGGCACGATCTCGCCGGCAACGGACGTCTCGGGATAGAGATTGCCCAGCACGGCGATCTCGATCTCTCGGCCTGTGATCCCTTCCTCGAACACCAGCCATTCGTCGTACTGCAACGCCAGGCTGACCGCCGAAGCCAGTGATCGCTCGTCTGATGCTCTGCTCACCCCGATCGAGGAACCCATGTTGGATGGCTTCACGAAGAGGGGATACCCGAGATCGTCTGCGATCGATGTGAGGTCGTCGTGAACGGTTTCGGCATGGCCCGACCGCCATCGAGCTTGAGGGATTCCGTGGAACGCCGCCAGCTCTTTGGCTTTGGATTTGTCCATCGCAAGCGCAGATGCCAACACCCCCGACCCGACATACGGCACACCGGCAAGCTCCAGAAGCCCTTGGACGGTGCCGTCTTCACCGTGGGGGCCGTGCAGCAGTGGGAACACGACGACTTGTTCGTTGCCGGTGGGCGTGAGCGCGGGAAGAGGATCGATGGCGGGTCCGGTCACCGACAGCGAATCAGGCAGACTGTCGACACCGGCTTCGAGGGCTCGCACCGCTTCCGCGGCGTGCAACCATCGACCGTCGCGAGTGATCCCGATCGGATCGACCGTCACGCGCGTCGGGTCAGCCGCCGCCATGACATGACGAGCGGATACACAGGAAACGTCGTGCTCAGCGGATTCACCGCCAAAGAGCAACACGAGCCTGGTCCTGGTGTCCGAGTCTTGCGATGGCATGGGTCTACCGTGGCCGCGTTGGGCGAGTGTACGGACGGGCTGTTCGATCACTGTGTCACTCGCCACAGAACGAACCAGAGAGTCGATGGGTTCCGAGCGGAGGTGGTTCGATGATCATCGCAGCATCTGACGCCGCCGCTGCAGTGGGAGGCCGCCTTGCGGGGGTCGATGTCGATGTCGATGGGGCATCGATCGACAGTCGCACCCTCGAGCCTGGACAGCTGTTCGTGCCGATCGTTGCCGGCCGAGACGGGCACGACTACATCGAAGCTGCGTTGGAGGCGGGAGCGGCTGCCTACCTGACGGCTCGCACTCCTCGTGGTGGGACCGCCATCGTCGTCGATGACACAACTCGGGCATTGGCCGATCTGGGACGGTTTGCGCGCGGCTCTCTGCCGGACGCAGTCATCGGGATCACTGGGTCGGTCGGCAAGACGACGGCCAAGGACATGCTGGCATCAGTCCTGACGCGCTCCCGCCGGGTGGCGGCCAGTGACAGGTCGTTCAACAACGAGTTGGGAGTGCCGCTGACACTGATCAACGCCGCTTCCGGAACAGATGTGGTCATCGTGGAGATGGGTGCGAGGGGACGAGGTCACATCCACAGCCTGTGTGAGATCGCCCGGCCGACCGTCGCTGTCGTGACGGTGATCGCGCTGGCGCATGCCGAAATGTTCGGTGACCTCGGCGCCATAGCCCGAGCCAAGCGAGAACTGGTCGAAGCTCTTCCCCCCGGGGGCACCGCAGTGTTGAATGCGGACGACCCGCTGGTTGCAGCCATGTCCGACAGGACGACGGCAGGTGTCGTCACCTTCGGGGCCACGGGTGACGTGGCGGTGACGCTGCTCGATGTCGATGAGCAGCTGCGACCGCGCATTGTGATCGAGACACCGTGGGGCACCGTCGAGTCTGTCGTCGGGGCTCGGGGAGCCCATCAAGTCGTGAATGTGGGGGCGGCAGCCGCGGCCGGGCTCGTGGTCGGGGCCTCACTTGCGGACGTTGCAGAGGGTCTGGCCGTCGAACCGTCTTCGGTCGGGCGCATGCATCTGGCGGAGGTCCGCTCGGGGGCGCTCGTCCTCAATGATGCATACAACGCCAATCGAACGTCCACGGAGGCGGCGTTGCGGGCCCTCGCCGCTCTCGATCGGCCCCGGAAGATCGCAGTGCTCGGACTCATGGCGGAACTGGGGGACGCCGCTCCGGCCGAGCATGCCGCCGTCGCCGAGGTTGCCGCCGACCTCGGCGTGAGTCTGATCGCATTCGGCACAGACCTGTACGGGATCGAACCCGTCGAGACGATCGCCGAGGCGGAGGCGGCACTGGGCACCCTGGACGAGCGCGATGCCGTTCTCGTGAAGGGAAGCCGCGTGAACGCGTTGGAGCGACTCGTCGACCGTTTGCTGAACTGAGCCGCGCCTGCGGGGAGCGGGCGGCGGCTAGCGGATCGCGGAGAACCTAGAGATGCACCACCGGGCAGGTCAGGGTTCGAGTGATCCCCTCGATCGCTTGGATCTTGGCCACCACGAGCTTGCCGAGTGAGTCGACATCGGGAGCTTCGGCCATGACGATCACGTCGTAAGGGCCGGTGACGTCATGGGCGGAGCCGACTCCTTGGATCTGACGAACCTCGTCAGCTACCTGGGCAGCTTTGCCCACCTCGGTCTGAACGAGAACGTAAGCCTGAACCATGTCGCTCCTCTCCTAGTAGCCGTCCGATCCCATCCGCACGTTTCTCGCAAATGGGCGGCCATCCGATTCCTCGATGTCAAAGACGATACGTTGCCCTTGACGCAACATCCTGAAGATACTCCCGGCAAGAGCACCTGGGGCAAGGAACACATCCGACTGGTCGTCGTCGCGAACAACCACACCGGCTCCGGTGACAGGGTCGTAGATCTTGACGACGCCTTGCACCGGCTATGCNNAGGTACAGACGTTGATGCGCTTCGTGTTCGAGCCGTCGGGTACTCGAACTCGCTGGATGTTCGGATTCCATTTCCGGCTCGAACGCTTGTGCGAGAACGTGACCTTCTTGCCAAACCGAGGCTCTTTGTTGCAGATGTCGCAGCGGTAGGACATGGGGTCTCCAGCGGTCTCTCGTGGCGCGCAGGCGCCGCATCGGTTCAGTCGGTGGCGGGAGGATACACCGTATGATCGGCTCGCCTCAATCCTCGAGAGACCTTTGGCACGTTCACTCGCATATCTCACTTCGGTGCCGATCGAGCGCGTGCGCGGTCTGGCGGGTCACCGGGGACGATCCATGGCGAAGCAGGGAGTCGTGTCGGTCGCGGATCTACTGCTTCATGTGCCGCGCCGGTACCTGGATAGGTCCTCCACGGTCCCCATCGCCACGGTTCCCCTCGGTGAGGAGGTGACCCTCATCGGGACGGTGCAGAGTGTGTCGACGCGCCGCCCCCGGCGTGGCCTGATCATCGTCGAAGCGACTGTTCGTGATGACACCGCCTCTGTCAAAGCGACCTGGTTCAACCAGAAGTTCCGGGCCCAACAGCTCAGTGAGGGCCAAGAAGTGGCGTTGTCGGGGAAGGTCGACACCTTTCGCGGCAAGCTGCAGATGAAGAGCCCGGCAGTCGATGTCTTGCGTGGCTCGAGGGAGGCCTTGACGACAGGGC
>JABAOD010009755.1_pt4 | contig 11579 bp, 12 predicted proteins | sample 7062151 | NCBI WGS metagenome assembly JABAOD01 (sample SAMN14538626, study PRJNA623070) | marine sediment metagenome | biome: marine biome [ENVO:00000428]; feature: marine pelagic biome [ENVO:01000023]; material: deep marine sediment [ENVO:00002113] | place: India: Gulf of Khambhat ...
CATCTGCGGGCTCGCCTATGTCTGGCTGATCTCCAAGCTGGGTTACCTGATTGCAACCGGGCTCGTCGCGCCGCTGGTCTTTCGGACCTTCGGCGTGACATCCCCGGGCGGGCTGGCGATCTCGGCCATCGTCTGCCCGATCGGATTTCACCTGATTTTCTTTGTCGGGCTCGGGGTTTTCCCGCCATATGGCCAGTGGTTCGACCTGCTGGACATTCTGACGAGGCAATAGAGCATGGAAATTTTCGTCGGCCTCGCCAATGTTATCACTTCGCCGGAGCTGCTGTTCTGGATCGTGGCTGCCGCACTCATCGGCATGACGGTCGGCGCCATTCCCGGCCTGACCGCCGCCGCCGCCATTGCAATGCTACTGCCGCTGACCTTCTACATGGAGCCCTTGTCAGCACTTGCCTTCCTCTATGTCATCGGCAAGTCGGGCCGATACGGCGGCTCTATCGCGGCTATCCTGTTCAATACACCCGGCACCGCCGCCTCTGCCGCGACGCAGATCGACGGTTTCCCACTTTCGCAACGGGGTATGTCATCCAAGGCGATGAAGGTTGCAACGCTCTCGTCAGTTATCGGGGATTTTACCGGCGACCTGATGCTGATCCTGGCGGTCAGCTGGATCGCGGCCATTGCGCTGAAACTGGGGCCACCTGAGCTGTTTGCCGTCTATTTCGCGGCCTTTGTCGTCATCGGCTCGGTGATTGGCGACTCGGTCGTCAAGGGACTGATCAGCGCCGGGCTTGGCGTCTTGCTGAAGACCGTGGGCCTTGACCCGATCACCTCGGAAGACCGCTTCACCTTCGGCATGTTCGAGTTGAGCAGCGGGTTTTCCTTGGTCCCGCTGATGATTGGCATCTTCGTGCTGGGCGAAGTGTTTGCCCAACTCGGTCAGATGAACCGCGAGGTCACCCAGTTCGAAGNNTTCCGGCCCTGCCTGCCGCATGTGTTCCGCTCTTCCGCCATTGGTGCCGGCATCGGCGTCCTGCCTGGCTTGGGATCTGCCATCGCGGCCTTCATTGCCTACGGCGAAGGCAAACGCAGGGCGAAGAATTCAGAAGATTGGGGCAAGGGGGCGCTGGAAGGGGTTGCAGCACCGGAAGCGGCCAATAACGCGGTTTCCGGCCCATCTATGGCACCACTTCTGACGCTTGGAATTCCCGGTTCAACCATTGGTGCGATCTTGATTGGGGTCTTTCTGATCCATGGCATCCAGGTCGGCCCAACGCTCTTTCTGACTTCGCGAGAGTTGGTCTATTCGCTCTTCGCGGCTGGCCTGTTGGGCATCCTCTGCTACGGGCTGATCGGTTATTTCGGTGCCGCCGCCGTTGGGCGGATCATCCTGCGCATCCCGCCAAAGGTCCTTTACCCGCTCATCTTCCTGACAGCCTTCGTCTCGGCCTACGCCTCTCGCAGCTCGATGTTCGACGTCTGGGTGATGCTGGTTGCCGGTGTCTTTGGCTGGCTGATGCGAAAATACAAGTTCAACCCCGCGTCCTTCATCATTGCCTTTGTCCTTGCTGGTGGCGCCGAAGAGACCTTCCGCCAGTCCCTGCGTCTGAGCGACAGCGGCGCGATGATCTTCCTCGAGCGCCCGATCGCGCTTGCCTTCCTGATTCTTGGCGTTGCCGTCATAGCCCTGCGCGCCCGAAGCCTCGCGCGGCAGAGATCTGCCCGCACAACTGGAGAAGCACAATGAAGATCACCCTGCTTGGAACCGGCAGCCCCACGCCGATGGTGAACCGGGCAAGCTCGGGCTACCTGATTGAAATCGGCGATGAGATGATCGTCTTCGACCATGGCGCCGGCGCGCATGAGAATTTCCTGCGGACCGGCAAGAAGGTCACCGATCTCAACACCTTCTTTTTCTCGCATCTTCATACCGATCACTGTCTGGATTATGCGCGGCTTGTCCACAGCCGCTGGGACATGGGCGCTGGTCAGATCCCGGAACTGACCGTCTTCGGGCCCGCCTATGTACAGCGCATGACGGATCTGCTGTTCGGCGAAAACGGCGTGTTCGAGCCGGACCTGAATGGCCGCATCAACGCACCGGGCAGCCAGCGTGTATTCCAGAACCGTGGCGGAACCCTGCCGCGCCGACGGCCCGCGCCGGTCATTCACCAACTCCATGACGGGCAAGTGATCGAAAGCGACAACTGGAAGGTCACGGTGCGCGAGGTCTATCACCAGCCGGGCTTTATCGAGGCCTATGGTTTCCGGCTAGAAACGGATGAGGGCGTATTCGTCTATTCCGGCGATACCGGGCCCTGCGATGGCATCGAGGCCCTGGCGCAGGATGCCGATCTTCTTGTCCACATGTGCTATTTCATCTCCGGCACGTTCAAACCGGCCTCGGATCGCCTGACCGCTTCAGGGCACATGGAAATTGCGCATTTGGCGGCGCGGGCGAATGTGAAGACTCTGGTGGCCACACATTTCACCCCACAGATGGAGCCGCCCGGCATCCGGGAAAAATGCATTGGCGAGATGGCCTCGGTCTTTTCCGGGCGGATCGTCTGGGGGGAGGACCTGATGGAGTTGTCGCTTTCACCGCAGGAAATCGGAGAAGTCGGATGAGCGGGATTGCAGCCGGGGTCACCAATGGCCTGCTTCTTGTCGGNNGGTTGGCTGAACGCTGGTCTGGCGGCAGAAGAGGTCACCGTGATGGATCCGTCCCCGGCAGACTGGCTGACTGGCCCGCAAGGCAAAGGACTGGTTCTGAACCGGCTTCCCGACCAAGCCCCGTCGGTGGTTGTGGTGGCGACCAAGCCACAAATAATGGAACGGGCGCTACCCGGTTTGCGGGCGTTTGGAAATGGCGCGACGCTCTTTGTGTCGATCGCGGCCGGAACACCAATCGCCGAGTTTCAACGGATTCTGGGACCGCGCACACCGGTTGTGCGCGCCATGCCCAACACACCGGCGGCTATAGGCGCGGGCATATCTGCGCTTGTCGCCAGTGAAACGACCTCGGCGGATCAGCNNNTCGGGAAATCCGTGATCTTGACATCGGAAGAGCAGATGCACGCCGTCACGGCCCTATCGGGATCGGGCCCCGCCTATGTATTTGCCCTTGCAGAGGCCATGACGGCGGCTGGCGTCGCGCAAGGCCTGGCCCCGGAATTGGCCGAAAAACTCGCTGTTGAAACGGTTCTGGGCGCTGGCCAGCTGATGAGCGCGCCCGGAATCGCTCCCACGGAATTACGTCATCAAGTGACATCACCGGCGGGAACCACTGCCGCAGGATTGGATGTTCTGTTGCGGCGTGGGCAGGGGCTTATGGGACTGGTATCGGAAACCATCTCTGCTGCCGCAGAAAGAAGCGAANNGAAAAGATCGAGTATCTTGGTCGAGCTACCCGCGAAAGGCTGGACTGGAGAGTTCCATACTGTCGGAAATCGCTGCACTAAGTAGCGACGAAGCGCCATATCCGCCTCTGCCACAAACTGCAATTGGTGCAGTATCTGCATCAAGCACGAACGGCTGGGCCTTGTACCCAGCTTCGCATCCGATGGGCACATCGAAAGAGTTCGCAATTGGCTAGGCAGGTCTGTCCAAAAAANNCTCCACACCCGGCGGATGGCCGTGACACGCGAGGAACCCAACACTCGCCTGCGTGCTCCGAATGACAACTCAGTCCCGCAGAGCACCAGTTCCGCCAACTGTCGATTATGCACTTGCAGCGAAGGTCCGGTCTGAGGAGTTGCACCGATGCGACATCGGATACTTGTTGAAGTCCAATTGGCAGCGATTCACACTCAGATTCGGTTTTTCCGGGGCGGGAAACCCGCCCCGGCGCACCGGTCACTCGGCAACCGGATCGTCATCGCGGCGTGGGAAGGCGACCATTTCGACGTCGGGGAACATGCTGTGTTTGACGTTGATCGACGTGATGTTGCCGAGGTCGTCGGTGTTGACGAATAGCACGCCACAGCGGTCCCAGAAGTTCTTGCCGTCTTTTTCACCGGATTTGACGTTCAGTTTCAGAGTTTGAGTAGCCATTGTTTGATCCTCATTTTGAGTGTTTCGATGAACACGACCAACGCGGGCACCAAGGAGAAGTCAGCTGGAATATTGGGTCGCGAGGAATGCGCTAGCACAGGGGAATATTCCTGTTGAAGCGGTGTCCACACCGCGTCTTGCACGGCTGCCCGCTTATGTTCAGCAATCAGAAACACATCATTGAGGAACTGCTTATGGCTACGGCAACCTAACCTGATTTCGTTTGACCCGAAAAGACGCATCTTCGCACCAGTCAAGCGCGACCAGTTTCAGTTCAACAGGTGTAACCTAGCCTTCAGCGCGCCATCGATCGAAGCAAGCAACGACTCTGGGAAATCCTCTTGAAGCTGGTTGAACGTGGCCTCAACGATCGCGTGCGAGGTCTCCTGCAGTTCTTCGAATAGGCCCTGTACGACAGCGCGGGACAACCCGGATTGAACTCCGGTCTCCACGATGTGCCGACCAACGATATTCGAAACCTTGTAGTGGTTTGAGTTGCCGAAATTCATGGCCAGTTTGAAGTACTTTCGCTCGATCTGTCGGGCATCGACAGTCGGCTGCACCGTCAAAACGTCGTATAGCGGTGTCATGCGAAAGCGACCGCCGGGTAAGAGGCTGACGCTGAAGTTCTTACCATGTCCGTCTGTCGCGCCCAGCAACCAGAAAAGGACATTCGCTTTGAAAAAATCGTACCGGTCTTTGTTGGGGTCATCACTTCCCAACAAGAGATCCATGATATCTGAGATTCCTGGGCCGCCCTCGTTCTGGTACTTTTGCGTCGGCACAACTGATAGTGCCTGGCAGCAGTCCTCTTGCGGCAAACGGATCAAGCGGCCATCCGACGTCCAGCGCCGATCAAAACGCTCAACCACCAAGGCCTTCTTGTCGCCAAACTGCGCCATCTCGACATTCGCCGCCCGAAGCCCAAACGCCTCCATCAGCTTGAGACACAAGTATTCATTCTCAACGCTGTCGGACAGATCCATGCCGTTGGGCAGTCTGCCGATTTGCGGCTTGATGATGTGCGTGGTTGGCGTCGTACCGGTTGGCTCTATCCACTGGCCATCTCTACGAAGCAGCGCCGTTTTTTCCTGCGCGCCAGCGACAGAAATTCGGAAGTCATTCTCGCGGCGGATACCCAGTGGCGCGAGGTCGAGGTCGCTCAAAATGGCCCCGATCTGCACCTCGTCGACAAGTTCTCCAGTCAGCTCGGACATTGGCTGTGGCTCTTGCCCATCGGGAAGGAACTGCAGCGCACCAATGCAGTCCCGCCCAATTTGGGACAGCAAGCTAAAGGCATCGACGCCCTCGGCCCCGACGCGCTCTGCGACCCTTCGGCGAATGAGGTCACTGTCGGGCAACAGGTTGTCAAAGACGGCCATCACAGGTGCGCCGCTGTAGCGGTTCGGGGCCAGCCCGGTACTGGTGTCGACCAACCACCTGTTCCGGATCTTGTTCACCGTCAGCGTTGCCGGCTTGCTCGCCAAGCGGGTTGGCAACCGGCGGTCCAAACCATAAGTTCAGCCCATGTCACCTGACCCTACCCACAAAGGCTGCTGCAGCTCGGCAAGAGACACTGACACCTCTGCCATGACCGCAGCTCCAGCCATCGTTGGCAAGTTGCGCCTTGCCGACGATGCGGTCCGGATTCCTGACGGTAGGACGATAACCGGCACATGCCGACCTGAAATCCCGACGATGGTGAAGCCCCCATCCGCAACACGCGGGTCAAACCGTTCCGCATTGGCGCAACCACCGTGACGAACGCGCAGTTCTCAGAGTTCATCGCAGCAACGAACTACGTGACAGTGACCGAGCGTTTCGGCTGGTCTTTCGTCTTCTGGATGCAGGTACCCGAAAGCATCGGCCCAACCCTGGGCGTTAAGGATGTGGAATGGTGGCGCCGGGTGGACGGCGCCAACTGGCGTGACATCAACGGCCCCGGCACGATGGATGACGCTTGGAACCCGGACCACCCGGCTGTGCATATGTCATGGAATGACGCACAGGCCTATGCTAAATGGGTCGGTGGCCGCCTTCCAACCGAGGTAGAATGGGAACACGCTGCCCGAGGCGGCTTTGGCGACGTACGCTTCCCATCGGGCGATTAAGAGCCCAATGACACAGATTTCCAACCTTGCAACATCTGGCAGGGACGCTTCCCAGAGGTGAACACCGCCAAAGATGGCTTGGTAACCACCGCCCCGGCCAAGTACTACGAACCCAATGGCTGTGGCCGGTACAACATGGTCGGAAACGTCTGGGAGTGGACCTCAGAATCCTACCGCATCAAGTCTTTAAAGAAACACGTGCGTCAGCATTTGGCGGGGATGAAGGGCTTTAAACTCTCCAAAGGAGGCTCTTTCCTGTGCCAGGCTTCCTACTGCTATCGCTACAGAGTAGCGCGCGATCAGGGAATTCACCTGACAGCACCGCGACCCNNGTGTCGTCTGGCCTGACCGAGTATTCACCGATTGAACATTGCTCGGCCTTATCCAACACAAACCTCGTTGTGCTAATTATTTCGGGCAATGTTCTGGTTGGCCATAGACCTTCCGAGCCTGGCACTATGTTTAGAAGCGGACATTAGCTCGCGAATATTGAGTGAAAGCTTTGGGACGTTTGCGGCCATTAGTACAATCAACGACTTAGACCAGCCCCTCGCGCACCCCCGGGATATTTTCGGCCAAATGAAGTGACTTAGTCAGCGCAAACCGATATCGGCCAGCGCCGAGGCAAGGGCTTGGGGTAGGTCTTCCTCAAATGCACGCGCTGCAGGCAGATCGCGGGGGGCATCTTCTGGCGGCAAATAACGCCAGCCCTGAAAGGCTCGGCGGGGAGCAGGTTCGGTTCGGATTACCTCGGGCTCCAGAACGATTCCGCAACGCAGGATGCCATCGTCACCTCTGATTTCCTCTAGCCGCACAACGCGTTGGCGGGCTAGAATCACACCTTTGAAGACCCAGTAGAGGGACCCACCATTTAGCAGTTCCGCCTCTCTTTTGGGACGCATGCGGGTGACGTGGATGGGCTGCCCATAGAGTCCTTCGGCCATGCGGCGGGCTTGCCAGCGGATCAGGTCTTCGACCTTTTCCGCGCCGACACAAAGCTTTACCAGATTGACGACACGCGTTTTGCCCATGGACCGCAAGATAGTGTGAGTGCGTGGGCAGTCCAACCTAATTGTTGCGACAACGTGCAGAGGCGCGTATTGTCGGAGGCCCTGCTTTCGCTGCCAAGGAATTGCCGATGACCCGCTTCGCCGCCCCTATCGCCGAGCAAATCTGGGACATGAAATACCGCCTGAAAACGGCGGACGGTACGCCTGTCGATCAGACTGTCGAAGATAGCTGGCGGCGGATCGCGCGCGCTTTGGCCTCGGTCGAGAAGACCCCGGAAGAATGGGAAGACAAGTTCTATAGCGCGCTTGAGAACTTCAAGTACCTGCCGGCCGGTCGGATCACGGCTGGAGCAGGGACGGATCGCAGCGTCACTTTGTTCAATTGTTTTGTCATGGGGACCATTCCCGACAGCATGAGCGGGATTTTCGACATGCTGAAAGAAGCTGCTCTGACCATGCAGCAGGGTGGTGGAATCGGCTATGACTTCTCCACTATTCGACCCAAGGGAGCTGCCGTGTCCGGCGTCGCCGCAGATGCTTCCGGCCCTCTGTCGTTCATGGATGTGTGGGACGCGATGTGCCGGACCATCATGTCGGCGGGATCACGGCGCGGGGCAATGATGGCAACCATGCGCTGTGACCACCCGGATATCGAGGATTTCGTTACAGCCAAGGAAGACCCGGCTCGTCTGCGAAACTTCAATGTCTCGGTTCTTGTAACCGATGCGTTCATGGAGGCCGTCAAAGCCGACGGAAGCTGGGACTTGGTTTTCGACGGCAAGATATACCACACGGTCGAAGCGCGCGATCTTTGGAACAAGATCATGCGTGGCACCTATGACTATGCCGAACCCGGCGTGATTTTCATCGATCGCATCAACCAGATGAACAACCTTGGTTATTGCGAGGAGATCGCGGCAACCAATCCTTGCGGCGAGCAGCCTTTGCCGCCCTATGGGGCCTGTCTGTTGGGGTCGATCAACCTTGCGAGGCTGGTGAAGGATCCTTTCGAAGAGGGTGCTGATCTCGACGAGAAGATACTAGAAGACTTGGTCGCCACCGCCGTGCGGATGATGGACAACGTTGTTGATGCCTCGAAGTTTCCATTGCCTCAGCAAGCCGAGGAAGCTGCGAACAAACGTCGTATCGGTCTTGGGGTGACCGGGCTTGCCGACGCTTTGCTGATGGTAGGGCTCCGCTATGGCTCTGAGGAAGCGGCGCGCCAGACCGAACTCTGGCTGCACCGGATCGCACGTGCCGCCTATCTGGCCTCAGTGCAATTGGCGAAGGAAAAGGGTGCCTTTCCCCTGTTCGATGCGGACAAATACCTTGCGACCGGCCATATGACGGAAATGGATGAAGATGTGCGTGCAGCCATCGCCGAACATGGCATCCGCAATGCTCTTCTGACTTCGATTGCGCCTACCGGAACGATCAGCCTCTACGCGGGTAACGTCAGTTCAGGTATCGAACCGGTCTTTGCCTATTCCTACACCCGCAAAGTGCTGCAAAAGGATGGCTCGCGGACCGAAGAGGAGGTGGTCGACTTTGCTGTCCAAATGTGGCGCGACAAATTTGGCGATACCCCCCTGCCCGACTATTTCACAAACGCGCAAACACTGGTGCCGCTGGACCATGTGCGCATGCAGGCCGCCGCGCAGAAATGGATCGACTCGAGCATTTCCAAGACCATCAACTGCCCCGAGGACATCAGCTTCGATGACTTCAAGACGGTCTATATGGAAGCATGGGATTCCGGCTGTAAAGGCTGCACGACCTATCGTCCGAATGACGTGACAGGATCGGTTCTGACCGTGAGCGAAAGCTCTGAACAGGTCCCGGAAACCGACACCGGGGCCGACGTGGTCTATATCAGCGAACCGCTGGACCGTCCGCAATCACTGGAAGGTCATACCTACAAGCTGAAATGGCCCGACAGCGAGCACGCAATCTACATCACCGTCAACGACGTGGTCATTAACGGACACCGTCGACCGTTCGAAGTGTTCATCAACTCCAAGAACATGGAGCACTATGCCTGGACCGTCGCCCTGACACGGATGATCTCGGCCGTGTTCCGTCGTGGTGGGGATGTGTCGTTTGTCGTCGAAGAGCTTAAGGCCGTGTTCGATCCGCGAGGGGGCGCGTGGATGCAGGGCAAATATATCCCCTCGATCCTTGCAGCGATCGGCGGAGTGATCGAGCGCCACCTAGTGAACATAGGTTTCATCGAGGGCGAAGGCATGGGCCTAAAAACCGACCCACAGATCGAGGCGCAAGTGGTTGGAGAGAAACCACGTGGCCCTGCCTGCCCGTCCTGCGGATCCTACGACATGCGGATGATCGAAGGCTGTATGACCTGTGGCAACTGCGGCCAATCCAAGTGTGGCTGATACGACGAATTGAAGGACAAGCTAACCGTCGAGCGCAGAAATTTCACCTGCCCTCTCGACCTGCCCGGACCATGTGCTAAGAACGGTCCGGCTCGGGCCGTGGGGCGCCCGGCGTAACCCCCGGTTAACAGGGAAAGGGTACCCCGTGGCGCATTTTATCGTTGTGGGCAATGAAAAAGGTGGGGCAGGAAAATCCACCGTTTCAATGCATATCTCGACCGCTCTGGTCCGTATGGGCCACCGGGTGGGCGTGCTTGACCTCGATCTGCGCCAGCGCAGCCTAGGCCGTTATATTGAAAACCGTGAAGCCTATTGCCAGCGTAACAACCTGACACTGCCGACGCCGATCTACCGCCCCTTGCCTGAAATAGACCGGGAACAGTTGGAACCGGGCGAGAACATTCATGACCGTCGCCTATCAATGGCTATCGCAGGGCTGGAAAACGAGGTGGATTTTATCCTGATCGACTGCCCTGGTTCGCACACGCGGCTCAGCCAGGTGGCGCATTCTTTGGCTGACACGTTGGTCACACCTCTGAACGACAGTTTTGTCGACTTCGATCTGCTTGCCAAGATTGACCCTGCTGACGGCAAGATCCTAGGGCCATCGGTCTATTCGGAAATGGTCTGGAACGCGCGGCAGTTAAGGGCGCAAGCTGGGCTTCGCCCGATCGATTGGATCGTCCTGCGCAACCGCCTTGGTGCGCAGCAGATGCACAACAAGAAGAAGATGGGCGAGTCGCTGATCAAGCTGGCGCGCCGGATCGGCTTTCGCGTCGCGCCGGGCTTCAGCGAACGTGTTATTTTCAGCGAGCTTTTCCTGAACGGGCTTACTCTTCTCGACCTCAAAGATGTAGGTGTGCGGGGGTTGAACCTGTCGAATGTTGCCGCACGACAAGAATTGCGCGACCTGATTTCCGAGATCGGCCTTCCAGGGGTGCGTCCTAACTTCTGATTGACGGTAGGCCCTTCCAGCGGCCGGTCGCATCACGTCTTGCAACATGGCACCACAACGCCTCTTGCCCCGCCCCTCAAACTTGCCTACATACCGCCCATCTTAAGATAACCGCCGGGTCCCATGGAAAACGTCATTCTCATCGTCCACCTGATCCTTGCGCTGTGCCTGATCGGCGTGGTGCTGCTGCAGCGTTCCGAAGGCGGTGGCCTTGGCATGGGTGGTGGCGGCGGCGGTGTTGTCAGCGGTCGGGCCGCGGCAACGGCGCTTGGCAAGCTGACCTGGTTCTTTGCGATCGCCTTCATCTGCACCTCGATCGTGCTAACGCTGATCGCGGCCCAGAATGCAGATGGTACATCGGTTGTAGATCGTCTGGGTATTGAAACCCCGGCCACCGAAGAGAGCGCACCTGCAAGTATTGGCGATGATCTTCTGCCACCCTCGGTCGAAGACGTCCCGGTTAACCCGCCGCGGGCTGAATAGGCCTATTCAAAACCACTAAATGAAGACTAGGGCGGGAAATCCGCCCCAGCATCTTGCGGTCATATTGCGGATCGGGGCCGAATCCGTTATAGGTCAAATCCCGTGATGCTGCGGCGAATCTCGCCGTGTTCGAGCAAGCAAAAAACGAAAATCACGGGGAGCCCAGCCAGATGGCGCGGTACATTTTCATTACAGGCGGTGTTGTTTCTTCCTTGGGCAAAGGCCTCGCTTCGGCCGCACTTGGCGCATTGCTGCAGGCGAGAGGGTTCTCGGTCCGTCTGCGCAAGCTGGACCCGTATCTAAACGTCGACCCCGGCACCATGTCTCCCTTTGAACATGGCGAGGTGTTCGTCACCGACGATGGCGCCGAGACCGACCTCGACCTTGGTCACTACGAACGTTTCACCGGTGTGCCGGCACGGATGACCGACTCGGTATCCTCTGGCCGCATCTATTCGGACGTTTTGGAAAAGGAACGCCGTGGCGATTACCTCGGCAAAACGATTCAGGTTGTCCCCCACGTCACCAACGAGATCAAGGAATTCATCGAGATCGGCGATGACGAGGTTGATTTCATGCTGTGTGAGATCGGCGGCACCGTCGGCGATATCGAGGG
>JABAOD010008954.1_pt2 | contig 11577 bp, 11 predicted proteins | sample 7062151 | NCBI WGS metagenome assembly JABAOD01 (sample SAMN14538626, study PRJNA623070) | marine sediment metagenome | biome: marine biome [ENVO:00000428]; feature: marine pelagic biome [ENVO:01000023]; material: deep marine sediment [ENVO:00002113] | place: India: Gulf of Khambhat ...
ATCCCGCCAAGCCATGTGGGAAGCTGGCGTTCGCATCCGGGTGGACGTTATCTCCTTGTACTTTTCAAACACCCGGTTTCTTACCCGATCTTGCTGGAGAAAATGAGCTGATGGATCGATCCAGATTGGCGGTAGGCTGGTCAGGAGGGACTCGAGTACCGAGAAAAAGACCGAAGGAATTCCTTCGCCATTTGACGAAGGCTATCTGCTCGGCCAGTCCTTCTCTCAGCTCACATCGGCCCGCCACCATCCGCCGCACGATGCCACCGCTGGCCTCGCCGAAAAACGACGCCAGTCGAATGTCCTCGCCCGTGAAGCCAAAGCACCTCCTGCCTGCGTCACCAACGATGAATATCGGTCCTGCGCTCGCAGCCCCCAGGGAATAGGGAACGTCGGCCCCATGCGCGCCCTGAGGCTGACCGCAAGACCGCTGCGTAAAGCGGGTCAAAGGCTGAAGCAGGCCCCGGCGCCTTCATACGACGGTAGTCTGAGGCTGGCCTGCCATCCTCGTGGGAAGAGCCATGCCACCCCTCCATCGAGGCCCGGGAATACCAGAAATGCATCCTCTTAATAGCCTCCTCCTAGGCCAGGGCGGCCCTCCAACCAGAGGCGTCCACCACGCACTTTGTGCCGAACAATCCACGGCTTGTCTGCACTTCGCCATTTCCGACGCCCTTCACCTTGGCTTGAAGGAAATTGGCCCTGTTGCGATTGAACGGGGCACTCGATAGGTACTGGTTGTCGGAGACACACCAGGAGAAGGGAGTCTCAAACTCGAATGAATACCTGTTTATATGCAGGACGAAGAGGTCGTGATTCTGCGGCACTGCGTCGGTCAGATCCAAATACTTGACCGCCCTCAACAGACTGCCCCAGGCCAAAGTCTGTCCTGAACCGATCGGCTTCCTGACCAAGATCAGCTCTCGATCCCCGCGCAAATGACTCGCTAGGGCCAACAGTAGCTGCCCCCGACCACAGGGACGTCGACATCCATGCCTCCTCATATTGGGATCAGCAGGGCCCTGGGGTAAGCCGTGCTGTGAGGTAATGGCCATTGGAATTAGGACGCTGGGGACCCCTTTTCAACAAGCGCGTTGTAAGGCAACACGAGCAGGAGGGCGCCATAGACGCTGTAGCCCATCAGCCACAGCAGCCCGACCACGAAACCGCTGAGGGTCAGCGGCCAAGTGAAGCCGGGCAAGAGCGGCATCCAGACCTCATACATCGTCCAGCCGAAGAGCAAATCCCCGACAATACAGAGAACGTAGCTGATCANNGATCACCAGGGCGGCGAAGAGCGTAATAATCGTCGCCCGGAAGTTCAATTTCAGATTCATCGCTCACCTCCTACGCGCCCGCTTCCACCGGTGAAGGCTGGCTCTCCCGCCCACCGACAGGAGATGGCTCCCGCCGATACAGGGGCCGGATTTCCGCACTGCGCAACCGATTGGCATTGCCGACAACGCTTACCGAGCTGGTAGCCATGGCGATCTCGGCCAGCACCNNACGCCCAGAACAGATTCTGCTTGATCTTGCGGAAAGTGGCCCGACTGAGGTTGATGGCCTCCACCACGCCGGTAAGCTCGCCCCGAACCAGCGTGACGTCGCTCGCCTCGATGGCGATGTCGGTGCCGGTGCCGATGGCGATCCCCACGTTCGCCTGCTTGAGCGCCGGGGCGTCGTTGATCCCGTCGCCTACGAAGGCCACCAAACCTAGACGCTGCTGAAGCTTCTGGACCTCCGCCACCTTCCCATCCGGCAGTACCTCAGCCAGTGCATGGTCCATACCAACTCTTTGAGCGATGGCTTCCGCCGTGCGCTGGTTGTCGCCCGTGATCATGGCCGTTTCAAGCCCCATGCGGTGGAGTTCCGCAATTGCCGCCACTGAATCATCTTTGAGTGTGTCAGCCACGGCGATCACACCGGCTAGCCGCGCACCGACGGCTACCAACATGGCTGTCTTGGCCTCATTTTCCAAGCGTTCAAGCGCCTTTTCGAGCGGCTCTGGATCGATGCCGTTCTCACTCATCAGCCGCCGGGAGCCCACGAGTGCTTTCTGTCCACCTACAGTGGCCATAACGCCTTTGCCTCGAATCGCTTTGAAGCCTTGCGGATCTTGAAGCGGAAGCTCCTGGCTATGTGCCTTCTCGACGATTGACCGGCCCAAGGGATGCTCGCTTCCTAATTCAGCCGAAGCCGCCAGACGAAGAATCTCAGTTTCCTCAAAGCCATCATGGGAGACGATATCCGTGACCTCGGGCCGTCCCTTGGTGATCGTACCGGTCTTGTCGAAGACGATAACCTCCACATCTTTCAAGGTTTGGATCGCCTCCCCCGTTCGGATGAGGATTCCATGTTCGGCCCCTATGCCGCAACCCACCATCAAGGCGGTCGGAGTGGCCAACCCTAGGGCACAGGGACACGCGATCACCAGCACGGCCACCATCGAGACAATGGCCAATGTGATCACACCCAGGTTCGGGTTTACCCAGGGTAGGAAGGAGCCAGCATTCACCAAGCTGGACATCGGACCGGAAATCACGAGCCAGGCAGCCAGTGTCAGCAACGCGATGCCGATAACAACTGGCACAAAGAAACCCGTCACCCTGTCGGCGAATTCCTGGATCGGCACCTTGGATCCCTGGCACTCCTCCACCAGTTTGATCACTTGAGACAGAAAGGTGTCCTTCCCCACACGGGTCGCCTTTGCCCTGAGCAGCCCTTCCTGGTTAACGGTGGCGCCAATCACTTCGTCCCCTGGGCGCTTATTCACCGGCATCGATTCGCCTGTGGCCATTGATTCGTCGATCGCGCTCTCGCCCTCAACGATGACGCCATCCGTGGGAATTTTCTCACCGGGCCTGACAACCATAACATCGTCCACCTGGACGTCTTCGATCGGCACCTCGACTTCCTGCCCCTCGCGTAGAATCCGTGCGGTCTTCGCCCCTAGTTCAAGGAGTTTGCGAATGGCCTGTGAGGCGCGCCCTTTGGCAGTCTCCTCCACGTAGCGCCCCGTCAGGTGGAAAGCCATGATCATGGCCGCAACCCCGGCGTAATTCGCCACGGGGAAGAAGAACCATGCAGGGCCGGTCAGCAGCGAAACTCCTGTGCCTAGGGTGATGAGGGTATCCATATTGGCGTGACGACGGAGCACCGCCGTTAGACCGCTGCGGTAGGTCGCTCGGCCTACCCAGAAAAGCACCGGAAGCGCAAGCAGTATCAGGCCGAGGTTATAGATGAATTCATTGGGCCAGTGGAGCCCGAAGAACATCTCGGCGAACATCCAGAGGATGATTGGAAGCGTGAACCCCCAGGCCACCCGCATGCGGAAGCGGGCCTCCGNNAACCCCCAAGCCACCTTCATGCGGAAGCGGGCTTGGCTCATCTTGCGCTCAGCCTCATCCTGCTCTTTGGCCTCAACCTCAGCAGCCGCTTCCAGAACCTCATAGCCGGACTCGGCGACAGCTCGCTTTAAGTCCGGCAACGCGGCCTGGCCGCTCACGAAGGACACATTTGCTCGCTCAGTGGCCAAATTAACGTGAACATCCACGACTCCTGGCACGTCCCGAAGGGCGCCCTCCACGTGAGCCACGCAGGAGGCGCAGGTCATCCCATCAATCGGAAGAACAAGGCTCTCCACCGGGATTTCATAGCCGGTAGCAGCCACGGCTTCGACAAGCGTTGCCAGGTCTAAATCGCCATTCGCGAATTCCACGTTTGCCTGCTCCGTGGCCAGATTGACACTGGCTCTGGAAACCCCTTCAACCCCGATGAGCGCTTGCTCCACCACCGCTGCGCATGAAGCGCAGGTCATCCCACGNNTAAAGTGACTTCCGTGCTGGTCACTTGACTTCCTCCTTGATCACCATGTCGAGAGTTGTTATCCAGTCCCTATTCGTCTTCCCACCGCATGCGCTGGACTTAATCCGACCCAGCTAACCGGGACGCGACGCGCTCAGTACTTCATTGAACAAGACGACTGCCCTTTCCCGATCGGCCGGGTCCTCGCTCTCCATGGCTTGCAGAAGACAGCGGTCCAGATGTTCACGCACTACCAGGAGGGTGATTTTATCCAGGGCGCCGTGGAGGGCCCGGACCTGCCGGAGCAAAGCCTGGCAATCGGCCTCAGCTTCAACCATCCTCGCAACACCGCGGGTGTGGCCTTCAATGCAGCGCAGTCGCATCAGAATGTCCTTGCGTACTTCTGAGCGCATTGGGCCCTTCCTTCCTGTGTGGACGACAACGCCTAGTACGTACCTTTTCCAGGTACGTTCTCCCCGATGCTACGCCTTTGCAGTCACGTCGGGAACGTGATCTTGGCCTATGCTTGGATAGGCAATCTACCCCATCCTCGCCTCAATTGTCCTGCATGTAGCTGAAGTGATCTTTGGGCGAGAGGGCAACTATTGAAGGCCTGGCCGCCAGCCGCAGTCACTTGCCTCCGGACGACGGAGCTGACGTGAGCTGGCAGCGCAAAACAGATGGAAAATGACCTTGGACAGGCGTAGGCGGCGTTGTGATTGCTGATCTGTGAGGTGAGTGAGCGCACCAATGCCAGGGCCGAAGAAGGGTCCCGCATTGGCCTGCGCGAAACTGCCTACATGCCTTTCATGCCCTTCATCGCTCCACCCATCTGGCCGCACAGTTGCGACTTGTCGGTCGGTCGCAGGCGGTCGATGAGCAGGGGGCCGGTCAGCCCTGGATTCATGTCCCGTGTCATGCGACACTGGAAGACGATGTCATCACCTTTCCGGAAGCGGTATCTTTCTTCCCTAACCCTGAGTTCACCATCTCGCACGGCTCTATACACTGTGGGGAAAGGGCTGGTGAACCAGTAGGAACCCCTGTCTACGACCACACCCTCGCGCAGTAAGCGCCTGATTTCGCGTTTGTATTCCAGTTCGTCAGGCTGCCATGAACCCCCGCGCATCACCTCATAGCGGATGTCGTGCTCCAATTCGCGAATCTCGCCCGACTCCCTATAAGCCGCGCGCGCGTCTGGATCCGTAAAGGCCCAAAGGTCGTTTGGTTCGGGATCGGCGCTTTCCGCAGTTGTATCTGTCCGTGAAACATACTCCGGCGTGCCAAACAGTGCTTTGATGATATTCATGACTGCTCCCTTCACTGGATCCTTGGGATGCCTGGTCGCGTCTGAACTCACGCAGAAGACGGTGCTTCACCCATAGCGATGGCGCGGGGCCGATGCCGGCCTACGATCGCCGGGTTGCAGATGGTGTCTCACCCCATCCTGCCCTGCATTGCATTGGCCATCTCACCACAGAAGCGCTGGACTTTTTCATCCTGAAAATCCCCAACCAATATGGGGATATCCAGCTCAAAGCGATCCCGGGTCATGGGACACGCCCACGTGATTTCATCACCTTTTCGAAATGGGATCCGCCTGTCTCCCAGCCGGAGTTCCCCATTCTTCAGGGCTCGATAGATTGGTGGGTGAGGGCTAATCGCCCAGAAGGAGGCTATCCTCCGAACCTCACCGGTCTTCTCGAGGCGAGCCACCTCCTGCAGATATTCCCGATCCGCTTTTCCCCAATCCTTTCCGCGCATGACTTCGTATCGGATGTCGTGCTCCAGTTTGTCCAGCGTCCCCTCAAACTCATAGCGGGCGCGGGCCACCGGATCGGTCAGCAGCCACACGTCTTCCATTTCCGTCGCGGCCGGCATAAAGGTGCTATCGCAGTATTCGCACCTTACAGATCTGCCGTACGTTCCATCCCACTCGACGGGCGCTCCGCAGCTTTCGCACTCGAGCAGTCGCAGTGCCATGATTCGTCTTCCTTCCACCAGGAGCAAAGATCGGAAACCGATTTCACCCGCTTCAATCCCACAAACTGTGGCTTTTAGACCAAGCCAAAACCACAGAAGTGACCAGACTGAATCTCAGGAGGATGGGAAGGTACTCAAACGAACCCCCAGCCTCAAGGGCACCCCAGTGTACTATAAATCGAGAGGATCGCATTCAGCCCCGACATGCTCAGTGTGAGAGATCGTGCTCTCCTTCACCAGCCAAATCCACGCAAACAAGCAGATTCCCTGAGGGACCTCAGCGGATTCGGGTTGGAGGGATGCGGAGCAGCAAGAAGTGGAGCGAACTTGCAAGAGGCAGGAAGGAATAGGCTGCACCGAGGCGAAGCAGGAGTAGATCCGATTTGCTCAAGCTAGGGCTCTGGAAATCGCGCAGCCTTAGCCAAAGGATCACCCAGACATAGCGGTGCGGCTAGCGGCACGGGGCCTCTCACTCGGCTCGGGCGTCGCCACTGTTCCCTACCCACAAAGCCCTTCCGTTTACCCCGGATGACCGTATCTCGGCAGTATGGATACCTCCTTATGTCGCCTGCGACCCGGATGAGGAGGGGGCTCCTTTGAGGGAGGCCCCTCCCCTGTACCTAAGCCAGGCGCAGCTCGCGATCGGGCGGCGAGAGGCAGGCCGAGCGGCGTTCCTCACCCGATGAATTCGACATCGGCGATCATTCCTGGCTTGAGCGCCAGGTCTGGGTTGTCGAGGCCGATCACCACCTCATACACAAGGCGGACGCGATCTTCCTTCGTCTGGACGTTCGTGGGAGTAAACTCGGCTTCATCCGCGACCCTCAGGACTGTCCCGCGGAACGCTCGTCCGGGGTAGGTGTCGACCCGCACGTCCACCACCTGTCCGGGAGTGAGCAGCCCAAATCGGGTCTCCGGCAGAAACACGGTCAGCTCCAGCAGATCCAGGCGACCGATTTCCAGGAGAGTTGCGCCCGGCAGGACGATCTCGCCCGGCTCGACAGTTCGCGTCAGCACTATGCCGTCCCAAGGCGTGGTGACGGTGTGCTTATCAAGTTGAATTTGGAGCGTGTCAAGATTGGCCTGTGCAGCGTCAACTTGTGCACGGGCTGAATCGAGTTCTTCCTCCCGGGCTCCCTCCCGCAGCAAGAGCAGGTTGGCACGGGCCGCATCTCTTGAGGCGGTTGCAGCCTCAACCTGGCCAAGGAGGCTCTCTACGGAGAAGCCACTACCGGACAGGCCGACCGCCCCGAAATCATTGAGGTCATCCTGTATTCTTTGCACCTCATCCCAGGCCGCCTCAAGCTGCAGCCCACTCAAACCTGACTGCAATGCCTCGTAGGCCTCCCGGGCCGCCGCCTCTTGATGTCGCGCGTCTGCAAGCAAGTCCTCAGCCGCATCCCGTGCGTCAGAGGTTGCGCGCGAGTCCCGGGCTATCCCCGTTCGCCGAGCTTCCGCCTGCGCCTGGTTTGCGAGAGCCACTTGCCAACTTAGCCTTGCAAGTTCGAGTTGACGGACGTAGAGCTGAGACTCGCCATTGATGGCCTGATAGGCCTCACGGGCTGCCTCCAGGACCGTCTGCGCATCCACAACGGCCGTTGAAGCGGCGTCGAGGATATAGCCCGGATTGCGCGCGTCGGCTGCAAGATGATCCTCGTAGTGGGCACGGGCCGCCTCCAGGTTGTCCTGCGCCGAGTTCAGCGCCGAACGCGCCATCTCTACCTGCCCGGAGGTGAGCATCACAGTCATCCCCCCATAGATCCTTCGAGCCTGGTCAAGCTGATCGCGGGTGGAGGCCAGATCTTCCGGCCTCGCTCCCTCCGTCCAGTCAGCCAGCGAGGCCTGCGCCATGCGCAGTGAACTCTCGGCCTGCGCCAGTTTCGCTTCGGCGCCATCGAGTTCTTCCACCCTAGCCCCTGCCTCAAGGAGAGCCAAGTTGGCGCCCGCCGCTGCAAGCACGGCCTGAGCTTGAGCGATCTGGGTCTGAATCACCGCGTCGTCCAGTCTCACAAGCGTCTCTCCGGCTGCAACAGACTGGCCCTCCTCTGCCAGAATCTCGACGACTTGACCTCCGACTTCCGGAGAGAGGGTGACGGTGCGCGCCTCGATGATCCCGGTTGCCTCCAGCATGGGATCTCTCGATACAGGTTCAGCCTGCGATTGCCAAAACCAGAAAACACCTATGGCAATTGCCACTCCGACTGCGGCTGCAATAATTAAGGTTCGGTTCTTCATGTCGAACTCCTTCTTCCGGAGATTTGAAAGTTGCAAGCACGTTCTTCAATCTCCAAAGTTTTCAGGCGAGACTCTTCCGGAATCGCAGCGTGCTGATTCCCATGAACGCCAAACCGTAGAACGTCAATGCCAGGGCCTGTGGCCACAGGATCTCCAGCCCCACACCCTTCAGGAAGATGCCTAAGGCGGCATCCATGTAGTACCGCAGTGGGCTGAGATAGGTGAGCCATTGCATGAAGGTCGGCATTGTGTAGATGGGCACGTTGGTACCGGACAGGAAGGCCACGGGGAACAGAATAAAGAAAACCATTATGAGCGCCTGCTGCAGATTCTCTGCGACAGTTCCAATTAACATGCCAATGCCCATACTGCTCAAGAGCATAAGGAGCGAGAACACATAGAAGAGAAGTAAGTTACCGCGCAGCGGCACGCCGAACACCCAGAGGGTGATGGCAATCCCAATGGTCAAACCCGCCAACTTGAGCAGGATCAACGGCACGGTTTTGGCCACGATCAATTCGGCTGCACTGATGGGGGTGACCATCAGCTGCTCGAACGTGCCGGCTTCTTTCTCGCGCACGATGCTTGCCGACGGGAGTATGATCCCCAGCACAAGGACCGAAATGGTGAGCATGGCCACCATGACAAAATAGACGAACTTCATTTCCGGGTTGTACCAAACGCGCACCAGGTTCTTCACCGGGGGAAGAACGCTCTGACCACTCAGTCCTCTGCGTTCAAAGTGAGCCAGTGTTACCTGGGTGTTCTGATCGCGAAGCAAGCCGCGCGCATCAGCCATCGCTTGGCTGGCGATAGGACTGTTGGAGCCATCAAACAGCAATTGAACCTGTGCGATCCTACCCCGACCCAAATCCCGGCTGAAACTGGCCGGAATGATGACGCCCAACTGCACCCTGCCTCTTTCCATCAAGTCATCAATCTCGACGGGGTCACCCACGTGCCGGACCACGGTGAAACTATCCAGACGTGCAAACGCGTCGATCAACGCCCGGCTGGCGGCTGAGCGGTCGGCATCGTACACTGCTGTCGGCATGCTCCGGACATCCAAAGTCAATGCCCAACCACATAGCGCGATTTCTACGAACATGTAGAAGATTAGAACGACCAATGCGGTGTCGCGGAAAAATTGGATGATCTCCTTCCTCATGAGGCCGAGCAGTGGCCGTCTCATCTCAATCCACCTTCTTCTTGAACCGGATGGAAGCGATTGTGATCAGCACGACGGCGTATAGGATCAGGCTCCCCAACTGCCCAACCCAGACTTCGGGGCCAACTCCCCGGAGAAATACCCCGCGAATGATCTCGAGGTAATAGCGGCCCGGAAGGGCATAAGAATAGATCTGCAGAGGGGAAGGCATATTGGAAATGGAATACATGAAGCCGGAGAAAACGAAGGCTGGCATCATCGTGGAGGCGATTACCGCGATCATGGCCACCAGCTGGGAGTGAACAAGGGCGCTGACCAGCAATCCGATTCCGACTGTGCTGACGACGTACGGTATGGAAGCCAGAAGGAGCAACCAGATGCTTCCTACCGAGGGGACCCCAAACCAGTATCGGGCGACCAGCAGCACCAACACTAACTCAATGAACGAGATCACCACGTAAGGGAACAGCTTGCCGACGATGAAGGCCCACGGNNTGCTGAATGGAGCCCCGCTCCTTTTCGCGCACGACGGCCAGTGCTGAAAGCAGCGGAGGGAAGGCCATCAGGATCACGCCAACCAGCCCAGGGATAATGAAGTTGGCGCTCTCCAGGGACTGATTGTAGCGAACACGTGGTACGCCGATCACTGCCATGGAAAAGTGCGCATCCCGGCTCATCCCCAATGCAGAACGATGCTCCGCGAGGAACTTAGCGGCAAGACTTTCGCTGACCCCCTCCACATAGCCCTGAACCACTCGTGCAGAGGAGGGGAAAGAGCCGTCCAGCAAAGTTTGCACTTGGGTCGGCCCACCGCTGAGCAAATCTCGCGAGAACCCGAAGGGGATGAGCACAACCGCTTGAACCCTCCCTTGGTCGAGCAACTGTCCCGCTTTATGAGGACTGGCAGGCCGGTATCTGAGATCGAATTTACCGGTATTAACAAGCGCGTCAATGTAGGCGCGGCTCTCCGAGCTGTTGTCAAGATCTACTACAGCCAAGGAGACGTTTTTGAAATCCAGGTTCAGGCCATAGCCAAACACAAAGAGCAGGACGATCGGCAGAAAGATGGCAATGCCCAAAGTGTAGGGATCACGAAGAATTTCGCGGAATTCCTTCTTTAGGATCGGCAGCACGCTGTTCATTGGTGCCGCCTCGCTTTCCGCCCCGCCTCTTCCATGCCAATGAAGAGGGTGAACAGGTCCTCGAGGGAGATCGGGACCGTTTGAATGGGACCTGATATCAGATCGTGGGGCGATAGCGCAGATTCGATCGCGCCTCCTCCGGCCTCCGCCTCCCACACCAGAACGTGCAGCTTGTCGCCGAAGATGCTCGTCTGGATGATCTCAGGCATGCCTTTAAGGGGGGTCAGGGCAGCCAACGGGTTGCGCACCGGCACCTCGACGAGCGCCCCCATCTTCATATTTGCGCGCAACTCCGCCGGGCTGCCGCGGGCGATCAACCGCCCCTGGTAGAGCAGGCCCAAGGCGTGGCAATGTTCGGCCTCGTCCATATAGTGCGTGGTGATGAAAATCGTCTTGCCCTGCGCGCAAAGGTCAAATATCAGGTCCCAGAATTGGCGTCGGGAAGCAGGATCGACGCCGCTCGTCGGCTCATCCAGGAAAAGGACTTCAGGCTCATGCAGGATGGCACAGCCCAGCGCCAGACGCTGCTTCCACCCGCCGGAGAGGTCGCGAGTCATCAGGTTCTCTTTGCCGGTGAGACCCGCCATCTCCAGCACCCATTGCTTTCTCTCGGCCAGACGGCCGGCCGGCAAGTCGTATAGATCGCCGAAGAAGCGGATGTTCTCCCCGATGGTCAAGTCGTTGTAAAGTGAGAACTTTTGCGACATGTAGCCAATGTGTGGCTTCAAAGCAGTCCGCTGACGCAGGGTGTCGAAACCGACGACGCTGGCGAGGCCAGCGGTCGGCGGCAGAAGCCCGCACAACATTCGGATGGTAGTCGTCTTGCCCGATCCGTTCGGACCCAGGAAGCCAAAGATCTCGCCTTTATGGACCTCGAAGCTCACGCGATCCACAGCCACATAGTCCACAGCCGAGAACGATTTGAAGCTTCGAGTGAGCTCAACTGCCTGGACAGCGACCTCGCGGGCCAAGTGGTCCTCGTGTTCCATCCCGTGGTCGGGAAGCCGTACCGGTAGATGGGGTGAACGAGACTCGGCTTCGACTGAAGCGATGAAGACGTCTTCAAGGCTTGGCGTGGTCTCTCGGACTTCTGCCACAGATACCTCCGCCTGGGCCAGAGCGACCTCCAAGCCACGGATGCCATCAGATGCCTCACTGAGCAACAGGTGCAGGCGCTCGCCGAATACCTGCACCTGCGACACAGTCGGCATTTCTCGTATGTGAGCCAAGGCGCGCCTTTGGGGT
>JABAOD010006189.1_pt3 | contig 11567 bp, 9 predicted proteins | sample 7062151 | NCBI WGS metagenome assembly JABAOD01 (sample SAMN14538626, study PRJNA623070) | marine sediment metagenome | biome: marine biome [ENVO:00000428]; feature: marine pelagic biome [ENVO:01000023]; material: deep marine sediment [ENVO:00002113] | place: India: Gulf of Khambhat ...
TGGTGCCCATCAGCACGACCTTGTCCTCGTGGAGGAACAGATCGCGCACCGCCAGCTCCGGCTGCAACGCCAGGGTCCCGATCAGCCGGGGATCGGCGACCGTGACGTCGATGACCGAGAGCACGTTGTTGGTCAGCGTGACGATGCGCCTGCCATCCGTCTTGACGATGTCGGCTTCGTCGACTCCGATTTCCTGGTTGTTCGTGGTCGAATACGCCGGGCGGGACGCAACACCGCCACCGGCCGAGTCCTCGGCGGTGGCCAGCATGGGTGTGTCGAAGCCGCGCCATGCGACGGGCCGGTCTCCATACCAATCCAGACCGTACGGCCCGACCCGGTCGATCGCCTCCGCCTTGACATGAGTGAGGAAGTCGTCGCAGGCCTCGAATCGGACCAGGGCGCCCATGACGAGGTGAACGGCTCCGCCCGTCGCGCCACCGCCGGAGAGTCCGGTGCCGCCGGCCACTCCACCGTTGCGCGGGGTGGTTGCCGGCTCGGAGGCGGAGGCGCAGGCCGACAGGGTCAACATCAGTGCTACGAGAACGAGAATCGAGCGGCGCATGAGAGGTCCTTTGTCGTCGTCGTCTTCATTCCTCGCTGTGACGCTGCGAACACTCACCGTGGTTCCCGGGCCCGCGTCGACGGTCCCGTGAGGTCGGGAAAACATCCGCGGAAACCTGGGGGTGGTCTGGGTACCATCTGCGCATGGACGCACCGGGGACCTCTGAGCAACCGAACACCGCGATCGACGCCGACGCCTTCGGCTCCAACGCCTGGCTCGTGGACCAGATGTACCGCAAGTTCCTCGACTCACCCGCCGCGGTCTCCGAGTCGTGGCGCGACTTCTTCTCCGACTATCGACCGGTCGGCGCAGACACGCCGCCGGTGATCCAGGTGGAGACGGCGACGCCGATCACGCAACCTGCACCGCAGCCCCAACCTCAGGCCGCTCCACAGCCTGCAGCCGTGACGGCTCAGCCCGCACCGGTGCCGGCCCAGGAGATGCCTGCGGCGGCACCGGCTCCGGCACCGGCTCCCCCGGCACAGGAGAGGCCGCCGAGCGGAGGCTCGCTCGACGATCTGCCCGACTATGCGAAGCCCGACCAGCTCAAGGGCGCCGGGGCGGCCATCGCCAAGCGGATGGGCGAGAGCCGCGACCTGCCCACTGCAACGTCGGTGCGCACGTTCCCGGCCAAGCTCCTCGAGGTCAACCGCCGCATCGTCAACAATCAGCTGAACCGGCTCGCCGACGGCGGGAAGGTCTCGTTCACCCACATCATCGGGTGGGCGGTCGCGCAGGCGCTCACGGAATTCCCGGCGATGAACGCCGCCTATCGCGAGGTCGACGGCAAGCCGTACCGGATCCAGTACGAGCACGTGAACCTCGGTCTCGCCATGGACATCGAGCGCAAGGATGGATCCCGCACCCTGCTCGTCCCCTCGATCAAGGGCGTCGACCAGATGAACTTCCGCCAGTACTGGGAGGCCTACGAGGACATCGTGCGTCGCACCCGCTCCGGCGGGATCACGCCGGACGACTTCGCCGGCACCACCGCCACCCTGACCAACCCCGGCACGGTCGGCACCGTGCAGTCCGTGCCCCGGCTCATGCCCGACCAGGGGGTCATCATCGGCGTGGGGCGCATCGGCTACCCACCGGAGTACGAGGGAGCCGATCCCGAGACGATCGCGGCCACCGGCATCGGACGCACCCTCACGATGACGTCCACCTACGACCACCGCATCATCCAGGGTGCCGAGAGCGGCATGTTCCTGAAGCGGGTCCACGAACTGCTGCTCGGCGAGGACGGGTTCTACGACGAGATCTTCTCGGCGATGGCCGTCCCCTACGTGCCGGCGCAATGGGCCGTCGACTCGAACCCGCAACCCGGGTCACGTCCGTGGGCGGAGAAGCAGGCCCGCGTTTTCAACATGATCAACCAGTACCGGGTTCGCGGACACCTCATCGCCGATCTCGACCCGCTGCGGCAGCGTCCGCCCGACATCCACCCCGAGCTCGATCCGCTCACCTACGGACTCACGCTCTGGGATCTCGACAGGGAGTTCGCCACGGGAGGTCTCGCCGGGCAGACGAGGATGCGGCTCGGCCGCATCCTCGGAGTGCTCCGCGACGCCTACTGCCGGACCATCGGCATCGAGTACATGCACATCCAGGAGCCGGATCAGAAGGCCTGGATCCAGCAGCATGTCGAGCAGCCGGCCGATCCACTGCTCCCGGACGAGAAACGACGGATCCTCCAGAAGCTGAACGAGGCCGAAGCCTTCGAGCGCTTCCTCCACACGAAGTTCCTCGGAGCCAAGCGCTTCTCGCTGGAGGGCAGCGAGACCAACATCCCGCTCCTCGACACGATCCTGACAGAAGCAGCAGTGGCGGGAATGGACGAAGTGGCCATCGGCATGGCCCATCGCGGCCGGCTCAACGTGCTCGCCAACATCGTCGGCAAGAGCCTCGTCAAGATCTTCCGTGAGTTCGGCGGCGAATCCGAAGACCCGGACGACCCGTACCACTCGGGCGACGTGAAGTACCACCTCGGCGCCACGGGGATGCACAAGTCGGCGTATGGCGACACGGTGAACGTGTCGGTCGCCGCCAACCCGTCTCACCTCGAAGCGGTCGACCCGGTGCTCGAGGGCATCGTGCGCGCCAAGCAGGACGAGCTCGGGGAAGGTGCCGAGGATCTCGTGCTGCCGGTCCTCATCCATGGCGATGCCGCCTTCAGCGGCCAGGGCGTGGTCGCCGAGACCTTCAACCTGTCGGCATTGCCCGGCTACCACACCGGCGGCACGGTCCACGTGGTCATCAACAACCAGGTGGGATTCACGACGAACTCGCGAGAGTCGCGATCGACCCACTACGCCACCGACATGGCCAAGGCGATCCAGGCGCCGATCTTCCACGTCAACGGCGACGACCCCGAGGCGGTGGTGCGGGTGGCCCGGATCGCGTTCGCCTTCCGGCAGGCGTTCCACAAGGACGTCGTCATCGACATGATCTGCTACCGCAGGCTCGGCCACAACGAGGGAGACGAGCCCACCTACACCCAGCCCAAGATGTACCGGATCATCGACAACCACCGCTCGGTGAGGAAGCTCTACATGGAGCGGCTCGTCACCAACGGCGACATGACGATCGAGGAAGGCGAGGCCGTCCTCGAGTCGTTCAAGGGCCTCATGGAGCAGGCGCTCGTGGAGACGGAGACGAGCGAGCCCGAACGCCCGGTCCGCCAGATGCTCGCTCCCGAGTCGCCCTTCGACACGAGGATCGCCGACGACCGGCTCCGCGAGCTCGAGGCCAAGCTGGCGCACCTCCCGGATGGGTTCACGGTGCATCCAAAACTCGTCAGGCTGCTCGAGCAGCGTCACACGCAGTTCCGCGACGACGGAATCATCGACTGGGGGCTGGCCGAAGCGCTCGCCATGGGCTCTCTGGCCCTCGAGGGCACCAGGGTCAGGCTGGCGGGAGAGGACTCGCAGCGTGGCACGTTCAGCCATCGCCATGCCGTGCTCGTCGACTACGAGACCGAGGCCGAGTACACGCCGCTCAAGATGCTGAATCCGGATCAGGCGCCCGTCGACATCTGGGACTCGCTGCTCAGCGAGTTCGCTGCGATGGGCTTCGAATACGGCTATTCCATCGCTGCGCCGAAGGCCCTCGTCATGTGGGAGGCGCAGTTCGGGGACTTCGTGAACGGTGCCCAGGTGATCATCGACCAGTTCTTGATGACGGCCTACGACAAGTGGGAGGAGCTGTGCAACCTGGTGCTCCTGCTCCCCCACGGCTACGAGGGCCAGGGCCCCGAGCACTCGAGCGCCCGCCTCGAGCGCTTCCTGCAGCTCGCCGCCGAGCAGAACTGCCGGATCGCCGTGCCGAGCACACCGGCGCAGCTCTTCCACCTCCTGCGCAAGCAGGTCCACCATCCTGCGCCGCGACCGCTCATCGTGATGTCGCCCAAGTCCTTGCTGAGAACGAGACCGTCGTTCAGCGACATCACCGCCATCACGGAGCGGGGCTTCCAGCCGGTGATCGCCGACGCGCAAGTGACGTCCGGCGCCCGCCGGGTCCTCCTCTGCTCTGGCAAGATCTACTACGAGCTGGACGCCTACAGGCAGGAGCACGACGTCGACGACGTCGCCCTGATCCGGGTGGAGGGTCTCTACCCGTTCCCCGCAGACGACATCAACCGGATCCTCGCCCCGTACGGCGGCGCCGAGTTGGTCTGGGTCCAGGAGGAGCCGGCCAACATGGGAGCGTGGCGCTTCATGTCGCGGTATCTCTTCGTCGAGGCCGGCCGGTCGAGCCGTGGCATCTATCGCCGGGAGTCGGCGAGCCCCGCAACCGGCTCACCGAAAGCGCACGCCCGCGAGCAGGCCGCCATCATCGAGAAGGCGTTCCACGGCTGATCACCCGGGCCGCGTACTCCGTCGCCCGCTTTGCCGGCACGCCACCTCGTGACCGGCAGGCGATGGTCGGAACCGTGCGCGCCGCTTCGACCCGAACCTGGACCGAGCGATCCGCGAGGTCGACGACATAGGGGGAGGACTCGCCCGACACACCGGTCGGACGTGCCGCCCAACCGAGCCGTTCGAAGACCGCCACCTCGGCGGCCTGCGGTGCCCCCGGGTCGGCTCCCCACCAGCCCCGACAACGTTGCGCCAGGTCTGTGTGGTCACCCGAGCGATCGAAGATCCGTGCGATGTCGTCGACATCGAGCCATGCCCACATCCGACCGTCCGGCATCGTCATGGCGGTGGGGGCGAACCGATGGCCGCCGGTGTGGCTGACGCGATAGACGTCGACAGCCGGAAGGGTCCGTGCGAGGTCGCCCGACAGCCGGACGCCATCGGACCCACAGCAGATGTCGTGCGTGCCCTGCGTGCACACCAGCACGGACGGTCGCACCGCGGGCTCCTCGACGAGCGTCATCGCAGACGTCGCCCGTCGTGACGATGCGGCCTCCAGTGCCTCGGGTATCGCCGCCTCCGACTCGATCAGGTACGTGGAGCGCACGCCGAGCCCGGCGCGCCGTCGAAACACCGTCAGCCGGATCCGATCGTCGACGGGCAGGGAGGCGAGAAGCCGGGAGGCCACAGCGGCACCTCCGACCAGATCCATCATCCCGACGAGCCTCGGGTGATCGCGGATGGGCCGGGGCCACGGCCCCGGTACGTCGAGCAACAAGAGCTGATCGGCCCGGATGGCCGTGCCTGCCGGCGAAATCCGCTGGTCTCGTGTCCACGGGGCGCACCGGGGCGCTACGGCCGGGTCGGGTAGAGCGACCTCCCACTCAGGCATCGATCACCGAGCGAAACACGTCGTCGTACTCGACGGCTCTGGCATCCCAGGACCAGTCCGCCGTCATGCCGTTCTTCTGCATCGTTCGCCACACCGACGTCAGGCCTCGATATCGCATCGCCCGGCGCACCGCCTTGGCGAACTCCTCGGCGTTGAACCTTCGGAAGACGAAGCCGGTCCCGTTGGGCGGGTCCTCGTCGATGTCGACCACGGAGTCGGCGAGACCGCCGGTCGCGTTGACCAGGGGTGGCGCCCCGTAGCGCATGGCATACAGCTGCCCCAGGCCACTCGGCTCGAACTCGCTCGGCATGCAATAGACGTCGGCGCCGCCGTAGACGAGCCTGGCCAGCGTCTCGTCGTAGGGCAGGTGGGCGACGGCGTGCGGGTAGGTCTCCACCCATCCGTCGACCATGTCGTCCATCTCGCCGTTCCCGACGAGCACCAGACGCATCCCCTCCTCGATCAGCCCACCGATGTAGTACTGGATCAGCCCGAGGCCCTTCTGCATCGCCATCCTGCCGACGTTGCCGAGAATCAGGCCGTCATCGAGACCGGTTCGCTCCAGCAGCGCCGCCCGGTTGCCGGCACGGCGTGCCGGGGAGCGGTACGAGAAACGGGAGACGAGCGCCTCGTCCGTCGACGGATCCCAGGCGTCCTGGTCGATGCCGTTCATGATGCCGACGATGCCCTTGGCCCGCAGCAGCGGAGCCAACCCGAAGGACGTGGCGTCCTGCTGGAGCTCGCTCCCGTGGGTCGGCGACACGGTGGTCACGACGGAAGAAGCAGCGATACCCCCTTTGAGGAAGTTCGCGCCGCCATGCCACTCCAGATCGGACGCCGGATCACGGCCGCCGTGGGAGAGGCCGAGCAGCGGCACGACGGCGGCGAGATCCGCCCCCATCTGGTGGGCGCCGTTGTGGATGGTGAGCACCGCAGGCGTGGCGCACACCGTTGCTGCAGGAGCGACGTGGGCATCGTGGAGGTGGAGCAGATCGAAGCCGGCGCCGAGGCCCGACAGCGCTTCGGAGAACCGCGCGTAGCGCCACCAGTTGTCGTCGTAACCGGTGCCGGGCACGGGCCCGTAGACGCCGGGCCGATCGAAGGCCGCATCGTCGCGGAACGCGACCACCGTCGGCCCGCTGTCGTCGAGGACCTCCCACTCCCGATCCGGCCCGGACAGACCGAGCGACCGATAGCCTGGAATGGCGATCGTGATGTCGTGGCCCATGGCCTGCAGCGCCTTCGTGAGGCCGGACACGGCGTGGGCGAGTCCGCCCGTGGAGATGTACGGGGTGAGCTCCGCGACACCGACGAGAATCCGCATGGACAGCAAGCGTAGACCCTCGGCGTCGGCCGAATCAGATCGGAAGGGTCAGGCGGCGGCGAAGGGGTCGGCGGCCACCTCTGTCTGAGCCCCGGCCGGGGCCTGCGAAGCGGATCCACCGTCCAGACGGTCCTGGATCAGCGAGATGACGAAAGCCCACTCGCGGAGCGTTCCGCACCTGCTGCACAACAGATCGCCGCTGTACTCGACAACGCCCTTCTGCTCGTGACATGCAGCACACATGGTGATCGCCCCTGTTCCCTCGCTCATCCATCGATGACGCTCGACCACTCTGTGTGGTCACATTCCTATCGGCAGGGTGTTCGGCAGACCTTGAACGATCTGCGCACCCAGGTGCGAGAATGCGTCCGTGCACGATCCATACTTCGAGGCCAACCGGCTCAACTGGAACGACCGGGCGAAGATCCACGCCCGCTCCCAGACCTATTCACTCGACCGGTTCATAGACGAGCCGGGCGCTCTGAGCGGTGTCGTGCGTCAGGACGCCGAGCGACTCGGTGACCTGACAGGACTGGACGTGGTGCATCTGCAGTGTCACATCGGAACGGACACCCTCTCCCTGGCACGGCTCGGTGCCGAGGTCACCGGTCTCGATCAATCCGATGTGTCGATCGAGGAGGCAGAGCGCCTCTTCGCCGCAACCGGCACGCCCGGTCGCTTCGTGGTCGCCAACGTGTACGACGCCGTGGCGGCGCTCGGTGAGACCTACGACCTCGTCTACACGGGGGTCGGCGCCATCAACTGGCTGCCGAGCATCGCTCGCTGGGGCGAGGTCGTCGCTGCGCTGCTGCGGCCGGGAGGGCGGATCTTCATTCGCGACGGTCACCCCATGGCCCACACGCTCGACGACGAGCGCGAGGACGGCATGCTGGTGATCAAGTACCCCTACTTCGAGCATGAGGAGCCGCTGAGCTGGGACGAGGCCGAGACATACACCGACGGCGACGCGTCAGGGATGCAGCACACGAGGATGTATGCGTGGGGTCACGCCATGTCCGAGACCGTGATGAGTCTGCTGGATGCCGGACTGATCCTCGAGGGCCTGTGGGAGCACCGTGAGCTCGAATGGGAATTCATGCCTCAGATGGAGCAGAGCGAGGACGGGCGCTACCTCCTTCCCGAGCATCAGCGCGAGCTCGTCCCGATGATGTTCTCGCTCTTGGCCCGCAAACCGGGATGAGCCGGTTCCGCTACGCCGCCGAGCTCCTCGATCGCTTCCCGACGATCCACGGCGGTGTGATCCATGCGACAGGAGTGGCGAACGGCGCTTCGTCGACTGCACTCGCCGACGCCTACAGGGCCGAGCAGCTGGCCGTGCTCCATGCGATCGGGGACACCCAGCTCTCCGAGCTGCCGTCGATCATCGCCTGGCGGCGCGCCTTCACCGCGTTCGGCGTCAAGCCGACGCAATACCGCAGCGCCGCCGAGGCGCTGCTCCGCAGACTGACCAAGGCCGGCGACATCCCTTCGATCAACGCACTGGTCGACCTGGGCAATCTGGTCGCCATCCGCCACCGCATGCCGGTTGCGGTCTTCGATCAATCAGAGGTCACCGGCGGTACGACGGTGCGCTTCGCCGATGGCTCGGAGCACTTCAGCGACCTCGGCTCCAGCGAGACGACGTCGCCCGAACCGGGCGAGGTCGTGTTCGTCGACGAGGCCGGCCTGGTGAGCGCCCGACGTTGGTGCTGGCGGCAGAGCCGCCAGAGCGCCGCCGACGAGACGACGACCGAGGTCCTGATCACCGTGGAGGGCCACCATGCGTCGGCGGGCGAAGACGTCGACGCCGCGCTGCGCGACCTCGTCGAGCTGCTCGACCACCACCAGCCCGATGCCGTGCTGCGCCGCGCTCACCTCTCCGCCGCGGATCCGGTGTTCGACTGACGGATCAGTCGTCGAGCGATCGATCGGCCAGCAGCATCGCGATGTCCATCACCTGGACGTCGTCGTCGGCGCCGAGCTCCTTGACCCCGTCGTCCATCATCACGAAGCAGAAGGGGCAGCCGGTGGCGACGATGTCGGCGCCGGTGGCGACCGCCTCCTCGGTGCGCTCGATGTTGACCTTCTTGCCGGTCTGCTCCTCCATCCACATCCGGCCGCCGCCGGCGCCGCAGCACAGGCCCTTGGTGCCGTTGCGGGGCATCTCCACCAGCTCGCCCACCTGGCCGACCACGTCGCGGGGCGCCACGTACACGTCGTTGTGGCGGCCCAGGTAGCAGGGATCGTGGTACGTGACCTTCTTGCCGTTGCCCTTGGGCGTGATCTTGCCCTCGCGCACCAGCTCCATCAGCAACTCGCTGTGATGGATGACCTCGTAGTCGCCGCCGAACTGGGGATACTCGTTGCCGAGCGTGTTGAAGCAGTGCGGGCACTGGGTGACGATCTTGCGGACGCCGAGGTCGTTGAGCGTCTCGATGTTCTGCAGCGCCAGGCCCTGGAACACGTACTCGTTGCCGGTGCGGCGGGCCGGGTCGCCGGTGCACAGCTCCCGGGGGCCGAGGATGGCGAAGTCGACCCCGGCCTCGTGGAGCAGCCGGGCGGTGGAGAGCGTGACCTTGCGGTTGCGGTCGTCGAACGAGCCGGCGCAGCCCACCCAGTACAGGTACTCGGCCGACTCGACGTCCACGCCGAGGATGGGGACGGGGAAGTCGACGCCGTCCCGCCAGTCGGCGCGAGCCTGTTGGCTCATCCCGTAGACGTTCGACGAGTTCTCCAGGCTCAGGTAGGCCTGGCCCAGCTCGCTGGGGAACTCGGCCTCCATCAGCGCCAGGTAGCGGCGCATGTCGAGGATCTTGTCGAGGATCTCGATGTCCACCGGGCAGATCTCGTCGCAGGCCTTGCACGACGTGCACGCCCATATCTCCTCGGGCGTGATCCGCTCGAAGACCAGGTCGGAGGAGACGGTGATGGCCCCGTCGGCGGCGACCGGGGGCGAAACCGGGTCGGTGGCCGTGGCGGCGGCCACCTGCCCGAGCTTGAGCACGATCTCGCGGGGATCGAGCGGCTTGCCGGTGGTGTTGGCCGGGCACACCGACGTGCAGCGGCCGCAGATCGTGCAGGCGTCCGTGTCGAAGAGCTGCTTCCAGGTGAACTCGGCGACGTGGGCGGCCCCCACCGATTCCAGGTCTTCGGCCTCCATGAGGTTGGGCACGGGCCGCATGGCGCCCTTGGGACGGTCGCGAGGCGCCAGGAACATGTTGGCCGGCGACGTCACCATGTGGCGCAACTTCGTGGTCGGGAGCACCACCAGGAAGGCCGCGAATGCGGCGGCATGGGAGATCCACAGCGCCTGGTGCCAGCCAGAGGCGTCGGCCAGCGGGACCAGGTAGCTGAGCGGGTAGCCGACGAACGACCATATCTCGAAGTCGGGGCGGCCGTCCACTGCGATGCGAGCAGCCTCGGTCAGCAGGCCGGTGATGCCGATGACGGCGAGCAGGGCCAGGATCCAGGCGTCCTCGGGCCGGGTCTTGGTCCGGATCCGCCACGGCGGGAAGCCGTAGCGGCGTACCGCCGCCCAGGCGAGGCCGCCCAGGAACACGAGCCCGAACAGGTCCAGGGTGAACGAGTAGCCCTGGTAGACCTCGCCCTCGAGGAACTTCCACCCCGAAGGGAGGAGATTGTCGATCTCCAGGGTGACCGTGCCGGCGAACAGAACGAGGAAGCCCCAATAGATCATCGCGTGCATGACCCCGGCGGAGCGGTCCTCGAGGAGGCTGCGCATCGAGAGGCCCCGCTCGAGTTCCTTGAAGCGCTCCAGCCAGCGTCCGGTGCGAAGCTCGGGCGCTCCGCGCTGCCAGTTCTTCGCCCGCACGGCGAACAGGTAGAACGTCAGGCCCAGGAACGCGGCGATGCCGACGTAGAAGAGCGCCTTGAGGCCCGCCGGGATGTTTCCGAACGTCTTGCGCCCCACGATGAAGTTCTGATCGCCGGACAGCCCGGCCGCCCACCAGGCGACGAGGACCGACAGCGGCGCGACGAACGCCAGGACGAGCAGGACCACGCTGGCTCTGATGCGGGGGCGCTCCATCTTCCTCCCGAGGGCGCGGACGGCGAATGTTACCCGCCGCGCCGCGCCGGCCCCGGGATGCACAGGCGTGCTGTTCGACCTTGGCCGGCGAGACCGGGCTCGAGGAGCGTGGACCCAGGAGTCGCGCCTGGGCCCGCGGATTCGGCAGGGTGTCCCTGGGCAGTGCCAGCGTGATCGGCTACGTCACCTGCGCCGACTGCCGCGGGTGAGGATCACCCTGCGACGAGCACCAGCGGGCAGTCGCGGAACGGGTGGTCCACCACCCGCAGCGCCTGCTCGTAGACCTCGCTGAGCAGGGTCTCGTCGAGGACCTCCCGGGGCGGGCCGTCGGCCCGGATCCGGCCGGCGTGCATCAGCACGATCCGGTCGGCGTAGGCGGCGGCGGCGTTGAGGTCGTGGAGGACGGCGACCACGGCCCGCCCGGCGGCGGCCAGGTCCGCCGCCAGCCTCATCACCAGCTCCTCGTGGCGAACGTCGAGCGCAGTGGTGGGCTCGTCCAGCAGCAGCAGCGGGGTGTCCTGCGCGAGCACCCGGGCGAGCGCGACCCGGGTCTGCTCCCCGCCGGACAGGGTCGCGAACGTTCGTTCCCCGAGGTGCGCGACGGCCGTTCGCTCCAGCGCGGCAGACACCGCGGCCGCGTCGTTCGCCGCCGAGTTCTCGGGATCGCGGCGGTGCGGGAAGCGGCCCATCGCCACGACGGCCTGCGCCGAGAACGGGATGTCGGTCACCTGGTGCTGCGCCAGGACCGCCCGCCGGCGCGCCAGCTCCCCGGGAGCGTGGGCGGCGACCGGCCGCCCCGCCAGCCGCACCTCCCCGGCGCTCGGCGCGAGGTCGCCGGCCAGCAGCCTGACCAGCGTGGTCTTGCCGGCGCCGTTGGGGCC
>JABAOD010002776.1_pt1 | contig 11562 bp, 14 predicted proteins | sample 7062151 | NCBI WGS metagenome assembly JABAOD01 (sample SAMN14538626, study PRJNA623070) | marine sediment metagenome | biome: marine biome [ENVO:00000428]; feature: marine pelagic biome [ENVO:01000023]; material: deep marine sediment [ENVO:00002113] | place: India: Gulf of Khambhat ...
GAGTCGCTGCTGCAGCTCGCCATACCGGAGCTGCTGTCACAGACCGGCACGACCGGGCGGCAGTTTGCGCACCTGCTGATTCGCGCGCACCAGGAAAAGAGTCAGAACCGTTTTCCCGACATCGAGCGCGCAGCGGAGCGCGTCGGCAGGAAACAGTTTCCGCTGCACCTGGACAACGTGTTCGCAATCGCCAAAGACCTGGGGCTGAAGATCCGCTGGTTCGAGAATCCGTCGTTCCCCGACAGGCGCGACACGGACATGCCGCTGAACACCCTGGTCCGCTCGTTCTACGACGCGCCGAATACCGTCTACCTGAATCGCGAGCTCGAGAACGACCCGGCGCGGCTGAAGTACGACCTGGCGAATAACATCGGCCATTTCGTGCTGCACGGTGGCGATGGCGCGCGCGCGCCGCAGGTCTCCGGCGGCCGCGTGTCCGGACGTCGCCACGAGNNTGACGCGAAGGACATCCTGTACGCCTGGCGCGATTTCGAGTGCAGCTATTTTGCCGCCGCGTTGCTGGCGCCGAAGACGCCGTTTCGGCAGTTCCTTGCGCGGCAGTCCTATGCCATCAATGCCGGCGAGAAGATCGACCTGACGACGACGCTCGTCATGCGCCGCATGTCCAGCGTGTCGCCGTATCCGCACTGGCATTATTTCGACGCGTATCCGCCGGGCAACCTGCGCGCCGTCTATCGCGGCAACGGTATTCCGCTGCCGTGGGGCAACATGACGATGATCTCGGATCCGTGCCAGCACTGGGCGGTATTCCGCATGCTGAACACGGACACCGATCAGCCGTCTGCGCAGATCTCCGTGCTGCGATCCGGCGACGACAAGCGTCTCTACTGCTGCCAGTCGATCCGCAGCACCGATGCCGCCGGCAATCCGCACGTGCTGTGTGCGGGCGTCGACCTGTCGCCCGCCCTGAAAGCGCAGAACATCGATGCGGAACGCACGATCGACATGATCGAAACGAGCTGCAATCGCGGCGGCGGCTCCGCGCCGATCCCTGCCGAAGCGGCAGCGCAGCTGGAGAGCATTAGCAAGATCCTCAATATCGGCTGGATTGCGCACGGGACTTCCCGCGACGCCACGATCATCTGTCAGCGCAGCTCGAACTGTCCGCGCGACAAGCACTGCCTCGGAAAATCACAGCCCAGGCAACAACCTGAAATCGATGCCATTCGAGAAGCCGTGGTCAGCGTGGGATAAATCTGTTCTTTCTCGAATACGGCGACGGCTATAATGTCGCCGTCCCGAAATGCGCAATGCAACAATGAAAAAGCCTGACGTAAGAGCATTTTTCGACGAGGCGACATTCACCGTCACCTATGTCGTCAGCGACCCGGCCACGAGCCGCGCTGTCGTCATTGACCCGGTTCTCGACTACGAGCCGGCTTCGGGTCGTACATCGACGACATCGGCCGATGAGGTCATCACCTACGTTCGTGCCAAGGATCTGCGTGTCGACTGGATACTCGAAACTCACGTGCATGCCGACCATCTCAGCGGCGCGCCTTATCTGCAGGAAAAGGTAGGTGGACAGACGGCTATCGGCTCGGCTGTCAAAGCAGTTCAACTCACGTTCAAGACGATCTTTAATCTGGAAGACCTCACTCCGGACGGCAGCCAGTTCGATCGCCTGTTCGAGGACGGTGATACGTTCGCCATCGGCGAAATCGAGGGCCGCGTTATCGCGACGCCGGGACATACGCCGGCGTGCGTGACCTATGTCATCGGCGACTCGGCGTTCGTTGGCGACACGCTGTTCATGCCGGATTTCGGCACGGCGCGGACCGACTTCCCGGGCGGCGACGCCGGAAAGCTCTACGACTCGATCCAGAAGACGTTGTCGCTTCCCGGGGATACGCGGCTTTTCATGTGCCACGACTACAAGGCGCCGGGGCGCGATATGTACGCCTGGGAAACGACGGTCGCCGAACAACGTGACGACAACATCCACATCAACAAGAGCGTCAGTCGGGAACAGTTTATCGAGATGCGCGAACACAGGGATGCGCAGCTCCGCATGCCCAGGCTTATCTTGCCGTCGATCCAGGTCAACATACGCGCCGGTCGACTACCGGCGGCGGAAGACAACCGGATCCGGTACCTGAAGATCCCGCTGGACGCGGTTTGATGCGCCATAATTTGGGGTCAGAGTAAAAATATTCTGGTATATATCTCTGGCGCCCCGATAAATTTACTCTGACCCCTTTTTGCTATGACTCTCGCGTCCGCGATCATCCTGTTGTTCCTGGTCATCGACCCGTTCGGCAACGTGCCGTTCTTTGTTTCGGCGCTCAATGACGTCGAGCCTGCGCGGCGCCGGCGCGTCGTTATCCGCGAACTGCTGATCGCCTACGTCGTGATGGTCGCCTTCCTCTTCGTCGGGGAACCGTTCCTGAAGGTGTTGAATATTTCGGGCCCGGCATTGACGATTGCCGGCGGCGTCATCCTGTTTCTCATTGCGCTGCGCATGGTGTTTCCGAATCGGAACAGAAGCGCCCAGGAAGACATAGCCGGCGAACCTTTTATCGTGCCGCTGGCGATCCCTTACGTGGCTGGACCGTCGGTTCTGGCTGTCGAGTTATTGATGATGAGCGATGAGCCCGGCCGCTGGCCGGTCTGGTTACTGGCGGTGACTATCGCCTGGGCAGCGACCGCGGTCGTCGTGTTCTTCGGCAGCCAGGTGGCCGAAAAGCTCGGGCCGCGCGGCCTTGTTGCGATCGAACGGCTGATGGGCATGATCCTGGTCGCCATCGCGATCCAGATGTTCCTGACCGGCGCGGATACCTACTTCGGGCGGGTATAGCGGCGCCCTAGCCCATCCAGAAACCCTTGCGGTGTGACACGCCGACGATCTTTCGGCATGCGCTGCAGAAGTAAACATAGCGCGCACCCCAGAAGCTCTTGAGCTGCCGGTACCAGATATTGTTGACCGGTTGCGAGCAGTGCGGGCAAATCGGCGTGACGTCTTCTCGATTGGTCAGTTCCATGGTGGCCTCCCGTATCAGCCTGATGCTACCGACTGATTTGTGCTAATCAAATCAGTTAATCGTGTGATCGCTTACGTGAGCCTAGCCGCTCTTTGCGCGTCAGCTCTTTCGGGTGCTCGGCTTTGCGGAAACCGTCGAGCTGGTGCCAGATCGCAAGTATCGGGTGGCGCAACAGCATGCGCGGGCCGGCGTAGCCCATGATTTCTTTCACCTGCGCCCTGCGCTCCGGCTTGTAGCAATGAATGGGGCAATTCGAGCAGGTGGGTTTGTCGTCACCGTAAGGACATTTCTCTAACCGCCGCTCGGCGTACGCCAGGAACTCCTCGCAGTCGGTGCACGGCGATTCCGCGGACCCATCGTGATGATCGGCGCAGTAAATGCCGACCATCTTGTTCATCGTCAGCCACTCACGAGCCAGTCGTTTTTCTTCTTTGTTCAGGCTCATTGCGGCTTGCGGTCCAGGACTTTTTGCCGCAGACGTCGCATGCCGCCGATCCAGCGGTCGTGATCGGTCGCTTTGCGCTGCACGTAGGTCGTGACGGGGTCATGCGTAAGAATCAGGAACTTCCCGGCAAGTGATTGCTCGACGACAATGTCGGCGACGTCTTCCGCTTTCATGATGCCGTCGACTTCGTTGCCACCAAAGCCGCCTTCCATCGAGTCGGAGTCATCCTCGATACCGATCATTCGTGTTGCAACCGCTTGCGGACAAACGACGGAGACCTGTATGCCGTCATCGCCGTAGTCGATCGCCAGCGCTTCGGCGAAACCAACCGCTGCGTGCTTGGTCGTCGAGTAGGCCGAATCGCCGATCTGGCTGAGCAAACCTGCAGCAGAAGCGATATTGACAAGATGCCCGCCGCCNNTTCATGCCGCCTTCGGCCGAGACAGCCCCGCTTTCGCCGTCACCATATCCGACGCCAGCGTTTGAGATAAACATGTCGATCGGCCCGAATTCGCTTTCGATCGTATCGACAAGCTCAGCGATTGCCTGCTCGTCACCGACATCGAGCGCGCGGGCAACGCCGCCGATGTCGTCTGCCACGGTGCGGGCCGACTCTGCGTCGATATCGGCAACGACCACCGTCGCAGCCTCGCTGGCCAGTCGCCGACAAAGCGCACGGCCAATGCCGTGACCGCCGCCGGTGACAACTGCCACATTGATTTTGTTCTGCGTCACTCTGCGTTACTCAGTCGATGCTTCATATACGATTTCGCCGTCCAGCATCGTCAGCATAACCCGGGTCTTGTGTATGTCGTAGGCGTCGACTTCGAAAATATCCTGGTCGAGGACGATGAGGTCCGCTTTTTTGCCGACCTCGATCGAACCGATCTCGTCTTCCATCTGCATCTGGTACGCGGCATTGATCGTGAAACCGCGCACCAGGCTCTCAACGTCCAGACGCTCGGATTCTCGTGGCTGCACCGGGGCATCGGGCTGGCCGGCGGCTTGTCGCGTATGGCCGATCTCGATCTGCAGGACAGGCGACATCCCCAGCGCACCCGCGCCGCTGGCAGGAAAATCGCTGCCAAAAGTGAGCCGCACGCCGAGTTCTTCGAGACTTTTGTAGCGCCAGTAGCGATTGAACTGATCCTCGCTGACGAACTGCTCGCCGTACGTGTCGTAGGACGCCCACAGCGGCGTGCTTTGCGCGATGACATCGAGTTCGGCAAAGCGCGGCAGGTCCTGGTCGGTGATGACCTCGATATGGCAGAGCGCATAGCGTGATGTACTCTCGGGCACCTGCTCTCGAGCGACTTCGATGGCATTCAGGGACTCGTGAATCGCGCGTTCGCCAAGCGCGTGTATGTGCACATCGATATTGTTCTCTGCGGCGCCCACGACCATCGTGTTCATTTCTTCCTGCGTGAAAACCGTCTCGCCGCTGTTACCCGGTTCGCCCTGGTAATCCTCGAACATGGCCGCCGTGCGCCCCTCGACCGTGCCGTCGTCCATGATCTTCAATACACGGTAGTGGTAGCGCTCGCCCTTCAGCGTACGCCCCCACTCGAGAGCATTTTCGATAGCGTCCGCGACATCTTCCGGTCCGGAGGGGCGATAGGACCCAACGAGGCGCAGGGTCAGTTCACCGTTCTTCTCCAGCCGGTCGAGCACGGATTTGGCCATGCTCTCGTACCCGATCAGGCCGGCATCGAAGCCCGCGGTGACGCCGTAGCCATTCAATATGTCGATCACAATGCCGGTGCCTTCGTAAACGATCTCCTCGGTAATGACGTCGAGCTGATCCATCGCCATGCCTGCCGTCCCCTCCAGCAGGTAGCCGGTAGCATCGCCATTGGCATCACGTTTGTAATAGCTGAAACCGGGCACCGGGTCGGGCGTGTCCTGCGTGATGTTCAGCGCTTGCAGCGCGGCCGAATTCGCCCAGGCGGCATGAAAGCCTTCATCCATGATGAGCACCGGCTTGTCGGGCACGACAGCATCGATCAGCTGCCGCGTGGGCCCGACCGGTCCGAAGGTCGTTGCCAGAAATCCATAGCCGAACAGCACCGGCGCATCCTCGTTCTCGTCGGCATAGTCGGCAATGGCTTCCACCCATTCATCGACGGTGCCAAAAGTATTCAGCGACAGCGCCCGGGCGTACGCGCCGCCGGATACGGGATGCATGTGCGAATCGATGAACCCCGGCAGCAGCAGACGGCCGCTGACGTCATGGCGCTTCGTGTTCTCCCCCGCCAGGTCTTCGGCGCCGGCAGAGTCACCGACATAGATGATTTCGTTGCCTTTGATTGCCACCGCTTCGGCCCAGGGCATCGACTCGTCCACCGTGTAGACGCGCGCATTCGTAAAAATGACGTCCGCTGCGTCTTGCGACGGCGACTTGTCGGCGCATGCGGCAAACAGCAGCACACTGACGACGACCAGCGTGATCCTGCCCGGCATAGTAACGAGGCGCGACATTACGTCTTGTCAGTCTCGTCTTCGCTGCGCGAATCAAGAAAATCGATGGCGGATTCGAAATAGCTCGGGCCCGGCAATTCCTGGCGCATGTTGGGCACGACGATCAGCTTGGTCTGCATCGCACCGGCTTTCCTGTAGGAGTCGGCGGTACGCGTCACGCGTGTCCTCGCGACGTCGTTTGCGCCCGTCAGGAACACGAAACGGTTCTGCCGCACGATGTCGATCTTTGGTGGCGTCTTTTCTTCCCAGAATATCGCGCCGCCCATGAACAGCCCCCCTTTGAACAATTCCGGTTTGGTTGTGGCCAGGATAGCTGCGACGTGCGCGCCGCCTGAGAACCCCGCGATGTAAACGCGGGCGGGATCGATACGGTAGGTCCTGGCCAGCATCGTCGGCGCCAGGATGGCCTTCAGCATGCGTTCGTTGATGGGCGCCTCGTCACCGGCATCGAGCGCCCCGGCCCAGATCAGGTTCCTGTCCCGCAGGATGTCACTCCAGACTTTTTTGCCGCCGCCCCAGTTGCCCCGATTGACGTAGACAATCAGCCCAGGCGGATTCGCCGGATCGTAGGTATTCGGCACGCTGAGTTGCCAGCGCAATTTTTCGTCCGGCTTGAATACCTCGGCCAGCGTCGTAGCGCCCTGCTCGCCAAGCAGTTCGAGCGGCGTAATCGACGAGCGGAAATAGCCCGTCCGCGGCCCTTTTTGTTCATCATCCGACCAGGCGCCGGATGACAGCAACAATGTCGAGAAAAGGATCAGCGCTGATAACTGTTTCATTTTGGTAATCGTCCGTCTGTTGCCCCCCAAAGCCTGTCAGAGTCGGTCTTTCAGGGAGAAGTAAAGCATACCCAGTACCATACCCGGATAGCGCAGCAACGTGCCACCCGGAAAAATGTGCGTGGGAAGGCTGGCCATCACGTCGAACTTGTCCGCTGTGCCGGTTACCGCCTCCGCGATGATTTTGCCCGCAAAGGTGGCGATCGCAATGCCGTGGCCCGAGTACCCGGCTGCGGTGAAAACATTGGGTTTGAGCCGCCCGATGTAGGGCAGCCTGTTGACGGTGACTGACAGCGTGCCGCCCCAGGCGTAATCGATTTCGACATCGTCGAGCTGCGGAAAAATACGCAGCATGTACTTGCGCACAAAGTTCAGGATGTCCCTCGGGTAGTGGTAGCGATAGTTTTCGCCGCCGCCGAACAGCAGGCAATGATCGGCGGACAGCCGAAAGTAGTTGACGACAAAACGCGTGTCGTGGACGCCGTAGCGACCATCAATCAATGCCTCGGCACGAGCCTCGCCCAGCGGCTCCGTGGCGATCATGAAATTGTTGATCGGCATGATCTTGCGCGCGACGCGCGGCTCGAGACGTTCGAGATAGCCGTTGCAGGCCAGCACCACGAATGATGCGCTGACCGAGCCGTCTTTCGTTTCCACGAGCGCAGGATCATGGCGCGTGTAGCGCGTAACGCGCGAGCGCTCAAAAAGTCGCGCGCCGGCTTGCTCTGCTGCGGTTGCGAGGCCGAGCGTGAAGTTCAGTGGATGCAATGTGAGCGCCTGGCTGTCGTACAACCCTTCGAAATAGTCGTGAGTGGCGATCTTTTCTTCAACCTGCTGCGCATCAAGCGACTCGCAATGGGGATAGTCGTAGCGCTCGGCGAGGGCATCAGACAACTCCTCTGCCCAGCCGACGTAGTTTTTCTTGTGCACGCCGACCAGCTGGCCGTCCTGCAGGTCACACGGAATCTTGTGTTTTTTGACGCGGTGGCGGATTTCGTCTTTCGCCATCTCGGCGCAGTCCCATAGTTCCCTGGAACGCTCGAGGCCGAACGCTTCCTCCATTTCAAGCACGTCCATGCGCTGGCCGCTGCCGACAAGCCCGCCACAGCGCCCGGATGCGCCGAATCCGATTGTCTCCGCTTCCAGCAGAATGACGTCGAGACCTTTTTCGGCCAGGTTCAGCGCGGCGGATAGTCCGGTGAAGCCGCCGCCGATGACACAAACATCCGCTTTATGCTCGCCCTTGAGGCTCCCCCGTTCCCGCAGGCCAATGGCAGTCGCCGCATAGTAGCTGTCGACGTGTCCTGACGGCAGTTTCTCTTCTTTTTCCATTGCGTGATGCCGGGGCTGCCGGTTGGAAGTAGTGTGAAGATTGTAGCCGGATTTGCGCCTTCGTCACGTATTTTGCCTGTGGTATTTTCAGTGTCGACTGTGATTCAGATCACAGGGCCGCTCGAGCGATTACGCTATACAGTAAGAGAACAATTCGATGACAACGAGGATCCGAGCCTATGCAACAGACAGGCCATAACGATCGAGTAGTCCCGGTGCCGAACTTGCTGGACTACTTTCGGACCTCGATCGACACCGTTATCTCCGAGCAAGGTGTCGACGTTCATCCGGATGCGACCCACTACGTCGTCAATCTCCTCACGCTGTTTTCAAGATCCGAAGAACTGTATGAAGATGACGGCGAAGTCTACGGAATTAAACCTCTCGCCCTGATGCTTGCCGACGCGGCCGACGCGCCGAGTGCCGAACAGAGAAGTACGGCACTGCAGCGTATCGGCGACGTGGCGCTCTTTATTTCCGGCTTCTTCGCCGACAGCCTCGCAACCCATTCCGTCGACGTGGACTATTACATCCACATGGGCGGCAGCGCCTATGGCTCGCTGTCCGAAGAGGTGCGCGGAACGTTTCGTGGCAGAGCGTTCGCGCCAACCTACTGTGAACTCGCCAGGAAGTTCCAGGTGCTGGTCGACGTGCTCAATGAAATGCGGGACAGGGAGCGGCAGGATTCGTCCGTCGACCTGTTGCGCACCTATACCGTGTGGCGCAAGACCGGCAGCAAGCGCGCCGAGTCGCTGCTGCGACAGCACGGCGTATTCCCGCTAGCCATCAACTAGCCACCGCGCATGCGGCCGATGAACGCGTCGGCCTCCTGGATCGCGATCTGCATGTCACGAATCAGATCGTCCACCTGGCCTTCGAGCAGCGCTGCCTGGCCACGCAAGGCTGCCAGCGCCTGCGCATTCAGACTGTGCTTCAGGAACAGGACGTTGTCATTCAGCACGGCCATGACGGGGTCGACCCGGTTTCGAGCAACCTGCATGCGATCGCGCATCTTCGCAAATTGCTCGCGGGCCAGCGCGAGTTTGCGTGCCTGGTCGTCTCGCAATGCCTTGCTGTTATAGAGGTCGAGTTCCGACTCCCATTCCTTGAACAGGTCCCTGCTGACCCGGTCGATGTCTGACAGGTGATCGTCGAGTTCTTCGATCGTGTCCGATGATTTTTCGACCTGCCTGCTCAGCCGCTCGTACTTCTTTTCGAGTTCGCCGCCGTCGTAATCGATCAGTGCACTGAGCTCTTCATAGGCGGTTACGAGCTGCTCGCTCGTCTCGCTCTGCGAGTCTCGTGCATCTTCGACGCGATCAACGAGGATATCGCGCTTGTGAATACCGACTTTCTCGAGCGCCGAGTACTGTACCGAAGCGCAGCCGGTAAAGAGCATCAGGACGACGCTCAAGATGCCGAGCCGCGCGATTTGCAGACGATCAAAAAAGTATGCCATCGTAGTCATTGTCCCAAATGCGACGGGCTTCATGATGAACCCCCTGGTTTCAAAAATCATACTGGCCATGCCGGCCATCCTCAAAAAGAAACGGTCGTGGCTCGCGGCCGCAGCGTTGCTGGCGGTCGGTTACGCCGTTACCGGCAATCTGGATGCCGGCATCGACTGGATGTGGAAGGAGCCACGCGATCTGCTCGTTGATCGGGTTGAAGCCGCGCGCGACAGCCAGCAGGCGGCCGCGGAAGAGTTTCGCGATGCGCTGACCGAGTTCAAATCCATTGTCGATGTCCCGGAGACCGAACTCGAACGCCAGTACAACAGGCTTAGCAAGGCGCATAAACGCAGCCAGGCGGCGGCGGATGACATCAGCAAGCGCATCGATCGCGTTGTGAGCGCCAGCAATCGTTTGCTTGACGAATGGCGATCTGAACTCGACGACTACAATGACCCGGCACTTCGGCGCCTGGCAGAACAGCAATTCGATCAGACTCGTGCGCATGCATCGCGCCTGATTGCATCGATGCGCCAGACCGAGGAGCGCATGCAGCCGGTGCTGGGATCGTTCCAGGACCAGGTGCTGTACCTCAAGCACAACCTCAATTTCTCGGCAATGGCCGGCCTCGAGGGTGAGGCCGCAATGATCGAATCAAACGTCGACATTCTGATCGCCGAAATGAATCGCACCATCGCGGAAGCTGACAGCTTTATCGCTGCCATGCTCGAACGCGAGTCGCCGGCTACTTGAAGAACTTCGACGCCAGGCCCGCCAGCCCGGAAACGCCGCCAACAGAGTCCAGCAAATTGCCGCCCTGGCTGCTCTTGTCGATCAGTTCCGGCAATACGCTGGACAGCCCGCTGCTAGCCTCGTCACGGTCGATTCCCAGCTTGTTCGCAAACGCTTCGATCTTGTCGCCGCCAATCGCTTCCTGCAGCTGCTCCGGCGAGATCTCATCGTTCGCGCCGTCGCCAAGCCATGATTTGGCTTTGCTGGCCAGGTCGCCGCCGGAGCCGGTGAACTGTCCGACAATATCGCCGAGGTCGAAGCCACCGCTGCCACCGACCAGTTCGTCGAGCGCAGATTCTGCTGTCGATGAATCGTTGGTTGCGCCGAGTTTGCTCATGACCAGCTGGGTTGCCAGGCTTTTGATATCCATTATTACGTTCTCCAGTTACTAAAGACGATGAAATCAGTGTACGGCGATCCGGGCCGGACAATTGTCAACATTTGTGTCATCGTTGGTATTGATATCATACGGAGATCTGGCAGAACGTGTCCGCACATATTTACCTGGACCTCGACGGCACGTTGACCGATCCCTACGAGGGCATTACGCGCTGCATCCTGTACGCGCTCGACAAGCTCGGGTTCCCGCATCCGGACGACGACTACCTGTACAGCTGTATCGGACCGCCGCTATACGACACATTCCCGGAGATGGTTGGCGACGACCTGACGCTCCGCGCCATCGACTTGTATCGCGAACGCTTCGCCGACGTCGGCTGGCGCGAGAACATCCCTTACGACGGCATCCTGGAGACGCTTCGGCGCATTGCCGACGAGGGACACACGTTGTTCGTCGCCACCAGCAAGCCGCACGTGCACGCGAAGAAGATTGTCGATCACTTCGGCATGGGGCCCTATATCGAGGCCGTTTACGGCTGCGAACTCGACGGCACGCGCGCACACAAGGTCGAACTCCTCGAGTATGCGAAGCAATTGAACCCAGGCGACGTCCGTCGAATCATGATCGGCGATCGAAAGCACGATCTCATCGGCGCCTCTGCCAACGGCATGCTGCCGATCGGCGTGTCTTACGGCTATGGTTCCGACGAAGAACTCACCGCCGCCGGCGCCGTCGCGATTGCCGCAACGCCCGCCGAACTTCCGGACATCCTGTCAGCTCAGCTGAGAATATAAGGCGGATCGCCTAAACGGGACCGGGTGGCGTCACGCCGCGACGCGGCGGGAACCAGAACGGTTTGTCGACAACTTCGGCCCTGGCCATGACCCGGCTCCAGTGCATTTCGCGCTGGTAGAAAATTTCGACCCACAGCGTATCGCCCGGC
>JABAOD010021048.1_pt1 | contig 11562 bp, 8 predicted proteins | sample 7062151 | NCBI WGS metagenome assembly JABAOD01 (sample SAMN14538626, study PRJNA623070) | marine sediment metagenome | biome: marine biome [ENVO:00000428]; feature: marine pelagic biome [ENVO:01000023]; material: deep marine sediment [ENVO:00002113] | place: India: Gulf of Khambhat ...
CCCAGCACTTCCCCCACGGTGCGGATCGACTCCAGCACCCCCTCCACGTCGCTCGGATGGAGATACAGCACTGTCATCCCCAGCTCTTCCAATCGGGCCACATCCTCCAGGCTGGTGATCCCGGCTGCGAGAACCAGATCTGGCTCCAAGCTGACGATCATTTCCAGGTTCAGAGGGAATCCCCCTACCAAGGGAATCCCCTGGGCTTCCGCGGGATAATCGCTGAAGTCCGAGAGCCCCACCACCGCTCCCCCGGCTCCCACCGAGAAGACAATCTCGGTCAGGTTAGGGGCCAGGGCAACGATCCGTTCTGGCATCCCGTCTATCAGAACCGTCCGCCCCGCGTCGTCCATGAAGGTACGCGCCCCATAGGCTTCCGCGGCCGACCGCTCCGCCGGCGCGCCCGTGGCGGTGCACCCCACGATGGCCACCGTCGCCCACACCGCCGACCACAATCCCATAGCCGCAGATCTGCTCACACCAGCCTCCCAACCAAAAAGACAGGCCGGAGCCTGTCGAGAGTCTCAAATCAAAGCCCCTGTCGAAGCAACAGGGGCATCTTCTCAGCGGTTGTGAATGCCTGTTCCCGCCCCCTTTCTCTCGAAGGTTCCTGGAACTCGGCCGAGGCGGGTATCCTGGCTCACGGGGCACGCCCGAACACAGTTGCGGGACAGCGCCGGCCTCTCACCGGCTTCCCCCTTTCAGCCCAGCCTTTCGGACAGGGTCACCTCAGCGCCGGATATCTCGCTTGGGAAGGTGCAATGCCATAGCCACCATACCAGGTCCCTCCTGCGCGCGCAAACTCTGGCTGGCCATGGTAGACTCTTTCCCGTTCGCCAGAGTGGCGAATCGTCGAGATCCACCACACGAAGAAGGAGGCTCCATGTCGTTCAGAACCCGGCTCGCAGTTCTTATCGTCCCTGTCGTGGTCCTTCCCGCCGCCTGTGGCACCCCCTCGCCCGAGCCCACGCCGACGCCGACTCCTGCACCAACCCCTCTCGAGGTCATACAGAACTCCGCTGCCCGCATGCAGGAGGTCCAGAGCTTCCGCGCCGATCTGGACATGGACATGGACCTCCAGATCGAGGGCGAAGCCGTTCCGCTGACGATGACTGCCCAGATGGCGTGGGGGAGCGACGGCGCGATCGACATGACCTTCACCATGGACCTTCCCGCCCCCATTGGCTCCCAGACCTTTCAGGAGATCCTCTCCGGCGGGGACGTCTATCTCAAGCTGGGGGACCTGGGCTGGTTCCGCCTCACCGGGGAGGCGGCCCAGGAGTTCACCGGATTGGATCCAGAGACCCTCAACCTTGACTTCTTCCGAGGCCTCGTGCCGTCGGGCGACGTCCCTTGGGATCTCTACGCCATCGAGGACTTGGGCCGCGAAGAGGTGGATGGGGTCCAGACCCAACGCTTCGGAATTCAGGTAGACATACCCCGACTCATGAGAGAGCTCGACCCAGAGACCCGAGAGCGGCTGCTACAGACCTTCGGCGCCTTCGGCCAGGATCCCGCCCAAATAGAAGAACTGATGGAGGGAGCCGATATCCGCCGAATGGAGGTCTGGATCGACGACCAGGGCTACCAGCGTCGCACCCTCATGGACATTGGCTACGGGACGCAGGGCTCCGTCCGTTTCGACATCCTCATCACGGACCTCAACCAGGACATTGCCGTCGAGCCGCCCGATGAGTATCGCGAAGGGCTGCCCGGCATGGAGGAGCTGCTCCAGTTCTTCACCGGTTGACCTGATCGCCCAACCCACTCCCATCCCATCGCTTTGGGGCGCTCACCCCAGCGGCGCTATTCCGCCCTGAAGCTGACCGAGCACGGCCGATCTCCTCCGCGCGGCGTCGGAGACGCAGTCAGCCAACCTCCCACGAGAGGGGCATTCCAGCTACAAGAGGGGTAAAAACGACCACGAACGGGGCATAGGCGGGGAGACCGCCCGCCCTGTCCGCGGAGGAATGCCGAGACAGCCCGGCTACGCGCAGCGCAGCGGCTCGCAGTTCTGTGCGCCGCTACGAACGGGACGTCGAGTCGCCCCCGCTAGCGCTCCGTCCGAACCCAGAGCCTCTCCCCGTCGCTGATCAACTCGATGGTCCCTCTCTGATCGGTCCGCAGCACTGGCACCCCTTGCAGGCGACGCAGGGTCTCTGCCGCCGGATGGCCGAACTCGTTGTCCACCCCTACCGAGATCACGGCGATCCGAGGCGCAACCGCTTCCACGAGCTCGTGGGTAGTCGATGTGTCGCCACCGTGGTGCGGAACCTTCAGCACCCAACTCTCCAGACCCTCAGCGGAGGCCACCAGCACCTGCTCCCCCGGAAACTCAACGTCCCCGGTGAGGAGAAACCGAGCCTCCCCCATCATCAGCAGGAGCACTAGGGAGTTGTTGTTAATATTCGATTCGGTGCCAGTCAGGAGACGGGCCGGTGGGTGAAGCACCTCCGCCGTCACGGCTCCCAGCCGCAACACCGCTCCCGCCCGAACCATTCGCTGATCAATGCCACGAGCAGAGACGCGATCCCAGAAGCCTTCGCATGTGCGCGACGGGCAACCTTGACCGGTGTGCAGGATCACCCCCACTTGGTACCGGTCCAGCACACCCAGGAGCCCCGAGACATGGTCCTCCTGAGGATGAGTCACCACCACAAGATCCAGCGATCGCTGCCAGAAGGGGAGTCGCTTGCCCAGGGCGGAGGTCAGCACGGCCGGGCTCCTGCCCCCATCTACGAGAATCGTGCCCCCGGAGGGTGTCCGCACCAAGATCGCGTCCCCCTGTCCTACGTCCAAGAAGTAGACATGGAGGTTTCCGTCCGGCGCCTGGGTCCAGGCCACCCAGCCGAGCATCCCCGCCACGGCCAGCCCCGCCGTCCCCACCCACACGGGTCGACCAACCCAGCTGGGACCAGGAGGCAGGACGTAGCTCGTGATCTCGCGGCCCACAACGGTCAGCCCCAGCGCCAGGTAGTAGATCGCCCCTAGCCCGATGCCCCAACCGGCCGTCTCAAGAGCCGCCCACTCCCACTCCGAGAGGTTCTGAACCACTGTCACCGTCCAGGTCACGGGCAGCCAAGCCGTCCAGCCCGCGATCTGCCCTAGAGGCAACGCCACCATGCCCGCAAGTGTCGCAGCGCCCCCCAAGGTCATGACCCATCCCTGCACCGGCACAATGAGCGCGTTGGCGACAAGGGACACCGCCGACAGGATCCCGAAGTTGTGGATCGTAACGGGGAGTACCCAGGCCTGGGCCACGGCGGTCACCACCAGCGCCTCGGCAACAGTCCGAGAAATGAGAGCCAGAACGTCACCCTCGACCCAGCGAGCGACACGGGCCTCCAGCCACAGCGACAGCGGAGCCACGTGCAGGATCAGCCCCAGCGTGGCCAGGAAAGAGAGCTGGAATCCCAGATCCCACAGCACCTGGGGGTTGAGCAGTGTCATAGCCACAGCCGCGAGTGCCAGAGAAGTCAGGGCGTGGCTCTGGCGACCGAGCCGGCGTCCAATCACGTAGACGCTGCCCATGATCGCCGCGCGCACTACTGAGGGCGCGGCTCCCACCAGCACGGTGTAGAGGGCAATGCCACCGAGGGACAGGTACGTGGCGCGCCGCCGCCCCAGGGTCCGATCCCCGACCGCGGTCAGCAATCCGGCGACGATGGCGATGTTGAAGCCCGAGATAGCGACGATGTGGGTGGTGTTCGTCCGGTTGAAGTCCTCCAGGAGATCCCTCGGGATCCCTCGTTCGAGCCCTAGAAGTATCCCTGCCAGCACAGAGGCCTGGGGTTCAGGGAGGATGCGGAGCACCGTCTCATGAGCGCGACCTTTCACCGCCAGGATGGCTCCGTAGACAGGATTGCCCCGACCGCTTGCCACGCGCTCGACCCGAGCGTGATCAATCACAGACAGTATCCCCTGGCGAGCGAGGTAGTCCCGATACGAGAAGCCTTCAAGCTCCGGCGGACTCTCTACGGCACCCTCAATCTCCAACAGGTCACCGTATCGATATCCTGTTGTGCGCGGCAGCCGAAGCAGCGCTCCTCCCCGAATCTCCTGCCAGTTCCCTGAGACGGAAATGGCGCGAGCCTCGATCCGGAGGTCCACCACCAGATCCCGCAGGATGGGCTCCCGCACTACATCAGCACGAACGCGCACCGGAGGCCCATCGTTGAGGAGGGCCAGGTGATCATCGCCTGGTACCAGTAGGGAGGATTGGTGATGCCAGACCCCAGCCGCAGCCATAACCAGACTCGCGCCCAGAAGTCGGTACCGACGCTCCGTCCAACTCAAGGCAACGATGGCTGTACCGATCATCACGGTGAACGCGAGCAGAGCTCCAGGAAAGGAGAAATGAGCTGCGGCGGCGATGCCCAGGAGCCATCCCGCGCAGAGATAGGCCAGCGCCACCGGAGGATCTCAGACCGTGATCAGCTCGCGGAGCCCGAGGAATATCGTCTCGCCGATGCCAGGTACAGCCAGAAGCTCCTCCACGGTCTTGAAGGGACCGTTGGCCTGCCGGTAGTCCAAGATCCGCTGGGCCAGCCCCGGACCGATGCCGGGAAGCGTGTCGAGCTGCGACACGTCGGCCCGGTTGATGTTGACCCTTTCCCTGGTCCCACTTCCGGCCGAAGGCTGGACAGGGACGACCGTCTCTCCCACCCGAGGCACATACACGGTCAGTTCGTCCGTCAGCCGCTGCGCCATGGCCACCCGGACGAGATCGGCTTCCGCGGTAGGGCCTCCAGCCGCCTCGACCGCATCGTACACACGGCTGCCTTCCGAGAGGTAGTAGACACCGGGTGCCTGAACCGCCCCGATCACATAGACCCCTACCACTCCCGGCGGCGAAGTCGCCGCTGGCGAGGGGTTGGTGATCTCGAGAACGGGAGGGGTAGGCTGTCGCAGAAACGTTATGGCGAAGCCAAGAACGAGGAGAAAGAGGAGGCTGAGAACCAGATAGCCCCGGTATCGTGCCAGGAATCCCTCCACTGGCGCACCAGAAAGGTCCTCCTCAGCCATGGCCGATCAGGGCGAGGGCGCTGAACGGGGAACCGANNCCAGTCTGCGGGAGCGCTGGGCGGGGCATCGATGGCTTATAGCACGGCCGGATGTCGCTGTCAAAAAGGCATGGAGGCCGCGGCGCCGCGGCCTCCACTTGGGCATCCAGACGTGCCCTTGAGAGCGACCCTTCGCTCTCCGTCCCTTCCTCTTCACCTGCGAGGAGCGTCGATCCCGCGAACTTGCCTGGCGGTCGGCAGGTCCCGGCTCGGCACTCTCCCTCGGCGCCCCATCCGGAACGGGAACGCCGACCCTATACCGAAGGAGTGAAAGAAAGGGTACGGCTATGAAACCCCANNAGACACCACCCGCCGTGAGCTCCTCCAGTCGGTCTACCAGATCAGACAGGATGGCAAAGGCTTGCTCCACCGGCTCCGGCCGGGCCAGATCGATACCCACCAGCTTCAAGGCATCCAATGGGTACAGCGAGCCCCCCGCTTTCAGAAAGCGCAGATAGCCATCGCGCACCCGCTTCTCCCCGTCCAGAAATCGTCGGGCGATGGCGTGGGCACCCGAGATCCCCGTTCCGTACTGGTAGACGTAGTAGTCGGCATACAGGTGAGGGTATATGGCCCAGGCTATCCCCAGCCGCTCCCGATCAGCTTCCACCCCTTCCCCGTAGGCTTCGCCGATGAGGTCGGCCATGAGATCGATCATGCCGTCCGCGTTCAGGCCTTCCCCCCGTTCCAGCCTCTGGTGGGCCTCCAGCTCGAACCGCGCCAGGCTCGGCATGACCAGGAAGTATCGGTAGAAGTTGGCCATGGCCTCCTCGATCACCCCGATCTGGAAGAGCGGATCGGTCTGGGTATCCAGGAGGTACGCCCGGACCATGGCCTGGTGAAAGGTGGAGGCCACCTCTGCCACGAAGATGGAGTACCGGCTGTAGATGATGGGTTGGCTCCTCCACGCGAAGTAGGAGTGCATGGAATGGCCGAGCTCGTGGGCCAGGGTGCTGAGACTGAGGAAGCTGTCCACGTAGTTCATCAAGATGAAAGGGTGGGTGCCCGGGGATCCAGACGAAAAGGCTCCCGACGTCTTTCCCTGGCTGGGATACACATCCACCCACCGCTCCTCAAGGCATCCGCGCCGCATCACCTCCACATACTCTTCACCCAGTGGAGACATTGCGGCACAGATCCAGTCCACCGCCTGTTCGTAGGGAACCTTCCTCGCATCCGGCGTCAACGGCGCCCATACGTCGTAGGGCCGCAGATGGTCCACCCCCAGCGCCTTGCGCTTAACCTCCCAGTACCGATGCCAGGTGGACAGATTGGCGCGGAACACCGCGATGAAGTTGTGGAACACCTCGGGAGTGATGGCGTTCTCGAAGAGGGCTGCCTCGAGGGTCGAGGCGTGCCCCCTGGCCCGCATCTGGAAGACATCCTGTTTGATGGAGGTCACAAGGCTCGTGGCCAGCGTGTTCTTGAACGCCAGGTGTGTGTCGACGTAGCCTTCCCACGCGGTCCGGCGCGTCTCCCCATCCGGTCCGTTTAGGATCTTGAGAAGATTCCCTTGAGTCACCGGGATCTCCCGACCGTCGCTAGAGACTGCGGCTGGGAACTGCAGGTCGCCGTCCCTCAGCACCGCCGCCGTAGCCGATACCCCAGAGAAGGGATCGGCCAGCAGCCCCAGGAGCTCCTCGACCTCCGACGATCGGATATGGCCCTCCTTTCGGAAGAGGTCGTCCGCATAGTGAGAGTAGACAGATAGCCTCGGCTCCTCCTCCATCCAACGCCGGAGCTTCTTCTNNTAGAGGCTCTGCGCTCGGACAAACATGGCGGCCGCGGCCTGATCTCGCGTGTCCACGCGGTGGGATATTCCGGCGTACACGAACACTTTCCTCACTCGCTTCGAGATCTCCTGCAGCGCCTCCAGACCGTCGGCCAGGGTCTCTGGACTCTCACTGAGCCGGCCCTCATACTGTGCGAGCGCTTCCATATCTTCCGATACGCTCTCTGCCTCGGACCTCCAGGCGGCTTCCGTCGCGAACACACTGTCTCGGTTCCACTGGTATCTAGCCGCAATCTCGCTCCGCTCCGGTACGCCTTCCTCAGCCACGTCTCACCTCTCTACCTTGACGGACCCTGCTACGCTCCCGCGTCGGCGTTCGCCTTGGCCATGTGCTCTGCCGTGTCTCGATCGAAAAGGAGCCGGTACCGTAGGATCCGCTTCCGTTCATCGCCAGGAATCCGCCAGGGGAACCGCGTCGCGAGCATCCGCTTTGTGAAGTGCAACGCGAAGGCACCTGCCGCAAATCCCACAACCTCTTGCGAGGCACCAAGGCCCACCGCGAGAATGGGTGTGCTCAACAGTGCCAACAGAACCAGCACAGCGCCATAGTGGAGCGGCTTGCTCGCCACCAGGGCCAAAAACAGGATGGCCGCCACCGGAGGCCCCAGTACCAACAGAGCTCCTACGATCGTCCCCACCCCCCTTCCACCCGCCCCGCCCAGGAATATGGACCAGGTCTGGCCCAGGATCGCAGCCCATCCCGCCAGCACCGCAAGCCAAGGTTCCCACCCCAACATCCGGCCCACCCCGACCGCGATGACTCCCTTCCCTATGTCCACCAGACCGACGATCAGGAAGGCGCGGAACGAGACGTGCGCCCAGAGGTTGGCACCACCCAGATGGCCGCTGCCGCAACGCCGGATATCAATCCCGCGCAGGGCTCGCCCCACCAGATACCCGGTGGGCACGGATCCCAGAAGGTACGACAAGATCAGCCAGAGTGGAGCCATCACCAATGCCTCGATCGCGGACGGGGCTCGGGTCTCCTCACCCCGGCCCTCAGCCCGCCCCGCAGGAGTTCATCATGGTTCAGTCCGGACGCAGACCCTCCCACTCGTACTGGCCTGGCAACTACCGCCGGGTGCTGAAGGCCGACCCCGCTACCTGTGCCGCGAAGAAGGCTCGCCGCCGTTCCAAATCTTGCAGCGACACAGCGCCGGCGGAGCCCGTCGCCGCTAGCGCTCATCAGGCGCTGCCGGGCTCCCCTCCGGACCGCGATACACCCAGGACTCCTGATCTATTGTGTCGCGATCCAGCAACAGTCGATACAGGAGCAGCCGGCCCCGCTCGCTCGCGGGGACTGCCCACGGCGGGTGGTGGCTCAGGATCCGCTTTGCTGTGTGCAGGACGAAAGCGGCGAAGCTGAACCCTACCACCGGCCCCGGAAGTCCCAGAAGCCACGCCAGGACAGGCAGGAGGAACATCGCAAGGAGAACCAGGATGGCCGCCTTCCGGACAATGAAGCCCACCACAACGGAAAGGACAATGGCCAGCGCCAGCAAGGGCGACAGAAGCAACAGTGCCCCGAAGGCCGGCCCGAGTCCCCGGCCCCCTGCTCCCCCGATGAAGAGCGACCAATTGTGGCCTGCCATCGCCGCCGCTCCGGCCCCGGCAACCGCCCACATGTCGAGGCCCAGGCTCCCTCCGACCGCCACGGCCAGGGCTCCCTTTGCCGTGTCCGCGACTCCTACCGCCACAAAAGCCGCATTCGAAACATGAGCCCGCACATTGGAGCCGCCCACGTTGCCGCTCCCGTACTGGCGGATGTCGATGCCCTTCAGTGCCCTCGCGACGATGTAGGCCGAGGGAACAGCTCCCAGGAAGTACGAGGTCAGCACCCAAAGGAGCTGCATTTCAGCGCCCTGTGGTCCCCCGCTAGCCGCTCCGACAACAGCCGCCAGCGGAAAGGTCGCGCGGTGGGGTCAGACGAGCCACTTCCCGTCCTTCTGGATCAGCTCTCCGTCGAGGTGGATCTCGCCGCCCCTTCTAAGGTCCTTGATCATGTCCCAGTGGATCGCCGACTCGTTCTTCCCACCGGTCTCCAGGTACGACTTGCCCAGGGCCAGGTGTACGCTACCGCCGATCTTCTCATCGAAAAGGATGTTCTTCACGAAGCGGTCGATTCGGAAGTTGTTGCCGATCCCCAGCTCTCCCAAGTAGCGAGCGCCGTCGTCGGTGTCCAGCATCTCCCGTAAGAAAGCCTCGTTCTTCTCGGCGGATGCCTCCACCACCTTCCCTTCCTCGAAGGTCAGTCGGACGCCGTCCACCTCGTGACTCAGGAAGATGGCGGGGTAGGTGAAAGCGATGTGGCCTTCGGCCCTGGACTCGACCGGACCGGTGAAGAATTCCCCGTCAGGCATGTTGTGATGGCCGCTCGAGTTGATGAAGGTCCTTCCTGCAACGCTCAGGGTGAGATCGGTCTCCTCCCCCAGAATCCGGACCTCGCGAGCCTGGTTGAACCGGTCGACCAACGCAGCCTGATCCTTCCCGATCCCCTCCCAATCCTGGTCCACGGCTCCGAACACGAAGCTCTCCCACTCTTCCAGGGACATGTCGGCTTCCTGGGCGCGGGCCTCAGTAGGGTACTCTGTCAGGACCCAGCGGGTGTTCTCCACCCTCTCGTCAATGATCGGCCCCCGCATCTTGTACCAGGTAGCCATCCGTCCGCCCGGAACGGTGGTCAGGTGCCGGGTGTTGGCGAAGGCGCGCAGACCGAACCACACGTCAACCTGCTCCGTCATTTGGAGCTCCAACTCGGGCGTGCGGGCCAGGAATGAAGCGGGCGCCTCGCGGATGAGAATCTCCCGCACCTCCTCCAGATCCACGCTCACGATGATCTCCTTCGGATCCTTTTGGAGCACCTCCCGATACACCGCTAGGACCAGGGGCTTCGCCAGGTCGTGGTAGGCGTAGATCATCGCGACCTCTCCGGCCTGGAGTCCGGTCGAGTGGTCCACCACGATCTGAGCCCAGCGCGTCAGCTGCTGCGAATCCAACATCGGACTGTCCCCCTGTGTTCTGGCTACGGATCTGCGTGTTTCGGGGGCTCCATATGGAGCAGAACCCTATCCACCCCCTCGATGCGATCTGTCAGTCGCCTCTCTAGGTCGCTCGCCAGCTCATGGGCCTCGCGTACTGGCAGGTTCTCTCTGAGCACGCAGTTCAGAGAAACGAAGGTCCGTTCCGCCGCCCTCCTCACCGCGATCTTATGAAACCTCTCCACCTCCTCAATCTCGGCTGCCGCCGCCTCCGCCTCCGCCACCACCCGCTTCCGCTCGGATTCGAAGAGCCCGGCGTCCGCTTCTTGAGGAGTGGGTTCGATGTGGACGTACACCCGTGCTCCGGCGGGAAGAGCCTCGGCGATTCGCTGCTCGAGCTGGCTGGCCAGACGGTGGCCCTCCTCCAGCGACCAAGCGGGATCTACCTCAAGATGGAGATCTACCACCGGACCCCCATCCACCTCCTGGACCCGGACCTCATGCACCGAGGCCGCCAGGTGGCGCGCGATGTCCCGCACGCGCTCAGGGAGCGACTCCACCGCGGTTGCGCCGGGCCACTCCGGTTCCACGTGCACCACTACGTCCCGCACGCCTGGGATCTGGGCCATGAGAAGCGACTCCACTCCGTCGGCGATCTCGTGCGCCCGATCCACCGGCGTCTCGGCGTCCACATGAATGTGGAGATCCACCAGCACCGATCCCCTCGGCCCCCTGCTTCGGACACGGTCGGCGGAGGCCACTCCGGCAACCGACAGGGTAAGTCGCCTCACCTCCTCGGGGTTCACGGCCGCCCGGTCCAGCAGCGTGTCCGCTGTGGAGCGAACGATGTCCCAGCCTATCTTGGCGATCACCCCTGCAATCACAAGCGCAAGCAGGGGATCCGCCGCCGGGAATCCCAACCAGACCGCGGCCAGTCCCACGATCACCCCCAGCGAGATGTACACGTGGGCTCGGGTGTGGCGGGCGTCGGCCAAGAGGAAGTCGCTTTCTAGCTCCCTGCCCTTCCGCCGCTCGTAGGAAGAGGTGAAGAGCTCGATCGCCAGCCCCACCGCGATTGCCCCGAAGCTGTACGCACTGACCTCAGGAACCGAGCCCCCGAGCAGCCGCTCCACCGCCTGTTGCACGATCCCGACCACGGTGACGAAGAGGACCCCGGCGATGATCATAGCCGCCAGGGTCTCTGACTTGTGGTGCCCGTAGGGGTGCTCTGCGTCGGGAGGACGCGCTGCGACCTGGATCCCTACCAGACCCACCACATTGGAGGAGGCGTCGAAAAGAGCGTCCAGGCCGGACGCAAGGAGGCTCAGGGATCCGGTCCAGAGTCCGATCCCTGCTTTGATTACGGTCGAAAGGAGGTTCAGGGCCAGAGTGATCCAGAGGACCTGCCGGATGGCTCTAAACCTAGAGATCATCCTTCAGGCCTGCCGGAAGCCGCCCCGCCGGACAGGCTCCCGGTTCCCTCCGTCCCTAGCTGGCCACTAGCCCTTCTTAGCGTCCCCTCCCACCATCTGGCCCAGGCCCCGGAAGATGTCAATGGGGACAGGGAACACGATAGTGGAGTTTTGCTCCACCCCGATCTCGGTCAGTGTCTGCAAGTAGCGAAGCTGGATCGCTGCTGGCTCGCCGGCCAAAGTGGCCGCGGCCTGGGCCAATTGCTGAGCTGCGGAGAACTCACCCTCGGCGTGGATGATCTTGGCCCGCTTCTCCC
>JABAOD010002308.1_pt4 | contig 11558 bp, 9 predicted proteins | sample 7062151 | NCBI WGS metagenome assembly JABAOD01 (sample SAMN14538626, study PRJNA623070) | marine sediment metagenome | biome: marine biome [ENVO:00000428]; feature: marine pelagic biome [ENVO:01000023]; material: deep marine sediment [ENVO:00002113] | place: India: Gulf of Khambhat ...
GACGGCGCCGGTCGAGTACACCTACTACCTCGATCTCGACGAGAGCTGGGAGTTCCGGCTCGACGGCACGACCCTGCACGTGCTGGCGCCGCGCATCCGCTTCAACCGGCCGGCGATCGACGCCTCCGAGATCCGCTACGAGGTGCGCGCGTCGAGCCTGCTGCGCGACGAGAGCGCGGCGCTGAGGCAGCTCAAGCGAGGTCTCACTGTCATGGCCCAGCAGCGCGCCGACGAGCACGTCGAGCTGGTGCGCGAGCTCGGCCGGACCAAGGTGCGCGAGTTCGTCGAGCGCTGGCTGACGGGGAGCTTCGGCGACGGCGGCGACTACCGGGTGGTGGTGCGCTTCGCCGACGAAGTCCTGCTCGCCGACCCCGGTCGTCCGGCCGATCGCTAGCCGCGGCCCGCGGCCCGTCTGCTAGACTGCCGGCCAGTTCACTCCCCGACCGGCGACCGGGGCCGCGGCAGCTCGGCAGTCCGGGCGCCAAAGGAGGGTCCTCGATGAAGGTCAGCCAAATCCTGGCGCAAAAGGGCCGCGAGGTCTGGACCATCGAAGCCGACGCGACGATCCTCGCGGCCCTGCAGCTGATGGCGGAGAAGAAGATCGGCGCCCTGGTGGTGACCGACAGTGCCCACCCGGTCGGCATCTTCTCGGAGCGTGACTATGCCCGCAAGGTCGTCCTCGCCGGGCTGTCGTCATCGACCGCCCTGGTCGGCAAGGTGATGACCCCCGACCCGGTCTGCATCAACTCCGAGCGCACCGCCGACGAGTGCATGGCGCTGATGACCGAGAAGCGGATCCGCCACCTGCCGGTGGTCGAGGACGGCAAGCTGGCCGGCATCATCTCGATCGGCGACGTCGTCAAGTCGGTGATCGCCGACCGCGAGTTCGAGATCCAGCAGCTGGAGAACTACATCTCCGGCGGCGGCTGAGGGGGCGCGAGGCTACCCGCGCGCCCCGCCGTGCTCCCATGGCCCAGGAGCGACGCCAGGCCGACAGCCTGCGAGCCATCGACGGGCTGCTGGGCAACCAGCTGGAGCAGCCCGCTCTCGACGGGCGTGCCCTGGCCAACCTGGCGGTGGCGATGGCCACCGAGTACTCGGGCGCCCACCGCGGCACGCTGCTGCTGACGACCGCGGAGGGGCTGACGCCGGTCCTCGCCCTCGGCCCCGAGCTCACTGCCGCGGCGCGCGATGCCAGCTCCTACGACACCGAGCTGGTCGAACAGGTACGGCGCGGGGACGAGCCGGTGGCCAGCGGCGGCGCCCTCGCCGCGCCGATCCACATCCAGAGCGAGCTGCGGGGCGTCCTCTATCTCGAGCGCCGCCGCCCGTTCGCCGATGCCGACGTCGAGCTCGCCCTGGCGGTCGCCGAACGGATCGGCCGTCTGCTGCGCAGCGCCGAGCTGGTCGACGAGCTGTCGCGGCGCACGCGCAACCTGGAGCTGCTCGAGGCCCTCAGCAGCTGCCTCACGACCGGCCGGCTGGCCGCCCGCCACCTGGCGCGGACCGTCGACGCCGCCCTTCGCGCCACTGCCAGCGACCAGGCGATTCTCGGCCTGGTCGGCGCCGATGGCGAGCTCGAGCAGCTGCTCGCCCGCGGCGGTGACCCGGCGGCGCTCGAGGGCGAGGCGGCAGAGCTGGTGCGCGATCTGGCCGGCGGCGGCAAGCCGGCGGGCGATCCGGCGCTGACGCTGTGGGCGCGGCTGAGCGGTCAGACCCGCCTCGGCCCGGCCGAGGCAGTGCCGCCCGCGCCGGTCGGCTTCCTGCTGGTGCGGCGCTCTTCCGGGCACGCCTATGACGCCACCGACCGCACCTTCTTCCGCGCCCTGGCCCACCTGGTGACCGGCGCCCTCGAGCGGCGCGACTACTACCGGCGGGCGGCCGAGGACCCGGTCACCGGCACCGGCTCGCGGCTNNTGATCATCGTCGACGTCGACAACTTCAAGGAGATCAACGACCGCCACGGCCACCTCGAGGGCGACCGGGTGCTGCGGAGCCTGGCGGAGACCCTGCGCCGCCGGCTGCGCGACCAGGACTTCCTGGCCCGCTACGGCGGCGACGAGTTCGTCGCCCTGCTGCCGTCGACCGACGCCGCGGGCGCCGCCGAGCTGGCCGAGGAGCTCCGCCGGCGGGTGCGCAAGGAGACCCGGGTGCCGCCGGGGCTCGAGCTGTCGGTGTCGATGGGCGTCGTCACCTACCCCCATCACGCCGGCGAGATCGGCAGGCTGATCGACCTCGGAGACCGGGCGCTCTACGCCTCCAAGGCCGCCGGCCGCGACCGGGTGACCGTCGCCGAGTCCCGGCCCGACGTCAACTAGCCCCCGACGCGGGCTAACCGCCGTCCAGACCGCGGCCGAAGGGCAGCATGGAGCCGCCGCCGCGCCGGGCGGAGGGGGCGGCGACCGACTCCTCCTCCTCCTCGATCTCGTCCCCCTCGCCGGGGTTGAGGAAGCGGTCGGACTCGAGCTGGAACTGCTGCTCGTAGAGCTTGCGGTAGAGGCCGGCCGCCGCCAGCAGCTCGGCGTGGGAGCCGCGCTCGACGATCCGCCCCTCCTCCATGACCAGGATCTGGTCGGCGTTGCGGATGGTCGACAGGCGGTGGGCGATGACGAAGGTGGTGCGGCCCCGCTTGAGCTCGCGCAGACCCTCCTGGATGCGGGCCTCGTTCTCCGAGTCGAGGCTCGAGGTCGCCTCGTCGAGGATCAGGATNNCGCTGGCGCTGGCCGCCGGAGAGCTTGATGCCGCGCTCGCCGATCACCGTGTCGTAGCCGTCGGCGAAGCCGTCGACGAACTCGTCGCAGCGCGCCAGCCGGCCGGCCTGCTCGATCTCCTCGCGGCTCGCGGCCGGCCGGCTGTAGGCGATGTTCTCGGCCAGCGTGCCGTCGAACAGGAAGTCGTCCTGGAGCACCACCGCCAGCTGCGAGCGGTAGTCGGGCAGCCGCACCTCGGTCAGGTCCACGCCGTCCACCAGCACCCGGCCGGAGAGCGGCCGGCGGAAGGCCATGACCAGACCGATCAGGGTGCTCTTGCCGGCGCCGCTGGGACCCACCAGCGCAGTGGTCGAGCCGCTGGCGGCGGTGAAGCTGATCTCCTGCAGCACCGGCACGCCCGGCTTGTACTCGAAGGTGACGTCGTCGAAGACGACCTCGCCGCGCACCCGGCCGAGGCGTCGCCGGCGCCGGTCGTCCTCGTCCTCGGTGGGCTGCGAGAGGATCTCGCGGATCCGGTCGAGGCCGGCGAACGCCTCGGTGATCTGGGTGCCGATGTTGGCCATCTGGACCAGCGGCGTGACCATCAGGCCGGTGAAGACGACGAACATCAGGATGTCGCCGACCGTCATCCGCCCGGCCAGCACCTCGCGCGCGCCGAAGATGCCCATCGCCAGGCTGGCGAGGCCGAACAGCAGCCCGGAGAGGCTGGTGATCGCCGACACCCCGACCATCGACTTGGCGACGTTGCGCAGCAGCCGGTGGGCGCCGCGGGCGAAGACCCGCGCCTCGCGCTTCTCGGCGGTGTAGGCCTTGACCACCCGGATGCCGCCCAGCGCCTCGTTGAGCCGCCCGGTGAGCTCGGCGTTGAGCTTGCTGCGCTCGCGGAAGACCGGCCGCAGGCGGTTGAAGCCGAAGACCATGATGATGGCGAAGAGCATCAGCATGACGAGGGTGAGCAGGGTCAGCCGCCAGTTGAGCCACAGCAGCACGCCGAACGCCACCACCGCGGTGATCGAGCCGCCGACCAGCTGCACGAAGCCGGTGCCGACCAGGTTCCGGATGCCCTCGGCGTCGGTCATGATGCGCGAGATCAGCTCGCCGGTCTTGTGCTCCTCGAAGAAGCGCACCGGCAGCAGGCCGACGTGCTGCTGCACCCGCAGCCGGAAGTCGTTGATCGCCCGCTGCGCCGCCACGCCGAGCAGGATCGCGAGCGAGAACGAGGTCGCCGACTGCACCAGGGTGGCGCCGCCGGCGGCCAGCGCGATCCACACCAGCAGCTCGCCGCGCCTCTGGGTGATCACCTCGTCGATGAGGAACTTGGTCGACGCCGGCAGCACCATCCCGGCGAGCCGGCTGACGACCAGCAGCGCCAGACCGAGCAGCAGCCGCCGCCGGTAGGTCCAGATGAGCTCCCGCGCCTCGCGCCAGACGACGTCGAGCTTGGGGAGCTTCTTGCGCCGGCTCCTCGGCCATCGGCGCTACCCTACCCCAGCGCCGCGGCGGCAGCGGCGCCGGCGCGGCAGCTACGGACGCCCGGCGCCGAGGCGGCCGGCGATCCGCGTCTCGACCCAGTGCCGGTCCCACCACTCCTTGGGATCCACCGGCAGGCCGCCGAGCAGCATGGTGAAGTGCAGGTGGTCGCCGCCGGCCAGCCCGGTCTCGCCGGTGCGGCCGAGGAGCTGGCCGCGCTCGACGCGCTCGCCCTCGGTGACCGCGATCGACGACAGGTGGCCGTACAGGCTCATCAGGCCCAGCCCGTGGTCGATCACCACCGCGTTGCCGTAGATGCCGAAGTAGCGGGCCAGCGCCACCACGCCCGAGTTGGCGGCCGGCACCGGCGCCTTGCGCACCGAGGCGAGGTCGAAGCCGAGGTGGTCTTCTCGATCCACCTCCTGCCCCTGGTGGAAGTAGGTGCGGCGGTCGGCGAAGGCGGACATGACCTGGGCGTTGGGCATCGGCTGGAAGGGCCGCTTCCAGAGAAACTCGGGCCGCGACCCTGCCGCCAGCTCCTCCAGGGTGGCGGCGTTCTCGCGCCGCAGGTCCCTGTTCACCCAGAGGTAGCTTTCCAGCAGACTGCCGCCCTCCGCCGCGCCCGGCGTGTTGGCCAGGATCTGCGGCACCACCTTGGCCATGAACTCGTCGCCGACCTGGATGTCGTCGGTGCTGAAGGCCTTGGGAAAGAAACGGTCGATGAAGGCCGCGGTGGCGCGGTTGCCGACGTCGTCCTCGGCCACCAGCCGGACGCGGCTCGGGTCGTCGAGATCGTAGGGAACCGCGAAGAGGGTGAATCGCTGGTCCGGGGATCCGCCGGGAAGGGGAGAGCCGGGGAAGAAGCGCTCGCCCGACGCGACACCGTCGCGAACCGACGTCTCGCCGACCCGATAGACGACCGCCTCGCAGCCGCCCTGGGCCGGGTAGTGGCGACTGGACAGGACCTGCAGGGCGGGTGGCGTGAGCCGCACCGGCAGGGTGCGCTCCAGGACCACCGGTTCGGGGCGCCGCAGCCAGGCGCCGGCGGGTTCGGCCGTCGCCCGCAGCACCGCCTCGCCGGAGCGCAGGCCCTCGACCGACTCGCTCCCAGCCTCCGCCTCGAGCACCGCGCGCGGCGTGCGCTCGCCCCAGAAGGCCCAGGGCGGCCGGGGCCTGTAGCTGGCCTCGGCCAGGATCACCGCGAGCTCACCCTGCACCAGCTCCAGGCGGATCCGGGTCAGGCCCCGCTTCGGCTCTTCGAACGTCGCCCGCACCGGCGTGCGCTTGCCGATTCCGGGCAGACCGGTCTCGAGACCGATCCGCGGCGCGGGACCGACCCGGAAGGCGCCCAGCCCGGCCCAGATCAGGGTCAGCAGGAGAGCCAGCAGCAGGAGCCTGCGCGGCCAGCGGCGCTCGCGCCGCTCACTCGAGAGATCGAATCTAGACTGCATTCCTCATCGGCTTCGTCGCGAGGTGGCGTCCCGCCGCCGCGGGCGGAAAGGATAGCAGCCGATCGGGTGGAAAAGAACGGGGCCGACACGCGGCCGGCCCCGTGCGGTCTCGATGCGTGCCTGCTACCGCCACCACTCCCAGGCAAAGCCGAAGCGCGGCAGGTGGAGATGACCACGAGAGCGGTGGTGGCCCCGCCAGTCGTACCGACCGTGGCCGCCGTGGCCGCCGAAGACGTACTCCAGCTCCCGCATCGCCCGCTCCGCGCGATAGAAGTCGGCGCGGATGTGCCGGTAGGCGTGCAGGCCGTGCATCGACTCGGCGGCGCGGTAGAAGGCGCGCTGCAGCCGGGCAAAGTCGCGCTCGACGTGGCGGGCGCTGGTGTAGCGCTTCTCGGTCTGACGGTGGAAGTGCCGGGCCCGGTCCTCCAGCTCGTGGAGGTCTCGCAGCGCCCGCTCCTCGGCGTGGTCGAAGTGGTGGCGGGCTTGCTCGGCCGAGCGATGGAGATGCCGGGCCGCATCCTCGAGCTCGTGGGCGAGGACCCGGACGCGCTCCGGCTGGACGTAGTCGGCGTGAGCCGCCCAGGCGGCAGGTGCCGCCAGAACAAGAACCGTGGTTGCCCAGATCGCGTGTCTCATTCTGCTCACCTCCTTTCGGTCACGGGGGACCAGTGAGCAATGGCGATGCCAGGCTCGGGAGGGCCTGTAGAGGGCGGCCGGCAGGTGTCGAGAGGCGCCGGGCCTCTCACTCGTCCTCTCAAGAGGACGATTTCGGGATTTCAAGGAAGGGCTAGGTATCCCGCTGAAAGGGCTTCAGGACCTCGCGTTTGTCGGAGTAGGCGCGGCGGGCCTCGACGTACTCGCGGTGGGTGAAGCCGAGCTCGCTGGCGATCTGGCGGATCTGCGCCTCCTCGGCCGAGGAGATCGAGTCGTCGGCCGCCGAGACCGCGAACAGGCAGTCGAGCAGCTCGCTCCGCTGCTCCTGGCTGGCGATCTCCTTGAACTCCCGCGTGACCAGGAAGTTCTCGGTGCCGCCGAAGAGCCGGTTCTGGCTCTTGGCCATCTGCACCACCAGCACCGCCTGCTCCTCGGGCAGATGCCCCAGCTCGCGCACGATCCGCTCCATCTCCCGCGTCTCGTCTTCGCTGAAGTGGCGGTCGGCGAAGGCCACCCGGCCCAGGATGTAGGCGAAGGAGGCGACGAAGCGGGCCGGCTCGGGCTCCAGATCCTCGAGCTCGCGGATGATCCGCCGCACGGTTTCGGTGTCGGCGCCGCCGGCGAGCGGCTGCTCCGCGCCCTTTTCCAGCCCCAGCGCCTTGAGGATGGCCGAGCGCATCGCTACCTGAAATATCCCGCCAGGGTGCGGGCAGTGGCTCCCGGCACGTCCACCTCGACATCGACCTGGCGCCAGCGGCTCCCGCCCAGGTCCTCCACGTAGTAGCCGACCAGGTACTGGCTGCGCAGCTCCTCCTCGATCTCGGCGTAGATCTCCTCCAGGTTCTCGTTCACCCGCGTGAGGTAGACCTTGCCCCCCGACTCGGCCGCCAGCTTCTGCAGCCGGCCGAGGAAGCTGCGCACGTTCAGGCTCTTGCCGCCGGTGCGGTAGATCTCGTCGTTGGAGAGGATGAAGTAGATCGGCGCCCCCACCCGGCGGGCGAACTGCAGGCAGGTGCGGTAGGAGAAGTCGGGGTCTTCGTCGGCGCCGTCGGAGTAGACGATCAGCGCCTTCTTGCCGCCGGCCCCCTGGAGCTGGACCAGCGAGTAGACCACCGCCCGCCAGATCGCCGTCTGCCCGTCGGGCTCGAGCCGAAGGAGCCCCTGCACCGCCTCGCCCAGGTTGGAGGTGGTGTCGCGGGCCAGCCGCGGCTCGCTGCCGAAGCCGACCACGAAGACGCGGTCGCGCCGCGACTCGAGACTGCGCACGAAGCCGGCGGCCGCGTGCTGCACCTCCGGCAGCTTGACGAACATCGAGGCCGAGGAGTCGATCGCCAGGCCGACGGTCAGCGGCTGATCGCCGGCGTCGCCGAAGGCGGCGAGCTCCTGCGGCACGCCCTCTTCGAGGACGCGGAAGCGCTCGCGCCCCAGATCCTTGACCGGCCGCCCCTGGCGGTCGGTCACCACCACATAGAGCTGCACGAGGTCCACATCCAACCGCTCGCTGCGGCCTGGGCTGTTCAGGAAGAGCACGTCTTCCGAGGTCTGGCCGCCCCGCAGATGTCCCACGACCCGAACGAAGCCCTTGGGATCCTGGCGCGAGACCTGCAGCCGATGGGCAAAGGGGGGCGCGAACCGGGTCGCCACCAGCTCTTCCTGCCAGTAGAACTCCACCCGATCCAGCTCCTTGCCGCGCGGCATCTCGACTTCGGCCTCGACGTCCACCGGGCCGACCAGGAGCTTGCGCCCCTGCGCGACCTCGAAGGTGGGCCTCACGATCCGGACCCGGAAGGCCCCGAGACCCTCGTTGATGGTCAGCCGGTCGCGGCCCAGCTCCTCGCCGGCCGGGCCGAAGGCCACCGCCTCGATGCGGTGGGTCTCGGGCAGGCGGCCGAAATCGAACGAGGCGCTGAAGGGTGGCGCCTGGCTCACCGCCACCCTCTGGCCGTCCATGTAGAAATCGACCCGCGCCACCCGGGCCTCGGACACCACCGTCTCGAGGGTGGCGCGGCCCATGACCATCGCCTCGCGCGGCGCCAGGAGGTGGATCACCTTGGGCGCCGGCAGCAGGAAGGACTCGCGCCCCGGCAGGGAAACCCGTGCCGCGCCGTCGCTGAAGGTGGCGAAGGAGCCTCCCCAGCGCCCGCTCTCCAGCTCCTCGACCAGCACCGCGACCGCCGGCTCGCCCTCCGCCGGCAGCTCGAGCGGAAGGGTGAAGCTCGCGGATGCCGCCAGCCGGTGGTGGATTATCGAGGTTCCTCCCCCGTCAGCAACCGCCAGGGTCACCCTCAGCTCACCGGAGGGCAGGCCGGCCTCGGAATCGAGCGCCACCACCAACTCCCGGCCGCCGCGCACCTCGGCGCTCAGTTCCAGATCCCCCTCCTCGCCCTCGTCGAGGAGGAAGCGGCCGGCGCGCACCGCCGCCACCGCTTCCGGAGTGAAGGGCGAGACCCAGCGGCGCGCCCGCACCCGGGCCTGGCCGCGTCCCTTCCACTCCACCCGCACCTCGCTCGGGTCGGCAACCTCGGGCCAGGAGAAGCGCAGGCGCAGGCGTCGCGGCAGGCGCTCCAGGGCCGAGGAGAGGGCCTCGAGCTCGGTCAGCACCTCGCCGCCGGTAGCCGCCGCCATGGTGCCGAGCGGCGCTAGGGGAGTGAGGAGAGCCGCCTTCGGGCCGGCCGCCGCGGCCCCCTCCCGCTCGCGTCGCTTCTTGAGCAGCTTGCGGGGATCGAGGCCGACGGTCGTCTTGTCGACCAGTTGCCCCCCCTCGACGGTGGTCTCCACCCGGTCCTTTCCCTCCTGCTCCGGCTCGCCCTCCTCCCTGGCCACCAACTCCACGTAGCTCTCGTCGGGCGCAAATGCGAGGGTGATCCAGCCGTAGATCGAGAGGGCGCGGGCGGTCTCCTCCAGGCTGGGCCGGATCTCGGGGCTCGACAGGCCGCGGGTGGCCTCGGCCCGGAAGCTCCCGGCCAGAAGCGAACGGTAGAAGACCGCCGGGTCCTCGTCGAAGCCGCCGCTGACCAGCACCAGAAGCCGCGGACCCTCCGTTTCCTCCTCGGCCAGCCATGAGAGGAGGCGCAGGCGCTGGGCTCGGATCAGCTCGGCCTCCAGGGCGATCGCCTCGCGGGCGGCCTCGCCGAGCGCCTCGAGCCGCCGGTCCGCCTCGTCCTCGTCTCCGTCCGGCCGCTCCAGCTCCAGCTCGCGGACCACCGCCCGGCGCAGCTCGAGCTGGCCTCCCTCCGGAGCTTCCCGCAGTCGCAGCCACTCGAGCGCCTGGGCCAGGGCCTGCGGCTCGCGGGTCGCAGGCAGGGCGGTGGAGATCTCCTCTCCGGCCAGGAGGATCTTGACCGGGCCGAGCTGGGTGAGGACCTCGGCCTGGCGGGCCAACGCGTAGGCGGCGCTCCCGAACTGCGCCGGCCCGGTCAGGAGCTGGTCGAAGTAGAGGACCACCTGCCACTCCCCGTCGAGGGGCTCCAGGGCCTCGACCGCAGGTGTCCTGCCGCCGGCGCCGATCTCGAGCGCCTCAGCAACGGGCCCCTCCAGGGGCTCTCCGCGCGGGTCCAGCAGCTCGATCAGCAGCTCGCCGGGAGCGGCCGGCCGCGAGGCATCGGTAGGGGATGCCGCTGCGGTCAGGAGCGCCAGCGCCAGCGCTGGCACCAGCGCCCGAATGGCACACGCAGGGGTGAATCCTGGCGGCAGGGGGTGGAATCGACAGCTTCTGCGCATGGCTCCCTTCCGGGGCCCGACTGCGTTGCCAATCCTATGCCAGCGTCCCTGAATTGACCTCCAATTCTGCAGTTGATAGGGTTCCCGGAGGTTCTGGCGCTCCACCCGACTCGCCTAGCTCACTCCACAGGACGCACAGACGGGNNAGAGGGGACCGGGCTCGGACTCCGTCGACACGTGCGACGCGCGTCGCACTGAAGTTTCAATATCTTTCCGGAGGTAGCAGTGATGTCACTCTTCGAACTTCTCTCGCAGCAGCTCGGCGGCGACGCCGTCGGACAGATCAGCCGGCAGCTCGGGGTGGACAAGTCCACGACCCAGAAGGCGGTGCCGGCCGCGCTCGGCACCCTGATGGGGGCCATGGCCCGCAACGCCAGCAGCAGAGAGGGCGCCGAATCGCTCACCAACGCACTGGTGAAGGACCACGACGGGAGCGTCCTCGACAACCTCGGCGACGTTCTGTCGAACCCCCAGGCGGGACCCGGCGAGGGAATCCTCAAGCATGTGCTGGGCGGGAAGCGGCAGGCGGTGGAGGTCGGCCTCAGCCAGACCACCGGCCTCGACGCCGGCTCGAGCGGCCAGCTCCTCAAGATGCTGGCGCCCGTGGTGATGGGAGCCCTGGGCCGCACCCAGCGGCAGCAGAGCCTCGATGCGAGCGGCGTCGCCTCCATGCTCTCGGGCGAGAAGGAGCAGATCGCGCGACGGGCGCCCGAGGGGCTGGGTGTGCTGGGCTCGCTGCTGGACGCCGATGGCGACGGCCAGATCGCCGACGATGTGGCCCGCATCGGTGGCGGCCTGCTCAAGAACTTCCTGCGCCGCTAGGCCCGAACGGCAACGACCGCATCGAGGCGCCGCGGGGCGGTGAGCTCCGCGCGCCCGGAGTCTGTGCGAACGAAAGGAGCATTGCGTATGGGACTGATCGATTTCGTGAAGAGCGCCGGGGAGAAGATCTTCGGCGGTGACGAGCCCAAGCCGGCAGCGGCCCCGGCCGCAGCCGAGGCCCCCGATCCGGCGGAAGTGAAGCGCCAACGCGACCGGCGCATCGGTCTGGGACTGGTCAAGATGGTCGAAAACCTCGGCCTCGGAGTGGAGGACCTGAGCGTCCGCGTGGACGGCTCGCTGGCCCGGGTGTCCGGCAAGGTTCCCACCCAGGAGATCCGGGAGAAGATCGTGCTGGTGGTCGGCAACACCGCCGGCATCGCGCAGGTGGACGACCAGATGGAGGTCGCCGATCCCGCCGCTGAGGCGACGTTCTACACGGTCAAGACGGGCGACACCCTGTCCAAGATCGCCAAGGAGCACTACGGCGACGCGATGAAGTACCCGGTGATCTTCGAGGCCAACAAGCCCATGCTGACCGATCCGAACCTCATCTATCCCGGTCAGACGCTGAGGATCCCGCCACTCGGTTGATGCCGAGAGGGTAACGGCCCACCGGCGGGCCGGCCCCGTCCGTCGCCTCCACGGGATGGGCGGGGCCTTCGTGTTCCGAACGGGCTCGGGAGCGCCGCCGTGCCCGCGATACCTTTGTACAGTGTCGCGACGGCGGGAG
>JABAOD010034426.1_pt1 | contig 11557 bp, 14 predicted proteins | sample 7062151 | NCBI WGS metagenome assembly JABAOD01 (sample SAMN14538626, study PRJNA623070) | marine sediment metagenome | biome: marine biome [ENVO:00000428]; feature: marine pelagic biome [ENVO:01000023]; material: deep marine sediment [ENVO:00002113] | place: India: Gulf of Khambhat ...
CATGGCGATCCCCCGCCCGCACCAGCCGTACCCCACCACCGTCACGTGCTTCCCGGCCAGGAGCAGGTTTGTGGCGGACATGATGCCGTCGAGGGTGGACTGGCCAGTGCCGTACCGGTTGTCGAAGAGGTACTTCATCCGGGCCTCGTTGACGCTGATGACGGGATAGCGGAGCTCGCCATCCCGCTCCATAGCACGGAGGCGGACGACCCCCGTGGTGGTCTCCTCCGTGCCGCCTCGGACCGCCTCAAGGAGGTCCGTCCTCTCCGCGTGCAGGAGAAACGTCAGGTCGCCGCCGTCGTCCACCACAATCTGCGGTGCGGCGTCCAGGACCCGGTTGAGGCTCGCGTAGTACGCCTCCCGACTCTGCCCCCGCTCTGCGAAGCACGCCATCTCGAACCGATCGCGGAGGGCGGTGGCCACGGCGTCGTCCGTGGTGAGGGGGTTGCAGGAGGCCAAGGCCACCTCCGCCCCCGCCTCGCGCATCCGGAGAGCCAGGACCGCCGTCTTCGCCTCCACGTGCATGGCCATGCCAATGCGCCATCCCGCCAACCGGCGATTGGCAACCATGTCCTGGGTCACCTCCCGCAGGACGTCCATGTGGTCTTGCGCCCAGCCGATCCGGAGGGCTCCCCTCTCCGCTGCGTCCATGGGAGGCCATGGTGGGGGCGGTATATGGCTTGTCTCACAGGCTCCCAGGGCCCATCCCCTCGTTCCCCGATTGCTCGGGGGGGCGCAGGCCGGGGAACCCAAGTAGGAGGTCCCCCTAGGGAGTCCGCCGCGAGGTTATGCGTCCCGGCGCTCGCCTGAATCGCGGGACGCGCTCCCCGTGGTGGCGCCGAGGAGGGGCGCCGTAGAAGTACCCAACGCGCAGGAGGTGAACGCACTGCCTACGATCTTCACCGTCGGGCTACGCCAGGACCCAGGGGAGCTGGGTCGCCTCGCCAAGCTCCTGGGTGACCGGGGGGTCAACATCGAGAGCATTGCGGGCGTCGCCCACGGCGACCACGCCATCGTCAACTTCATCCCCTCGGACGCCGACGTCACGCGAGAGCTCTTCAAGGACCTCGGGGCGGGCTTTGATGAGACGGAGGCCCTTACGGCGAGTCTCCCCAACCGCCCGGGCGAGTTGGCCACCCTGGCCAAGGCGCTCGGCGACGCCGGAGCCAACATCACGGTCCTCCTTCCCTTGGAGGCGGGGCCAGAGGGGGGCGAGTTCGCCATGGCCTTTGAGGATGCTTCCAAGGCGAAGGAGGTCCTCGAGTAGGCCTGTTACCCCCCCTGATACCCTCCGCGAAAGGTTTAACTCCGGGCGGAAGGAAGGCGCTGCGAGGCGCTTCCCTTGCAGGAACCCTACGAGGACGAATCCGAGGAGCAGGCTCCGCCCGACGTGGTCGCCCTCTTGGTCTCGATGGAGGTCGACGAACTCCGGGCATTCGCCGAGGCGCACGGGGTCGACATCTCTGGCTTGGAGGAGAAGCCGGACTTGGTGGACGCCATCTCCCTTCACCCGGGCATTGCGCGCATCCTGGTGGAAGACGGCCCCGAGGAGGGGGAAGCTCCATCCGAGAAGGCCAAGGCGGAGGAGGCCCCTGAGGACCTCGCGATGCCGGAGGAGGCATCCCCGGAAGGAGGCGAAGGAGAGGACGTCCCCGAAGAACTGCCTGAGGCGGACGAGCCGACGCGCCAGGGTGTCCAGGACCTCCCTGAGCGGCTCCAGGCTGCCATGGGGCTGCGCGTGGACTTTTCGGCCTTGGAGCATCACCTGTCCGAGGCGGCCACCAAGTTCAGTGAGAGGAACTACGACGCCGCCGCCCAGACGGCCCGGAATTCGGTCCTCCTCGTCGAGGACGTTGTCAAGGACTACGTGGACGCAAACTGGGCCTTCGCCATCGCCTCGATGCAGCGAATGCTGGAGGAGACGCCGGACGGATTCGGGGTGGGAGAGGAGACCCAGGCACGCCTGGAGGAGGCCATCCAGGTCTACCGGGACGACGCCTCCGTGAGGCCACTCGATGTGCTGGAGCGCCTCGTCGAGGCCGCGCTGGACCTCCACGCCAACCAGATGGACGCCGCCCGAGATCACGTGGCGTCCCAGGGGGAGGTGCTCAAAGCNNGGCATGGGGGGCGACACGACCAGGGCCAGGGCGATGCTGGGGAAGGCCACCCAGGCCCTGAAGGCGAACCAGAGGGCTGCCTACGCGGACCTCATCGGGGAGGCGGATCGCCTCGTTGCGGAGGCCCGAGAGGCGCGAGTCGGGGAGCTCTCGGAGAAGCGAGAAGCCGTGAGCACCCTCGTCGAGGAGGCGGCCACCATTGGAGCCGATGTGGGGCGGGCCTCCAGCCTCTTGGAGGACGCGCGTCAAGCCTTCGACACGGAGGACTTCGGCGTGGTCCACGACCTCCTGGGTCGAGCGGAGAAGGCCGCCTTGGATGCCCAGAAGGACCAGATCGATCGGGTGTCCGCCATGCGAGAGCAGCAACTGGGAAGGGTCAAGGACCTCATCGCCGAGGTGAAGCCGGCCATCGATCGGGCCCGCGGAGAGGGCTTTCAGGCCAAGGAAGCCCTGGGCGACCTGAAGGCCGCCGCCCAGCACGCGGAGGGCGGGGACTACGTAAATGCGTTGATGAAGGCGAAGCGCGCCTACAACGCCGTGAAGGCCTTCCACAGCGAGCTGGAGGCGAAGCGCATCGAGGAGGAGACCCCCCTCCCCGCGGAACCCCCGAAGGAGCCCGCCGCTCCCACCGCCCCGTCGGAGGGCCCGAGTCCGCCAGGGGAGCCCTCAGACGAAGGATCAGGGGCCGTGCCACCGGAGGAGTCCCCCTCCGAGGCGTCGCCGGAGCCCCGCCTCCCGACGCCGCCGGAGCCCATCTGCATCTACTGCGGGTCCGCGGACCTGCATATCAAGAAGAACGGCAAGGCCAGGTGCCGGGAGTGCAAGCGGAAGTTCCGCCTGTAAGGCCACAGTCAGCTCCTACTTCTTCACCCGGATGCGCGTGTCTAGGAAGATCTCTCCGTCGTGGTTCTCCCTGCAGTGGGTCCAGGCCTCCAGGTAGGTATTGAACTCAGGGAGGGCCTCCATAGTGTCGTGGCAGGACAGGCATATGTAGGTCTTCTCCGTGGCCATGGACCCAGGGCTCTAGCCTGCGCCGCCCCAAAAGGCTTTCGTCCTGGGTACGGAATCCGCGACCGCGTGGCCCCGCCACCGCGGCGCGTCGCCACGCCCGCTCCGTCACTTCCGATCCCAGTACTCCCGGGTCGTGATGAACTGGAGCTTGGCCTCCAGGAGGTCCCGGTAGAGCGCCTCCTCGTCGTCGTGCATCCGGGCCAGGATGCGGCTCGCCGTCTGGGGGCCGATGCCGTACACGGAGAGGGCCACCACCGCCCGGCGGCCGTAGGAGAGGACCATGTCCGCCGATTGGCGGGTCCGGATCAGGAGCTTCCGATCCTCCTCCTCCAGCTCCTCCCGGGTCAGCTTGCGCTTCACCACGGACTGGACGTGGTCCGCCCACCAGGGGGCCAGCCCCAGGAGCCTCGAGTCGCACGCCTCGCACTGTGGCCGCTCGCCAAGCTCCTTGATGACCCGTCCCTCGTGAAGGGTGCCGCACTCCAGGCAAACGAGGTTTACGAGCTCGTGATCCAGGTAGGTGCGCATCCGCTCTAGGTTGTCGGCCCCCTCGGGGGCGAGCAGGTCGGGGATCTCCACATACCGCCGAACCATGGGGTAGCCCAGCGGACTTGCCCGCTCGTCCTTGCGGACGACGACCTCTACCTCTCCGTCGCGGATTCGAGCGTAGAAGTCCCGGACCCCCGGGAGATCCAGGTGGTCCGCCAGGACCTCCCGTAGGGCCTCCTGCTCGATGGGGCTCTCCCGGAAGCGCAGGGGGATATTCCGCAGCTCCTCCGCCTTTAGGAAGATGCCCCGCTGGAGGGCCCCGAACCGCTCGGCGATGTGCTTCGCGTAGTAGCCCAGGGCCGTCCGCTGGTGGAGGACGACATCCAGGAGGTCCCGGACCTCCCCGTCCTTCCGTCGGAGGAGACGATCCGCCAGGTCGTCCAGGTTCAGCTCCCGGACGTCCGTGGTCAGCTCCAGGAGAAGGCGGTACCCGTCGTACCACCAGAACCGGAGAAGGCTCTCCTCCGACAGGAGCTCCGCCAACAGCTCCCCGAGGGTGTTGTTGACCCGCTCTCCCAAGTGGGTGTGGACCAGGAGGAACCGCTCGAAGCCCTCCACCAGGATCCGCCGGTCCGTGGNNTCTTCGCCGCGCGTTGAAGGGCGCCCCGCTCCACGGGCCACGCCTTCCGCAGGCTCCCCGCCACCCCGTCCAGCGCCTCCCTCCCCAGCCGCTCCTCCACCTCCTTCCGCATCCGGCCCACGTCTTGGGCAATCTCCTGGGGGATGGGCAGGAGTTCGCCGTCCCACCGGGCGACGAGGGCCCGGGGGTCCGTGACGGGGTTGACGTAGACGTACCCGTCCTCGGCGATCTTCTCCATGGTCCAAGCCCGCCCCTTCACCACGAAGTTAAGGCCGACCCGCCCCTTCTTGGCCATGAACTCGTCCCCCAGGAGGCCGACGCGCTGCTGGGTGGTCAGGTCCACCACGGGCCAGAGGCGCTCGTCGGGGATGGTGGAGAGGTTCTCGTAGTAGTAGCGGCGGCCTCTTCCGGTGGCCACAAGCTGTCCGTCCTCTCCTCGCAGCGTCCGGAGCTTCTCCAGGAACCGGACGACCTCCTCCAGCTCCTTCTCCGAGAGCTCCCGGTAGGGCGCCGCCCGCCGCACGAGGGCGGCCACGTCCTCCAAAGGCCGACGGCCCCCGGCGTCCAGGCATGCCCCGACCAGCTGATGCGCCAGCACGTCCAGGGGCGCCCAGGGGATGGGCACGGGCTCCACCGCTCCCTCCCGGGCCCGCAGCGCGATGGCCACGGACTCCAAGACGTCCTCGGGGGAAACGGCCAGGACCACCCCCTCCGACGTCCGCTCCAGGGTGTGGCCGGAGCGGCCCACCCGCTGGACCAGGGCCGCCACCTGGCGGGGGGACTGGTACTGGATCACGAAGTCCACGGACCCGATGTCGATGCCGAGCTCCAAGGTGGAGGTGCAGATCAGCGCCCGGAGCCGGCCGGCCTTGAAGTCGTCCTCCGATCGCTCCCGCTCCTCCCGGGGCAGCGAGCCGTGGTGGACACCCATGCCCGGCAGGAACTGGCCGAACTGGGAGCCCAGGGACTCCACCAGGGCCCGGCTGTTGGAGAACACCAGGCAGGCGGCGTGCTCCTCCGCCATCTCCGCGATCCGGTTCAGGGTCGCCGCCCGCTCCGGGGAGGTGTACAGGACGCGGGCCAGCTCGTAGTCGTCCTCCAGGGCCTCGGGCTGCTCCACGTAGTACCGGACCTCCTTGGCGGCGTCCACCCGGAGGACCTTCGCCGGGCGGCCGGAGCCCACCAGGAAGGCCGCCAGCTCCTCCGGGTTTCCCACCGTGGCGGAGAGCCCTAGGACCTGGAAGGCCTCCGCCACCTCCCGCAGCCGCTCCAGCCCGAAGGCGAGCTGCACGCCTCGGCGGTTCCCGGCGACCTGGTGGAGCTCGTCCACCACGACCCACCGAACGGCCTCCAAGTGGCGCCGCATGACCTTCCCCGGCAGAATCGCCTGGAGGGTCTCCGGCGTGGTGATGAGCATGTCCGGGGGGTCTGCGGCCTGCTTCCGTCGGGCTCTCGCGGGGGTGTCGCCGTGGCGCACCTCCACCGTGAAGCCCAAGGCCGCGGCCCAGTCGGTGATGCGGCGGAGCATGTCCCGGTTCAGGGCCCGGAGGGGGGTAACGTAGAGAAGGGCGATGCCGTCGTGCCGTTTCTTCCGGTGCAGGCGGTCGAAGATGGGGAGGAGCACCGCTTCCGTCTTGCCGCTGCCGGTGGGGGCGATGAGAAGAACGTTCTCTCCTCCCAGGACCTCTGGGATGGCGGCTTCCTGAGGCGGGGTCGGTGCCTCCAACCCCCGATCACGGAGGGCCGCCTGAACCTCAACGGACAGGGCGGCGAAGGGCCCTTGGGCCATGGGCCCTTCCCTACGGACCGAGCGTATTTGAAGCCTCCCGGCGGGGGTCACCGAAAGTGGTCTGACTCCCAGGGGAGGCGGGAGAAAGCCCTTAGGGGCGGGAGGCGTTGTTCCCGAGGTGCAGGCCGGGGGGTCCTGGGAAGAGGAGCTGCGGGCGAAGCTGTCGCAGGACGAGCCCATGTCCTCTCCGGAGCGACGCCCCGCCGCCGTTGCCCTGATTCTGAGACCCGACGACGGGCTGGAGGGAGGCCCTGTTCATTCACCGGGTCGAGCGGGAGGGGGATCCCTGGTCCGGTCACATCAGCCTCCCAGGAGGGTTCCGCTCACCCCTGGACCGAACCCTCGCCGAAACCGCACGACGGGAGGTCCGCGAGGAGGTGGAGGTGGACGTGGAGGTGGCCTGCCGGAACCTCGGCCTTCTGCCGGTCCTCCGCCCCGCGAACCGCCCTCACGTGGAAGTCTTCCCCTACGTCTTCGCCCTGCGGGAGGAGGTGGACCCGCGGGCGGGAGACGAGGTGGAGGCGGTCTTCTGGACGCCCCTGGCCGCCCTCCGGGACTCCAAGACCACCCGGCGTGTGGAGGCCTCAGGCAGAGAGCTGGCGGTCCCTGCCTACGTCCACGAGGGTCGGGTGGTGTGGGGCCTCACCTATCGAATCCTGACGACCCTGTTCGAGACGTGGTTTGGCCGAGAGGCGCCGTAGCCCTCCGCCACGACGGCCCACGTCCTCCTGAGCGACCAAGCCACGTCCACCCCGACGAAGGAGACCTCGGGCATGGGAGTCAAGGCTCGGATCCGTAGATCAGGGCCCTGAGGATCCGCCCTTCCGCCCTTCTCAGGCCCTTGCTCATGGCCGCCTTGCTGATGCCTACCGCCTTCGCCAGGTCCGTGAGGCTGATGCGGGCGGGGACCTCGTAGTAGCCCGATTCTAGGGCGAGCCTGAGGATCTCACGCTGCCTCTCAGTGAGGTCCGCCGTCCAGGGGGTCGCCGGGGACTTGTATCGCCCCGTGGACCGGACGGTGAAGGGCAGCTGCAGGGGGCGCAGAAGGTCGAGGACCTGGGCAAGGTCGTCGTCCCGGGCGCAGAGGGAGACGATGGTCTCGTCCTCCCGAAGAATCGTGGGAGAGGTGGGGAAGGCCTCCATGGAGAGGCCCGCGATGATTCCCTGAAGGGCCCGGGAGGTCCTCTGCTTGATGAGGGCGATGAACTCCCGACCCTCCTCGTTCGTGCGCAGCACCTGGAAGTAGTCCAGGCTGTAGCGGGAGAGGAGGTCGGCTTTCTTCTCCTCCAGCGCCACAACCTGAGGAGCGTCCCGCTTCCGGCGCACCCTGACGATCATCGTGACGTGCTCCGCATCGACGTCGAAGGTCTCCAGAACCTCTAGGGACGCGTTGTGCCGGAAGAATCGGGGGGCCAAGAGCCCCCGGTCGAACAGGTCCTTCGTCCGGAAGGCCAGCACCGCTTTCTTCACTCCCTCACCGTTGACATGTTAACCTGAATGCCCATATATATCAGGCGCTACCCTCCCGACGATTCCATGGACTGGCAAGGCGAAGAGGAGGATGTCTCGGTCGTCACCTGCGATCTCGAAGGCACAGTGCAGACCTTCTCCCGGGGGGCGGAGAAGCTCTTCGGCTACCGTGCGGAGGACGTCGTCGGCACCCAATCGGTGGCCATCTTCCATCAGCCCGAGGCGGTTGAGGAGCTCGTCCCCAGGCTCCTGAAGCAGGCTGCCGAGGAGGGCCTCTTCGAGGAAGAGGTGACGCTCGTGCGGAAGAACGGGTCGGAGTTTCGAGGCCGGTTGGTCGTACGGCCCGTCCTCCGCGAAGGCGAGCTCGTGGGGTACATGGGCCGGACGGTGAAGGTGTAGGGGGATGGCGTCCGCCGTCCCTCCAAGCAGCCGGGTCCTCTGGCTCCGCGCCCTCCGGGCGCCCTTTCTCGTGGCGTCGCTGATTCCCCTGGGCGTCGGCGCGTCGCTGGCGTTCCTCCACCTCGGCGCTCTCGACGGGGTTCTCCTCTTGCTGACCGTGGTGGGAGGAGCTGCGGTACACCTCTCCGCGAACATGCTCAACGACCAGTTCGACTTCCGGAGCGGGAACGACCTCGCCGTGAGGCACCAGAACCCCTTCGCCGGTGGGGGAAGGGTCCTCCCCACGGGGCGGATCTCCCTCGTCGCTCATCTCTGGGTGGCCCTGCTCTTCCTCGTGGTGGGAAGCCTCATCGGCATCTACCTGGTCCTCCTGCGAGGCACGCTCCTCCTGATCATTGGCCTTATCGGCGTGGCCATCGCCTACTTCTACGTTGGCCCCCCCCTCCGGCTGGCCCATCACGGCATGGGGGAGTTCCTCGTCGGCCTCGGCTTCGGGCCCCTCATCGTCCTGGGGACCTACCTGGTGCAGGCGGGCGGCCTGAACCTGGCTGCCCTGCTCGCCTCCCTGCCCGTGGGCCTGCTGGTCGCGGCCATCCTGTGGGTCAACGAGTTTCCGGACGTGGAGGCGGACCTTTCCGTGGGCAAACGGACACTGATGGCGAGGTTGGGCCGAAGGGCCTCCCTCAAGATCTACGTCGCCCTCCTGGCGGCCGCCTACCTCATTGCGGTGGCCACGGTCCTCCTCGCCTTCCTGCCCCTGGGGGCTCTCCTCCCCTTGCTGAGTCTGCCCGTGGCGGGAAGGGCCGCGAAGCGCTTGGCGGAGACCTACGAAGACCCGCACGCCATGATTCCCGCCAACGCCCTCACCGTCCTCCTCTTGCCCCTGTTCGGCCTCCTCCTCATCGGCGGTCTCCTTCTGGCGGCCTTCCTTTAGGACCTCTCTGAGGCCGTTAGCTGGAGCCTCCGGGGACGTCCATGCCCAGGTTGGCCACGAGCCTGGCGTGGTCCTTCTCGTCCATCCAGGGGACCTCGAGGTACTGCAGGATCTCCTCCTCCCCCATGCCGATGCGCCGCGCCTCCTTTACGGCCACGGCGTAGGCCTCAATCTCCGTCTGCCGATCGGGGTACGGGATGTCCTCGGGGAAGAACTCCTTCCCCTCGTGGAACTGCCGGACGTGGACGAGCTCATGGATGATGTCCAGGTAGATCTCCCGCTCCTCTCCGCTCTTCAGGTAGTGGGTGCTTACCATGATGTGCCCGTCCTCCTCGCTGACGCCCATGAAGCCGAATCGGGAGGAGAAGAACTCCACCTGGAGTCCCGCCAGCACCTCCTCTGTCCGATCCCCGAAGATGTCCCGGACGGCCTGGACCTCCTCGAATCCCTGGAAGTACGCCTTGAACCAGTGGAGGTTGATGGGCGCGTCGCGGCGGATCGTGACCCCCAACATGGAGGGGGGTCAAGGGGACCCTTCCTTTTGGGGGTTTCGGGACGCCTTCCTCCTCCGCATGAGGCGCACCCCCTCAGGGTCCTCCCGGAAGCCCCAGCGACGGTAGAAGGGGCGGCGCACGTCCTCGATGCCTCGCCCTCGCGCCCACCACGTTTCCTGATACGGAGCGGTGAGCTCCTCCTCCTGGGACGGCGTCAGCCATCCACCGCGTCCACGTCCATGGGCACCCGCCGAGGCATGCCTCCCCCCTCGCCTAGGATTCCCCCGGTCCGCAGGTTCTTGTAGCATGCGACGTCATGGCCCTCCGGTGGTTCCATGGGCGAGAAGATCGTGCTGAAGGAGACCTCCCCGCTCCGCGGAGCCCTGCTGGAGGGCCCCTCATACGAGGCGTTCAGCGACGACGCCTTTCGGCAAGTCTACGAGCGCCTGGAGTCATGGCTCGCACGCCGGGAGCTGACGCCGACGCGGTGGATCGCGCACTTCTACGACGCTCCCGACGAGGCTCCGGAGGGGGGCCGCACCGAGGCGTGCATCGCCTTTGAGGGGGAGGCGAGCCCCTCCGAGGGCGTGCGCGTGGAGGAGCTCCCGGTGGAGCGGGTGGCGAGCCTCACCACGACCCTGGACCGGGCGGATGACCCGGAGGCGGTGTACGAGAAGATCTACGCCTGGCTGGAGGAGCAGAAGCTCGAGGCCATGGGCCCCGCCTACGTGCGGGAGATCTACGACGTGAACCCGTGGATGGGGCCCGAAGAGGAGACACACGTGGAGTTCCAGGTCCCCGTGCAGGACGCGGACTAGACCGCGGCCTCGGAGGAGGAGGTGGGGCGCGGACCACGAACCCTTAAGTCGCGGAGGGGCCTGGCACTCCTCGCATGCCCTCCCCCGCCCTCGCCCTCTCGGGACTCTCCAAGGCCTACAACGGCCTCCAGGCGGTGGACGGGCTCAGCCTCGAGGTGCAACGGGGGGCGATCTACGGCTTCCTCGGCCCCAACGGCGCGGGCAAGACCACGACCATCAAGATGATCCTGGGACTGACGTACCCCGACCAGGGCGAGGTCCGCATCGAGGGGAAGTCCCTGACGGAAGAGCCGCACGCCATCAAGCGGCGCGTGGGATTCCTTCCGGAGCGGGTGGCGTTCTACCCCAATCTCACGGCGGTGCAAAACCTGGAGTTCTTCGCCCACCTGAAGGGCGAGACGGAAACGGACCTTCACGCCCTCCTAGACTCCGTCGGCCTGGAGGAGTTTGCGAGGAAGAAGGTGAACACCTTTTCCAAGGGCATGATCCAGCTCCTGGGGGTGGCCCAGGCCATGATCGGACGCCCGGCCCTGCTCATCTTGGACGAGCCCACCGTGGGCTTGGATCCCGCCTGGACGCGGGCAGTGAAGGATCGCGTCCAAGAGGCCAACGACGCCGGTGCGACGGTCTTCTTTTCCTCCCACATCCTGGCGGAGGTCCAGGAGCTGGCCGATCGCGTGGCCATCCTCCACCGGGGCCGACTGCTCGCGGAGGACACCGTGGCGAATCTCAGCGACGCCATGGCCCTCAAGCCCCGCCTCCGCATCCAGACCAGGGGTGAAGTCTCGGAGGCGGCGACGGCGTTGCAGGGGGTGGAGGGCGTGGATGAGGTGCGAGTGCGGGAACGGGAGGTCGTGGTCGTGTGCGATCCGAACGCCAAAGCCCGGGTTCTCGCCCGCCTGGAGCAGGCGGGCGTCCCCATCGGGGACTTCCGCACGGAGGAGCCCTCGTTGGAGGAGGTGTTCCTGCGCCTGACGCGCGAGGAGGGCGGGGGGATCCGCTGATGGCGCCCGTCGCCCCCCGTTCCCGCCTTCGTCCTGTCTGGGTCGTCCTTCGGAAGGAGTTCCTCGACAACGTCCGGAACCGGTGGATCCTGGCCCTCTCGGCCATCTTCGTCATCCTCACCCTGGCGATGTCCTACTTCGGGGCCACGCAGACGGGGGGCGGCGTCGGGTTCCAGGACCTCTCGGAAACCGCTCTCCTCCTCCTGGGCGTCGGCGTCATCCTGATCCCGATCCTGGCGCTGATGCTGGGATACGGGGCCGTGGTGGGGGAGAAGGAGCGGGGGTCCATGCAGCTCCTCCTGGCCATGCCGCTGACCCGGAGGGAGGCCTTCCTGGGCAAGTTCCTGGGCTTGGGGGCGGTCCTCACGGTGGCGATCCTGGCCGGCCTGGGA
>JABAOD010008923.1_pt1 | contig 11550 bp, 11 predicted proteins | sample 7062151 | NCBI WGS metagenome assembly JABAOD01 (sample SAMN14538626, study PRJNA623070) | marine sediment metagenome | biome: marine biome [ENVO:00000428]; feature: marine pelagic biome [ENVO:01000023]; material: deep marine sediment [ENVO:00002113] | place: India: Gulf of Khambhat ...
TGTTTACAAATGCCTCGACGTCGTCCCGGCTGCCGAGCAGACCTAGCACATCACCGGCTTGAAAGACTGTATCGCGTACAGGCGCCAGACGGATGTCCGTGTCCCTCATTAAGGCCACTGCACTGATGCGGTAATTCGACTGCGCACGCAGAAAGTCGATGTTGTTATCCACCAGCTCGCTTCCGGCAGGTATGCTCACTTGAAAGATGTCACCCCGCAGGTTGTAGGTCGTGGTCAGGTAATCCATCGTGCTTGCTGTCTGTGGCTGGTCACTTTCTTTGGCCGGTAGCACATAACGGCCGAGCAGCACGAAGTAAAGAACGCCAGCGGCAACCAGAGTCAATCCTATCGGCGTCACATCGAACAAGCGAAACAATCGCATCGGTTTGATGTCGGCGGGAAGATTGGCGTTGGCCGCTAGAACGAGATCGTTTAGCAGAATCAACGGGCTTGATCCCACCAGCGTGATGGTGCCGCCGAGGATGGCACAAAAGCCCATCGGCATCAGCAGGCGTGAGAGCGGGATGTTCGTGCGCATAGCGATGCGGCCGACGGCCGGCAGGAAAAGTGCTGCCGCGCCGATATTCTGCATGAAGCTCGAGATCATGGCGATGGTCGTGGAGATGATCGCAATCAAGCGCGCTTCGGTGTTGCCGGCCAGCCGAATGATCGGACGTGCGATCTGATTCATGACACCGGTCTTGTCCAGACCGGCACCAATAATCATGACGGCGATGATCGAGATCACCGCATTGCTCGAAAAACCGCTGAACACAGCCTCGGGCCGAATCACCTTTGGATCGAAGGCACCGCTCAACGCCAACAGCACCATGACGCTGATCGCGGCCACGTCCACGCGCACGACTTCACTGACAAACAATAGGATTGTCAGCAACAGTAGGCTCAGGACCCAGATGATTTCGGGCGTGAGCGTAGTCAGTTCGGTCATCAGGGTATTATTTTTGCCCGAGGGACATTGCGCTAGCGCCCGAGAACGATCTCCATCACAAACTTGGTTCCGAAGTAGGCGAGCGCCAGCAGCGTGAAACCGCCCAGCGTCCAGCGCACGGCCGGGCGTCCACGCCAGCCGAAGCGCCAGTGGCCGAGCAGCAGGATGGCAAAGACAACCCAGGACAAGAGCGACAGCACGATGTGGTGTGTAAAGCGCAGTGGTTTCCCGAAAAGCTGCTCCGAAAACATGACCCCGCTAAGCATGGTTAAGGTCAGCAACACGAACCCCACGCCGATAAGTTGAAACATCAAATGCTCCATAATTTCGAGCGGTGGCAACGCACGCAAGAAGCCGCCGGTCTGGCGGTGGCGCAACTGGCGCTCCTGCGCCAGCAGCAACAGCGCCTGGATCACGGCCAGCGTCAGGAGCCCGTATGCCAACACGGAGATGACGATATGGGCGGACTGTACGCCCGTCCCGGCAGGCAAAATCACCGCCCGCCCAGGCCATAGCCAGGCAGCCAGCACCGCCAGGCCGGCGACCGGCATGATGACGATGCCGAGATTGTTGACAGGACGGTACAGCGCGACCACCAGGAACAGCAGCGCCACCGCCCAGGCGACGAGCGAGAGCGCGTTGATCAATGCCAGGTTCAGTCCGTCGTCGACACGCAGGGTCGTGTACAGCGTAACGGCGTGAAGCGCCAGCGCGACACCACCGGCACCGAAGGCCAGGTTCCGCGCCGCGCCGCTGAGGACGCTGCCCTGTCGTAAGCGCTGGAAGAGAATCGTGCCAACGAGGAAATAGAGACCTGCGGCGAGGCAAGCAACAAGTCCAAACTTCATAGTATTATGTTGCGCATCAGTTCTTCTGCTGCATCATCGCATAGCTTGGACGACGGTTGAAGGGTGTATTCCCTCACGGGCACTGCATCCGGCGATGACGCCGAGGACGGCACACTGGGTATTGGCAAACACACGTGTTCGACAATCTGAGCCGACGTTTGCAGGACAGCCTTAACCGCCTTCGCGGTGCCGGGCGCCTGACCGAAGAGAACATGACGCAGACCCTGCGCGAAGTGCGCATGGCGCTGCTCGAGGCCGATGTGGCCTTGCCCGTCGTGAAGGCCTTCGTCGATCACGTACGCACGAAGGCCGCGGGTCAGGAGGTATTGCGCAGCCTGACCCCCGGCCAAGCGGTGATCAAGATCGTCAACGACGAGCTGGTCAGCCTGCTGGGCGAGGTCAACGATTCGCTCAATCTGGCGGTGCGTCCGCCGGCGGTCATTCTGATGGCAGGCCTGCAGGGCTCGGGCAAGACCACGACGGTGGTGAAGCTTGCCAACCTACTACGAGAGCGCGAAAACAAAAAAGTTCTCGTCGTCAGCACCGACGTGTATCGTCCGGCGGCGATCGAGCAGTTGCAACGGCTCGCCGCCGCGGCCGGCATCCCCTGTTTTGCCAGTGCGCCCGATCAGCGAGCGACCGATATCGCCAGCGCCGCACTGGCACAGGCGAAGAGCACTGTGACCGACGTGTTGATCGTCGATACGGCGGGACGTCTGCACATCGATAGCGGGATGATGGAAGAGATTCGCGCCTTGCATGCGACGCTGTCGCCGGTGGAGACCTTGCTTGTTGCTGACAGCATGACCGGCCAAGATGCCGTGAACACCGCCAAGGCGTTTGATGATGCCTTGTCGCTGACCGGTGTCGTGCTGACGAAGGCTGATGGTGACGCCCGTGGGGGTGCTGCGCTATCGATCCGCTACATCACCGGCAAGCCAATCAAGTTTCTTGGCACGGGCGAAAAAGCGGACGCGCTCGAACCGTTCCACCCGGACCGCGTCGCTTCGCGCATCCTTGGCATGGGCGACATTTTGAGTATCGTCGAGCAAGCCGAACGCACGGCGGATCGCGAGAAGGTACAAAAGCTCGCCACCAAGCTGAGCAAGGGCAAAGGGTTTGATCTAGAGGATTTTCGTGAGCAACTGCTGCAGATGGAAACGATGGGCGGTATGAGCAGTTTGGTGAAGCATCTGCCGGGGATGGGGCAGCTGCCCGAGGGCATGAGAAATCAGCTCACCGACAATCCGTTTGCGCGCTACGTGGCTATGATTAATTCCATGACACCGCAGGAACGGCGTTCACCGGCGATTATCCGCGGTTCGCGTAAACGCCGTATCGCCCAGGGCTCCGGTACCCAGGTACAGGAAGTGAACCGGCTACTCAAGCAGTTTACACAGATGCAAAAGATGATGAAGCGGATGGGCAAGGGGGGTATGAAGCAGATGTTGCGCGGCATGCAGGCGCAGCTCCGTGGCCGGTCGATGTAAGCCGCGGCCGGTGCACTGTGCCAGGGTTTTCACTATAATCCGGGTCGTCACTGGCAAGGGACGCGGCCTCTGTGACTGTAATTGAGTTAATGTTCCGATAACGAACACAGGATAGGCGCTTATGACTACGAAGTCTGAACCCGCTGCCAATACCTCGGAACGCCGATCGGGCAGCCGGAATCTCGTCGAGAAGCTCACGGCGGAACGCGCCGAGGTGCTCACGCTTTTCTGCAAGGTGGCAGGTCTGGAGCCTTTCAAGGGCAACCAAGCGACCAAGCATTCGCCGGAGGTCCTGCAGGAGTTCTGTCAGCTGCTCGTCGATTACATCGCCGCCGGACACTTCAGTCTGTACGAGCGCATCGTCAACGGTGCCGAGCGCCGACGCAACATCGCTAGGCTCGCCGAAGAGCTCTATCCGCGTATCGCCGGCACGACCGAAGCCGCGCTCGCTTTCAACGACAAATACGACACCGAAGAGCAGCGCGACGAGGCGCCGGATCTCGACCAAGACCTTTCGCGCCTGGGCGAGCAGCTCGAGCTGCGCATGGAGCTCGAGGACCAGCTGTTGAAGGCACTGCTGGCGCGCTGAGCTGACGCCGCCGCTGTCACTTCTATTTTGCTGAACCCAGCCGTGGCTACGGCGTCTGTGCGCTGTGGCTCTGTCCGGTCACGCCTTGGCTATCCGGTCCCATGAGATAGAGATAGATCGGCATGATGGTTGCGGGCTCGGGTAGCGCGCTCGCATCCTCGCCCGGGTACGCGCGCAGGCGCAAAGTAGTTCGCACCGGTCCCGGATCGAGGCTGTTTACACGAATGTTCGTATTCGCCTCGAGCTCATCGGCAAGGATCTGCATCAGACCCTCGATGGCGAAGCAGGAGACGCCGTAGGCGCCCCAGTAGGCACGCCCTTTGCGGCCAACGTCAGCGCTGGTGAAGACAATCGAGGCGTNNGGTAGACAGGCGCGTGTGAGCAGTAACGGCGCCTGCAGGTTAACGCTGAGTACCTTATTCCAGAGCGAGAGATCGTAGAGCTCGATCGGGGCGAGGGCGCCGAGCTCGGCGGCATTGTGCAACAACCCGTCCAGGCGCCCGAGCTCGCGCTCAACCTGTTGGCGAATGCCATCATAGTGCTCGAGAGCGGCGGTCGCTAGATCGAGTGCAATCATGGCCGGCTGACGGGCGCCGCCACGTTCGATTTCGTCGTAAACCGATTCGAGACCCTTCTGATCCCGATCAAGCAGCACCACGGTGGCGCCGTGTCGCGCAAAGGCAAGCGCCGCCGCCTTGCCGATACCGGCCGCAGCCCCGGTCACGAGGATAGTGCGCTCGGCGAGCAGGTCTGGGGACGGGTGATAGTCCTTCATGCGCGTTGGCGTTGCTTGTGGCGGCTGTGTTCACGGCGTCGCGTGTTCCAGGCGATCCACAGCTTGCGCAGGGGCGGCAGGACGGTGCGCTGGCGTAGCACGCGGCACCCGTCGTTGCCGATCTCCTGCAACAATGCGCGATCCAGCGCCGCCGTAATCAGCGCCGGCAACTGGTGCAGGCGATCTTGCTCGGGTAGCTGTGCGATAGCGCGCTCGTAAAACCTTTCGACGCGCTCGATTTGATGGATCATCAACGACTGCAGGTTTTCGTGCTCGTGTCCGTTGAGCATATCGGCGACCGGCACGTCGAAGCGTGCGAGCTCTTCAATCGGAATATAGATGCGGTTGCGCCGTGCGTCCTTGCCAGCGTCGCACACAATACGCGTGAGCGCATGCGCCACGCCGAGCTCGCGGATCGACAAGGCTGTCGCCGGGTCGGCGTAGCCGCAGACCGACGCGTCCAATAGCGCGGCCGTGCCGCCGACGCGCTCGCAATAGGCGCCGAGGCTAGCGAAGGTCTCGTAGCGTGCGTGGTCGAGATTCATAGCGATGCCATCGATAAACTCGAGCAGCGTGTCGGGGTTTAAAGGATAGTCAGCGAGCACCTCTTGCAACGCCTTGACCACCGGATGGCTGGGTGTGGCACCGACAGCGTTGCGGACCTCCTCGCGCCACCACTCGAGCTTGATGCGTGCAACCGCCGCTTCCTGGCATTCATCGACGACGTCGGCGACCTCGCGACAGTAGGCATGCAGCGCCATCATCGCATTGCGTTGGGCGGCCGGAAGGAAGAGTGTCCTGTAATAAAGGCTTGAGCCAGGCTGCCCCACCTTGGCCCGGCAGTATTCGGCAGGCGTCATGGCACAAGGCTACCATGCAAGCACGGTCTGCGGGCACGGCGTTGCGGGTCACGGCCTTGCAGGATCAGGCCGGGCTGGCGGTGTCTCCGGTCGCGCAAACGCGATTGCGACCTTCTTTCTTGGCGGTATAAAGCCGGCGGTCGGCAAGCTTCAGCAGTTCGTCTATCGTATCAGGCGGATCGGTGTCGTAGGTGGCGACGCCGATGCTCATGGTCAGGGTCAGCGGTTCGCCGTGGGCCTGGAAGGGTGCTTTTTCGATCGTCGTACGGATACGCTCGGCCAGGACGATGGCGCCGTCACGACCCGTACCCGGCAAGACGATGGCAAATTCCTCGCCGCCCACGCGCGCGACGGTATCGACCGCACGGCTCATGCGCTTCAGCAGGCCGGCAATGGCGATCAGCACCTTGTCACCGGCCTGGTGCCCGTAGGTATCGTTGATTTCCTTGAAATGATCCAGGTCGAGCAGCATCAACGACATGGGCGTGTTGTTGCGCAGGCTCAATGCCAAGCCGTGTTTGCTTTCCTGGTAGAAGGCGCGGCGATTTTTCAGACGCGTCAAGGGATCGGTCGTTGCCTGTTCGGCCAAGGCGCGGCGACTTGCTTCGAGTTCGTGGATCGTGCGCGCGAGCTTGTGATGCACGCGTACGCGTGCCTGTAGCTCGGCGGCGTCGATCGGCTTGGTGATAAAATCGTTGGCGCCGTTACGAAACGCGAGGTCGCGGTCATCCGAATCGGCCACGCCGGCGATCACGATCACCGGCAGGCTGCGAATCTGCAGGCTGTCGCTGCTGCGTATCTTGATCAACACTTCATGCCCAGACAGGCCCGGCATGATGATGTCGGTGATGACGAGCTCGATCTCCGGGTGTGTTTGCAGCAACTCCCAGGCGACCGTGCCGTTGCGCGCGGTCAACAGCGAGTAGCGCTCAGAGAGCGGTTTCGACAGCAGCCGTAATGTCGTCGGCGAGTCTTCTACGAGCAGGATACAGGGAGGCGTGTCGGTAGTTTTGCTGTCATCCTGCGCCTCGAGCGAGATCGGCGTGTCGGGCGCCACCTCGTAGGCATTGCTGGAATCACCACTGGTCTTCACTGTGCATCGACCCGCGGCGTTACCGCGAGCCGCCTTGGCCATCGTCACTGTCGTCCACGGGTGTTTCGCTCTCGCGCTCCGTTGCGCCGTAGCGACCCTTTCTACGGCTCCACTTCCCGCAGACCTGTTTCAATCTGCTCGGGTTCTTCCAAAGGCTTCGCGCCGTTGAATCCGAGCTCGGTAAACTTGCGTGCCCCGGGCAGGACCTTGGCCTGGAAAGACCCCACGGATCGGTTGTATTGCGTCACCGCGGCGTCGAGACTGCGGCCGAGACGGCCCAAATGCTCGCTGAACGTTGCCAGGCGATTATACAGGTCCTCCCCGATTTGGCGAATCTGCTCGGCATTAGCCGCCAACGCCTCCTGGCGCCAGCCATAGGCCACCGCCCGCAGCAGAGCAACAAAGCTCGTGGGGGTCGTTAGCATAATCTTTTGCCGCAGCGCGTCCTCGAGCAGCTCGCGGTCCATGTCGAGCGCCGCCGCCAGGAACTGCTCACCGGGGATAAACAGCACCACGAAATCCGGCGCGCGCCTAAAGCGACTCCAGTAAGCCTTGCCAGCAAGCTCGCGCACCCGCACCCGCACGTTGCGGGCGTGCTGTTCCAGGTGCTTTTTGCGGGTCTCGTCGTCGCTGGCCTCAATCGCGCTCAAGTAGGCATCGAGCGGCGTCTTGGCGTCGACCACCACCTCCCGCTGATCCGGCATGCGCACGATCATGTCGGGACGAAAGCGGCCTTCCTCGTCGCTGACCTGCTCCTGCTCGAAGAAATCGCAGTGCTCGACCATGCCCGCGAGCTCGGCCAGGCGCTTCAGCGTCATCTCGCCCCACTGGCCGCGCACCTCGGGTCGGCGCAGCGCCTGCACGAGGTTACGGGTCTCGCCGTGCAGCAGCTGCTGGGTCTCGGTCAGGGTCTCGAGATGTTTGTGCAAGGCGCCGTACGCCTGCCGGCGCTCGTTTTCCATGGCACGGATCTGCTGCTCGGCCTTCTCCAGCGCCTCGCGGATCGGCTTGACCATGTTCTCGACCGCCTTCTCCTTTTGATCGAGCTCGCCCTTGGCCTGCACCTGGAAGCGCTGCAGGGTTTCGTGCGCGAGTTGTAAAAAGGTTTGGCTGTTGCTTTGCAGCGCTTGCTGGGAAAGGGTGGCGAAGGTCTTCTCGACCTCGGCCAGCTTTTCGCTGGCCGCCGCGCGCTCCAGCTCGAGCGTGGTCTCGAGCGCGGTGATACGTTTTTGACTGCGCATGCGTGCCGCCAGCCAGCCAGCACCGGCGGCGAGGCCGGCGACGGCGATCATTATTATAAGTATCGCCGCCTCGCTCATGATGCCTGCCTGTCGAGAAAATCGATGACTTCCATCGGCGCGCGAATCAAGGCGTTGGCCCCCCACTGTTCGGGATCCTCGTCGTCGGGGATGTAGCCGAACAGCGCCACCACGGTCTGCATGCCGGCCTGTTTGCCCGCCTGGATGTCCCGTTCGGCGTCACCCACATACACACTCTGCGCTGGCGTGCTGCCGGCTTTGGCGCAAGCGTGCAGCATCGGTTCGGGATGGGGCTTGCGGTTATTCGTCGTATCGCCACTGACGATGCACGCGGCCTCGTTCGTGAGGCCGAGTTGTGCCACCAGCGGTTCGGTCAGATAGCCGGGCTTGTTGGTCACGATCCCCCAGTTAAGCCCTTTCGTCTGCAGTTGCGCGAGCAGTTGCGGGATTCCAGGAAACAGATGGGTCTCGCGACAGAGATTGTCGGCATAGATCTCGAGAAAGCGCTGGCGCAGCAGCTCGAGCGTGGCATCGCCGGGTTCGAGCGCGAAGCCGAGCCGCACCAGCGCGAGCGCGCCATGCGAGACGTGCGGCCGGATGGTGTCGAAGGGCAAGATGTCCCGGTCCTGTTCTTTCAGCAGCAGGTTCAGCGCGTGCGCCATGTCAGGCGCGGTATCGACCAGGGTTCCGTCGAGGTCGAACAACACCGTGCGTATATCAGGCATCCGGACGCTCAGTATAAGCGAGATAGTTGACGTCCACACCCGGCGCCAGCCAGTAGCGCCGCGCAATGGGGTTGTAATGCATGCCGGTGAACTCGCGCATCATCAAGCCAGCCTCGCGCACCCAAGCGTCCAGCTCCGAGGGCTTGATGAACTTGCGGTACTCGTGGGTGCCGCGGGGTAACAGGTTCAGGACATACTCGGCGCCGACGATGGCGAACAGGAACGACTTCGGATTGCGATTGATGGTAGAGAAGAACACCGCACCGCCCGGTCGGGCCAACTCGGCGCAGGCGCGCACCACAGCCGCCGGGTCGGGCACGTGCTCGAGCATTTCCAGGCACGTCACCACGTCAAATACACCTAGGCGTTCCCGCGCGAGCTCCTCCGCAGTCGTTTTCAGGTATTCGACGTCGTAGCCGCTTTCTTTCAGGTGTAGCTTTGCCACCGCCAACGGCGCCGTGCCCATGTCGATGCCGGTGACCTTGGCGCCGAGCGCCGCCATGCCCTCGGTAAGAATGCCGCCGCCGCAACCGACATCGAGCACGGTCTTGCCATTCAGCGGTGTGCGTTCGTTGATCCACGCGAGGCGCAGCGGATTGATCTGGTGCAGCGGTCGAAACTCGCTGTGTGGGTCCCACCAGCGCTCGGCGAGTCGCTCGAACTTGGCGATCTCTTCGCGATCGACATTGACGGTGGCTTCGGACATGAATCAGCTTCCGTTTCCGATTCGTTCAGTCGGCATAGGGTTGGATCTCTTTCGCGAGCCGCTTGCCCAGCCGCGCCTTTTCGCGCTCGAGGTCGTAGCGGGCTTGCAGCTGCACCCAGAATTCCGCCGGCGTGTTGAAAAAGCGCGCCAGGCGCAGCGCCGTGTCGACGCTGATGGCGCGTTTCTTGTGCACGATCTCGTTGATACGCCGCGGCGGCACATTGAGGCTCTTCGCCAGCCGATACTGACTGATGCCCATCGGCTTGATGAATTCCTCGCGCAAGATCTCGCCCGGATGGATGGCGATCAGGTTCTTGCTCAAGACTCGGGGACGCGGCCGCATAGGCGAGCCTCCAATGGCAGGAATGGGGTCAAAACATGACCAAGGGGTCATATTAACGCGGCGCGTTAATACGCTCAACACCGAGGAATTTGTGGATTGCCAGCGTTTGTAATGTAGGTCGGCGTTTGTTCTGCGGGTGCTAAAGGCCCCCAGTCTGCCACATGCGAAGCTCAACGCTTTGCCTGTTTGTCCGAGGCCGCGATGCGGTCACGCCATTCGCTCGCTCGCTGCACGATCACTGCCTCGTCCAGCGTCGTGAGCTGTCGTTCTTTGAGTAACCGCTGTCCGGCGATCCAGACATCCGTGACCTGGTCACGCCCGGCGGTGTAGACGACTTGGGATAGGGGATCGTAAACCGGTTGGCTGCTGATGGCGGAGAGGTCGATGGCGACGATATCCGCAGCCTTGCCGGTTTCGAGCGAGCCCGTGCGTTCCTCGAGTCCCAGGGCACGTGCACCATTCAGCGTCGCCATACGAAGCGCCATGTGCGCCGGCACGGCAGTAGCATCGTTCGCCACCGCCTTGGCCAGCAAGGCGGCGGCGCGCAGTTCATCGAGCATGTCGAGATCATTGTTACTGGCCGCACCGTCGGTGCCCAGCGCCACATTGACACGGGCTTGCAATAGCTGATGTACCGGGCAGAAGCCGCTGGCGAGCTTCATATTCGATTCGGGGCAGTGCACCACGCTCGCATTCACGTTCACCAGCGAATCGATCTCGCCGGGTAGGAGTGCCGTCATGTGCACCGCCACCAGGTTCGGATTCAGCAGATCGAGCTGGGCCAGGCGTTCCAACGGGCGCAGGCCGGTTTTCGCCACCGCTTCCTCGACTTCGTGCGCAGTCTCGTGCAGGTGAATGTGCAAAGGGATGTTCAGCTCGTTATTGACGACGCGAATTTTTTCCAGCGGTGCATCCGATACGCTATACGGCGCGTGCGGGGCGAAAGCGGTCGTGACCAGATTCGTATGACGGAGATCGTCGTGCAGCTTGAGGCCTTTGTGTATGTACTCTTCCCATGTCTGCGCCCACACTGTCGGGAAGTCGACGACGATCAGACCCACGACCGCGCGCATGCCGATGTCCATGCACACACGCGCGGTGTCATCGGCAAAGAAGTACATGTCGTTGAAACAGGTGGTGCCGCTTTTCAGCATCTCGGCCACCGCGAGGCGCGTGCCGTCGCGCACAAACTTCTCGTTCACCCATTTGCCTTCCGCCGGCCAGATGTGCTCGTTCAGCCACTCCATGAGCGGCAGATCATCGGCCAGCCCGCGAAAGAGGCTCATCGGGGCATGGGTGTGGGCGTTGATCAACCCTGGAATCAGCGCATGATGTGGCAGGTCAATGATGTCTTTGGCTTGATACTTTTTATTTGCCTCGGCGGTGGGGAGCAGGGCGACGATCTTGCCGTCGCGGATGGCGATGCTGTGGTGATCCAGCACCGTATCATCCGGCTCCACCGGAATCACCCAGCGGGCGTTTATTAAGGTGTCGATCTTTTCCGCCATCTGGCGCCGCAGTATACACGATACTTTGCTACCAAATCCCGATCCTGACGGGTGCTATATTCGTATTTGAAAGCTTGTTGTTACTATGACTATCGAACATGAGAAGTTGCTAGTCTGGTGTGGCTGTCTGATCGTTCTCGCGGTTCTTATTGATCCAGCTCGATCCGCTGACAGCTCAGAGGCGATGGTTCAGGAGGCGACCGAGCTCCAGGCGGTGGTTGAAACACTCAAGACGGCAATACGAAAAAAAGACTTATCTGTTATGAGACCGTATGTTTCGGGCCAAGACAAACTTTACTGGGCAACCTGTCATGTCAACGGTGATTATGAAAACTACTCTTTTGACGAGATGATCAGCCTTCTGTCGAGATATAAAGATTTCGAGATCGACATCCAAGAGGTACC
>JABAOD010038443.1_pt3 | contig 11550 bp, 10 predicted proteins | sample 7062151 | NCBI WGS metagenome assembly JABAOD01 (sample SAMN14538626, study PRJNA623070) | marine sediment metagenome | biome: marine biome [ENVO:00000428]; feature: marine pelagic biome [ENVO:01000023]; material: deep marine sediment [ENVO:00002113] | place: India: Gulf of Khambhat ...
GAGCTGGTAGAAATAAACCCCTTGGTCATCACGACAAGCGGCACCGTGCTGGCGCTCGATTGCAAGTTCGTGCTTGATGACTCGGCGATTCCTCGCCGGCCTGCGCTGGCGCCGCACGGCGTGCCCGAGCGCCTCACCGAGGCCGAGCGACGCGGACGCGAGCTTGGGCTGCGCTATATCGAGCTTGACGGTGATGTCGGCGTACTGGCTAACGGTGCCGGGCTGACTATGACCACCATGGATGCGGTGAGCCACTACGGGGGAAAGCCCGCCAATTTTCTCGAGATCGGCGGTGAGGCCTACACGCTCGCCAAACCGGCACTCGAGCTGGTGCTGGGTAATCCGAGAGTAAAGAGCTTGGTGATCAATTTCTGCGGTGCCTTCGCCCGAACCGATGTCATGATGGACGGTGTTATCGCCGCGTGGCAGGCGCTTGGGCCGAAGATCCCGGTGTTTTTCTCGGTACACGGCACGGGTGAGGACGAAGCCGTACAGATGCTGCGCGAACGTTTGCGCATGGAGCCGTTCGATCTCATGGATGACGCCGTCAAGGCGGCGGTGGAGGCGGCGCGATGATCGTACGCGGCAAGGAACGCGTGCTTGTGCAGGGAATCACGGGACGGCAGGGCACGTTCTGGACCGAACGCATGCAGGCGTATGGCACGAAAGTCATAGGTGGGGTTAATCCGAAGAAGGCCGGTAGCACGCATTGCGGTGTGCTCGTATACGCGAGCGCGCGCGAAGCGAGGGACGCAGCGCCCTTCGAGGTATCGGTGCTCTTCATTCCCCCGCTCGGGGTGCGCGAAGCCGCGCTCGATGCCATCGACGCCGGCGTGAGGAAGCTTGTCGTGCTAACCGAGCATGTGCCCGTGCAAGACGTGATGTATTTCCTGGCGGCTGCGCGGGAGCGCGGCATTGAGGTCATCGGCCCCAACACCGCAGGCGTGGTGACGCCGGGAGAATGCTTTGTCGGCTTCATGCCGGCCTTCAACGAGCGTATTTTTCGTCCGGGAAAGATCGGCGTCATCTCGCGCAGTGGCAGCCTCGGAACGCTGATTTGCTTGAATCTCGTGCGCGCTGGCTTCGGCGAGTCCGCGTTCATAGGCATCGGCGGCGATCCCATTCTCGGCACCACCACGCGCGATGCGCTGGAACGGCTCGACCGGCATGAGGGTACGGAGGCGGTTGTGATTGTCGGCGAGATCGGCGGCGTGCTCGAAGAAGACGCTGCCGACTATGCCCGCGGTATGCATAAGCCGATCGTCGCTTTTGTTGCCGGTCGCGCTTCACCGCCGGGAAAACGTATGGGCCANNCGGTGCGATCGTCATGGGCAAACGAGGCTCGTATGACTCCAAGCGCACGGCACTTGAGAGCGCCGGCGTCACAGTGATCGATACGCCGACTGAAGTGGCTGCCGCCATGACGGCTGCCTTGGCATGATTGCTACAATGATTTTCCAGTTGATGTTCCATGCGAGCAGTGCAGGTTCTTGAATACGGCGGCCGGGATCGATTGACGCTGAGGGAGATCCCGGTTCCTTCCCCCGCTGAGGGCGAGGCATTGGTGCAGCTGGCCTATGCTGGCGTGAACTTCATCGACGTTTACATGCGCGAGGGACACTATCGGCATTCTGCAACCTATGGTGCGCCATTGCCGATGACACTGGGCATGGAGGGTGGCGGTACCGTCGAGGCGATCGGCCCCGGGGTGCAGAACGTCAGGGTGGGTGATCGTGTCGCCTATTGTCTCAGTCGCGGCAGTTATGCCGAGTACGCGGTGGTGCCCGCGTGGAAGCTGGTCAAAGTCCCCGCCCAAGTGCCGTTCGACGTCGCGACCACCCTGATGTTACAGGGCTGCACGGCGCATTATTTGTCGCATTCACTGTTTGCTCTTGGCCCGGGACACAGCTGCCTCGTGCACGCCGGTGCCGGTGGCGTAGGGCAGCTACTGATCCAGCTAGCGCGACTGCGCCGTGCCCGGGTGCTGGCTACTGTCGGCAGCTTGGAAAAGGCCGACATCGTACGCAGGCTGGGCGCCGAACCCATACTTTACCGCGAGGTGGACTTTCGCGAGGCCGTAATGGAAGCAACCGACGGTGTGGGCGTCGATGTCGTATACGACTCTGTCGGTAAAGAGACCATCGATCGCAGCTTGCGCTCGCTCAAGCGTCGGGGGGTATGTGTCAACTATGGCGGCAGCTCGGGGCTGGTCGAAAGCATCAAGCCGCTCGATCTGGCAGAGGCCGGTTCCGTATTCTTTACTCGCCCGCATCTCGCGCACTACATGGGCGATAGCGGCGAGATCAACGAGCGCGCGGCTGATCTGTTTGCCACCTATCTGAGTAAGAAGTTAAAGGTAACCATCGATCAAATCTTTACTTTGCGGCGGGTTGCCGATGCCCACGCCCGCATTGAAGGCAGGCAGACCCTGGGCAAGCTGCTACTGGACGCAAACGCTGCATGACCGGGTTCTAGGCTTGTCGGAGCTGAGCCTGCTTACTCTCGTCTGGGGCGCGCTGGTGCTGGCGGTGGCTGGTGTCGTCAAAGGCGTCATCGGTATCGGTTTGCCGGTCATCTCCATACCGTTGCTCGCGCTAGCGATGCCGGTACCGCAGGCGGTTTCGTTGATGCCCATTCCGATCCTGCTGTCCAACATCTGGCAGGCGTTCCACGGCGGTCATTTCTCAATGGCGCTACAGCGGTTTTGGCCGCTACTGCTCAGCATGTGTATCGGCACGGTCATCGGTGTCAAGATTCTGGTGGCGGTAGACGCGCGCGTCCTGTATGCAGTCGTGGGAATCGTTGTCGTCCTATTCTCCGTGACGAGCTACTTGCAACCGCAGCTGCGCATACGCGCACGCGACGAGCGCTGGCTCGGGCCCGTGGTCGGTGTGATGGGCGGTGTGATGGGGGGCTTGTCGACGATATACGGTCCACCATTAATCATGTTCTTAGTGGCCTTACACCTGCAGAAGGACGAGTTCGTGGGAACGATTGCCACTTTTTACCTCATCGGCATTATCCCCTTGATCGCCGCGCTCGGCGCCTTCGATATAATGGGCCGGACCGAGCTTATAGCTTCGGCTTTGGCGACCATTCCGCTTTTCATCGGCATGGCAGTCGGTCAATTTCTGCGGGCACGCATTGCGCAGGAGCGCTTTCGTCATGCCCTGTTGGCAATGTTGTCCCTATTAGGGGGCGGACTCGTGCTTCGCTCGTTGTTGGCCTGAAGTGAGTTCTCGGTAACCGCGTAATTCTTGACGACACGATCGACGTGTTGCGGGTCGCGAGCGCGTTGCGGATAATCGCACCTCGCTCGCGGTGCCGCTTGCTGTCAGGCATAAGGTGATAGCGCAAACCAGCTCTGCTAGGTCAATGTCAGAGGTCTTTATCGTTGTCGGCGCCGGCCACTGCGCTGGTCAAGTTGCCGCGAGCCTGCGTCAGCAGGGCTTCGCCGGCGACCTCGTCATCATCGGCGACGAGCCGCATATCCCGTATCAACGACCGCCGCTGTCGAAGAAATTTCTTGCCGGGGAGTTACCATTGGAGCGCGTCTATTTGCGGCCGGCAAAGTTTTACCGAGACAACAATATCGAGTTATTGCTCTCGACCCGGGTAGTGGCCGTGCAGCCGCGTGAGCGCCGGGTCGTGCTCGCCGACGGTGCTCATCGCCGCTATGACAAGTTGCTGCTGGCAACGGGCAGTGCCCCCAGACGTCTCAAGGTGCCCGGAGACGATCTGCCCGGTATCTGCTACCTGCGAAACATAGCGGACGTGGAGCGCATACGGCCTTATCTGCAGGCGGGTAAGCGTATGCTTGTGATCGGCGGCGGGTATATCGGCTTGGAGGTGAGCGCGGTGGGCATTGAGCGCGGCATGCGCGTCACGCTGCTCGAAGTGGCTGATCGCGTCTTGAATCGGGTGACGGCGCCAGTCATGTCCCGCTTTTTCGAACAGCTACATCGCCAGCACGGCGTCGATATCCGTTGCAATACGCGGGTCATACGGTTTGAAGGTCGTGACCGAGTGGCGACGGTGGTGTGTGACGATTCTCGAATGGAGGCGGATGTGGTGATTATCGGTATTGGTATCGTACCTAACGTGGCGCTGGCGGAGACCGCGGGTCTGCGCTGTGACAATGGCATCCTCGTCGACGAGTATTGCCGCACTGCCGATGAGCGCATCTATGCAGCCGGTGACTGCAGCAATCACCCCAATCCGCTATTGGGACGCAGGTTACGGTTGGAGTCCGTGCAAAACGCCGTCGAACAGGGAAAGAGCGCAGCGGCTAATCTGTGTGGCAAACGTGAGCCCTACGCGGAAGTACCCTGGTTCTGGTCCGATCAGTACGACGTCAAGTTGCAAATCGTCGGGCTGGCTCAGGACTATGATCAACTAGTGCAGCGAGGAAGTATGGACGCGCAGTCGTTCTCGTTCTTCTACCTCAAGCAGGGGGCGGTTATTGCTGTCGACGCAGTCAATAGTCCCAGAGAATACATGGCAGGGAAAAAGCTCGTGCGACAAAATTCGCGCATTCCAGCCGAACGCCTCGCGGATACTGCCATACCGATGCAAGAAATGGCGTGAGGCGTGGCGCGCGTTATTTTTGTCCAGCCTGACGGAAGCGAACAGACCGTAGAAATCGACAGCGGTTGTACCGTCATGGAGGGCGCGACCGCCAATCAAGTGCCGGGGATCAAGGCCGAGTGCGGCGGCAACTGCTCCTGCTCAACCTGCCATTGTTATGTGGACCCTGCGTGGGTCGAGAAGCTTCCGCCAATGCAGGACGAGGAAGCGGGGTTATTGGAGTTTGCATGGGAGCCGAAGAAGACGAGTCGGCTCACCTGTCAGCTTACGGTCACTGATGAGCTCGACGGGCTCGTACTCTATGTACCCGAGCAGCAGGTTTAGCCGCACGCCGCTGCGCGCGAACGTTTTGCCGCGGATAGTTGGCTTTCGTCATGCCGCTTTGTCATCGCCCGCGAGCGGGTCATAGCCCAGCACCGGCGCAAGCCAACGTTCGGCCTCCTTTGGGTTTATACCTTTGCGCCGTGCGTAGTCCTCGACCTGATCGCGTTCGATCTTGCTGACCCCGAAATAGCGACTTTCCGGGTGGCCAAAGTACAGGCCGCTGACGGATGCCGCGGGCACCATCGCAAAGCTTTCGGTCAGATGGATTCCTGTGCATGCCTCGGCATTCAGCAGATTGAACAGCAGGCGTTTTTCCGTGTGATCGGGGCAGGCCGGGTAGCCCGGTGCTGGCCGGATACCGCGGTATTCTTCGCGGATGAGCGCGGCATTGTCCAGCGCCTCATCCGAGGCGTAGCCCCAGAACTCGCGGCGCACGCGTTCGTGCATGCGTTCGGCGAAGGCCTCTGCCAAGCGGTCGGCAAGCGCCTTCGCCATGATTGCACTGTAGTCATCATGGGTGCGCTCGAAGCGCTCGACCGCCTCGTCCAAACCGAACCCTGCACTCACGGCAAAGCCGCCGATATAGTCCTCGACACGGGAATCCCGAGGGGCGATGAAGTCCGCCAGCGCCATGTTGGCGCGTCCTCGGTCCCGCACCATTTGCTGGCGCAGCGTGTGCAGCGTGACCAGCACATTCGTTCGTCCTGGGTCCGTGTAGACTTCGATATCGTCGTCGCCGACGCTATTTGCAGGCCAGAAGCCAATGACTGCGCGGGCCTTAAGCCATTTGTTCTCGATGATCTCTGCGAGCAGTTTCTGTGCGTCTTTGAACAAATCCCGTGCCGCCGGCCCCACCACTTCGTCATCTAGGAGAGCCGGGTAAACGCCGCTCAGATCCCAACTCTTGAAGAATGGTGTCCAGTCGATGTAGCGGCTGAGCTCGGCCAGGTCGTAGCCGTCAAACACTCTGAGGCCGAGGAATTTCGGTTGCGCAGGCTGATAGCGGCTCCAATCGATCACAAGCTTGTTAGCGCGCGCGGCCGCGAGCGTAACGCGACGCGCATCTTTGCGTTCCGCTGCGCGCCGTACACGAACCTCCTCATACTCGCTCTTGATGTCACTGATGAACCGTTCGCGCTGATTACCGATGAGGTTCGCCACCACACCAACGGCGCGTGATGCATCGGGAACGTAAACGGTGGGCCCAGTGTATTTGGGCGCAATCTTGACTGCCGTGTGCACGCGACTTGTCGTGGCACCACCGATTAGCAGTGGTATGTTAAAGCCGTCACGTGTCATCTCGCTCGCCACATGACACATCTCGTCAAGGCTTGGCGTGATCAGTCCCGAAACACCGATGATGTCCGCGGCTTCTGTTTGGGCGGTCTCGAGAATACGCGCGCTCGGGACCATAACACCGAGATCGATAACCTCGTAGTTATTGCAGCGGAGCACGACGCCGACGATATTCTTGCCGATATCGTGCACATCACCGCGGGCAGTCGCGAGCACAATCTTGCCTTTGTTTCGGTGGTTACCCGATTCAACTCTTTCGGCCTCCATGTATGGCTCCAGGTGTGCCACGGCTTTCTTCATGACGCGAGCACTCTTAACGACTTGCGGAAGAAACATCTTGCCGGCGCCAAACAGGTCGCCAACCACGTTCATGCCGTCCATGAGCGGGCCCTCGATGACCTCCAACGGGTATTTAGCCGCGCGCCGGGCTTCTTCGGTGTCATCGATGATATAGTCGTCGATCCCGTGCACTAATGCGTGCACCAGGCGTGATCGGACATCGCTTTCGCGCCAGCTCAGGTCCACAACCTTTTCTTTGATCTTACCTTTGACGGCTTCGGCGACCTCGAGCAAACGCTCGGTCGCATCGGGACGGCGGTTGAAGAGCACGTCCTCGATGCGCTCTCTGACATCAAGAGGAATATCCTCATATACGGGCAGTTTGCCGGCATTGACAATTGCCATATCGAGACCGGCAGCAATGGCATGATAGAGAAATACGGCATGCATGGCCTCACGCAAGGCATTATTACCCCGGAACGAGAACGACAGATTTGAGACACCGCCGGAAACTTTGACGTGCGGCAGCTCTCTCTTGATAAGCCGGGTCGCCTCAATGAAGGCCTGGGCATAGTCATTGTGTTCCGGTATACCGGTGGCGACCGCAAAAATGTTGGGATCCAGCGCGATATCCTCAGGCGGAAAACCAACCTTTTCCGTAAGAATGCGGTAAGCACGCTTACCGATCTCGACCTTGCGCTCGGCCGTTTCCGCTTGACCCGATTCGTCGAACGCCATGACTACCACGCCCGCGCCGTAACGCTTCACACGCTTGGCTTGTTCAATAAACGCGTCCTCGCCTTCTTTGAGGCTGATCGAGTTGACGAGCCCCTTGCCCTGCACACATTTCAGGCCTGTCTCGAGGACCGACCATTTTGAAGAATCGATCACGATGGGGACGCGACTGACATCCGGCTCGGCGGCAATGAGATTCAAAAACCGCTGCATGGCTGCCTCGGAATCGAGCATGCCCTCATCCATGTTGACGTCAATGAGCTGTGCGCCGTTTCCAACCTGTTCGCGAGCAACATGGATGGCATTGTCAAAATCCTCATCGAGGATGAGCTTCTTGAATTGCGCGGAACCGGTGACATTCGTACGTTCGCCGATATTGACGAAAATACTGTCCGGCCCGATGGTCATGGGCTCGAGCCCGGACAGCCGGCAACGCACTGGCAACGTCGGCACTTTGCGCGGTGCAAAGCGGCCGACGGCCTCGACTATCGCCCGAATGTGGTCCGGCGTGGTACCGCAACAGCCGCCGACGATGTTTACAAGCCCGGACTCGGCAAACTCACCCAACGTCTCGGCCATGTGCTCAGGCGTATCGTCGTAGCCACCGAACTCATTAGGCAGGCCGGCATTGGGATGACAGCTCACAAAGGTGTCAGCCACCTGCGACAGCTCGTCTATGTATTGCCGTAACTCCTTGGCACCCAGGGCGCAGTTAAGGCCGACCGCCAGCGGTCGGGCGTGCCGCACTGAGTTCCAAAAGGCTTCGACCGTCTGCCCAGAAAGCGTGCGACCACTGAGATCGGTGATGGTGCCTGAGATTATGACCGGCAGCCGCAGCCCGTTGGACTCGAAGTACTCGTCAACGGCGAACAGAGCCGCCTTGGCATTCAGCGTATCGAATACGGTTTCAATGAGTACAAGGTCACAACCGCCGTCTATCAACCCGGAAAGTGCTCCTTTGTACGCGTCGCGTAGCTCATCAAAGGTTATGTTACGAAAGCCCGGGTCGTTGACGTCGGGTGAGATAGACGCGGTACGGTTTGTTGGCCCAAGGACGCCGGCGACCCAGCGCAGTTTCTGTGGTGTTCGCTCATTGACAGTATCCACGGCCTCTCGCGCCAAACGAGCCCCTGCACGATTGAGCTCATACACAATGGATTCGAGGCCGTAATCCGCTTGTGATATACGAGTGGAATTAAAAGTGTTCGTCTCTATAATGTCAGCGCCTGCCTCAAGGTAATCGACGTGAATGCGGCGAATCGCGTCGGGCTGGGTGATGTTCAGAATATCGTTATTACCTCTGAGCTCTTTTGCGTGATCCGCGAAGCGTTCACCACGAAAATCCGACTCATCGAAACGGAATGCCTGTATCATCGTACCCATCGCGCCGTCCAGCGTGAGAATACGTTGTTGCAGTTCAGGCTCGAGTGCTGCCGTTTGTCGTTTCTGAATGGGCATTGAATCTATGGCGCGGTTGGGAAAGTGGCTGCGTCGTCCTTACGACCGCTTGAGCGATGGTGACGGCGCGATGGTGCCTTACGAGGCTGTGCGGCTGACCACAACGACACGATGAGCCTGTCAGTAGCGGCTTTGCCCGTGGCCGTTAGATGTCGAACACTGATGTCGGTCAACCCCGCCGAACGGCACCAGCTGATCACTTCCTGGTCGGCAAAGCCAAGGCGACGATGGGCATAGCGGGTACGGAGAAACTCCAGCTTGTGGGGGGCAAAATCTACAATCAGCATACGTCCGCCAGGACGCACGGTGCGTGCCGCCTCGGCAACGGCTGCCGCGGGATCGGTGAGAAAGTGCAGCACTTGATGGATAGTCACAACATCCATGGATGCCGCGGGCACCGACAAATTGTAGATATCTCCTAAACGGACCTGACAATGACGTATATTGGCGCGCTCCAGATTCGCGCGCGCGACGGCCAACATCTCTCGACTCAAATCAATGCCGAGGCCGTATTGGATTCTGCCACTGAAGACTTGCAGGACGCGGCCAGTGCCGGTGCCGAGATCGAGCAAGCTTTCGATGCGCGCGTCGCCGGCGGCTTTCAGCATGGCTTTCTCGACGTCGGATTCGGCAACATACAACGACCGGATCGCGTCCCAACGCTCGGCATTTTCGCGGAAGTACTTGCCAGCCACCGCCGCGCGTTCCTGTTTAATCGATTCCAGTCGCTGGAGATCACGTGCCAGCTGCAAATCGTCATGGGGTAAGAGCGTCAGTAGCGTGCGCGCCAGTTCAGCGCCGGCGCCGCGATCGGCCAATCGGTAGAATACCCATGCGCCTTCCTGGAATCGGTCGAGTAACCCGGGTTCGCACAGAAGCTTTAGGTGGCGGCTCACACGCGGCTGACTCTGACCGAGGATGCGGGTCAGCTCGGAAACGGTAAGCTCCGCATGTTCTAGCAGGGCGAGCAGCCGCAATCGGGTAGGTTCGCCCGCTGCACGCAGGCCGTTCAGCAATACGTCCATCTATGGGGTAAAAAGTATTGAAATATAACTATATCTTTATATAATGCCTGGCCTGGCTAGGTCAAGCCCACCCGGTTCGCACTCAGGGTCATCGGGCCGGCCGCACTGAACTTACCAGCCTTTTGCGGGGAGAATGAGCCAATGTCTTGTCGTATTCTGCTAGAGAATCCTGCCCCCTTTAAGCAAGCGCTACGCGGCAATGGGGGCCAACCCGTGGATATACCGATCGACGAGGGTGTTGAGGTAGCACGGTTTTACATCGACGCTGGCGTACGCTTCGCCGGTTTTCATCATTCCGATATTGATTGGTACGAGGCCCGCCAGATGCGCGGTGAAGCACCGCCGCAGCGATATGATTCACTCGAGTATGCGGATTACATCAAGGAAAAACTTGATGGTTTCAATGGCATCCTTATTCCTCACCGAGTAATCGTCTATCAGCCGCCCGAAGTCCATGCAAGTGCGTTTCGGCGTCTAGCCGAACGCGGAATCAGAGACATCGTGTTGGTAGGGATGCCCTTTGACAACCCTCCGGCGGGGGCGGCTTACCGGACTACGGTGGAGGAAATGCTGTCTTATTTGGCTAGAGAGATACCGGAGCTCAACTTGGGCGTTGTTGTTATTCCCGACAGAGAGGGGGAAATTGAAAGATTGATAACCAAGTTCGAGGCCGCGGGAAAGAAAAAGCTACGTCTGATTGGGCAATTCCTGGACAGCGCCGATCCTATGTTGTCCTTCATGGATGCTCTGGCATCAGAATTTCCAAGAAGAGGACTTGACGTCGGAAAGCTGGAGTGGAATATCGGTTTGGCGATGTTCACTTTGAAGAGCTGTTCATTTCATGCAAAGTTACTGCGAAAGGATCGGTTGGCTTGCGAGGATAGGTTCGATGGTTTGGCGACAGTTGAGGCAAGGGTGGACCAGTCCATCCGCATGAATCTCGAGTTTGCACAGCGCATAAAGGAGAAGGCAGACAAGCTCGGCCTCGACGTTGGATATAGCATACAGCCGATTATCGAGCGCAATCGCAATGGCTCGATCCACGCTAGCCTCCAAGGCGCCGTGAACTTGGTAAGGCAACTGCAAAGTCTCTATGCATAGCAATTTTGAAAGCGGCAACGATGGCGAAGTTGAAGGGCAAAGGTTCGGAGGGCGATATTGAAATCATCGAAAAATCTTCGCCGTATCGCGGTCACTTTCGGATCGATCGCTATTTGTTGCGACACCGCATGCACGACGGCGGGTGGACGAAACCGTTGATGCGTGAAGTGTTCGAGCACGGGCACACGGTGGCAGTACTGCCTTACGATCCGTTGAACGATACCGTGGTCCTGATCGAGCAGTTTCGCATCGGTGCCTACGCTGCCGGCCTCGCACCTTGGCTGACGGAGGTTGTTGCTGGCACGATTGAGGCCGGTGAGAATCCTGAAGACGTGGCCTGTCGCGAGGTGCTCGAAGAGGCAGGCTGCATGGTGAGCGAGCTGGAGCATATCGGTACCCTCCTGTTGAATCCGGGTGCGATTTCAGAGACCACAGCGATGTACTGCGGTCGAGTTAACTCAAAAGGCGTAGGCGGCATTCACGGGCTGCCGCATGAAGGCGAAGATATCCTGGTGAGTGTGGTATCGGCGGATGAGGCGATCGCGCGTGTGGCCGATGGCCAGATCGCCAACGGTTATGCGGTTATCCCCCTGCAGTGGCTGGCACTAAATCGCGAACGCTTGCGCAAAAAGTGGGGTTGACCAAGTAGTCAATCCTGCCGGTGCGCATTGAATGCCCGCTTCCCACCCGAAGCGGCCATTAAATCAACCAGAGTATTGCCCCCGCCACTGGCTGCAATCGGCCA
>JABAOD010029146.1_pt1 | contig 11543 bp, 16 predicted proteins | sample 7062151 | NCBI WGS metagenome assembly JABAOD01 (sample SAMN14538626, study PRJNA623070) | marine sediment metagenome | biome: marine biome [ENVO:00000428]; feature: marine pelagic biome [ENVO:01000023]; material: deep marine sediment [ENVO:00002113] | place: India: Gulf of Khambhat ...
TTGTCGATGTACCTGGATTTATGCCAGGCACAGATCAGGAACATGGTGGGATCATTCGGGCGGGGGCTAAGCTGCTGTATGCATATTGTGAGGCCACGGTGCCGAAAGTCACGGTCATCACCCGCAAGGCCTATGGCGGCGCCTACGACGTGATGAGCAGCAAGCATATCCGCGGCGATGTGAACTTCGCCTGGCCGACCGCAGAAGTGGCCGTGATGGGACCGGATGGAGCTGTGAACATCATTTACCGAAAAGAGCTGGCGCAGGCCGAAGACCCAGAAGGGCGGAAAAATGAACTGGTGGCCGAATATCGCGCAAAGTTTGCCAACCCGTATGTCGCTGCCGCGCGCGGCTATATTGACGACGTGATCGAGCCGCGCGAGACCCGCCCCCGGCTCATCAACGCGCTGGCGATGTTATCGAACAAAAGGGACTCGAACCCGGCAAAGAAACATGGCAATATCCCCCTTTAACTGCCGTAGCTGGCTAGCGCGCTGAATGCATTCGATGTTTGCAACCGGATCGCACCGCTATCCTTATGCGTCGCAAAAAAAGCCGTCATCTAGAGGATAGACCGAAATGTTCAATAAGGTTTTGATTGCTAACCGTGGTGAGATCGCCGTACGGGTAATCCGCGCCTGTCGTGAGCTGGGTATTCAGACAGTAGCGGTATTCTCGGACGCGGACCGCCAGGCACTGCACGTTCGGCATGCGGACGAAGCGTTCTACCTTGGGCCAGCACCTGCCCGCGACTCCTACCTCCGTTTAGATAAGATCCTGGAAATCGCCAGGAAGGCGAAGGTGGGCGCGATCCATCCAGGCTATGGTTTCCTGGCGGAACGGGCAGATTTCGCCCAGGCCTGCGAGGACGGCGGGATCGCTTTTATCGGGCCAAAGCCCTCTTCCATCGCAGCGATGGGTGACAAAGCAGTGGCCCGATCGACGGTTTCGGCTGCGGGAGTCCCGGTTGTGCCGGGAACGGAAGGAGAAGGCGATCTGCGCGATGAAGACCTGCTCCGCCTGGCGCCCGAGATCGGCTTTCCACTGCTGGTCAAGGCGACGGCCGGTGGGGGTGGCAAAGGAATGCGCGAAGTCGGCAGCCTGGATGAGATGCCCGATTTGCTCCGTGCGGCTCGTCGCGAAGCGGAGGCCGCCTTCGGCGATGGGAATGTGTACCTGGAGAAGCTGGTCGCGCGTGCGCGTCATATCGAATTCCAGATCCTGGCCGATCAAAATGGCAATGTGATTCATCTCGGCGAGCGGGAGTGTTCACTTCAACGCCGCCACCAAAAGCTCGTGGAAGAGGCGCCGTCACCGTTTATCGGCGAGGACGACGATCTTCGCTTGCAGATGGGAAGCCTGGCAGTACGCGCCGCGCAGTCTGTGAATTACGAAAACGCGGGGACGATCGAATTTCTTGTGGATAAGGAAAAGAATTTCTATTTTCTGGAGATGAACACTCGGCTTCAGGTTGAACACCCTGTTACGGAAGCGGTTACGGGCATCGATATCGTCAAAGAGCAAATCCGCATCGCCCGCGGACGTCAACTTGGCTACGCCCAGGACGACGTCACGATGAACGGGTGGGCGATCGAGTGCCGAATTAACGCCGAGGACCCCTATAACAATTTCATCCCCTCAACGGGCCGGATCCTTCACAGCTTGTTACCCACCGGACCTGGTGTGCGGCTCGACACCGGCGTGTACGCTGGGTTTGAAGTTTCACCGTACTACGATTCGTTGATATCGAAATTGATCGTCTGGGGGGAGACCCGCGCACAGGCGATCCTCCGGATGCGTCGGGCTTTGGAGGAGTATAGAGTCGTTGGTGTCCAGACCAACGTTCCGTTCCACCAGAATCTCCTTGATCAGCACCGTTTTATGGCCGGTCATTTCGACACCAGGTTTGTCGAAGAGCGTTTCTCAATGGAAGAAGCCGAGGAAGGCAAAGAGACGCACCCGGAAGTGGCAGCCATTATGGCTGCCCTCGTGGCGCACCAGCAGACCCAACGATCGGCGCAAATTATTCGCGGTGCAAAACGCGACACCAGCAACTGGAAGTGGGTTGGCCGGTGGGAGCGGATGCATCGTTGATGGAATCGAAACTGGATGTTAACCGATGAAATATATCGCCACGGTAGAGGGCAGAGAATTCGTCGTCGAAATCATCGATGACCAGCATGTCGTCGTGGATGGGACTGAATTCGAGGTCGATTTTGTGTCCGTAAGCGAACAGCCAGTATACTCGCTGCTGGTGGACGGGAGGTCCTTCGAAGGGTATGTCTTTCCAAGCGAGGGGGACTGGCAAGTATTACTGCACGGCACGCTCTACAGCATCAGCGTTGTGGATGAGAGGGAGAAACGCCTGCGCGCGGCGGCGGGTGGCCGTGTGGCAGAGAAAGGGGTATTCCATCTGAGATCCCCAATGCCGGGCCTTGTGGTTTCGATCCCGGTTGCGGAAGGACAGACAGTCGAAAAAGGCGATGTGCTCCTCGTTCTCGAGTCGATGAAAATGCAAAACGAGATCCGGACCCCCAGAGCAGGGACTGTCCAGCGGATCCGTGTGCGAGAGGGCGATAGCGTTGACCAGAAACAAACGGTAATGAGCGTTGTTTGACCCTTCGGTTGCGCTTGCGTACCGCAGTCCGTGACCGAACCTTCGTCACCAATTTTATGACCACAACCGACCGCGAATTGGAAGTCAAATTTTATCTCTTGGACCCCGGCGGATTCGAAGGGCGATTAGAGAGGTTCGGCGCTCTTTGTGTACAATCACGGGTGCACGAACACAACTTGCGCTTCGACACCCCAAATCAGGAATTTCATCGAGAGCAACGCGTGCTCCGCTTACGAAGAGACACGGAAGCCTGGCTGACTTACAAGGGTCCAAGTGAGGATCGAGATGAGGTGCACGTACGCGAGGAGATTGAGTTCCAGGTCAGCGATTTCGAAGCTGCCCAGCGGTTGCTGACCGCGCTCGGTTATCAAATTCAGATGATTTATGAAAAATACCGGACAACGTATGCAATGGAGAGCGTCCTGGTAACCCTTGATGAGATGCCGTTTGGCTATTTTGCGGAGATCGAAGGTCCAGACGCCGAAGCCATCCATGCGGCCGCTGACCACCTCGGGCTCGACTGGGAAGCCCGGGTTAAATCAAGTTACAGCGAGCTGTTTGAAAGGGTGCGGACAAACCTGGGCCTTTCCTTTCGTGACCTAACATTTGAGAATTTCAGGGATCTCTCCGTGACGTATCAAGCGCTCGAAGTCCGTCCCGCCGATCACTAGCCACCTTTCCCGGGTAGAAATAATAAAAGATATCGTGAGCGGCGGGCGCGTATTGCGGTCGCCCGGAGATTGTCCTGTGAACTTGCCGAACGTGTGAAGAGTTTGACACGCGGCAGCCCGATTTTACATTGGATTCGTACAGCGAATATACACGATTTCCGTTTCGCTGATTTAGCATTGTGGCAGGCTCCGGCAGGTTTCCATCCGGGTTTCGGATTGATCTCAGGCCGGACCGACGAAACCAGCGTGGTCCTGCGAACCGCTGGGCAGCTGGACTTCGAGTGATCTAACCGAAGCCGGAGTGCCTCTTGCCGATATTTGTGGTGTCAGCGCGGGTCGGCGGTCCAATCATGTCGTGTAGATCCCTCGACCCACGAATCAGGATCATGGAGTAGACCGGCAGCGCTGCTGCGGGAGGTCAGGAAATGAGTGAAGGGCGATTTGATGATGCTTTTTGGGGACGGCGGTGGTCATATCGGACACGCACTTCGATGGACAGCACAGCGGGCCTTTTCGGCGGCCTCTGGGGATTGATCGCCGCGCTTATTATCGGTGGGCTGCGAATTGCCAACAGCGAGCTTCCGCAGCTGCGTGCGGAATGGGTCGGCGATCTCGCTTTTGCGATGGTTTATCTTGCGCCGTTTCTACTGGCGGTTCTGGCGGTGCGCTGGGTGAGCCCCGCTCTCCGAGCGAGCGCCTGGGGCGCGGCGGGTGTGATTGCAGCCCTGGCCGTCTTCACGAGCTTTTCCGGTGTCAGCCTGCTCTTCTTGCCTGCAGCGGCACTGCTTATCATTGCGGGACTTTTAGCCATCAAGCAGGCAGGGTCGGATCGGGCGGGGTTAGCCCTGCTCCTCTCCCTGGTGCTTGTAGTTTTCGTAACTGGCGCCTGGTGGACACTCTTCTCGCAGGAAGATGGTCGCTGTTGGGAGCTGATTAGAACCGCTGATGGCGTGGAGAGTTGGTTTGCAGCGCCGTATGGGGAGCACGGCACGATCTCAGCTTCTGGCACCGGTCGGGTCGCAGTTACCTGTACCTCGGATGTGATCACACCGGGCGAAGGCGTCCTTTCTCTTGCACTTCTGATCGTTGGGGGAACCGTATTCGCGCTGGCGCGGCCCCGGTTGGAGCCGGAACGATCGGGTTGAGCCAACTCACAGCGGGGATAAGAAACGCAAGATGGAGCCGTGCCGGGAACGGCGAGAAAAGCGCTGCTATTTAGTCTTGACGCTGGCTGCCTCGACCAGGGCGGTGAAGAGGGACCGGTGACCCGCATGCTCGGTCAGCCATTCCGGATGCCACTGGACACCCAGGCCAAACACGTGTCCTTCAACTTCCAACGCTTCGATGATCCCATCGGGGGCCAATGCGACCGCTACAAGCTCTGGAGCCATGTGGTGGACGGCCTGATGGTGAAGGCTGTTGACCATCAGGATCGGCTCGCCGATGATGTCCGCGAGCCGGCTTTGTTCTTGAATTTGCACGGGATGCGCNNCGCCAGGTACTGCCATGCGTCTCTGCCGTCATGATCGTGCACCAGGGCGTTTGTATATTGGGCCCGAATATCGGCGTAGAGGGTTCCACCCAGCGCGACGTTTATCGTTTGTATACCCCGGCAGATCCCCAGGAAGGGGATATCGTCCCTGACAGCCTTGTGCACCAGATCGATCTCCATCTGGTCGCGTTCCAGATCGATCTGTTTAACCAGGGGGTGTGACGCCCCGTCATATAAACCCGGGTCGATGTCCCCCCCACCGCTAAAGACCAGGCCGTCCAGGGTTCGGGTCAGCTCTGCGACAGAGCGTTCTGGCAAGGTCAACGGGATCAGCACCGGGATCGCACCGGCCTCTGTCAGGGCGCTGATGTAGGGTTCGGTTACCGAGAGATAACCATAGCTCTTAAAGGGGTGCTGTGTCCGGTAGGTGGTCACACCAATCAGAGGAGAGCTCATTCAGTTTCCACCGGTACACTTGCTGCCAATCGCATGAGCGGCCCCGTGAAGCTGGACCGCTCGTCAGATTAATTCTTGAATTTTTGCTTGAGGCGTGAGCGTTTCCCCGTGCGCTCTCGCAGGAAGTACAGTTTTGCTCTGCGTACGTGCGCGTGGCGTTGCACCTCGACCTTCTCAATGTTGGGCGAACGCAACAGAAACGTCCGCTCTACGCCGATGCCTGCGCTGGCCGTGCGCCGTACGGTGAAGTTGGCATTATTCCCGCCTTTTCGTATGCGGATCACCGTACCCTTGAATTCCTGGATGCGTTCACGGTTGCCTTCTAGTATGCGCACGTGCACACTCACCGAATCGCCGGGACGCAATTCGGGGATATTTGGATTGTCCGGGGCCTCTACGGATCTCAACAGTTCATCGCTCATGACTACCGTCCTGTTTCCAGCCGCTTTGCACGAGCAGAAACGCCTGCGTGCGTGTTTTTCAAGAAAATCCGGGCGCAAGCCCGGATTTTCAGATTATCTGACCGATTTGCGGCCTGTGATTATAACACGGCGAGGAAATCTGGTCTAGGTTTGCTTGGCCTGGNNGTGTAGCGCGCCCCGCAGACCTTGCACTTGTAGCGCTGGCTGCCCGATCGATTGCGACCGTCTTTGATTTGGGCGTCGGTGTGCTCACATTGGGGACATTTGATCATGGGCTTATTCTAACCCATCAGGTTTGAGCACTCCCTTGGCCTGCAGGGCGAATAGAGACCGAGGTTTTGGCGGGCAGAGCCAGGCCCGGCCGGCCCAAACATTTAATACACGGGCAGACTCGTGTCGATCTCTCTGGCCCAGGCGGTAATACCACCCTTCAAGTTCTTGATCCTGCGGAAGCCAGCATTGCGTAATAGCCCGAGCGCGTTGGCGGATCGACCACCGGTCTTGCAGTGCAGCACGATCTCCTCGGTGCTGTCCATCTCGTTCATCCGCGCGGCGAAATCACCCAGCGGAATCAGCTCCGCCTCTTCCAGATGGACGATGTCCCATTCATGGGGATCACGGACGTCGATCAGGCGGATGGTTTCCCCGGCATCCAGTTTGGACTTGAGCTCGTGGACGTCGATATCCCATTCGTCGCCCGCTGAGACTTCTTCCTCGTGATCGTGCCCGGGGACGCCGCAGAACTCCTCATAGTCGATCAGCCTGGTAACCGTTGGCTGATCGGAGCATACCGCGCAGTTGGGGTTCTTCCGCAGCTTGACGAAGTCGAACGACATCTCCAACGCGTTGTATAGTAACAGTCGGCCGATCAATGGCTCGCCGACGCCGATGATTAACTTGATCGCCTCGGTCGCCTGAATCGTCCCGATGGTCCCTGGAAGGATTCCCAAAACACCGCCCTCGGCACAGGATGGCACCAGGCCGGGCGGTGGCGGCTCTGGGAACAGACAGCGGTAGCACGGTCCTTCCTCGGCGTAGAAAACAGTGGCCTGACCCTCGAACCGGAAGATGCTGCCGTAGACGTTCGGCTTGCCCAGCAGCACGCAGGCGTCGTTGACCAGGTAGCGGGTGGGGAAGTTGTCCGTCCCATCGATGATGATGTCGTACGGCTCGGCGATCTGTAGCGCGTTCTCGCTGGTGAAGGGCACGTTGTACACATCAATACGCACCTCTGGATTGATATCCAATAGCCGATCTCTGGCGCTTTCAACCTTCAGCTTACCGACCGCCGATGTACTGTGAATCACCTGACGCTGTAAGTTATTAAAGTCCACCACATCGTAGTCGACCAGTCCGATACGTCCGACTCCCGCGGCGGACAGGTACATACCCAAGGGGCTGCCAAGACCACCCGTCCCAATCAAGAGCACGCTGGCTGCTTTGAGCTTCTTTTGTCCGGCCAGGCCGACCTCAGGCATGATCAGGTGGCGGCTATAACGCAGGATCTCATCGTTCGATAGTTCGATATTTCCGTTTGTACTCGGCATTCCTAAACACCTCCGCGTCAGCGTCATGCTACCCCAATCGTACGCTGGCGTGCGGTTTAATCTGCCTGCATGATCTGCAGGGTTCTTTCGAGACCGTTTCGCTTCGGTGCGACCTCTTCCAATTGCTTCAATAACTTGTCAGCTCTGGCCACGCCGTGGTTCACGCGGCGCGGCCGACCCTCGGAGTCGATGACAAACGTGGTTGGCACACTAAGCACGCCCCAGTAGTCGGCCAAATTCGGCTGGTCCGCACAATTGATCTCAATGATTTGCAGACCGTCACCAAATTGTTGGCATAGTTGCTTTAGGGCGGGGCGCTGGACGGTCTTGCATGGTGCACAACCGGGTGCAGTGAAATAAAGGATGGCGGGAACGCCGGGTCGGAGAGATTCCAGGGCTTTGCTTTTGTCCTGCACACGGGCGAGCAACAGGCGGTTGGTCAACCAATACAGACCAAGGCCGGCGAAAACAATCCCAACGGCCCAAAGGGCGCGCAGCAGGAACTCTACGATCATCGCTTAGGCCCTCAGTTTTGGTCGCATTCCCGGAAATGTTCCAGGCGGCGGTGCCTTGTTGAAACCGGGGATCCGCAGGCGATTGAGCCAGTAGTAGACGGCACATCCGACACAAAAACCTGCGAAAAGGTTTAGGGCTGCCAGCGCGACCACCAACCAGACCAGTGCCCAACCCGCAAGCGACACACCGATCAAAAGAGCGACGACCCCGATGGCCAGAACGAGCGCACCGAACCCCTGCGCGAACCGGTGCGGTTCGGGGTTGTCGACGACCACATCCGGTTTCAGCCATCCCCGCGGTTTTATCACGCGCTGATAGATAAAAGCAAAACCGGGAGCGCCGACGGCGGTGCCGACCGCCATGACCAGAGCGACCAGTCCCGCCAGTTGGGGGGAGTTCAGAATAAAAGCCGCGATGCTCAATAAGATGATAAAGGCCTGGTTTGTTTTTAATGCAGTATGATCGACACGTTTCGGGGATTCCAGCATCATGCCCTCCGACCTATCCTCCGGCGATGCTCGGAAGGATCATCAGTTTGTCATTTTCTTCGATGCGCGTCTGAGCCCCTTGCAGATAGCGGATGTCTTCATCGTTGACGAAAAGGTTGACAAATGCACGCAATTCGCCGTCCTCGGAATAGAGATGCTGACGCAGGGAGGGGTGCTGGGAGGTCAGTTCGTTCAGGGCCTCGGCAACGGTTCCGCCCTGCACCTCCACTTCGCTTTGGCCTCCGGCATATGGGCGCAACGGTGTGGGGATTCGTAAGGTAGGCATTAACTCCTCCGCAATATGGATCAAGGGTATGGCAAAGCGATCACGCAATTTCTGTTGAGACGGTGCATTAGACGATTCGTAATGATTCCTCGATAAAGTGCGAGCGATCGTCAGCCAGGCGCCAGGAGCGACTCCCGGCCGCCTGGCCGTCATTCACACTCGTGATCAGGTACGAAAACCAGGGCAGCGCCCATTCCCGGTCGAATTCAGATGGCCGATCAGGATGGTCGGGATGCGAGTGGAAGATGCCGATCAGTTCAAGGCCGCTTTGTGCCGCCTGCTCTTCCCCGCGCAGAAGGTCTTGCGGGGAGACCAGGTAGCGATTGCGGCGATCTGCGCCTTCCCGTTCGTTTTTTAGGGGCAAGATCGCCGCCACCCGGCGGATATCATCCCTGTTGGTGTCTCCTAACAGGAAACCGACCCCTTCCTCTGGATAACTCGACTCGCCATGGGCGCGAATTTGGCTGAGGATCTCGGCCTGAAATTCTAAAATCACAGACCACCTTCCCAAAATTTTTCGCTCAGATATTTGTGGCCACCGTCCGGAAACACGGTTACCACAACACCCGACTCCAGCTCTGCAGCGATTTCCAAGGCAGCTACGGCTGCAGCTCCAGACGAGATCCCAACGAACATGCCCTCTTCGCGGGCCAAACGCAGAGTCATCTCGTGAGCGGCCTCCGTGGAAATTTCGATGACCCGGTTCGGAGAGCCCGGATCATAGATTCCGGGTTTGATCGCCGTGGGAATGTGCTTGAGACCTTCCAAACCGTGGAAAGACGAGTCTGGCTGAAAAGCGATCGCCTGCACACCAACCAGCCGCTGGCGTAAGAAGCGACTTATTCCCATGAAAGTTCCCGTGGTCCCCAGACCGGCGACGAAATGGGTCGTTTGACCATTGGTTTGCTGAAAAATTTCGGGCCCGGTTGTCTCATAATGAGCCCGCCAGTTGGCGGGGTTATTGTATTGGTCGGCGTAAAAGAACCGATCGGGTTGATCGGCCGCCAGTTGACGGGCGACCCGGATCGCACCATCAGAGCCTTCCAGCGGATCCGTGAGGATTAGCTCGGCACCGAGCGCACGCAGGATCGTCAGCCGCTCGGGACTAGCGTTTGCAGGAATTGCCAGGGTGATTTGGACACCGAGGGATGCGCCTAGGGTCGCATAGGCAATTCCCATGTTGCCAGAAGTGGAGTCCAGCAGGTGCCTGTTTCCATCCAGCTGACCTTTGGCCAGGGCGGTGCGCAAAATTTTCAATGCCGGACGGTCCTTGACCGAGCCGCCCGGGTTGAGCCATTCCGCTTTTGCATACACGTGGACGTCAGGCGATAAAGCCGCTGAAACACGCTGGAGGCGTAGAAGCGGAGTGTTTCCGACCGCCGCTTCCAGACCGTGGACCTGGACGGTTTCAACTTGGAGTTTGGTGAGTGTTTTCAAGGCCATCGGCGAGTTTATAAAGATAAAGACGGTCAATAGACGCAAAAAAAGGTGGTAAACCAGGGCACATCATGCGATTTTGATAGCCGCATGCGGGGCCGCAACCACCTTTTGCCTATCGACCGTCTAGTTCGGCTAGATCGATTTTCGTTCGGAGGCGGTGGTTACTTACCCCGCCTCAGACACATGCAGGTACTCACTTATAACGCTCCACGAGAAGATCAGACTTGCATCACTACGACGGCTTCGCCGTCGGCCGCGTAATCTTCAAAATAATATTTATGAATAATTTCTTACTAATTTTGGTGCCGTTATTATAAAACACATAGGCCTGTTGTCAAGAGCTTTTTCCGCTTTGGGGTTCATTGCAACAGCGAGCACCCAGAACGAAAACCTCGCTGATTTAATAGACGATTTGGCGGTTGGAAGTCTTACACGCATTGATTTGAACGCTCCCTGATCGTTTCTTCCCACGCGCGTGTTTGCATGCTCTGCGCCTCCCGGCACCCGCCGGCTACTGCTCCGGATCGTACCCGCGACTTTGTGATTGCCGCAGCGTATCAATTTATGGGAGCGCGGATTGGACGCGATTTGGCGCTCGATCTCGCGCCTGCTCGTTTCGTGATGGGTAGCTATGTGACGGAAATATATGACGTTTGACACTTACTGGGATGACCCGTAATCGGTAATATTGGGAGTGGGATAAGGGAGGTTATTGTTTCAGATGGACGTCTGTCCATCGACGAGGAGGCTTATGATGAGCACCCAAGTGCAGCAAGAAAATTTTGAGGCAGCACCTATCCAGGAGAAACCGCGTGCGCAGAGCGGCCGGATTGTGACTGGCGTCGCCCTGGTGGTGATCGGGCTGATCGCGGTCCTGGCTAATTTTTTCGATTCCCCATCCTTTGGGATCCTGATCGTACCAACATTAGGTCTGATTTTTTTGCTGTGGGGGATCATCGTCCGGGAAGTTGGTTTGCTCATTCCGGGTGGTATATTGGGCGGGATCGGCCTGGGAATTTATCTGAACCAGGGACCCTTCAGCTACCTGGAGGACACGGGGGAAGCAGGGCTCTTCCTGCTCTCGTTCGCGCTCGGCTGGGCGTTGATCACGCTGTTATCGGCTTTTATCAGCGACCGGGTCCACTGGTGGCCATTGATCCCTGGCGGGGTACTGGCGGTGATCGGTGGGGCGCTGATGGCCGGAGGTTTAGCGCTTGAGGTTCTTTCCTGGATCGGTCGATTCTGGCCGCTAGGCTTGGTTGCTGTCGGTCTATATTTGATCATTAAGCGAAGATGAGCAGCGTCATGCGCTGCTGCACAGAGGCGCATTGTTTCAGCGCGCCTATAGAGGTAGAGGAGGATCACAATGATATCTTTCCGGCGAAAAGCGCTTTCCTGGGGGGTGGCCTCAGGTTTCGTCCTGTTGCTTTCATTGGGGCTGATCAACCCGGCGTACGCGGTGGAATTTATCGAAGAAGGCACGATTTCCAAAGACCAGGTGATCGACGACGACGTCTTCATTTCTGGTGATCGTGTGCTCGTTGACGGACGGGTGAACGGCGACCTGTTCGCAACAGGCTCAGAAGTGGAAATCAACGGGACCGTCCG
>JABAOD010007202.1_pt1 | contig 11542 bp, 13 predicted proteins | sample 7062151 | NCBI WGS metagenome assembly JABAOD01 (sample SAMN14538626, study PRJNA623070) | marine sediment metagenome | biome: marine biome [ENVO:00000428]; feature: marine pelagic biome [ENVO:01000023]; material: deep marine sediment [ENVO:00002113] | place: India: Gulf of Khambhat ...
GGATGCTTAAAATGAATCCAAAACCATAAAGGTGAACCGGATGCATATCGGATCGATCAGGTATTTTCTTTTGACGGGCCTGCTGGCCATGGCCGTTTCCCATACGGGATGCGAGCGCATCTCGGAAGACGGATCGGGCCCGGCGCTCGAAGGGGGACCCCATTCGGAAGTGCCCGGGGAAGCGGCAGGAAGCCAGGCGGCCGCAACAGTGATGCAGCGCATCAACGCCTACAAGGAGCGCCTGAAGAAGGACCCCAAGGATCTGGAGGCCCTGATCGCCCTCGGGAACGCCAATTTCGACATCCAGCGCTTCGACAAGGCCAGGGACCTGTATCAAAGGGCCCTGGACATCAATCCCCACGACGCCACGGTGCGCAGCGACCTGGCCAGTTGCTACCGAAACCTGGGCGATGTCGAAGCCGCCTACCGGGAGCTGGAGAATGTGCTGGCCCTTTCGCCCACGAACGAAACGGCCCTGTACAACATCGGGGTCATCCGGCTCAATGACAGGAATGATAAGAAGGGGGCCATCGAGGCCTGGGAGAAGCTGATCGCGACGCATCCGGACGTGAGCTACGCCGAGGAGTTGAAGCAACGCATCGAGGAGCTCAAGGCCGCCCCCGACTCGTAACAAGCCCAGCCCGTCGATCCGGGATCACGCGCACGTCGGATGAATCCGTCATGTCACGTCTAATCATTATCTTTATACTGGCCGCCGCGGCCTACGTTTTGATCAAGGGGCTGATGGCCGTGGCCTTCTTTTTCCGGGCCAAGTCCAAACAGGGCCCGCGGGCCGTCACTGGACGACCGATGGTCCAGGACCCGATCTGCGGAACCTATGTTCCGAAGGAAAACGCCCTGGAGGCGTCGATCGGCGGCGAAGTCCGCTATTTTTGCAGTCCCGAATGCCTGGAGAAATCTCGCGCGGCCGAGTCCGGTTCGCATCGCACCGAGGAGGGAAGATGAAAAGCCTGTGGTCGGACCGGGATACCCAATCGATGAGCGAGTTCGAGCGGCTGGTCTACACCTCGCGGCTGATCGGGGCGAATCCGGACCTGGTGCTCTGGGGAGGAGGCAACTCCTCGGTAAAGGTGGACGGCCGCGACCACGCCGGCCGGCCGGTGCGGATCCTCTGGATGAAGGGAAGCGGATCCGACATGCGCACCATGACGGCCAAGCACTTCACGCCGCTGCGGCTGGAGGACCTGATCCCGCTCGCCAAGCGCGAGGGGATGACGGACGAGGAGATGGTGGCCTACCAGATGAAATGCATCCTGGAGCCCGGCTCGCCCAAGCCCTCGATCGAAACCCTGTTGCATGCCTTCCTGCCGCCCACGCACATCTATCATACCCATGCCGACGCGATCTGCGCCCTGACCGACACGCCGGACAGCGCGGCCGTGATCGAGGAGGTGTTCGGCCGCAAGGTGGCCCTGATCCCGTATTATCGGCCGGGCTTTCTGCTGTCCAAGAAGACCGGCGCGGCCTTTGAAAAGACGCCCGGCCTGGAGGCCATCATCCTGGACAAGCACGGACTGATCACCTGGGGGGAAACGGCCAAGGAGGCCTACCGGGAAACCATCCGGCGGGTGACGCAGGCCGAGCGGTACATCGCCAAGAAGATGCGGCAGAAGAAGGTGCTGAAAGGGACGCGCGTGAGAAACCTACCCGCCGGCGAGCGAAGGGCGCTGGCGGCCGAGGCGGCGCCGCAGCTTCGCGGCTTGGTGAGCCGCCAGCGGCGGATGGTCCTTCAATACGACGACGATCCCGAGGTGCTGGAGTTCGCCAACGCCCAGAACGCCAAGGAGCTCTCCCAGGTGGGCCCGTTTACGCCGGATCACATGCTGCACACCAAGCCCTGGCCGCTGTTCGTGGATATCGATCGGACCGAGGACCTCGGGCGGGCGATCGCGAAGGCGCTGCCCAAGTCCATGGAGCAGTACCGGGACCGCTATACCGATTATTTCAACCGCTACAAGACCCCGGGCGTGACGATGCTGGACCCCCACCCGCGCGTGATCCTGATCCCGGGGCTGGGCATGTTCACGACCGGAAAGGACCGCCGCGCCGCCCGGATCGCGCATGATCTTTACCGGCACACGATCCGGGTGATTCAGCATGCCACCGCCATCGGCAAGTACCGGGTGCTGTTGCCCCAGGAATTGTGCGATTTCGAGTACTGGCCGATGGAGAACTTCAAGCTGACCCTTCTGCCGCCCGAAAAGGAATTCTCGCGCCACGTCGCCCTGGTGACCGGCGCCGCCCGCGGGATCGGCAAGGTGGTGGCCGAGCGGCTGGCCGGCGCGGGCGCTTCGGTCATCCTGACGGACATCGAGGCCGCGAAGGTGCGAAAGGCGGCCGAGGCCATCAATGAGAAGGCGGGCGAGCAGGTGGCGGTCGCCCTGGAGATGGACGTCACCCGGGAGCGCTCGGTGCGCGAAGGGTTCGCCAAGGCGATGCTGGCCTTCGGCGGCCTGGATGTGCTGGTCTCCAACGCCGGGATCGCCCGCACCGCGCCGGTGGCAGAACTTTCGGTGGACGACTGGGAGGCCTCGTTGAGCGTCAATGCCACCGGCCACTTCCTGGTTTGCCGGGAGGCGATGCGGGTGTATCGCCGGCAGGGGATCGGCGGCAACATCGTGGTGGTGGCCACCAAGAACGTCCTGGCGCCCGGAAAGGACTTCGGCGCCTATTCCGCCTCCAAGGCGGCCCAGACCCAGCTTTCCAGAATCCTGGCGATCGAGGGCGGCGGGGAGGGCATCCGGGTGAACATGGTGAATCCGGACGGCGTGTTTGAGGATTCCGGCCTGTGGTCCAAACAGGTCCGGCAAGAGCGCGCGAAGGCCCATAACGTGCCGATCGACAGCCTCGAGGATTTCTACGCCGCCCGCAACCTGCTGCGGGCCAAAATCTCCACCAACGACGTGGNNGGCTCGGCGACGACGCGCGGGAACGGCTGTTGGACCAGGTTCCGTTGAAACGGCTCGGTCGACCCGCGGACGTGGCCGAGGCGGTGCTGTTTCTGGCCTCCGGCCGCTCGGCCAAGACCACTGGCGCCATCATCCCTGTCGACGGCGGCGTTCGCGAAGCCTTTCCCCGGTAACGGCTACTGGGTTTCAGCAGTCCGACCTCGTTGAGCAATGCTCCCGCTTTTTCTTGACAGCCCCCAAGGGGTGGGCTAAGATGGGGCGCTTCCCGCGGATCCGCCGGGGTGGGGTATAATAATATTAATAATATATTAAAGATAGCAGAGGACAGGAGGTAGGCCATGAAGTTCTTCATCGATACCGCCAATATTTCCGAGATCAAGGAGGCCAAGGCGCTCGGCCTGATTGACGGGGTGACCACGAACCCCAGCCTGGCATCCAAGGAGAAAGAGGGCCGGGATTTCAAAAAGCTGATCCGGGAGATCTGCGAGATCGTGGACGGGCCGGTCAGCGCCGAGGTGGTGGCCACCGAAGAAGAGGCGATCATCAAGGAGGCCCGTGAGCTGGTCAAGATCCACAAGCACGTCGTGGTGAAAGTTCCCCTGATTCCGGAAGGCCTCAAGGCGGTTCGAAGGCTCTCACAGGAAGGGATCAAGATCAACGTCACGCTGGTCTTCTCCCCGACGCAGGCGCTGCTGGCCGCCAAGGCGGGTGCCACGTATGTGAGTCCCTTCGTGGGGCGGCTGGATGACGTCAGCGAAATCGGGATGAACCTCATTCAGCAGATCCTGACGATCTTCGGCAATTACGACTACGATACCCAGGTTCTGGTGGCCAGCGTCCGCAATCCGGTCCATGTCGTCGAGGCGGCCATGATGGGGGCGCATGTGGCGACCCTGCCCTTCAGCGTCCTCATGCAGCTCAGCAAGCATCCCCTCACAGACGTGGGCCTGAAAAAATTCCTGGCGGATTGGGAAAAGATGCAGCAGAAGATATGAGCCCGCTCCCCGCGGGGTTGGCACGGATCATCCGATCCGTCCTCAAATCATCCGATCCGCAAAAACTGCTCTCCGAATTGTGTTTCCTGCCGCAAGGGCATCCTCAAGGCGGGACCTTACCGCTACGACCTGAACCGCATCAAAAATATTTATGTCGTCGGCGCGGGTAAGGCGTCCGGCGCGATGGCGGCCGCACTTGAGCGGATCCTGGGCAAGCAAATTAAGGGCGGCCTGATCATCGTCAAGCACGGCCACCGGGTCCCCGTCTCGAGGGTCCGGATCACGGAGGCGGCCCATCCCGTTCCCGACGCTTCCGGCCTGGCGGGTGCCCGCCGGATCTTGTCGATCCTCGAAGGCGCGGGGGCTTCCGATCTGGTCATCGTGCTCCTGTCGGGCGGGGGATCGGCCCTGATGCCCCTGCCGGTGCGGGGCGTCACGCTGGCCCAAAAACAGGCCGCGACACAGCTCCTGCTGCGCTGCGGGGCGACGATCAACGAGATCAATGTCATCCGAAAGCATCTGTCGGGGATTAAGGGGGGGCGGCTGGCCCAGCTCGCGGCGCCGGCCCCGGTCCTGACGCTCGTCCTGTCCGACGTTCCCGGCAATCCGATGGATACGATCGCCTCGGGCCCGACCTATCCCGACCCCAGCACGTATGGCGATGCGGTGCGGATTCTGCGGAAGTACGGCATCTGGAAGAAGGTGCCACGTCCCGTGAGAGCTCATATCGAGGCGGGAAGGCGCGGGATCTGCCGGGAGACCCTCAAGCAGCGCGATCCGGTCTTCCGGAAGGTCCGGCACGTCATCATCGGCGACAATCAGGTCGCCCTGCGCGCCGCGGCCCGTGGGGCCCGCGCCGCGGGGTATGAACCGCGGATCCTGACCTCATTTCTGAAGGGGGAGGCGCGCGAGGTGGCCCAGGTCTTCGGCGCGATCGCTCGCGAGCATCATTTCAAGCGGCGGGGGCGTCGCGGCCGCGTCTGCTGGCTGGCCAGCGGCGAGACCACCGTCACCGTCAAGGGAGACGGCGTGGGAGGGCGCTGCCAGGAGTTCGCTCTGGCGGGCGCGCTGGAGATTGCCGGAATGCCGGGAACGGTCCTGGCCGCCTTCGGGACCGACGGGACCGACGGGCCGACCGACGCGGCCGGCGCCTACGCCGACGGCGAAATGCTTTCCGCCGCGGCCGGGCGGGGCCTGAAGCTCGGTGACTTCCTCGCCCGGAACGACTCCTTCCCCGTTATGAAGCGGATGGGCCGTTTGATCAAGACGGGCCCGACGCTGACCAACGTAAACGACATCTATCTGCTGCTCGCTCCCTGACTTCTTCCTCCCGGCACGCTTCCCTGGAAAAGTGAACCCATTTCTCAAATGAAGGTAAGTTTTTACTCACCCGAAGGCGGCTGGACACGGACGAAGCCGTGTCTCAGCTTACTAACTAATTGATAAATAATGATATTATTTAAGGCCTCTGACGAGGCGTCGCGCGACAGGGGGTGGTATGCAGCTTGCACAATACTAGATCATAAATGTGCCGAATGATTCTAAAAAGGGCTTCGAGGCGAATGGGGATCGGTGCGAGCCGATTGGCGGCCGGCGAGACCGTAAAAACCGCCCTTCCGGTATTCGCCGTCTTCCTGATGGTCGCTCTCTTCTCTTCTCCCATCCCGGCCGCGGGTGGCGGGTGGGAGGGATTCAGTCCGCTGCCGGTGCGCTCGGCGGATCCCTTTCCGATCGAGCCTGAAGATCTGACGATCGATCCCTCCCGCACAGAGAAAATCCTCAACGAAATCCGGCTGCAGAAGGCGCTCGAAGCCATCCTGAAGGAGCTGAAGCTGGAGATCGAGCTGGAGGAAGGCGCTTCCACTTCGACCGAGGAAGCCTCGCCGGGCAATCCGGCCGAGATGATCGGGTCGGAGGGCGCCGAGCGGCCCACGCTGCAGCTGGATTTCCAGGTCCAGCCCGATGTTCCCTGACCCTTTTCCCCCGTTTGACTCACCCCGGACCTTTCTGTAAGATACCCGCATCCGTGCATGCGTCCCGCTTGGCCGGCTTCGGGTTTCGCCGCGGTACCGCGCTTAGCGCGGGGGGCCGGCGTAGAAGTAATAAAAGGCGGTCGGGGCGGTGGTTTGATTTCGTAACAGGAGGCCTGATGAAAGAGGTCGCGATCCAGGAAAAACTCAGGTTGATGGAAAAAGAGATGGAGATCCTCGGAGAATCCATGGAAGGGATCAAGATGGACTTCAAGGAGCAGGTGGCGCTCCTGCGGATCGAAATGGATACCCTGAAGGCATTCCTGACCCGGGAATTCCCTGATTTCAAGAAAGAATACCCCAGGATCAAGAAGGCGGTTACGGCCGGGCTGGATCCTGAGCGGCAGCAGTAATCATCGGGGCGGGAAATTGAATGCGCCTCGGCGGTGGGTCTGGCGGTATTTCTTCCACGCGGGGACGGGACTCTGCCTGGCGGCGCTGATCGTCTCGCTGCCGCCCGAGCAAGGACCCCGCGTGGTGGGGGTGCTGCTGGCGCTGGTGATCCTGGCCGAGTTTCTGCGAATTAGGGCAGCGCCGCTCAACCGCCTTTTCGTACGCCTGTTCGGCGCGCTGCTCAAGGAGGCGGAGGGCGGGCGGCCGACCGGCGTTCCCTTCTTTCTGGGCGGGCTGCTGGTTTCGCTGCTGCTGTTCGATCGATCCGTCGCCCTGGCGGCTCTGATCATCCTGTCGATCGGGGATCCGGCGGCGGCCATGGTGGGTCGACGATGGGGCAGGATCCGGCTGGGCGCCAAGAGCCTGGAAGGGACGGCGGCCTTCGCCATTGCGGCCGTCTCGGCCGTCGCGCTGCTCGGCCTGTTCTGGCCCGTTCCCGCGATGCCGGTCTACGTCCTGGGCGCGATCCTGGGCGCCGGGGCCGAGCTCATGCCGGGCGGGGTGAACGATAATCTCACCATTCCTCTCCTCGCGGGACTCGGGATGGAATTGGCAACGAGGATCGGATCCTTATAAACCGATCGGAGTTTTACCATGAAAAAAAATGTGGGTGGGCTGGATCGATTTTTCCGGTTGGGGATCGGTTTCTTGTCCCTGGCCATCGCCTACGCGACGCAGGATCCCGCCATGAAGCTCATCTTCGGACTGGTGGCCCTCGTCGGCCTGGCCACCTCGCTGACGGGCTACTGCCCGATCAATGCCCGCCTGGGGATCAACACCCGCGGCGAGCGCGGTGGCGAGAAAAAGTGAATTCCCGGCCGGATCGTCACATGCCTTAGAGACGGACCGAGGCGACGCGGTAGGATTTCGGGGCTGAGCGCAGATCCTTCGGTTTCCAGGCTTCCGCCTTGTCCAGCGTGTCCAGCTGCATGAAGACCTGGTAAGCCGTCAGGACCCGCCCCGGGTAGACGACCGGAAGCCGCTTTCCGCGCTTCTGCAGCCGGGCGATCCTGGAGGGTCCGTAGTTGTAGGCGGCCAGGGCAATCTCCAGGTCTCCGAACTGCCGGTGCAGGGTGGCCAGGTAGTGGGTTCCCAGCCGGACGTTGAGTTGCGGGTCGAACAGGGTTTTCTTGCCGTTCCAGGGGATGTTCTTGACGCGGGCCAGCTCGCGGCCCGTCGCGGGCAGAATCTGCAGCAGGCCCAGGGCCCCCACGCGGGACTTGGCCCAGTTGTAAAACGAGCTTTCGGTCACCGCGAGGGCCAGGATCAGCTCCGGGTCATAGGCATGCTCCAGGCTTTCCCGGTAGATATGGTGCGCCAGCTCCGCTTCGTGATCGCTCGGCAATCCCGTTTCGAACTTCTGTAGGATCGTCTGGATCTTGAGGACCTTCTCNNTGCCCATCGAGACGGCCTGGGCCGCCTTGGCGATCACCTCTGGGATATGAAAGGCGTTTCCGACCGGCGTGGCGGCGCTGAGAAGACCGGATAGCAGAAGGCACCAGAGCAGCATGAACAACCCCCCCTGCTGCATCACATATTTTCCGTGGCGCTCCGGCTGATTGATGTGCACCTTCTTCAGCAGATTCACCTTTCGCATCGACGGCCCTCCTCTTGGATCAAAAAAAAACCCATCTCCCCGATAAGAGAGATGGGTCTAAAAAACAAATGCCCACTTCGGCAGCTCCGCTATCCAGTGACAGGGTCCGTGAGGACCCTTTCTGGATCGGTGGCTTTGCGCCCCCACCTTACGATGGGTTTGCTCTTATCGGTGGAACCTTATTGTAGAAGCCGATCTATTTGATTCTAAGGATAGCATGGATTCCGGATCTGTCAAGTTGGGTCAAGGCCCCGGAAACGGGCCTTTTCCATCCCCCGGCGGATCCCCGCCTTGCCCGGTTTGCCTTGACAGGCCATGAAAACAGAGTATGATAATTGAGGACGGGCCCTAAGGGCCCGGGCCGGGATCTTTGCGGTTTTATTGAAGAAATTTGGACAGAAACGGGCAGGGGCCTCGCGGCGGGAGGGATTCGTGGCGGATGACACCGCCAAACCGGATCTGCTGATCTCGATGTATCGCCAGATGATGCTAATTCGGCGGTTCGAGGAGAAATGCGCCGAGATGTACGCCCTGGCGAAGATCGGGGGTTTCTGCCATCTTTACATCGGACAGGAGGCCGTGGCGGTCGGGGCCGTGGGGGCCTCCAAGCCGGGCGATTATATCGTGACGGCCTACCGGGATCACGGCCACTGCCTGGCCCGCGGGACGGAGCCGCGCCTCGTCATGGCCGAGCTGTTCGGCCGCCAGACGGGGCTCTGCAAGGGCAAGGGCGGCTCGATGCACCTGTTCGACCGCGAGAGACGTTTCTACGGCGGTTTTGCGATCGTCGGCGGGCACATCCCGCTGGCCACAGGGCTGGCCTTCGCGGCCAAATACCGCGGGGAGCAGGACGTCGTGCTCTGTTTCTTCGGCGAGGGGGCGGTTCCCAGCGGCGTCTTTCATGAATCCCTCAACATGGCCTCCCTATGGAAGCTGCCCATCGTCTATATCTGCGAGAACAACCGCTTCGGCATGGGGACGCCCCAGCAAAGGGCCTCGGCCCTGTACAATCCCGGCCAGGCGGCCGGGGCGTACGATCTCCCGCGCGAGACGGTGGACGGCATGGATGTCCTGGATGTGTACCACAGGGTTCAGGCCACCGTGGAGCGCACGCGGGTCCAGAGCCGTCCGCACTTCATCGAGGCGCGGACCTACCGGTTCATGGGCCACTCGATGTCCGACCCGTCGCACGGCCATTACCGGACCAAGGAGGATATCGACCGGCACAAGTCGCGCGATCCCATTCCCGGCCTGGCCCGCCGGCTGGTCTCGGAAGGGGTCATCACGGAGGACGGCCTGATCCAAATCGACAAGGAAATGGAGCAGATCGTGCAGGATTCGGTCGACTTTGCGGATCAAAGTCCCTTCCCGCCCCGGGAGGAACTGTTCAAGGATATCTTCGCCTGAATCACGGAGGGCCGAATTGGACGAGATCTTGTACCGCGAGGCGTTGAACCAGGCGCTGCGCGAGGAGATGCAGAGAGATCCCGGCGTCTTTCTGATGGGCGAAGAGGTGGGATTCTATCAGGGGGCCTTCAAGGTCAGCAAGGGACTGCACTGCTGGAGGAGTTCGGGCCACGGCGGGTGATCGATACCCCGATCACCGAGGCGGGCTTCACCGGCATCGGGGTGGGGGCGGCCATGGCCGGCCTGCGGCCGGTCGTGGAGATGATGACCTTCAACTTCGGCATTCTCGCCCTGGATCAGATCGTCAACAACGCCGCCAAGATCCGGTACATGTCCGGGGGACAGTTCGAGATCCCACTGGTGGTCCGCGGACCCGGCGGCCCTTCCCGCCAGCTGGCCGCCCAGCATTCGCAAACCCTGGACGCCTGGTTCTGTCACACCGCCGGCCTGACCGTCATGGCTCCCGGTACGCCGGCTGACGCCAAGGGGCTGCTTAAGGCCGCCATCCGCCAGAACAACCCCGTCGTTTTCCTTGAAGGGCAGGAGTTGTATGGCACCCGGGGGCCGGTCCCCGCGGGCAATTATACCGTCCCGATTGGGCAGGGAGAGATCAAGCGGACGGGATCCGACGTCACGATCGTGGCCTGGTCCAAGATGCTTCACGTGGTGATGCAGGCGGCCGAGATTCTGGCCGGGGAAGGGATCTCGGCGGAGGTGTACGATCCCCGCACCCTGAAGCCCTTCGATCTTCAAACCCTGCTGGATTCTGTCGCCAAAACCAACCGCCTGCTGGTGGTCGAGCAGGCCTGGCCGTATTGCGGCGTGGGCGCCGAGATCGCCTTTCAGGTGAACCGCGAGGCATTCGATTCGCTGGACGCGCCGGTGGAGCGCATGAGCGGGCATGACGTCCCGATGCCGTATTCGCGCCCGCTGGAGATCGCGGCCGTTCCCACGGCCGAGGAGGTGGTGGCGGTGGTTCGCAGGATGACGGGAGGAGTGTGATGGCCAGTCGCGTGGTGATGCCCAAGCTGACGGATACCATGGACGAGGGCGTGGTGCTTCGCTGGTACAAGCACGAAGGCGACGCCGTGGAGAGCGGCGACCTGCTGGCCGAGATCGAGACGGACAAGGCCGTCATGGATCTGGAATCTTACGCCTCCGGTGTGATACGCAAGGTCCTGGTGGCCGAGGGTGCGCGCGTGCCGGCCGGCGGATTGATCGCCGTCATCGGCCGGGAGGGAGAGGATATCGGTCCCGCCCTGGAAGGCGCGCCGGCGGCCGCCGCGGCGAAACCTCCTGAAGCGCCGCCTCCGCGTGAAGACGCCGAGCGCCCCCTGGCAATGGCCGCTGTGACGGCCACCCGACCGGCTCCGGGACCGGCCCCCGGGCAGCGGGGCCGTTCAGGCGTGAGGTCCTCGCCGCTCGCCCGCAAGCTGGCCCGGGAGATGAATGTCGATCTGACCGGGGTGACGGGCTCGGGACCCGGCGGGCGCATTACGAAAGCGGACGTCGAAAAGGCGGCGGGCAAGCGGCCGGAGGCGCCCGCCGCAAAGGTCGCGCCGCCGGCATCGGGCGAACCGAGACCCGTAACCCCTGCGGCGGTCTCGGGCCGCGAAATCGAATTGAGCGGCGTGCGGCGCACCATCGCGAAAAAGATGGTGCAAAGCAAGTCTCCCGTTCCGCATTTTTATCTCACGATCGATCTTGCGATGGAGCGCTGCCTGGACCTTCTTGAGCAGTTAAAAGAGGCCTGGGGAAAAGAGGCGCCCTCCGTGACGGCCATCATCGTGAAGGCCTGCGCCGAGGCGTTGCGGCAGAATCCCCAGGTCAATGCCAGCTTCGCGGAGGATCGAATCCGCCTGCATGACGAGGTGAATATCGGCATCGCGGTGGGACTGGAGGAAGGTTTGATCGTTCCGGTGCTTCCAAACTGCGAACGCAAATCGTTGCGAGAAATCGGGAGGGAATCGCCCGAACTGATTGCCCGGGCCCGCACGCGAAAGCTTCGCCCGGAGGAGTTTACCGGGGCCACCTTTTCAATTTCGAACCTCGGGATGTTCGGCGTCGAGCACTTCGTCGCGGTGATCACGCCTCCGGAAGCCGCCGTCCTGGCCGTGGGGGCCGTCCGGCAGACGCCCGTCATCCGCAACGGGGCGGTGTCCTCCGCCCGGATGATGAAGGTGACGCTGT
>JABAOD010019174.1_pt3 | contig 11537 bp, 9 predicted proteins | sample 7062151 | NCBI WGS metagenome assembly JABAOD01 (sample SAMN14538626, study PRJNA623070) | marine sediment metagenome | biome: marine biome [ENVO:00000428]; feature: marine pelagic biome [ENVO:01000023]; material: deep marine sediment [ENVO:00002113] | place: India: Gulf of Khambhat ...
CGCCTGGCTCGAGACGAGTTCCTGATCGAGGTCGAGGCAGTGGCGGTGACCTCCGGACAGTCGGGGTAGGCCGATGGAGCACCGAACCGAGACCGCGGACGGCATGCGGATCGACTGGGACGTCCCGATCGAGATGGACGACGGCGCCGTGCTCCGCGGGGATGTCTTCCGCCCGATCGAGGACGGGCAGTACCCGGTCATCATAACCCACGGCCCGTACGGCAAGAACCTGCCCTTCGAGCAGGGCTGGCCCTATCAGTTCAACAAGCTGATCGGCGACTGGCCGGAGGTGGCCGAGGGGACGACCACCAGGTACATGGTGTGGGAGANNAGAAGTGGGTCCCGGAGGGATTCGCGTGCGTCCGGGTGGATTCCCGCGGAGCCGGCAGGTCCCCGGGGTACATCGACCTCTTCTCCCCGCGGGAGACCAGGGACTACTACGAGTGCATCGAGTGGGCCGCAACCCAGCCCTGGTCCAGCGGCAAGGTGGGCCTGAACGGCATCTCCTACTACGCCATGAACCAGTGGCACGTGGCGGCGCTGCAACCCCCGCATCTCGCGGCCATCTGTGCCTGGGAGGGCGCCGCCGACTGGTACCGCGACTCCAACTACCACGGCGGGATCTTCTCTCGGTTCTGGCCGATGCTCGGGGCGAACCAGGTCTGGAACGTGCAGCACGGGCTCGGGGAGCGAGGCCCGCGCAACATGCACACCGGAGAGCTGGTGTGCGGGGAGGAGACGCTCGCGGACGAGAAGCTCGCGGCCAACCGGTGCGACCTGGAGGGCGACCTCCGCACCCACCGTCTGGACGACCGGTACTACCGGGACCGCTCACCCGACTGGAGCAAGGTCGAGGTGCCGATCCTCTCGGCCGCGAGCTGGGGCGGGCAGGGGTTGCACCCCCGCGGCAACTACGAGGGGTACATCCAGTCTGCGTCCGAGAAGAAATGGCTGGAGTGCCACGGGTACGAGCACTGGACCACCTTCTACACCGACTACGGTCGAGAGATGCAGCTTCGCTTCTTCAACCACTTCCTGAAGGGCGAGGGCGACTGGAAGGAGCAGCCCCCCGTGTACCTTCAGGTCCGGCACGTCGGCGAGAAGTTCGTCCCGCGGGCGGAGCGGGAATGGCCGCTGGCCCGGACCGAGTGGTCGAGGCTGCACCTCGACCCCGGGTCGATGGCGCTGTCCGCCGACCCCGTGCCCGAGCAGGGGGCCGTGAGCTACCCGGGCCTCGGGGAAGGGGTGACGTTCTCGGCCCCCACCTGGGACCGGGACGTGGAGATCACCGGCCCGCTGGCCGCCAAGCTCTGGGTGTCGTCGGCCACCGAGGACGCCGACCTCTTCCTCATCGTCCGCCTGTTCGACCCCGGTGGGGAGGAAGTGCACTTCGCGGGGACGGTGGACCCGCGCACGCCGATCGCCCAGGGCTGGTTGCGGGCATCGCATCGCGGGCTCGACCCGTCGCTCTCAGAGGCGTGGCGGCCGTACCACCCGCACGACGAGATCCAGCCCCTCGAGCCCGGCCGCCCGTACGAGGTGGACGTGGAGATCTGGCCCACCTGCATCGTCGTTCCGGCCGGGTACCGGCTCGCCCTGACCGTCCAGGGGAAGGACTACGAGCACGCCGGACCGGGGGCACCGATCTGGGGCGGCGCCTTCGAGATGCGGGGCTCGGGGGTCTTCGTCCACGACGATGCGCGCGACAGGCCGGAGGAGGTCTTCGGGGGAGAGGTGACCATCCACGGGGGAGGGGACACGCCCTCGCACCTGTTGCTGCCGGTGATCCCCGAGGCTTGAGCGGGCTCGTGGCCGGGGGTGTCCCCCGCCCATGCCGGTCCCTGCGCCGGGGTGGCGTCAGGGGTCGGCGACCTCGATCAGGACGCGACCGAACACCTCGTTGGCCTGGATCGCCTCCATGGCCTCCTGTACCCGGTCGAGCGGGTACCGGGCGCCCACCACGCACTCCACGGCTCCCGTACGCACCAGATCCAGCGACGCGGCGATGTCCGCGCGCGACGCGTACCGGGTGCCCGTCACGACGACTTCCTTCATCACGAGTTGGAGGGGCTCGACCGGCATCGTGACCCCGGGCGTCGCGGCGACGGAGACGAACCGACCCCCCACCCCCAGGACTTCCCAGGCGGCGGCGAGCGTCTCGGCGGAGCCCACCATGTCGACGACCACGTCGAGGGAGCCGCCCATCTCCTCGGTCAGGTGGGAGGGCCATCCCTCCGACGAGGCGTCGACGACGACCCCGAGGTCCATCTCTCGCAGCCGGGACAGCTTCTTCGCGTCACGATCCACGGCCGCGGCCGTGCCCCCGAACACCCGGGCCATCTGCACCATGTGGATTCCGACGCCGCCGCCGGCGCCGATGACGGCGACCCGATCGCCGGGGCCGATGTGGGCCCGCTGAGCGGCCACGTGGTAGGGGGTCGCGATCGCGTCGGCGATGATGCCCGCTTCGCGGACCGGGACGCCCTCCGGCACCGGCACCAGGTTCCTCGCGGGGACGACCACGTACTCGGCGAAGGCGCCGTCCACGGCGATCCCGATGTAGCCCTCGAAGTTGAGGCAGAGCGTCTCTCGTCCTCCGGCGCACATGGTGCAGTGGCCGCAGAACAGGTAGAACGATCCGGTCACCAGGTCGCCCTCGCGCCACCCGTCCACGCCGAGACCCAGCTCGGCGACGGTGCCGGCGTACTCGTGTCCCAGCACCCGCGGGGTGGAGCCGCCCAGCCGGCCGATCCGTGCCCACTCGATGGTCAGCCCCGTGCCGCAGGCGAGCACCCGGACGAGGGCCTCGCCGGGACCCGGGCGGGGGACCGGGCGCTCCTCCAGCCTGAGCGTCCCACCGAACTCGTCCAGAACCGCGGCCGCCATCGTCTTCGCCATCACACGCCTCCNNCCGTATGAATCCGCCCACGACGAAGGCGGCGATCCCCGCAGCGATGTTGTAGCGTCCCAGCAACCGCATCCATCGAATCAACTGCATGGACCGCTCGATGCGGTCCCCGACCTCCTCCCGCGTGGCGTCATACGGCAGCTTCACGATCACTCGGGGGCGCAGGTAGAAGGTCAGCAGGCTCGCCGAGACGACCAGCGTGACCCACAGGCCGATCATGACGGTCATCGCGGCCCCGTACGAGGAGCCGTAGAACGAGAGCCTGGTCATCGCCTGGGAGAGATCCGAGACGAACAGGCGGGCCACGCCGGTTCCGGCGATGAGGGCCAGGGCCGTGAAGTTCAGCACCGCGAGATCCACGCCCAGCCTGTCGCTGACGCGGGCAGCCTGTCTCGGTGGGATCAGCTCCAGGCGCTTGATGAGCAGCTCGAGCAGGATATTGGAGCCGACGAACGTCGCGGACCCGAGCAGGTGCACGCCCGTGAGGATCTGGAGGAGGAGGGTGTCGCTCATGCACCCGGTCGGGCGCGGTAGTCGCCGAGGCGAACGGATCCGATCGCCCGATCGAGGTCGGCCGCGTACCCGCCGCGATCTCCGTCGACGCTCACGACACTCGCCGCCCACTCATCGCAGTAGTGGCAACGCGCGCAGTCCTGCTCGCAACGACCCTCCGCGAAAAAGTCGAGGAAGCCCGCGAGCTTGGCGCTGTCGATCCTGACCCTGACGTCCGGCTCCGAAGCCCCGGGGAACGGAGAGCGGACCGGCTCCACCGCCACCAGCAGCTCCGCGANNGCTGGTAAGCGCCGGCGGTGTTCAGGATCCACTGGGTGTGGCTCTGCTGGCCCGAGCCCATCTTCTCTCGTCCGGCGACCTTGACGAGGTCGACGCCGGCGTCGTGGTAGATGGGCAGGTCCTCGGGTCGGACCCAGGGCATCCTGAGGTACTCGGCGGGCTCTCTCAGCTTGGCCTGGGAGCATCGAAGGTAGCAGTAGTCGACGTGGTAGCCGCCTTCGATGCTCTCCCTGGAGTGGGAGAGCAGCGCCGCGTGGTAGCGACGGATGGGGCACTCGAGCAGGCAGCCTTCGTTCGCCAGGATCGAGATCCGGCAGGACACCGAACGCCGGATGGCCCTCAGGCGAGGCACGTTCCGGTTGACCTGGGGCGCGACGTGGATCACCGTCGCGCCGAGGCCGTCGTAGAAGCGGGCGGCGTTCGGCGAATCCACCTCGGCCAGCACGGAGACGTGGACCTCCAGCTCCGGAAAGGCCTCCCTGACGAGCTCGATGACCAGGGGATTCGCCAGCACGATCCCGGCCGCGCCGATCTCCGAGAGCCACTGGCACCGCTGGAGGATCTCCCACCGGCCCTCTCCGGAGAGCTCCCGGTTGCCCATGCACGTGGCGTTCATGACGTACACGAAGGCACTCCCCATGGCCGCCGCCGCCTCGACGTGCTCGGCGACGGCCTCGGCGGTGACGGGCGGGAGCTGGAGCGGGCTCCGGAGCGTGCTCTCCTCGGGGAGGCTGCCGTAGAGGTACGCGGGGCGGATCTCGGCGAGTCCCTCGAGCAGGTCGGGGTCCCAGTTCGTCGGAACCATCATCCAGCGATCGGTCCACACGGCGCTCACCCCCCATGAAGTTGAGATACTTCGATCACCTGCCGGAAGCCCCACGTCACCCGAGCATCCCCGAGCCACGTGACCTCGGCCTGGGGGACCCCCAGGCGTTCACACAGTGTCTCTTTCAGCGCGGCCTCGGCGAACGGCCTCCCCTCGACCGCGATCCGAAGGATCCCCGGGTGCCCGGATCCCCGAACGAGCAGCGTCACTCGACCGACGAGGTCGGCATCCTCGTCCAGACAGCGGCGGACGTCGTACGCGGTGATCGTCCGTCCGTCCACCACGACGCTGCTCTCGGGCCGGCCGAAGATGCGGAGACGCGGAAGGACCCTGCCGCACCGGCAGTCGCCGGGAAAGAACGCCGCCACATCCTCCGTGTCGTACCGGACGAACGGGCTCCCCCCGGGGACCAGCTTCGTCAGAACGAGCCGGCCCCTCGACCCGGGGGCGACCGCCTCGCCGCGCTCGTCGAGGACCTCCAGGTAGCAGACATCGGCGTGAACGTGAGGCTCGAGCTGTGCCTCGCACTCATCCAGGGCTGCGCCCTCCTGCGTCCCTCCGCGCTCCGAGATCCTGGGGACCTCGAGGCGCGCCTGGAGGAAGTCCCGCAGGCCGGGCGTCAGCGGCAGGCCGACGAGCAGCATCGCCTCCGTGTGGCGGAACGGGTCCCTCGGGTCGCGTCCCGTCTCCTCGCAGCGCCGGAGGGCCGCGAGGATGAATGGGGGCGTCGAGGTGACGAACTGGGGCCGGGTCTCCTCCATGGCGTCGAGGAACGAGTCGACGTGCTCGGATCCCCCGAGGCTTCCCCAGAAGTAGGTCGGCCGGGCGCCGAGGCCGGCGGCGGCGTGCCCTTCCATCGCCGCGAGCCGGTGCCAACCTGGGCTGAGGAGGAGGGCGGTCGTGTCCGGGCGCAGTCCCGCCCAGCGGAAGCCGCGAGCGGTCGGGATGACGTATGCGTCCTTCTCCGCGGGGCTCAGCCAGAGGATCAGCGGTTCGCCCGACGTTCCACGCGTGCTGAAGCCGACCGGCCCCTCGCCTGAGCGCAGCCAGACCTCGCCGGCCGTGAGGAGGTCCTGCTTCTTGACGATCGGAAGACGCCGGAGATCTTCGAGGGACCGGACCTCGGGCGACCCCACGTCGTGGTCGGCCCAGATCCGACGATAGAACGCGCTCCGCTCGTGAGCGTACTGCACGACCTCGTTGATCCGCTCCGCCTGCCACGACCTGATCCGTCCCTCGGACCAGGACTCGAGCGGATCGGACGCTTCGCGAGCGGGTGCCGCCACGTCACCCATCTCCTCGAGGGGGGACGGGGATCCTCGGGTCCGCCGGCTCCCGGGGGCAGTCCCCATCCCCGATCGGCTCCCCACCGGCCAGGCGGTAGGGCCGGGCCCCGCGAAGGCCCTGCGCTCTGACCCGGCGCCCGTCCACTCGATAGCGTCCCTTCCGCAGATGCAGGTGGCCGCACGACGGGCATTCGGGGGCCAGGATCATCGCTCGTTCGATCGCCAGCAGGACCGGCCATCCCCCCGTCCCCGGCGGCCTGAGGTGCTCTCCGGACATGACGAGGACGGGTCGCGTGGCTCCGCCCTGAATGAGATCCACCTCGGCGCGGCGGCACGCGTCGAGGAGCAGCCCGGCGACGTCGCTGAGGACGAGGATCGCCGTCGGCCGTAGCTGCGGAAGGACACTCGGGGTCAGCGCCACGCGATCATGCGAGGCGTCGAGGCAGATCACCGACGCTTCCAGTCGCTCGCTGACGCCGTTCGCGAGGGTCGGGGTCAGGAGCGACGAGGCGAGGAACGACAGGGGGCTCGACCCGTAGTCCTGCACCGCGATCGTGGCGCCCTGGTCGATGCCCAGCAACTCGAGGCACCAGGCAAGGTGCTCCGCCCAGTCGTCGAGATCCCCCGGGCCGAAGGTCAGCCGCCCGTCGCGGACGCCGAAGGAGACGTCGGGGCGGGCGGCACCCGGGGAGGGGAGATCAGCCGATGAATCGAATGATCCCAACCTGATCCATCTCCACGATGGCGCCGGTGCGGAAGATGTTGTCCTCGAAGGGCGGTTCGGCGGGGGGCTCCTCGGCCACGGCGCCGACCATGACCGACGGACTGTCCACCCCCATCTCGGCCCGGTCGAGCAACTCCCACGGCACCGACGAGATCTGCTTCGTCGCCGGATCGACGGGGGTGATGGTGACGTTGACGATCGGGATGCCGTGGCGGTCGATGGGAAACCAGGTCGGGTGGGAGGCCACGGCGGGTCCGGTCTCGACCGTGCCCCAGACGGGCAGCACCGGGCGGCCGATGGCCGTCTCGAGGCGCCGCCGCCATCTCGGCCGGAAGGGACCGGTCGAGAGGAACACGTACCTCAGGAGCCGGAGCTCGTCGGGCCCCCGACCGGCCTTCACGATGGCGTCGGCATCGGCGCGACGCAGGATCGTGTAGGAGTCCTCGGGCCGCCCGCCGGCGGCCGCCGCGGGACCGAAGGCCACGGACCGACCCGAGAGGAGCGCGGAGAGGGCTCCCGTCAGGGACTCCCATTCGAACGGCGCCGTGGCCCCCACGAAGTCCAGCTCGCGGAGCTCGGGGACGAAGCCGGTGAGGGCTCGAACCATTGCCGCGAGGGTGAACTGGGAGTGCGCGACGAACCCCGTGCCACGGGACAGCAGCACGGCCGGCTCCCGGGGGGGAGCCGGCCGGGTCGAGCGCGGCCCCCTGGCGGCGGGAGGGGGGAGCTCATCCTCGGCCACGACGCGCCCCGGCAGCCCCTCCAGCCACGCGGGACCGGCCGTCGAGAGGATCACATCGGCCTGGAGCAACCGGAGCCGGGTCGTGAGGACGTCCGGTGGAGCGGCCGGGTCGAGCACCGCCACGCGGGCCCCGGCGTCCAGGGAGCCGAGCAGCAGCGCGAGCCCGTCCGCGGGGGCGGGCTCGATGACGGCCACGAGCGTGGGGCGTGGCTCCATGGCGGCGAGGCCGCCGGCGACCCTCTGCATCCGCATGTCCAACTCGCCGTACGTGAGGATGTGCTGGTCCCCGACGACGGCGGGTCGGTCGCGCGCCGACTCCACGTGCCGCGCCACCAGGGCCGGAAGCGGGCGCTGAGGGATGGAGGCCTGCCGGGGGATGCCCTCGGGCCAGTAGGCGCTGAGCGCGACGCCCCCCGCCTTGCTCATCCGCCCAGGCTCACTCGTCCCACTCGGGTTCCGGAAGGGGCGTCCACCAGCGGGTGATGTCCAGATCGTCCGCCAGCGCGTTGGCGCAGTTGTAGCCCGGGCTGCCCGTGATGGCGCCTCCCGAGTGGCTCGTGGAGCCGCACAGATAGAGCCCTTCCACCGGCGTCCGGTAGCGGCCGAGCTCGGGCATCGGCCGGGAGCCGCCGAGCTGGGCCGGGACGTAGGCGATCGTGTGGTGGCTTCCCCGGACCATCGTGATGCAAGATCGCTCGATGTCGAGCGGCGTGAAGAGGTACGTCGCCAGGACGTTCTCCTCCGTCATGTTCGGGGCGAACTCCCTCCATTCCTCGAGGATCTGGCGGGTGACCTCCTCCCGGTGCTCGTTCCAGGACTCCGCCCCCTTGTCGCCGAAGGCGTACGGGGCGAACGGCCACCAGAAGGCGACGTGCTTCCCCGGCGGAGCATAGGAGGGGTCGAACAGCGTGTTACAGGCGCCGTTGCCGTGCCACCGGCGCGGAAGCTGCTCGTTCTCGATGTCGTCGAGGAAGATCGTCTCGAGCTCGTCGCTGCTGTCGACACCGAACGCCATGTTGAAGGCCCGGCCGACGTCCGGATCGAACTCGGCGGCTCGGTACCGGGGCGGCTCGTTCAGCGCCACGTGGAGCGTGCACAGGCTGTGCTTGGCCCACTCGAGGTTCTTCAGCTTCTCGGCGATCTCCGGTCCGAAGTGCTCCTCCCCGGCCATCCCGACCGTCTGAACGACGTCGACGCCGCTGGCGACGAACCGGTCCGCCGCCAGCTCCTCTCCGCTCTGGAGGCGGACGCCGGCGGCCCGGCCGCCCGTGACGAGAATCTCCTCGACGTGCTCGCCCGTCACGAGGGTCCCGCCGTTCTCCTCGATCACCCGCCCCAGCGCGTCGGTCAGGGAGGCCGAGCCGCCCTTGGGGAGGGCGAAGGTCACGAGGCGCGAGACCAGCCGAGGGAAGAACGCGCCCAGACCCGGCAGGTTCTGGAGGGTGATGGCATGGAGGAAGCTCTTGAAGAGACAGCGGATGCGCTCGTCCTCGAAGTTCTCGTCGACCGCCTCGTAGAGGGTGAGCTGCGCGTAGCCCAGGAGCTCCTTGCCGATCGGGCCGGTGACCCGCTGGGCCAGCTCGTCTGGGGGGATGGGCGCGGAGAACAGCGTCCCGATCACGAAGTCCTTTGCCTTGACGGCGAACTTGTCGTGGATCTCGAGATACCGATCCGCGTCGGCCTTCGACAGCCGGGCGAAGGACTCCGCCGTGCGGGCGGGGTCGCGGTGGATGCAGACCGCCGTCCCGTCCTGGAACACCATGGCGTTCTGCACATCCGGGTAGAGGTACTCGAGCCCGTACCGGTGCAGCTCCAGATCGTGGATCACCGGCCCATCCGTGAACAGGTGGAAGTTCGAGTGCAGGTTGTGCTTGAAGCCGGGCAGCGTCACCTCCTCGGTTATGCAGCCGCCGCCGATCTTCGGGTTCCGCTCGACGACCGCCATCCGCAGACCCGCTCGTGCGAGGTACGCCCCACAGGTCAGTCCGTTGTGCCCGCCTCCGATGATGATGCCGTCGAACGTCGTCATGTTCCCTCCCCTGGATCGAGAGGCCGGGCGGGCCGGCTCCGGACCCACTCCGGGCCTTGCCGAGCAGGAGCATCGTCGGGAGGTGCGGACGCTCCCGGCGGATGCCTTCCCCGTGCACCCACCCCCTGTCTGCCCAAGAGTCGGTCTACAGGTCCTGGACGGCGCTCCACACCGGGATCTCGCCGATGCCCGAGGGCATCCGGACCGCCTTGATGGTGGTGAACTCCCGGATGGTCTCCAGCCCGTGCTCGCGGCCGTTCCCGCTTCCCTTCATGCCCCCGAACGGGGACCCGAGGAAGGCCCGGTTGTAGTTGTTGATGAAGACGATGCCGGCATCGATCTCGCGCGCCGCCCGGTTCGCCATGGCGACGTCGCTCGTGTAGACGGCCGCAACCAGGCCGAACTCCGTGTCGTTCGCGAGCTGGATGGCCTCCTCGTAGTCGCGGAACCGCATGACGACGACGGCGGGGCCGAAGATCTCCTCCTGCACGATCCGCATCGAGCTCTTCACGTCGTCGAAGACGATGGGAGGCACGTAGTATCCGTTCTTCAGGCGGGGGTCGTCGGGGACTTTCCCGCGCGCGACGATCTTCGCCCCCTCCTCCTCCCCGATCCTGATGTAGTCGAGGACCCGCTGCTGTTGCTGTTCGGTGACCATGGGGCCGATCTGCGTCCTCTCGTCGAGCCCGTCGCCGACCACGAGCCCCTCCACGATCGGGCAGAAGCGCTCCATGAATCGTTCCTTGATGCTCTCGTGCAGGAGGATCCTGGACGCGGCGGTGCAGGCCTCCCCCTGGTTGAAGAACATCCCCTCCACGGCACCCTTGATCGCGAGGTCGAGGTCGGCGTCGGAGAAGACGATGAACGGGTTCTTCCCCCCGAGCTCCAGGATCACGGGCGTGAGATTCTCGGAGGCCGCCTGCATGACCGCACGCCCGGTCACCGTCGAGCCGGTGAACGAGATCTTGCCGATGCCCGGGTGCCCGACGAGGGCGGCCCCCACGGGTCCGAACCCGGGGACCGCATTCACCACACCCGGCGGCAGGACCTCGTTCATGAGCTCCACCACTCGGATCGCCGTGAGGGGCGCCTGCTCGGCCGGCTTGATCACCACCGTGTTCCCGGCCGCCAGCGCGGGAGCCACCTTCCCGCAGACGTGGATCGGGGGCCAGTTGAACGGGATCACGGCGCCCACCACGCCGTAGGGCTCCGGAACCGTGTAGACGGCCACCGGGCCCTGGGGGATGAAGTCGCCGACGAGCTTGTCCGCCAGCCCGCCGAAGTACTCGCAGACGCCCTGGGCGAAGCGGACGTCGAACTGCCGGGACTGCTCGAGGGGCTTCCCCATCTCGCGCGTCTCCAGCTCCGCGAGCTCATCGGCGTGTTCCTCGATCAGCCGGGCCAGTTTCAGCAGGAGCTGTCCCCGCTCCCTCGGCGTCCGCCAGCGCCAGTCCTCCTCGTAGGCGCGACGCGCCGTCGACACCGCGAGGTCGAGGTCCGCCTCGTTGCATTCGGCAACCTCGGCCAGGACCGCCCCGGTCGCGGGTTCGTGCACGGCGAAGGTCGTCCCCGCGGAGCCCTCCCGCGGAGCCCCCCCGATGACTCCCTTCCAGAGACTGCGTTCCAGCATGGCCTCCTCGCCTCCTCTCCGCACCCTCTCTCCTCCGCCGTGAGAGGACCCCGGTCAGATGGCGGCGTCCAGCTCCGGCGGAGGCGGCTCCATGTCGAGNNTCCTCCTCCGCGGTGAGAGCCACCGGTCAGATGGCGGCGTCCAGCTCCGGCGGAGGCGGCTCCATGTCGAGGTCGAAGTCCATGACCCGCAGAAAGCGGGACAGGAAGTTCCACATCGACACGGAGATTGCCAGTTCCACGATCTCTGCGTCCCCGAAGTGCTCCTGCACCCTCGAGATGGTCTCCTTCGAGACGCCCAACGGCTCGTCTCGGAAGCTCATCTGCGGTGGACGGATCGTCAGCTCGTCGGTGAAGTCCAGGGCGGCGAGCTCGGCGTCGGTGAAGCGGTCGCGGTTCCCGTCCAGGTCGCCCAGCGCGACGAGGTCATCCTCGGGGATGCCGTCCTTCTTGGACGCGTCCAGCCGGTGGCTGAGCGCGTAGCGGGAGCGGTTGAGGATGGTGACTCGGACGGCACTGAGCTGCTTGATCCGTTGGTCGAGCGCCGCCGGAGCAAAGACGGACTGGAGGAACGGGAAGTAGGTCTTGAAGACTTCGGGGT
>JABAOD010040033.1_pt2 | contig 11537 bp, 11 predicted proteins | sample 7062151 | NCBI WGS metagenome assembly JABAOD01 (sample SAMN14538626, study PRJNA623070) | marine sediment metagenome | biome: marine biome [ENVO:00000428]; feature: marine pelagic biome [ENVO:01000023]; material: deep marine sediment [ENVO:00002113] | place: India: Gulf of Khambhat ...
AGATCGATCGCGATGAGGCTACGGGACCTCTCCTCGACGCCATTCTCACCGCGGCCGAACCTGCGGTTCTCACGATTGGAACAAAGCAACCACGACTGACGAACGCCGATGTCGACGCAGCCACGGAGCGAGCTCAGCTGTGGCTGTCAGGGCCTGTGACGCTCACGGCCGCGGATTCGGACGTGTCCGTCGTCTTCACCGTCGAGCAGCTGGCCAACGCGTTTCGTTCGGAAGCCGGGGACCGTCGCATCGAGCTGTCGTTCGATCCCGACGTCGTCGAGTCGGTGCTGGCAGCCGTCCGTTCCGAGGTCGAATCCGCACCGGAAGACGCTCGATTCGAGATCGGGGACACTCAGGTCACGATCGTTCCGTCACGACGCGGCACGCTCATCGACCCGGCCACGACGGCCGCCAACCTGGCGATCGCAGCCGAGTCTGCCGTCCGCAGGGGGCTGCTCCCCTTTGTCGAAGGAGCGGAACCGGCCATCACCACCGAGGATCTCGAGGCACTTGGCGTCGAGCACCTGCTGGCGTCGTTCACGACGTACCACCCGTGCTGCCAGCCGCGGGTCACCAACATCCACCTCTTCGCCGACGCCATCGATGGCGTCTTCCTCGAGCCCGGGCAGGAACTCGATCTCAACGAAGTGGTTGGGGAGCGAACCACCGAAAAGGGCTACCTGGAGGATGGGACCATCATTCGGGGAGAGCTGGTCGAAACCGTCGGGGGTGGCGTCAGCCAGTTCGCCACGACGATCTACAACGCCGTGTTCTGGGCCGGACTCGAGGACGTCACCCACCGCCCGCACAGCTTCTACTTCAGCCGCTACCCGGAGGGGATCGAGGCGACGATCTCATGGCCACTCCCCGACCTGGTGTTCCGCAACGACACGAACCACGGAATCGTCGTGAAGACCGAATACACCGACACCTCCATCACCGTGAAGCTGTACGGCAACAACGATGGTCGGGTAGTGATCGGCGCTCACCGCAACGGAACGACCGAGATCGACGTGGTCACGGAAGGTGGCCCGAGTGCGCGCCGGGTCTCGTCCCAGGTGTCCGGCCGGTACAACTTCACGGAGCCGACCGTGGAGTACCGGGCCAATCCGGAATTCGAGGTCGATCAGGAAGAGCAGGTGCAGAGTTCGCGGCAGGGGTGGTCCGTGACGGTCACCAGAACCATCGAAGAGGGCGGCGAATCGACCGAGCAGCAGTGGGTGGTGCGCTACCTGGCCCGAAGAGAGATCATCGAGGTCCACCCGTGCAAGGTGCCGGATGCCGAGGAGGAGTGCCCCGAACCGACCACGACAACGTCGACGACCACAACCGTGCCTGAGTCGACAACCACCACCACCGAGGGTGGGTGAGCGTCAGTCGTAGAAGCGGAAGAAGCGTCCGACCAAGCCGGCGATTCGCTCGGTGCTCTCGTCGTCCCAGCCGCCGATCCGACGGACGGAGACCGTGTTCGACATGACGAACACGTGGTCGACTGCGCCGTCCTCTTCGAAGATCTGCACTGCGAGCTTGCCCGGGAACGTCGTCGAGCGGCGAGCCGCCTCCACCCCATTGAACGCAACGCCGTCCTGGCCCGNNGGACACGATCCACTGCGGTGGTCTTGTTGATCTCGATGGTCTGGCCCACTACGTCTCCTGGACTCCCGGCGGCCGACGATGGTAGCGGCACATCAGTAGCCGCCGGCATCGGCCGACACGCGCTTGCTCCTCTGCGACATGGCGCCGCGATCCCTTTCTCCGATCAGGTGGACCTTCATGAGGTTGGTCGACGCATGCTGGTTGGGCGGGATACCGGCCACCATCACAACCGCTTCGTCGCGACGACAGATCCCCTCTTTCTCCAAAATCTTCTCTGCTGCAGCGATCATCAGGTCGGTGTAGTCCCGCCGGTCGAATCCCATCGGCCTGACACCGCGGTACAGCGTCATCCTTGAGAGCGTTTCCGGGATCGGCGTGAACGCAATCACTCGGGCATCCGGCCGGTACTTGCTCAGCAGTTTGGCGGTGTTGCCCGACTCGGTGAACGCCACGATCGTGTCGATGCCGAGGTTGGCGGCTGCGTCCACCGCAGCACCCGCAACGGCCGAGGCGAACGAACCCGCCGTGGCGATGTAGTCGACCGACGGTCGGCTGGTACCCAAACCCGATTCGACCTCGACACAGATCCGTCCCATCGTTCTCACGGTCTCGACCGGGAACTCACCCACGGCGGTCTCGGCCGAGAGCATCACGGCATCGGTTCCGTCGAGCACCGCGTTGGCGACGTCGGTGACCTCCGCCCGGGTGGGCCGGGGGCTGTGGGTCATCGACTCGAGCATCTCGGTCGCGGTNNTGACCTCCGCCCGGGTGGGTCGCGGGGACTTCGTCATGGACTCCAGCATCTCGGTGGCCGTGATGGAGATCAGGCCGGCAGCGTTTGTACGTCTCAGGATGTCCGACTGCACCATCGGGATTTTCTCCAGTGGCAACTGAACTCCCAGATCACCACGCGCAACCATCACCCCCGCAGACTCGGAGAGGATGTCGTCGAGGTTGGCGTAGGCCGCAGCAAGCTCGACCTTCGAGATGATCGGCACACCGCCGGCGAGGTCTCGCACCTCACGAACCTCGGCGCCCGAGCGCACGAATGAGGCGGCTACGTAGTCGGGCTTCAGCTCACGGCTGAACGCCAGGTCGACACGATCCTTGGCGGTGATCGCGGGCACTCGCAGATCGGTGTCGGGAAAGGCCACGCCCTTCCCGTCGCCGAGGACACCCCCCAGTTCCACGAACGCAGTGAGGTGATCATCCTCGACGCCGGTCACTCGAAGTCTGATCAGCCCGTCGGCGAGGAGGATCACCTCCCCTGTGCGCACGTCGTCGAGCAGGAACTCGTAGTCGATATAGACAACGGAGGCGTCGTCGGAATGGTGCCGGCCCGGCAGCAAAGACATCTCGGCCCCGTCTACGAGAGGCAGCGACCCGCCGGGAAAGGTACCGACTCTCAACTTCGGCCCCTGGATGTCCTGGAGGATCCCGACGACACGTCCCTCGTCTGCAGCCGCCTCGCGAACCCAATTGGCCATCCTCAGGTGGCTTTCGTGCGACCCGTGGGAGAAGTTGAGGCGGGCGACGTCGATGCCGGCATGGATCAACCTGGCCACGTCGTCCTTCGACGACTGGGCAGGACCCATCGTGGCGACGATCTTGGTCAGGCGCTCCATGAGGATCGGACGCTAGCCGCTGGTTGGCGAGGTTCGAGACCGGGACGACATTGCCCGGACCCGTCAGACGAGAGACGTCACGATCTGATGGGCGGCTGCCAGGTCCTCTCGGTCGAACACGCCCCGGTCGACGGCGACAACCCTGCATCCGGCTTCTCGGCCGGCGGCGATCCCCACCGGGGAGTCCTCGACAACGAGCGTCCGACCGGCGTGAACGCCGAGATGGCCGATTGCAGCTGTGTACACGTCCGGGCTCGGCTTGGGTGCAGTCACCTCGTCGGCCGCCACCGTGACAGCGAACCGATCCTCGAGCGCTGCAGCCCTCAGGATCCAGTCCAACCGCCGACGCGCACTGTTGGTGCCACAGCCGACCGCCAGACCACGACGCTCGGCCGCCGAGAGGAGCGCGATGGCATCGGCAAAGGGCGCGAGGCCGTTCTGTTCGAGCCTGGACGCAAACTCTCGATTCGCGCGGGCGAGCACGTCTTCGACGTCCATGCCGAGCAGCGGTGCGTAGTGCTCGGCGATGCTCCGGTCCGTCCGACCGATCCATCGATGCATGTCGCTTTCGGTCGACGGCGCACCGAGTGCTGTCAGCGCGGTCGACCACGCCTCCATCGATGCCGGCTCCGAGTCCACCAGAACCCCGTCACAGTCGAAGAGGACAGCGTCGAGACCGTGATCGAGGAGACTCAGGAGAGCNNGCAGGAGTTGATTCACCAGTTTGGGATCTGCCTTGCCCTGCGTAGCGCGCATCACCTGACCGACGAGGAAGCCAACGACTTTCTGCTCACCGCCCCGGAAGCGATCGACCGCATCGGGATTCGCCGAGAGCACCTCGTCCACTGCCTCCTCGAGGGCACCGGAGTCGGAGATCTGCAGGAGATCGCGAGCCTCGGCGACGGTCCCTGGGCTTCCTTCGTTGCGCATGACACCGTCCAGCACGTCCTTGGCTGCGGACGACGAGATGTGCCCGTCGCCGATCATGGCGAGCAACTCTGCCAGATGGTCGCCGGTCAGGCCTGTTGACTCGACTTCGCTCTCCTCACGCCTGAGCCATCCTGTGACCTCCCCGGTCACCCACAGCGCTGCCGACTTGGCCTCGGCACCGGCCGCCACGGCGGAGTCGAACAGCGATCGCAATGCAGGATCTGCACCCGCTAGCACGGTTGCGGCATGGTCATCGACACCGAGCAGGCGATACCGATCACGACGGACGGCCGGTAGCTCGGGCAGCTGGGCCCGGATCGCCTCGCGCCACTCGTCGTCGATCACCATTGGTACCAGGTCGGGTTCTGTGAAGTAGCGGTAGTCGGAGCTGCCCTCCTTGGAACGCATGCCATGCGTGATCCCCGCCGCCTCATCCCAGTGGCGCGTCTCCTGGTGGAGCGTTCCACCGCCTTCGAGGACATCGATCTGCCGGTGGATCTCGAAATCAACGGCTCGCTCCAACGACCGGAACGAGTTCATGTTCTTGATCTCGATCTTTGTGCCGAGCTCCGGATCGCCTTCGCGCCGCACCGAGATGTTGGCATCGAAGCGCATCGACCCTTCTTCGAGTTTGGCGTCGGAAACGTCGAGCTCCAGCACCACCTCCCGCAGCGTTTGCGCATACGCCCGCGCCTGGCCAGCGGTGTGGATGTCCGGCTTGGACACGATCTCGACCAGCGGTACACCCGACCGGTTGAAATCGAGCAGCGTCTCCTCGGCCGAGTGGATCCGGCCCCCTCCCCCCACATGGATGGACTTGCCGGTGTCCTCCTCCTGGTGGGCGCGCTCGATGCCGATCCTCACGGTCTCACCGTCGGCTTCGACGTCGAGCCAGCCGTCATGGCAAACGGCGACGTCGTACTGGCTGATCTGGTAGTTCTTGGGCAGGTCGGCGTAGAAGTAGTTCTTCCGGTGGAACACCGAGACCGGGGACACCTCGCAGTTGAGGGCGAGTCCGATCTTCGAGATCCACTCGATCGCCTTCCGGTTGGGCACGGGAAGTGCTCCGGGCAGACCGAGACATGTCGGACATACGTTGACGTTGGGTTCGTCCCCGAACCCGACACGACAACCACAGAACATCTTCGAATCGGTGAACAACTCGACGTGGACTTCGATGCCGATGACGGCCTCCCAGCCGGCAGGAATGCGACTCATGCGAGCTCCTCGACCATCTCGGGACGATCATCGAATGCTGCGATCCGCTCCACCTCGGCGGCGACCTGGAACAGCCGTGGTTCGCCGAACGCCGGGGCCATGATCTGGAATCCGATGGGCAGCCCCTGCGGATCGAGCCCGACGGGGACAGACATCGCCGGGTGTCCCGCCAGATTCGACGGGATGTTGCATATGTCGCTCAGATACATCGCGAGTGGATCCGCCGTCTTGGCCTCGAGTTCGAAGGCGACCGTCGGGCTCGTTGGAGAGACGAGGACGTCGACCTGCTCGTACGCCGCCGCAAACTCGGACTGTACGACTGTTCGGACCTTCTGGGCCTGGCCGTAGAAGGCGTCGTAGTACCCGGCGGACAGGGCGTAGGTGCCGAGCAGGATCCGGCGCGTCACCTCCGGTCCGAACCCCTCAGCTCTCGTCTTCGCCATCATCTCCTCGGTGGTCTCACCGGGCACCCTCAGTCCGTAGCGAATGCCGTCGAACCGGGCCAGGTTGGCGGAACACTCGGCCGGGGCGATCAGGTAATACGTCGAAAGGGCGACTTCACAGGTCGGAATGGACACCTCTGTGACATCGGCCCCGGAGTCTGCGAGGGCATCGATCATCTGCCTGGTGGCCTCGGCCACCGCCGGTTCGTAGCCCTCGCCGGACAATTCGCGCACGACACCGATTCGCACACCCTCGACCCCCCGGTCCAACGCCGACCCGACTGCGGGGTACTCACCTCGCCACGAGGTCGCATCGAGCGGATCGTGACCGGTGATCGCCTCGAGCACGGTCGCAGTGTCACGTACGGTTCTTGCAAAGGGTCCGATCTGGTCGAGCGACGACCCGAAGGCAATCAAGCCGTATCGAGAGACCAGTCCGTACGTGGGCTTCATCCCGACCACGCCGCACAGGGCCGCCGGCTGACGGATCGAACCTCCGGTGTCCGAGCCGAGTGCAGCGAAGGCCGACCCGGCAGCCACCGCAGCCGCCGATCCACCGGATGAGCCTCCCGGCACCCGATCGATGTCCCACGGATTTCTCGTCGGACCGTAGGCGGAGTTCTCGGTCGATGACCCCATTGCGAACTCGTCGAGATTCGCCTTGCCGACGAGCACCGCTCCGGCATCCCGCAGCCGGGCGACTGCGGTGGCGTCGTATGGCGGGCGGTATCCGGACAGGATCTGACTGGCAGCCGTCGTTTCCACGCCGCGCGTGCACAGATTGTCCTTGAGGGCGATGGGAATCCCGTCGAGCAGTCCGTGCCGGTTGCCGTCGGCGAACCGGGCATCGGCTTCCTCGGCTGCCCGCAGCGCCCCCTCTCGATCCACGGTGAGGTATGCATGGAGCTGAGCCTCCGTCATCGAGATCCGCTCCAGCACCGCGTCGAGCAACTCCCGAGCAGAGTGCGAACCGTCGTTCAGACCGGCAGCAGCCTGGCTCAGCGTCAGGTCGGCGAGACTCATGGTCAGTCCTGTTCGAGGGCCGGCGGGACCACGAAATACCCGTCCCTGCTCTGGGGCGCGGCGGCCAGCACCTCGTCCCGGTCGAGCGACGGCCTCACGTCGTCGTCGCGGAAGGCATTCGTGAACCCGAGGGGGTGGGCGGTCGGTTCCACACCCTCGACATCAACCGATTGGACCATGGCGGCGTGGTCGAGGATCGTTCCGAGCTGGGAGCGGTAGGTGTCCATGGCCTCGTCATCCAACGCCAGCCGGGCGAGGCGGGCGACATGGGCGATGTCGATTTCGATTGGCATGGGGCGAGTGTAGGTGTGAACACCGCTGCCGCTTCACGGCGGTACGGTCAGGGGATGTACCGCCACCTCATCGGAATCGCCGCCCTGGCGGCAGGAGCCTTCGCCCTGTGGTCATGGTCCACCGATTCGATGACGACAGTGGGTATTGCCACACGGGTGGCCGTCATCCTGGCCGCGATCTGGATTGCGTTTCCCGTCGTCGAAAAGGCGAACCTGCGATCGATCGTGATCGGCGTGGTGTCCGTGCTGGTGCTCGTGCTCAGACCGCGCGCCGCCGTGATCGTGCTCCCGGTGCTGTGGATCACCGTCGGGCGAAAACCACGACGCGCCAGCGGTCGAGATCCCGGCTAGGTTCTCCGCCATGCACATCGCCGTCGTGGTCCGCATCGGCGGGGAATCGACTGCAGCCGAGGCTGCGCTCGAAGGGTTCTCGTCGTTCGTGTCGACAAAACCGAACCTCCCGCTCTCGTTGACGCTCGACCTCGAGGCCGCCAAAGTGGCCGATCGGAGGACGGATCTCGTCGATGTACTGCGAGGCAGGGTGCACTACGTGAGGACCTGCCTCGGATCCCCGGATCCGACGATCATGCCCAGTGGCGTGCTGGAGCGGAGCCTGCAGTTGGAGTCCGATGTCGTCGGCAGGCTGGGATTCGAATCCGACGTGTTGTTGACGACCCGACCCTGGCCCGACCACCTTCTGCCCCGACTGGTTCGCAACGGCGTCCGTGGCCTGCTCGTCCCGTCGACGACCCTGTCGTCGGCCGGGGTGGTGACCCATCTCGACGCAGTCATTCCGGTGATGCCGTTCCACGAGAACGTCGAGACGTCGCACGAAGACGACCTCCAGGCGGTGCGCGTGAGCGTCGACGACCTCCCATCCGTCGTGGAGGCGATCCCGCTCGGTTGCGCAACAACACCCTCTGAGTTCTTCGCAACTCACGCAACGGTTGGTCGGGCGACCGTCGAGCAGCCGAGTCATGAACGGGACTTCGATGAAGAACTCCTGGCGCGCAAGACGATCCGGCTGTCGACTCGAATCGTCGATCGCACCGCAGACGAGGTCATCGAGCAGTTGATTGCGGCGGCATCCGTGCTCGGAAACCCCCCGACCGGCGAGCAACGGACGAGCACGTTGCTGACGGCGCACCAGCGTCTGATACGTGCTCGAGCGATGATGGATCACTCTCGTCGTCGAGGTGACGACTGGGTGAAGGCGAGTCGCATCGACTGGAACGCAGACGGCAACGAGGATGTCCACGTCGAGCTTCCCCGACTCTCCCTCGTGCTGGACCTGGCGGCGGGCGGATCGATTCTCGTGCTCGACGACAAGCACACGGAAAGGCCGCTGGGAACACTGATCGATGGACCTCTGGGGTCCTTGTTGCGGCATCAACACGTCGAAGGCGAGGATCTCGTATCCGGCACACTCGAACTGACGTCCATCGAGGAGAGCCGAGAGCGCCTTGCCGTGGAGATGAGCGGATCGATAGCCGGCGGGACGGTGACCTGTCGGCTCGCCATGACCGGACTGCGCCTCGAACTGCAATACACGGCCACCGGGGTGAACCCGGGGAGGCTGGGCCCCCAACTCGCCCTCGGTCTCGCATCACCCCGGATGCGAGTCGACGGTGGGGAGTGGCTCACCATCGCCGAGGAGCCGATCGCCGTCGAGGGCCATCGTTTCCGGCTCGCCGGCAACGACGACCGCATGGTTCTGCTGTCGACCATGACCCCCGGTGAGGCGTTCGTCAGGCCGGCTGGCGGAGGCACCCTCGTGTGGATGCACTGGTTGACGAATGGCGACGGTACCTACGGGGCGACAATCGACCTCGATGCCTGATCTCGGGTCTCCCACCGGCTGATGAGCTCATCGAGAAAGTCTGCCAACTCGATCAACCGATCGATCGCAACCTGGTCTGGTGTGTCCGTCGGCGCGTGATACACCTCGGACAACAGGAGATCGAGTCGTTCCGAGGTGAAGGCAAGTGCAGGCCGACCCCGCATGGCGAAGATCGCATGGTCACTCTGGTACCAGACAGGACCCCGAACCACTCCTCGATGATTCTGCACGACACGTTCAACCAGCTGCTCCGCCGGTGGAGCGAGGTTGTACGTCGAGACGGCCGTCGCTCCGATCTGATAGCCGGCACCGTCGATGTTGATCGCCGCGGCAACCTGATCGATGGCATTCCGCTCGAGCCAGGCCTGCTCTCCTGGAGCCTGGAAGTGGTCCTCCCCGTTCACGGCGAGTAGTTCCACGCCAACGGAGAGGTGAGGGCGGCAGGGAGGGGACATCGACCGGGCCAGCAGCATCAGAACGACGACGCCGGCAGCGTTGTCGACCGCCCCGGGAGTGCCCGGTTTGGAGTCGATATGGGCGATCACGAGCAGACGACCTACGGCCGAGCCTCGCCGGGCCACGACGTTCTCCGCTTCGGACTGCCGGCGTTGGGCCGCGATCGAGATGCGACCGGTCGTACCGTCGGCCGTCACCAGGCGGGACCCGACGTCGCGGCGAACAGCCGCCGCCGCGATGTCGAAGGTTCCATCTTCGATCAGGGGAAAGGGGTCCATGGCACCGCACAACTCGGGGTAGCGACCCGTGACCGCAACCACCGCAAGTGGTTTCGCCGCTTCGAGCCGGTCCAGGATGCGTGTGTGGTCTTCCGATCGATAGAACGGGAAATCCCGAGGGGTGAGCGGCTCGGAGGAGATTGGACCATCGAGGACGAGGATGGAACCCGCAAGATCACGGCGACCGAGGTCGTCCACGGTTCGAACGACCCGGATCGGCCCGACTCCCTCGACGCCGAGACCGTAGGGGCTCGGCTCGAGTGTCAGCGACTCGCCCGCCGCGATGACGAATGCACCGGTCGCCTCCCAGTCCATGCACGGGAACGGCTGGCATTCGACCACCCATCCGGCATCACGGAATGCACCGGCCACCAGCCGGGTGGCCGCTCGATTGGCCGGGCCACCGGGTCTGCGGTCCGGTGTCAGCGAGCACAGCTCGGTGAGCGAACGGAGGGCGAACTCGGACCGGCTTTCGGACACCCGGTCACGGTATCGCCATGGTGTCAGTGGGAGGAGGGGCGTTCGGCAATGGCCGTAAGGAGGGCGTCGTAGGTGAAGTCGAGGTCGCTCAGCAGCACGCTCTCATTCGCCTGATGCGCCTGCCTGGCCTCCCCGGGACCGAAGTTCACACCTGGCACGCCGTAGACCCCGAGTCGGGCGATATCCGTCCAACCCTGTTTGGCGGCCAGTTCGGCACCAGATGCGGTACGGAGGGCATGGAGGAACGGATGGCCGGCCTCGACCGGACCGGCGGGGGCAGAGTCGACGATGTCGACCTCGTCGGCAACGGCGCACGCGGTGTGCACCATCTCGATGGCTTCCTCGATCGACCGCTGAGGATTGAACCTATAGTTGAGGTTGAGATCGAAGGTTGGAGGGATGATGTTGCGCGCCACTCCTCCCCCCGCCATGGTCACCGACATCACCTCCCGGTATTCGAGGCCGTCGACCACGAAGAGCTCCGGTTGGCGATCGTGCATCGCAGACAGCCAGGATCCAGCCTTGGTGACGGCGTTTTCTCCCCACCACGGACGAGCCGAGTGTGCAGATCGACCGATGAATCGAACGGTGGCGTTGACCAACCCGTTGCAACCGACCTGAAGTTCTCGATCCGATGGTTCCAGGACCACCGCAAACGTCGCATCGGTCAGCCACGACTCTTGTTTCAAGATCGGCTCGAGGCCATTCCCATCCGCCGGACCCTCCTCTGCCTCGTAGAAGACCCCGACCACGTCGTACTCGCTGCTCGTATCGTCGAGTTCCTCCAGAAGGTGGACCATGACAGCCAGACCACCTTTCATGTCGGTCGCCCCCAATCCGTAGAGGCGGCCATCCTCGATCCGAGCAGCGGGCTGGCCCTGGCTCGGGACGGTGTCGAGATGGCCGACCAACAAGATCAGGGGTCGCCCGGTGCTCTCCCCCACTACCGCGGACTTACCGATCCGAATCACGTCGTGTGACGAGAGACGCTCGACAATCGCGTCTCGAAGGCGCTCTTCGTTCCCCGTCTCCGACGGGATGTCGACCAGCCATCGGAGCGTCTCGACCAGATTCACAGCTGTACTCCGAGGTCTCTCAAGTAGGCGTTGAGAGAGAGGCTCTCGTCGTGACGAGCCTCTCGCCAGCCAATGATGTAGGCACATTGGAGGTGAACGGTGCCCGACTCGAAGTCTCGCGGTCGTGTGCCTTGCACCACGATCGCCCGATCGGGCACGTGGCCGCGATACTCGACCGGGTTGGGGCCTGTGACGTCGATGATCGGAATCGACGACGTGATGGTGGTGTTGGCGCCCAGCACGGCGCCGGCGCCGATCCACGCCCCTTCGGTGATGATG
>JABAOD010001878.1_pt1 | contig 11528 bp, 9 predicted proteins | sample 7062151 | NCBI WGS metagenome assembly JABAOD01 (sample SAMN14538626, study PRJNA623070) | marine sediment metagenome | biome: marine biome [ENVO:00000428]; feature: marine pelagic biome [ENVO:01000023]; material: deep marine sediment [ENVO:00002113] | place: India: Gulf of Khambhat ...
CAACAGATGGGGGCGCAAGGGATCAGTATCGAGTTGACCCTGGACGGGACCACGATCTCCGGCAACGTGACCGGGATGGACGGCGAAGTTAAGGACGTCGAGGTTGAAGTCCCCGAAGGGACGCTACTGCCCGGCATGGACGACTACGCAATCTGGATCGCCGATCTGGAACCGGGCGCGGAGATCAGCTTGCCGGCGTTCAACGCCTTGGGAGGCATGCCGTACAACTTGACGCTGAAGGTGGTGAGTGAGACGACGGTGACGGTACCGGCCGGCGAGTTCGCGGCCTATCAGCTGGAAGTGAGCGGCGCGGAAGGCACTTCGACGGTCTACGCCCGCAAGGCGGCGCCCCACATCGTGCTCAAGCAGGAACCGGTCGGCCAGCCGATCGTCATCCAGCTGAAGGAGTTGAAGTAGCGGTTGAATCGATCCGGGTGGCGGACGGCCCCTAGGGGTCGCGCTTGCGCCCGGGCCGGCATCAGAAGAAGGCGCTGCCCGACAGGTAGAGGATCGCGGGCACGATGCCAAACTCCGACGGCAGTTGGACCGGTGCACCGGGCTCAGCATCACCCAGTCCGAGGAACAGGCCGGCCCGGAGGGTCACCTCGCTCGACGCGGAGTAGGTCGCGCCGGGCCCCAGGAGCGCGCTAACATCGTTCAAGTTCACGAGCACCAGGAGATCGGTGGCCAGTAGGGGGTGCACCTGGTAGACCCCTTGGAGGGCGGCCACATCCTGTCCCAGCACCTGCAGCTCGCCGCGCGCGAACGGCTCGGAGAACACGACCGAAGCCAGCTCGTCGCTGCGGCTCGCCCCGAAGTCATCATGCTGGTACTCGATGACGACGTAGAGGTCCCGGCCGGAGACCGTGAAGCGCGTGTCGACCCCCACCGTGCCACGAAGGGCGACGCCTCCACTTCGAGCCCGCAGGTTGTCCGTTCGGTCCCGCAGAGAAAGCTCGCTGCGCAGGGCAGCCCGACCGATCGCGCCGGTGGCGCCCAGGCTGAGCGCGGGGTCGTCGTGCAAGAGCCCGGTCCAGGCCGAAAGCTCCCAGCCTCGCCACGTGGTGCGGCCGCGACTCAGCAGCGTGACCGTCGTGTCGGCTCCCGTGTCCGTGACGCGCGCGACCAGGTCCACCTCACTGAGGGGCCCCGGGAAGACCTTGAAGCGGAGGGCATCGACGCCGGCTCGATACTCGCGGAACGGATCGGCCGGGTCGAAGGGCGCGAACGGGTCGGCGGGCGTCAAGAAGAGCGTCGTTGCCCAGGAGATCGTCTGCCGGCCGGCCGTGACCTCGAAGAGGCGGCCGCTGTAGGTGACGCTCAACCGGTCGAAGCGATGTCGCCAGAGCCAATGGCTCGTCTCCTTGAGCGTCCACTGGAGGTCAAGCCATTCGCCACCCCCAGGGGCGACGCCTTGCAACAGCGCGCCAAGCGGCGCGGCCACGGCACGCTCGCTATATGAAAGCAAGTGCTCGTAAGCGACTTCGGCGGCGAACGGGCCAATCTGGGGCGCGGTCATGACACGCAACCGCTGCAGATCGCCGAAACCGCCGACAGCGAACTGCGTGGAATCGCTCCAGAGGGGGACATTCAGGTAGTAGCCACGTACGGTAGGGAGCTGCGCACATAGCGCCCGGGCGCCGAGCAGGGCGACGGCCGCGCCGAGCGCCGCGCCCCGAATCACCGTTCCGGCTCGGACTGGTTCCGCTCGTCCGACGCCACACGCCCGTCGACTAGCCGAATCAACCGCCGCGCCCGCTCCATGACTCGCGGGTCGTGGGTGGCAAAGACGAACGTGGTGCCGAGGTCGCGGTTCAACTCCTCCATCATGTCGAGCAGCGAGTCGCTGGCGGCCGAGTCGAGGTTGGCGGTCGGCTCGTCGGCGAGCACGAGAGCCGGCTCCGCCACGACGGCACGGATGACGGCCACCCGCTGCTGCTGGCCACCCGAGAGCTTTCCAGGTCGCCGGTCTTCCAGGCCCGCGAGTCCCGTTCGCTCGAATAGCCGTGTGACCCGTGACTTACGTTCTTCTCCGTTCATGCCTCGCAGCAGAAGCGGGAACTCGGCGTTCTCCAACGCCGTGAGCACCGGCAGCAGGTTGTAGGCCTGGAAGATGAAGCCCACGTGAGCCAGTCGCATCCGCGCCAGCTCACGAGGGGACAGCTTGGCGAGATCACGTCCGGCGACCCATACTTCACCACGCGTGGGCCGCGTCAGGCCGCCGATCAGGTTCAGCAGGGTCGTCTTTCCCGAACCCGAGGGTCCGGCCATGGCGATGAACTCGCCCGGTTCGATATCCAGCGTGACTCCGCGGACGGCCTGAACTTCCTCCGCCTCTTGCTCGAAGATCTTCCAGACAGCTTCGGTCCGGACGGCGTTCGCGTTCTCGTGAACCATCGTTCTATCACTCATCGATCGAACTTCATCGCCTCGGCCACGTCGATTCGCGTCGCCCGATAGGCGGGATAGATGGAGGCGAGCGTGCCGACGACCAGTATGAATACCAGGCCCTGGAGGACTCTCGCCATGCGGAACAGGGGGATCACGATCGGATCCATGACAACGCCCGAGAAGCTCCATTCCTCTTCCCAGGCGAACGAGAAATCGAAGCCTTCTCGCCAGAAGAACCAGGTGATCAAAAGGCCGAGGCCGATTCCGATAATCCCGCTGATCGTGGTCAATATGAGTCCCTCGACCATGACCAGGCCGCCTGTCTGGCGGGGCGTCAGTCCGAGCGCTTGGAGCAGTCCAAACTCGCGTCGCCGGTACATCACAGACATGAGAATCGTGTTGACGATGCCGAGAGCGATGATCCCGAAAAGGATCAGCTGCCAGATGTAGTTGCCCAAGTCGTCGATCTTCACGGCGGCATCGAGCTCGGGCATCGCTTCGCGCCAGCGCAGCAGAGTCAGACTGCCATCCGCGATCGGCGCAGCTAGCTCGCGTCGCAACATGCGCTGTGTTCGATCGACGCGCCGGCTCGAATCGAGCAGCACGGCGATCGTAGTCAGATCATCGCCTGACCGGAGCCAGGATCCCGCCGTGGTCAGGGGTATGTGGATGAGCGCTTGATCGACCTCCGGCACTCCGGTGCGGAAGATGCCGACTACCCGTACGAGCTGGCCGGCGATCTCGCCGTCCGCATCCTGGGCGGTCAGGACGAGGCGTGAGCCCAGCCTGAGCTCGAGGCCTTCGACCAGGCCGGCGCCGACGTATGCGGCCAGTCGGTCTTCGGGTTCGAGGTAGCGTCCCTCGACGACCCTGTCGTCGAGAATCGAGAACGGCGCCTCGGCAAGTGGGTCGACCCCGATGATCTGCGCCGGCCGTGCGCCGGCCGGGGAGCTGGCCAGCCCACCCACCGACAGGCGTGGCACGAAGTCGATCACGTGCTCGGCGATGCCAGGCTTTTGGAACGCTGCTTCCGCCGCCGCTCGCGCCGCTCCGGACAAACGGTGCTCGATCTTGCGGCTGAGGTGGTAGCCTGGCGCCTGAACGGCCAGGTGGCCGCTGCCCATACGCACGGCGGACTCGATCCATTCCTCGTGTGTACCGTCCCCGAGCGGCAATGAGATCATGAGCAGCGTTCCGCCGATGATCATCGCCGCCGCGGTGAGCAGGCTCCGTCGCGCCTGGCGCCGCAGGTTGCGAAGCGCGAGGTGAATCAGGGCGAGCGCTCGGGCGATCATAGACCGGACAGGGTGTCGGCTGGCGGCACGCGCGCCGAGCGCGTCGCCGGGTAGAGTGCTGCGATCAGGGCCGTCAGCAGCAGGGCGATGCCCGTCCAGAACGATAAGACGATGTTGTACTCGACCCGCAACACCGGCCGAACCAGCGCTCCGAACATGGTAAAGTCACCGTAAAGCCAGCTCAGGTCCGGCGGAGCGTTATGCCACCAAGCGAGCAGCGGAAAAGTGATGGCGACCCCGAGCGCTAGCGCGATGAGACCCAGCGCCAGCGCCTCGCAGAGAACCGCGAGGCTGATTCGCCAGGGCGTTGTCCCCAGCGCCAGCATCACGGCGAACTCGCGGCGACGCTCGAACGTCGCCATCAGCATCGTGTTCGCGACGCCAAACACCGCGATCGCGAACACGATCACCAGGACGATGAGGTACCAGGATTCAATCAGCTGTGCGTAGTCGAGCATCTCGGGTCGGAGCCGAGTCCACGGCTGAACCTCGATGTCGGGCACCAGTGGAGTTACAACAGCCGCCAATCGATCAGCCGCGTCCGGCGCCATCCAGGGGTCGGTCGTTGCCGCGGCGATCTCGTGGACCCGACCGGGCGCGAGGGCGATCAAGGTCTGCAGGGACCCAATCGGCAACACGGCGTAGGATCCGTCCAGCTCGGCCATCCCACTGCGAAAGATCCCGGAGACCACGTAGAGGTCGTTCCCCAGCGAGCCGTCGGCCCCGGGGGCGACGAGGATCACGTCGTCCCCCACGTCCACCGCCAGCTGTCGCGCCATCTCGTTGCCGACGAGGATCTCGTTCGCACCGGCGCTCGGGACGCGGCCCGCAATCACGGCGCGCAGCAACCTGCTGACCCGAGGCTCGAGCTGTGGATCCATTCCCATGAGTATGCCCGCCACCGTTGCGTCGCCGGAGCTCACCAGGCCGCCGGCAAAGACCCGGGGTGCCGCCGCGGCGATGGCCGGGTCGGCCGCCACCTCGCGCAGCAGTCGCTCGACGTCCGCGCCTTCACGTCCTCCGATGGTGTCGTAGATCTTTCGCTCTGGTCGGTATTGGTCGGCGTGAAGCTGGAGCTGGCCGGTCAGCAGGCCGGTGCCGTTCTCGATCATCTCACTCACCAGCCCTTCCGCCCAGCCGACCATGAAGACGACGGCGAAGTAGCCCACCGCCAGGCCTAGGGCCGTGATGACCGTGCGCCGCCGGTTACGGCCGAGGTTGCGCCAGCCGATGCGCCACCAGGGGCCTGCGGTCATGGCTATCGTCCCCCCACTCGCAGCGCCCGGAGTGAGAAGAAGTCGGTTTCGATGTCGATGTCGAACTCCAGCTCCGAGTAACGCACCAGGGTTCGCTCGCCTGGCTTGTCCTGCGGAAGCATGTCCATCACCGCCGGGACGAGGCGACCGCCCATCATCTGGTACTCGCCGAAGCTCATCGTCCGCACCAGCTTGCCGTCCTCGTCGTAATAGCGCGCCCAGATCGGCATCAGGTCGTCCTTGCGCACCTGATACTCTATGCGGCCCCAGACCACCGCCGCCTCCGGCCGAGGCGTGAGAACGAACTCCCAAACCTCGACGCCATCGCGCAGACCCTCGAAGCTGATCTCGATGTCGTAATCCTCGACCAGCCGGCTTTCCTTCACCCAGTCGTCGTAGGTGAAATGCGAGCCCATCCAGGCGCCCATCATCAGCGATGCGGGGACCTTAATGGTGCGATCGACCCGGGGCAGGTAATTCCAGATGTCGTCGCCTGCCTTGAGGGTAGCGGTGCCGGCCTCCTTGCGCGGCGCGGTGATGCGTACGAGTGCGTAGTCCGTTCCCAGCGACCACACCTCCATGGTAACGCTGCGCTGCCAGTGCTCGGTCACCACCTCCATCGTGGCGACGCCATGGCTCGACTCGCCGCGCAGGATGCGGTCGACTCGGTCGATGATCTCGCGTGCGGATTCCTGCCCGCGCGCCGTGCCGGGGCTGACTAGCGCGAGCAGCAGGAAACACAGGGACGATCTGAAGCGCTGTGCTATTCTCATAGTCGAGTACCGAACAGAACCCGTCTCACAATGAAACCGGTCTCCGAACTTCACTACGAGATCAGCCGTGCTGAGGTTGCCGGGATACCAACCTCAGGAGATATAGCCTGATGACCGCCTGGGCAACCGCCGTCAGCGAAAGGCCGGTCAACATCGAACGGTTCACGAGAGCGGGCAAAGCTGGTACAGGCGTGCACTACGGATCGGCTGGCACTGAGATCGACGATCAAGGAGGATCTAGCGCGCGGAACCTTCCCGATTCCTGGACATCGACGACGTACCCCTGCAGCCTGGCCGGGAACTTCGACATCAGCTCGTTGGTCTTCTCCACGACGAACACTCTAATGCAGGGTTCCCCCGCGCACTCGCCGATGCCGGTTCCTACCACACCGGGAAGCGCCATCCACTCGTTCGTGTGCTCCTTCAGAACCTGCTCGATCGTCTTAGATGTCATCTCCTGGTGGCCTCCCTCATCGGCGGTGCGCTTCGAGGAGCATCCAGCGCCAACGGCGGTGACGATCAGCGCGCCGACGATAAGAGTGATCCGTGCTGAGGCGGTGCTCAGGGTAAGAACAAGTCCTTCGGCACGCATGCAAACCTGGTCTCAGGATAATGTGATGTTGCCGCTTCGCGAAGCCGGTGCGTGGTTGAGCAAGCCGTAGAGTAAGTCCAACCGTGAGGCGCGGGCAAGCGTCGAGACACAGGCGCGGCCAAGCATAGACAGAACGAGGGGGTCCAGATGGACCCCCTCGTCATTTTCGCGACCAGTTTCGGTTGGCTATGGCTTGTTCACGGTTATGCGGGTGCCATCGCTGTCACCGTCCGGGTCGTGATTGCTCGACTCCACGTAACTGAGCGTTGGATAGACGACGTCGACCACGGTAAAGGTCGCACTCTTTGTGCGCTTGGGTATCAGCGTTCTCAACATCAGGCACTCGCCCGCATAGTCGGTCGTGCACTCGTCAACCGCGAGACCGCCGGGGTTCCAGCTACCGTAGACCGTGGCGCCTTCCAGTGGGTTGTGTGACTCGTCCTCGACCTTGAGGATCACATAGGCGGTCCAGGTCTTGCCCTCGCTGGAGTTGTACGGGTCGAGGTCACCCACATGCATGCCAGTCGATGGATCCGGTGCCTGAGTCACCGTCACGGTGGTACTCTTGGAATCATTGGCGGCGTTGTCATCAGGTAAGTCGTGACGCGCTGTGAGGGTATGGTCGCCGATCGATGCCCCGTTCGTGTCCCATGTATAGTTGAGAACGGTGGACGCGTCCGCTGCCAGACCGCCGCTGATGGTCTGCGTGCCGATCGTCACGCCGTCGGTATCGTCCGTCAGGGTCACGTTGATGTCACTGCTGACGCCCTGGTTGCCGACGTTCTTCACTGTGACATCAACGTTCACCATATCGCCCTGCGTCACCGAGGCTGGCGCGGTCACAGCCGTGACGGCGATGTCGGTCACGGGCTGGGGCGGCCCGGGCCCGGCGTCGTCGATGCTCACCCCGAACCGGCTGAGCACGACATCGATGGGATTGGCGAGCGTGTGGGTCGAGCTACCGGCGAAGAGCAGGCCGACGGGGTACTTATTCAGGTCGTCGGTGATGATCAACGAGCCGGAGTCGCCCCCATCACTGAAGGTGCCGGGGGTGATGGCGATCTGATTCACGAAGATCGCCGACTTCGTGCACCATATGATAAAGACTTCGTAGCACACTTCCACGGTGACGTTCACCTCCGAGACCTCGCCGTGCGTGAGTCTCGTCGTGCGGCCGTATTTCTGAACCTGTTGGCCCACAAACGCCGACGCCGTAGTCGAACTCGGGGTCCCGTAGCCGTCGTCCTCCGGTGTTGAGTTGCCGAGCAGGTCCGTCGATGACAGGACGATCGCCGCGTCCATGGTGTTGCTGCCGTTCAGGGAGAAGTCGAGCGGCTCGTAGTCGTAGAGCTCGCCGATCTTGTCGCCGGGATCGTTACCGCCGTCGGCTGGCCCTGGCTGCAGCCCGCTATCACCGATATTGGCGTCGTTCTGGTTGGCATAGACGTGGTTGTTGCTCAGCGCGTACACGTTGCCCGCGGCGTCCCGCACCCGCGCGCCGATCGTGCCGGCGGTAATCGCCGGGTGACCGGTGGAGACGCCCGTTGGCACTGGTCGGGTGAAGCGCGTTGTAGGATCGCTCAGCGCGAAGAACATGCCGGTCACCTCGACCACGACGGGGAAGCCGTCTAGCCAATCGGGCAGCCCGGCGACTCCGGCGTACGCGGTGAAGATCTTAATGGCCGGCCGGCCGTCCGCTCTCAGGCCAACGGCGGTCCCGACCACCCCCGGGATCGCAAGCAGGCGCTCGGTATGTCGGTCCTGCACGTTCATCGCCGGCCTCAGAACGTCCTGCACGGCTCGTATCCCGCTTTCTGGAGCCGTCAGCTCGGCTTGCTCCCCGTAGCAGCCCAGCCAGATGAGTCCGGCGATCGTAGCAACTGTGACGCGTCGGGCTAGGGCTGGGCAGTGTGAGATTGAGGCGTTCATTCGACACCCTCCGGAGCTGGTGGGGCAGCGGCGGGGGCCGCCTACGCTGTGGCGGGAACTGCCTGCACAGGAGATGACGGCTTGGGGCCGATCATCGTCACTGCTCGCGATGGGCAAAGGCGGGGAATGCGGTGCCGGCGGGTCGCACTCCGGTAGTGGAGAGGGCAAGAAGTGTACCGGTGCGGAGGCGCAAGTTTAGGCGCCCTGGTTCGTCTGTGGCTCGTGTTGCAACCCGTGACTTACTCGCCGAGTTCCCGCATCCCCGCGAGGGGCGTGCGCCGCACCACGTCGCGGCTGTTGGCCAGTCCGATGAGAGTGGTCACCAGCGCCGTTCCCACCCAGAGCGCGAGGAGTGGAAGGCCAGGCAGGTAGAAGCGCAGCTCGAATAGGAAGGTCACGGCCAGCCAGCCGGCGACGGCGGCGAGGCCCACGCCAGCCAGCCCGGCGAAGGAACCGAGCGCGAAGTACTCGGTAGCCAGGATGCGCCGGATGGTTTTCGATTGGGCGCCTAGCGTCTTCAGGGTCACCGACTCGCGCATCCGCTGGTAGCGCGAGGTAGCGATCGCGCCTACCAGGATCACGAGTCCGCTGCCGATGCTGAACAGCGCCATGAAGCGAATCGCCAGCGCCACCTTTCCGAGCACTGTGTCGATCGCCTCGATGATGGTCGTGAGGTCGATGGCGGCGACGTTTGGGAAGCTGAGTACGAGGTCCCGCTGGAACTCCGCTCGACCGATCGGATCCTCGAGCCGGGTCAAGAGCACCAGACTCTGGGGCGCCCGGTCGAGGCTGCCCGGCTCGAACACGGCGAAAAAGTTCGGCTCGAAGCGGGCCCAGTCGACCCGGCGCACGCTCGTAATCTCCGTCTCCAGCGGCACGCCCTGGATGTCCCAGGTGATGCGATCGCCTACCCACACCTCGAGTTCCTCGGCGATGCTCTCCTCGATGGAGATTGCTGGGCGCCTTTCGTGTTGTTGGAAGGCCTCGCTCCCTTCCTCTTTGAACCAGACGCCGGCGATCAGGCGCTCCGATCCGACGAGCGTGTCGCGGTAAGTGTGCCGGTACTCCCGGAGCAGCGCCCAGCGCTCGATTCGCGGCCCCATCGTGTCGGCCAGGACCTCCTCGACGCTCCGCTCCCCTAGGCGGGTGAGCCTCGCGGGCACGACCGGGGTGCGCTGCAGGATCGGGGCGTCTCGTTCCGCCAGCAGCTCCGCTACGCCCGCTTCCTGATCGAGCTGGATGTCGAACATCAGCAGGTTCGGCCGGTCGGGCCGCGTCTCCATGATGATCTGGTCCAGCAGGTTGCGGTGAACCACGTAGAGCGTGGCGATGAGGAAGACGCCGAAGCCGATGGCGAGAGTGACCGCCACGGTTTGGTTTTGCGGCCGGAACAGGTTGGCGATGCCCTGGCGAAGTGCGAAGCGGGCCCGGCTCGGGAAGAAGCGCCGCGTCCCTCGCATCAGCGCCCACGCCGTCAGCCCCAGAGCCGCCATCGCCACGACGACCGCGGCGGTGAAGGCGAGGCCGATGGACGGCTCGGCCGCTTGCCACAGCGCCAGCGCCAGCACGCTCATGAGTAGCGCCGCCAGGGCGCCGAGGCGCCAGGGATCGCGCCGGCGGGGCGGCCGCTCGTAATCGCGCCGCAGCGCGCGGAGCGGCGCCACATCCTTGATGCGTAGGAGCGGCAGGAGCGCGAAGAGCACCGCGACCCACAGGCCCGTGCCGAGGCCGGCCAGGATGGCCGAAGGTACAAGGACGAAGGGTACGTCGAGGGGTAGAAAGTCTTGGACTACCCGGGGCAGAGCTGCCTGTACACCGACGCCGAGCCCCACACCGAGCACCGCGCCGCCCAGCCCCATCAGCGTCGCCTGCAGCAGATAGATCGTGAACATCTGTCGCTGAGTGGCGCCGAGGCAGCGGAGCACGGCCGCCGTGTCCAGGCGCTCGCTCACGAAGACGTGCACGCCACTGGCCACGCCGACGCCGCCCAGCAGGAGTGCGACGAGCCCGACGAGAGCGAGGAAGCTGCCCAGTTGATCGAGGCCCGACGTCAAGTTCTCCTCGTACTCCCCCACGGTCGTATAGCTGACGCGGCTTGCCTTGAGCAGCGAATCCTTAGCCTCGACCAGGCGTTCCAACGCCGCAGGGTCGTCGATCTGCAGGTAGGCCCGAAAGTATGAGATGCTACCGAAGCGGAGCAGCTGGGTCTCGTCCACGTACTGCGAAGGTATGAAGACGCGCGGGCCGAACGCGGACTGCAGGCCGATGTCGCCAGGCACACTGGTCACGGTGGCGGCGATCACGAACCGGCTGGCGCCGATCGCGAGGGTGTCGCCGACGGCGGCGTCGAGCTGCACCAGCACCGCGGGATCGACTAAGGCGCGCCGCTGGGAGCGGAATTCTCGCCAGAGATTGGGCGGGTCCGTCTCGATCTCACCGTAGAACGGGTAATCACCGTCGGGTGCCCGGACCTGAACCAGCCGCGCGAGCCCTGAGCGCGGGGCCAGCGCCATCGACGAGAAGGAGGTAACGCGTGAAAGGCCGGCGCCCGTCCGTTCCAGCGAGTCGAGTACGGCCTCGACTTCCGGCGGGAACTCCCAGCGGCTACCTAGGCGCAGGTCGGCGCCCATGAGCGACCGCGCCTGGTCACGTACCGCGGCCGTGACGTTGGCCCGGAAGGAGTTGATGGCAACCAGCGCGGCCACGCCGAGGGTGACCGCTGCCACGTAGATGAGCAGGCGCCGACGCGTCGCCCGGCCCTCACGTCGAACCATAGCGAGGACGAACTGGGCGCTCACGATCCCGCCACGCGCTCGTCCGAGACGATGCGGCCGCCCGCCAGTCGGACGATGCGTTGCGCTCTGCCGGCCAGCTCGACATCGTGGGTCACGAGGACGAGGGTCGTCCCTTCCTCGCGATTCAGCCGAACCATCAGCTCGATGACGTGGCGGCCGGTATCGGCATCCAGGTTGCCCGTCGGCTCGTCGGCCATCAAGATTCTAGGCTCGTTGGCGAAGGCCCGGGCCAGGCCGACGCGCTGCTGCTCGCCGCCGGAGAGCTGGGCCGGGTAGTGGTGGGCGCGGTCGGCCAGTCCGACCCGGGCGAGCAGCTCCCGGGCGCGGCGCGCCGCGGCGGCACCGTTCTTGCCACCCCCTGGACCTGCAAGCTCGAGCGGCACGAGAACGTTCTCCAGCGCTGTCAGCGTGGGGATGAGCTGGAAAATCTGGAAGACAAAGCCTACTTTTTCTGCACGCAGGAGCGCGCGCTCGTCCTCGGTCAGCTCGCCCAGGTT
>JABAOD010000571.1_pt4 | contig 11522 bp, 7 predicted proteins | sample 7062151 | NCBI WGS metagenome assembly JABAOD01 (sample SAMN14538626, study PRJNA623070) | marine sediment metagenome | biome: marine biome [ENVO:00000428]; feature: marine pelagic biome [ENVO:01000023]; material: deep marine sediment [ENVO:00002113] | place: India: Gulf of Khambhat ...
CTTCAGAATATTATCCGCGTTTAGCAAAAACTCCTCGTTGAAAACCGTATCGGGATTGTCAGGGAACAAGGGAATCATCACAATATCGGCCTCTACGAGATCCTGAAAAAAATGTGTTCCATAAGAGACTTCAGGCGTATAGCCCTCTTTTGCAAAAGCAATCTCCACCAGCAGCTTCGTCTTATTGATATCCGCATACGTCACATGAACCCCCAGATTGATGTCATTGCTCCCCCACCGCCCGGGTCCCATGAGGGCATAGCTTTTATCGGCAAGGTTTTTGTTAAGTAAGTTCACGACCCGAGCGATCTTCATTTTCTCATCAAAAGTCGGGATCATGTCATAGGCTTTAGGATCAACATAGACAATATACTCGAGGTCGCGAAGGACATTATTAGACAACCCCCCTTTAGCCGTGAAAAGTATCCGCTCCCGAGGGATATCACCTGGGATTGTGACATTTTCCATCTCCTTTCTGGTGGAAAGGGGGCGGCACTGGAGTAGGTAGAGTTTGTCTCCGTCCCAGGCAAACTCCATATCGATTGGACGACCATAGGCCCTCTCGACTCGGGAGAGCACCCTTTTGACGAGGGAAACGAAATTCGTCTTGGTCAACTGGTTGTCAAAGGTCACACAGAGTTCTCCTTCTTTCAAATGCTGAGTCTTAAACATCGGAGGGGCAAGGTGTCCGTCTTGTTGCACGGAGACAGCGTAGAAGAGATCCGGATGGTCGATCTTGGAACAGAGGGACCGAAAATCAATCGTCTCAAGACCCCCTTTCTTCAAATTGATGACGTCCACCTTCTTCTGAGAGTATTTCTTGATCTGGTCTGCTGTGACCTCTGGGCGAAGTTTGGGATGACTTAAGGGAATCATCCGAGGATAATCAGAACCCACTCGGTCGACTGCCCTCGTACCCAGGCCGAAAACCAGCCTCACGAGGCCCTCATTTTTCTTGATCTTCGGATTCCATGTGTAGAGATTACGAGAAAACATGACGCCTGCCGCGTAAGGGAAAAAGTAGTTTCCAAAACGACGGCCGACCACCTTCTGAACGACCATCGCCATCTGCTCATTAAAGTCGAGTAACCCATGGTCCCGGCGATAGAGGATCGGATCAGGCCCGAAGATACTCACAAAAACCTCTTTAACGCCGGCAATGAAATTCTTCAACCGTGTCTCCAGATCTCCCTGGTTGGCGAGAAAGACGGAGAGATATTTCCCTGAAAAAGCCAGGCCAAAGTTATCTTCCAAGAAACTCGAGGACCGAATGATGATCGGGTGTTCTCCAATCTCGCTCAGAATCCGACGGAAGTCATCGACGACCTCTGGTGCGAATGCCGCGTATTTGAAACTCTCTGCAATTCGGTGGAACTCCTCTTCGATCGTTTCTCTATCCTTGTACTTGTGGGTGTGATAGAGGTAGAGGTTGTTTCGATCAATGAATTCTGCAAAGACCCCCGAGTTCAAATACCAGGTCTCTGGAACACAGATCGACTTCTCCAACTCTGGATCCTTCTGCTCTAGAGTGGGCAGAAGAATCTTCTCCGCCAAAATCATACCGGCAGCCTTACCGCCGAGCTTACCCGGCCTTCTCCGGCTCCAGAGGGTTCGCTTTAGCAAGGCGTTAATATCACGAATGGTAATATAATTCTTGGCAATGCTGACAAAGGGCAATTGGCTGGAGATATAATGGTTGACGAGAGAAACACGAATTCCTTCGGCTTCCTCTCGTGATATGTAGACCTCCCCCATGGGAATATCGCAGAACTCCCCCAAAGCCCTATAGATCTCCATGGAGGTAGCGTTCTCCTGACCGCTCACCATGCTCAGGGTTCGGCATTTGTCCCGCTTCCGAGCCAGATTAATGTAGTTTTCGATTTCATGGGGACTCAGATTGTTGGCAAAATAGTGATCGACGAGTGCGTCGACGTACTCCTGTCGATTGGTCTCTGTGTCGGGAAGGTTATCTGCTTTCAGTTCTTTTAACGCTTGCTCATGCAACGCTTTCCGCGTAACAATCCCTCGCTCCTCAAGCACCTCGATGAACGTGCTTCGCATCTCCCCGATGAGCTCAGGATACTGATTCATTTTACGGAATAACCGGTACGTCTTGATGACATCCATGCGCTTCGCTCTCGAACCACCTGCCCTCAGAATCTTCGGCAGGACTCACGACTCTCGCCTACTATCATTTATTTTACTCTCAAAGCCATGAAGTGTGTAGACCCAGATGGGCTCTGCTACACCCATCCCCGCAATTTGCAGGCCTCGGCAACCCTCGCCACGGAAACGAGGTAGGCAGCCTGCCGCATATTGACATTTTCCCGCTTATACATCTCGTAAACCCCATGAAAGGCTCTGGTCATCCTATCATCCAATCGGTTTTGGACCTCTTCCAGAGGCCAATAGAAGTTATAGGTGTTCTGGACCTGCTCGAAATATGAGACCGTCACCCCGCCGGCATTCGCGAGAAAATCGGGCAGAACAAAAACATCCTTCTCGTAGAGAATCTCATCGGCCTCTGGTGTGGTCGGTCCATTGGCCAGTTCGCAGGAAATCTTACACTTGATCTTGTCCGCATTTTCAGCGGTAATCACGTTCTCAAGCGCTGCCGGAAACAGGACTGTCACATCCAGCTGGAGAAGCTCTTCATTGCTGATCGACTCTGCCCCTGCGAACCCCTGGAGCGTCCCATTGCTCAGCTTATATTCCACAACCTGTTTGGGATCCATTCCCTTCTCGTTGTAAATCCCGCCCTTGGAATCTGAGGCAGCAACAAGCCTCAGACCGAGTGTCTGGCCGAGGAGCGCAGCATACTGACCTGCGTTACCAAACCCTTGGATCGCCATGGCCTTGTTTTTTAGGTCGATGTTCAGCACTTTGGCCGCTTCCCGGGTTACATAGATTCCACCCCGGGCCGTTGCATCACCTCGACCCTCTGATCCTCCAATAGGAATGGGCTTACCTGTGATGACACCCGGATGGTGTTCCCCGATCAGGGTTTCATATTCGTCCATCATCCAGCCCATAATCTGAGGCGTTGTGTACACATCCGGCGCCGGAACATCCTTACTCACGGACAAGATCCCCGCCACTGCCCTGATATAACCTCGAGCGAGCCGCTGCTTTTCCCTGTCTGACATCTGCTTGGGATTACAGGTGACGCCTCCCTTCCCGCCACCGAGAGGAATGTCCACCACCGCTGTCTTCCAGGTCATCCAGGCGGCTAGGGCACGAACCGTATCGAGCGTCTCCTCAGGGTGCCACCGAATCCCTCCCTTGGTTGGCCCCCGGGCACTGTTATACTGAACACGATAACCATGAAAAACCTCGATCGTTCCATCATCCAGCTCAATGGGCAGTGTAACCTTCAGTTCGCGCTGAGGCCATCGCAAAAGCTCGTGGGTGGCTGTATCCAGGCCGAGTCTCTCAGCGGCCTCATCGAGTTGTTGCTGGGCGATCTTGAACGGATTCAGTTCTGCCATATCTCCCTCCTTCTGCATTGCCCGTCAATCGGTACCTGAACGCATCGGCCCCTAGGCCCAATGGAACTACTTTTCTTCGAGAACTTCAACCTTTCTGATCCCCTTCGGCTGTGATTCAAGCTGGTGGTGAAGACGAGATTCCCTTCTCACTCTCGCCTGTCGCAGTCGTTTTCGTCTCTTGTGATCTCCATATTTTCCAAATCGGCCGCCTCTTCTCACAAAGCAAGCTCCCCAGCGAGCATACAGCTATTAGCGATCAGCCTTCAGCTTTTTGATGAATGATACGAGCATGCGTTTCACTTCGCTGACTTCTTTGTTAAGCCGCTCATAAATAGCTAGCTCTTTCTGACCCTGCCCTCAGCTAATCGCTAAATGCTGTGCGCTAATATGGCAACTTTTAGGCCATTCCTTCAACAAAAGCCCTCACATTCAGACCCAAAACCTCGTGGCTATACCCTCCCTCCAGCACTCCGAATCGTCTACCTTCGCAGACTCTTGTCGCCGTTTCTCGCACATGCTGTCCGATGGTCCGATAGTCCTCGGTCGTCAGGGTGCCTCCCCAGTCCTTCTCATGGCGGTCAAATCCCGCCGAAACTGCCAGGATATCAAAGCCTTCACCTTTCTGGAGGAGACCGACAATGCCCTCCATCAAATCCGTTCTTCCGTTTCCCTCAGGGTGATGGTAGGCAACAGCAGAATTCCCGCGAAAGACGTTCTCTGTGCCATCACCATAATGAAGATCAAAGTCGAGGATAAAGGCTTTTTCAATCTCCTTATCTTCGATCAACTTTTTGATAGCGATGGCCACATTATTGAAGTAGCAGAATCCCCAACACGAATCCGGGCTGGCATGATGACCAGGCGGGCGGATCAGAGCAAAAGCCGGCTCACCCTGGCATGCCCGGCTGGCAGCTGCGATAGCCCCACCTGCTGCCAATTGTGCGATCTCGTAGACCACGGGCTCGATTTTAACCCTCTCAAGATGGTTCTTCGAATGGACCAGCACAAGGTCTCCCTCTTCCGCAGGGTCCGGCTCGACCATTGGAAATCTTCCCTCCAGGGCGGCGAGGATCGACTCGATTCTTCCAGGCGCAGCCGCCGGGTCATGGGTGTATGAATGGGTGAATTTAGAGTGAAAAACGATTTTCATATCAACCTTTGTCTTTGATCTCAAAGAGGTTTCCGTCAAAATCCCTGATCATTGTTATGATTTTCTCCTCCTTCGGGATCTCCACGATCTCAACATGCATCTCCCGACACTTCTCCAGGAATTTGGCCCGATCTTCGACTTCAAGGCCCACATGGTTGAAACGGGGACTCATTGCAACACCCTCTTCGATCACGAAAACCTCAAAACTCATTCCGTCCTTCGCATAAGTCATCGCCCTGAAGCTCGATTCAAACCCGAAAAAGCCTCTCGACAACTCCTCGGAAACTGTGAAAGAACGCATTTTTTCAAATCCGAGAAGGTCTCGATAGAATCGATCGGAACTCTCTTCTGAGCGGCATACAAGAGCAATGTGGTGGATTTTCATGAGTCTCTCCTCTCAACGCGTTCACGAGGAAGGGATTGGCTCTCTCTCCTTTTCAGTCATCGTATCACCGGAGATCCCTTCCTCCGAAAACTTCTTTCTCAGAAACTTCCCGGTGTGAGACAGCGGATGTGCCATAATGGTCGAGAGGGATCCCTGGGCTACGATGGTTCCGCCCCCATCTCCTCCCTCCGGTCCAAGGTCGATGATATGGTCCGCATGGTAGATCAGGTCAAGATTGTGTTCGATGACGACCACAGAATTCCCCTGGTCCAAAAGCTTATTCATACTCATCAGTAGCGCCTCAATATCTGCAAGATGGAGACCCGTCGTCGGCTCATCGAAGATGAACATCCGATCGGACCCTTTTGAGTGGGCAATATGGTGAGCAAGCTTAAGACGCTGAGCCTCACCTCCGCTCAGGGTGCTCGTAGACTGTCCGAGGCTGAGGTAACCCAGCCCAACATCCCTGAGAATCTGTAACCTCCGAGTGATTCTCTCCTTGTCTGCGAAAAAATCGAAGGCCTCCTCAACGGTCATATTGAGGACATCGAGAATGCTCTTTCCGCCATATAGGATCTCCAGGGCCTCAGGTTCAAACCGCTTACCCTCACATTGGTCGCAATTGATAATCACATCTTCCAAGAACTGCATCTCCATAATCTGAACACCGGCTCCCTCACACGCCTCGCATCTTCCTCCAGGCACGTTAAAGGAAAAATAGCTTGGTTTCAGTCCGTTTCGTTTCGCTTGTCTCGTCCCAGCAAACATCTGGCGAACGTCATCGAAAACCTTCATGTACGTCGCAGAATTGGAACGGATGCTTCTCCCGATGGGAGACTGATCGACCATGATAATCTCTTCAACCTGGTCCATGCCCTCAATGGAATCGAAATTACCCCGCTCATAACGGAGCGCCGGGGTCTCCTGAACCCCTGCATACAAGACGTTTTGAACCAGTGTTGTTTTTCCAGCACCAGATACACCCGTGATACAAACCATGACACCGAGGGGAATTGAGACATCGATGTGTTTCAGATTGTTCTCCCAAGCGTTGTGGATGGTGATGTGTCCTTTTGGTTTCCTCTTACGGGTCTTAAGACCGAGCGCCTTTCCGTCTTCCAAATACCTCGCCGTCACGGAGTCCTGGCAGTTGAGAAGGTCGGCGAAGTTCCCTTGAAAGACGACCGACCCTCCGATACGACCTGCGCCTGGTCCGAGGTCAATAATCTCGTCAGCCTCGGCAATGATCTCAGGGTCGTGTTCCACCACTACGATCGTATTACCCCCGTCTCGCATCTTCTTGAGTGCGCCGAGAAGCCTCCAGCTGTCCCTCGGATGAAGACCGATGCTGGGCTCATCCAGAACGTAAAGGGTCTCTGTTAGGGCGCTCCCGAGGGAACGAGCCAACGTGATCCGTTGAAACTCGCCGCTGCTCAGCGTCCGGGTCTGTCGGTTCAGGTTGAGATAGCCCAAACCAACATCGGTCATAAATCCAAGGCGGTTTCGGATTTCCCTCATCAGCCGATGCCCGATCGTCTCCTTGAGCCGTCCCAAATTGAGGTCCCGAAAGAAAACCAGGAGATCTTCGATACTCATGGCACAGAGCTCTGCGATGGTCTTCCCATCGATGTGGACGTGGCGGGCCTCCTCTTTCAGCCGAGTTCCATCACAGGCTTCACAATTCGCGTAGGAACGATATCTGCTGAGAAATACGCGCACGTGGACTTTATAGCGACGGCTCTCGAGCCAATCAAAAAAACCCTTGATCCCGAACCATTCCCCACGACCGTTGACGATGATATCTCGCTGTTTTTTAGTGAGAGATCCGAAGGGTCGATCTGTTGGAATCGAATATTTTCGGCACGCTTTCCAGAGGTAGTCATAGGCATCATAGTAGGCCGGTGTGTTCCAGGCGACGATGGGCTCCTGTTTCAGGGTTCTCGTCTTGTTCGGAATGACTTTGTCCAAATCGATCCCGATCACACGCCCGAATCCCTGACACGTTGAGCAGGCTCCCAGAGGGCTATTGAAAGAAAACAGAAGCGGACTCGGTTCGACAAATTCCCGTAGGCATTGATCGCAGACAAATTTCTGCACGAAACGCCGGCGGTCCCCTTCAGTGGTCTCAATCACACAGGTTTTCTCTCCATGGGCAAAACAGTTCTGAACCGCTTCGGCCAACCGATTCTCGACGCCCCTTTCCACGACAACCCGATCAATAAGAAGATCGATCCCCTCTCGTTGATCGAAGAATTCCCGGGGTTGTTCTGTCATGTCCGCGACCTCTCCATCGAGGAGGATTCGATAGAATCCGCTCTTGATGAGGTCCTGAATCCGAAAGGCTGTCTCCGTCTCGCCACCGAGATCATAGGGCGCAACGACATAGATCCGTTTCTCCCTCATATTCTCCATGACCCATTGGACGGTTCCCGGAACGGTATCCCCGGTCACTTGAATGCCGCAATCCGGACAAACCGTGTCCCCTATCTTTGCGAAGAGAAGCCGGAGGTGGTCATAAATCTCTGAAGCTGTCCCTACGGTGGATCGGGCGTTCTTTACGGTGTTCTTCTGCTCGATGGCGATGGCAGGAGGGATACCGATAATCTTGTCTACGTCGGGGCGGTTCATTCTTTCAAGAAACTGTCTCGCGTAAGTTGAAAGAGACTCGACGTATCGCCGCTGTCCTTCGGCAAAAAGTGTGTCAAAGGCAAGCGTCGACTTTCCTGACCCAGAGACTCCCGTGACCACCGTGATCATCCCGCGAGGAATCTTGCACGTGATATTCTTCAGATTGTGGGACCGTGCCCCGATGATCTCGATAAAGCCTGCCATCTTTCAGCTATCTGTTGTCGGTGGTCAGTTGTTATGGGATTGTACAGGAAATATTATAGCACCGGGAGTCTCGATAAGAAACTCAGAACCAACCGAGGGCTGGACCTCTACCATTTGATTGCCTCGCAGGGAACAACGGACATATCAGCTTGCTATTTCTCATTGTCACTTCTAAAATGAACGCCATCTTCGAACATGATCCAGAGAACGCAATGATTCGGATCGATGGCTCAGAAAAATCCGGTAGCGGTACGATCCTCCGGTATGCCATGGCCCTTTCCTCTCTTTTGGGAGAGGAGCTTGAGATGACCAACATTCGGGCGATGCGCAAAAAACCGGGTCTTCGGCCTCAGCATCTCAGGTCCGTTATCGCCTGCAGTGAGATGACCGGAGGAGTCGTCGAAGGGGCAGTCATCGATTCGACTCGGATCCGGTATCGCCCCGGCGCGGGTTCGGAGAAAACCAGTTACGTTTGGGATATCGGGACAGCTGGGTCCACAACGATGCTCGCTTACAGCATTCTTCCTCTGGCCATATTCTCTCCAAAGCCCCTTCATTTCAAAATCTCGGGCGGCCTTTTTCAGGATTTTGCTCCGGGCCCGTACCACATGAAGCGCGTTCTCTTGGCGTTTCTTGCAACAATGGGTGTAGAATCAAGCCTAAAGATCGTGCGACCGGGTTATGTACCACGGGGAGGAGGCGTGATCGAGCTGGAAACTCGTCCGACAAGGGGGAAACTCACAGCCTGTACCCGAAACGAACAAGGCCGAGTGAGGAATGTCCGCGGCGTGTCGCTTGCCTCTCACCTCGGCTCCCAAAAGGTCAGCAGCCGCATGGCGGACCGATGCCAGAGCGTCCTGTCACGAAGAGGTCTCCATGCCCGGTTTGAAATCCTCGATGACACATCCGCCAGCCAGCGAGGAGCGGCGCTTTTCGTCTCCGTCGAGACAGACACAGGGTGCTTTATCGGAGCCGACCGAGCCGGTCGCGTGGGGCGGTCTTCCGAGGCTATCGGAGCTTTTGTGGCCAAAAGCCTTTTGGAGGACCTGGAGACGGGGGCCACAGCGGATCGTCATCTAGCCGATCAACTGATTCTGTTTGCCGGTCTGGCCGGCGGTACAACGACCTATCTCATCCCTCGTCTGACCGAACACGTGGAAACGAACCTTTGGCTGATTGAGACCATTCTGGGCGCCAAAACATCTCTCGAGGCCAATCGTTTGACGATTGAGGGAATCGGATTCGAGAGAAAATGAAAGAAGTCAGGAGTCAGCATTCAGAAGTCAGAATGGATAGAGAACAAACAGGAAATCCTCAAACCTGGATGATTGATTGATAGAAAGTCCAACGGTCCGTCTTTTCTGCGTGGGGAATACCAGGAAATCTCTCAATAGGAGAACCATACGAAGTAATTCCTAGGTACGTACGCGTATCGCAAATTCATTCTGGCTCCTGACTTCTGACTTCTCATAGGACTGGAACGATTGGTGAACGGTTAAGAGATCCTGGACAGGTGGTAATCTCGGATGCAAGGAAGCTTAGTAAAAATCAGAGGTATTTACACCACGGCGTTGACCCGGCTTGTCCTGGACCTGGGTTACAACATCACCCAGCCCTCTTATGAGATTTGCGAACGGTTTCAGATTCCAGAAAAAGAGGAGACTGAGGATATTTCAATTGTCGATCGAGACGACAGGCAGGGCATTCGGGTTTTGGGAAAACGAATCGCAGTCCTGGAACTGATTTCGAGTTTTTGGGAGGTTTTTCTCGACATGGTGGTGCGAAAGGAGTCTCTTTCCAAGGAGAGTGCCGAGGCTTGTGAAGAAGGCGTGGTATTCGAGATTGAATTCCCAGGAGCCACGAAGACGGTTCTCGACAAACTCAGGGCGAGAGTCTTACCCACCATAAGGAACCACCACCGAATGCGGATCATTGCCTCTGATTACCTAGACCTGATCGAACGGGAGATTGAACGCTCGCCCCACAGGCAACAGAAGCTTGAACCGGAGTTGATGAACCGGTTTGTTTACCAATCCCTTAAGAAACGGGGTACTCTCCGATTCGAACACATACAGCCAGAAGGTGAGACACTGAATCTTCGAGAGGGTGAGGTCGTTTCCTTCGACGAGGGAAACCTCGTCGTAAAGAGAAGGTTTGGTCAGGGTCGTTACAACGGCCTCGATCTTCCCATCGAACCCGGAGACTACGGGATAACCGAGGTCCGCGAAAATGCCTGGTCCCTTGTCCATCGCTATTTTACCCAGGGGGGAGAGCTTAAGGGAGAATATGGGAATATCAATACCCCGATCGAAGTATATCCAGATCGAATCCGATATGTGGACCTTCACGTCGACGTGGTGAGAAAGCCGAAAGCGCCGCCAAAGATCATCGATCGGGAAAAGCTCAAAGCCATCACCATAGCCCGTCTCATCAGCCCGAGGCTCCAAACAAAAGCGCTGGAGGTTTCCCAAAACCTGTTAGACCAGATGAACCGTGATGACTAGGATCCGCCCTGTAGGGTTCTACCCACCACCAAACCGAGACACCTTTTGAACGTTCTGGGCGTTTCTCAGACGATCCCGACGATTTCAGCAAAGCAGCCTTTTTTGAGAGCGCTTATTCATTGTAAGATAGTATTGAAACAGGGGACCAAAACGGAATCCTAACCGGGGAAAACATGAACAAAAGAGTCATTGACGTCCACATGCATATTGGCGGAAAAGGGAACAGCAGTCCGTGTAAAATGTCCAAGAAGTTTCTCTCCAGTCCCGCCTACCTGTACATGGTCGTGAGATCTGGAATCCCCTTGCGCGACCTCCTAGAAGACCATGACAAGGCGATACGGACGACCTTGATTGAACGGCTCAACAATGCACCCAGTGTGGATTTTGGCGTGTTTCTGGCCCTTGATGCGGTCTACAAAGAAAATGGTGAAATCGATGAGAAAAAGAGCCACATGATAACTCCCAACGAATATGTTATGGAGATGGCAAAGAACAATCAGAAAGTGCTTTTCGGTGCATCCGTTCATCCAAATCGCGGCAAAGAAAGAGGAACCGAGGAGATTGACAGGTGGATCGAAGGCGGGGCAGTCCTCATGAAATGGATCCCGAATTCTCACATCATCGATCCTTCCAACGACAAATACAGATGGTTCTATGAAAAACTCGCCGCTGAAGATCTTCCCCTCCTCTCCCACACCGGACCGGAACATGCCGTTCCAGTTCTCAAGAAGGAGTATCAGAAACTGGGCGATCCCCGGAAGCTCAGGCTCCCCCTCGACACAGGGGTCAAAGTGATTGCAGCCCATTCTGCCTCATCCTTTTTTCCCTGGGAGAAAGGATATCTCGACGAACTGAGCGAGATGCTCGAGGAGGCTGATCGAGAGAACTGGAACCTGTATGCGGACATTTCTGCCATGTGCACCTTGTTCAGGGTTTCAATCATTGATGACATATTAGAAAAAATCCCACCTCATCGGATGGTCTTTGGGAGTGACTATCCCATCCCAGTCGATGATATGCCGCCCCACTTCGTGGAGACGATGGACCTGGAAGAATTCCTCCGAATCGTGAAAATCGATAATCCTATTGAGAAGAATTATCAGCAGCTTTTGGCCATGGACTTTCCGAGAGAAGCGATGACAAAAGCCTCTGAACTGCTTCAC